>Ga0265306_10000545_pt1 | contig 18007 bp, 13 predicted proteins | sample Helome_3_FD_192493 | JGI IMG/M metagenome (GOLD analysis project Ga0265306, IMG submission 192493) | Marine sediment microbial communities from subtidal zone of North Sea - Hel_20160420 (Illumina Assembly) | ecosystem: Environmental > Aquatic > Marine > Subtidal zone > Sediment ... | reverse complement strand
CAGCAAACTGCTCTGGTACAGCCGGGTAGTCGTATCGATTACGAGTATAACCTGCGTATCGAAACATCCGCCGAAACATGGCGCTCACGCTTTTACGCCGCCTTTCCCGATGCAGCCTGGGAGGTCAGGACGTTCTATGACCGCAGTCAACGCATCGCGGAACGCCTGAACCAGATTGCGTCAGGCTTGCTGATCATCGGTCTCAGCACGCTGTTTATCGGTGGCCTGGGCGTATTCAACAGTATCGAGACTTATTTACAGGGCAAGCTGCGCAACATCGCAACCCTGCGTGCGATCGGATTACGCCGGCGTCCCCTGGCCGGCGTTTACCTGTTACAGGTCGGGATCCTGAGTTGCGGTGCGAGCCTGGCGGGTGCGCTGGCCGGTGCATTGCTCGCGTTGCTCGGGTCGAGTGTTATCGCTGCGCAAGTCCCGATCGCTGTCACCACGGCCGACCTGCTGTTACCGGCATGCGTCGCATTCGGCTTCGGTGTTTTAACCGCTTTTGCTTTTGCCTTTCCGGTGGTCGGACGGGCATTGGGCGCCAGGCCTGCGGCGCTGTTTCGTGGCGACCAGCCCGGCGTCGGGCAGACACCGCTCGCCTGGTGGCTCGCGAGCCTGGCTTGTGCCGCCTGCCTGGTAATACTGGTGTTGCTGGTTTTGCCCGATCCGCTGTTCGGTCTGGGATTTGTCTTGCTGGTGGCCGTGCTGTTGTTGTTGCTGGAATTTGTCGTGCGTGCAATCCGCCATGGCGCGCGGGCGCTGGAGGCGCGCGAGTCGCTGCTGCGATCGTTTGCGCTCCGCTTTGCGCTGGCCAACCTGCACCGGCCCGATGCATCGCTGCGCACCTCGCTATTGTCGCTGGGATCTGCGCTAACCCTGCTGGTCGCCTGTACGCTGGTGGTGGCCGGTCTGCTGCGTACCATAAATACGACCATTCCGCTGGAATCGCCGGCCCTGGTGCTCTACGACGTGCTCGATGACCAGGCAGATGCAGTGGTCGAGGCGGTACAGCAGGCCACACCGGCATCACGCATCGATCTCGTGCCGCTGGTGCGTTCGCGTATCGTCACCATCAACGGGCGTCTGCTTGCCGACCTGCCCGACACTGCGGATGCGCGCATGCGTGACGTGGCGCGCGGTGATTACAAGTTGAGTTATCGCGCAAGCAATATCGATGATGTCACGCTGGTAACCGGAGACTGGTGGGAGGAACCGGTGATCGGCATGCCGCGCATGGCACTCGAGGATCGCGAAGCGAGGAGGTTGGGTGTCGGGATGGGTGACAGGATAGGCTTCTCGGTCGGCGGCCGCAGTTTCGCTGCCGAAATCGTTGCAATCTACAGCCAGAAAGGATTGCAAACTCGCTTCTGGTTCGAGGGGATTCTTTCCGCTGGAGCACTCGATGGAGTCATTCATCGTCAGGTTGGTGCTGCCTACCTTGATGATGCGGCGGCAATTGAAGCGCAGAAACATATTGCTGCAATTGCACCCAACGTGATAACGGTGCGTACCGCCATGTTGCTGGAGACCGCGCGTGGCATTCTCGGCAAGGCCGCTAGTGGTCTGGCGATAGTGGCCGGTGTCAGTCTCGCCGCCAGCCTGCTGGTGTTGATCAGCGTGATGGCCGCCGGCCGTACGCGTCAGATCTATGACGCCACGGTATTGCACGCGCTGGGCGCCCGCTTCGGGCTGATTCGCAGCGGCTTGCGACTCGAATACCTGCTGCTCGCAGGTGTAACCTCGCTGTTCGCGATCGGGCTCGGTGCCGTGATCGCGCTGCCGCTGATGCGCTACCGGCTCAAGCTACCGGCGGACGATCTGCTCTGGCTCGGCGCTCTGGTAGCGGTCACCGTCAGCAGCCTGTCGCTCGCGTTAGGGGCCAGGTACCTGCTGCAGCGTTTAAGGGTTAACCCGGTGACGCTGCTGCGCGGTGGGCAATAGAGTCCGGGTTACTGGTGGCCGCGCAAACTGCAGCGGGCTGAGGGTGGGGGCTATGCCTGGCTAAACAGTTTACGAAATTGCTCGACGCGTTTTTGATTGGCGCCGAGATCATCGTGGCCGACGCGCGAGGCCGAGCGCAGCTGTAGCAGCGATGCTTCCGGATCTATTCTGATTTCCAGGTCATCGACGAAGCCGAATAGCGGAGAGCGGAAGGTCGCCGCAATGTATTCTGTCCGCTCGGTGGTGATCTCACCGCCCATTTCGAGAATAATGCCGCGTAATGACGCGCTGGTCTCGTTCATGGCTAGCCCTGAAATTTGAAATGGTTCGATAAAATGCTCCACATCTTCGCGATACTCGCTGCAGACACAGTTCGGCTTGTCGGGGCAGGGCGTCAGGCGTCCATCGAGCATGCCGGCAGCCTGACCGCTTTGTGAAACCATACCCATGATGAACAGAGCGACGATGGCCACAGCCGTGAGAATTACAAAAAACAGCGAGATTTTCTTCATTACGCTCCCGGGTTTGATAAAACGGTTATGGGGCCGGATTCTATATTAGCGAGCGCTAACGACAACAGGCGGGTGTGCCATTTGCCGGTGGCGTTTGGTGCCTCCGCCTGGCTTGCGAGGGTTGCTCCTTTCCGGTGCCCATCGCAGGCCTTCTACTCTCTTTGATTATCCGCCAGTGACGGCGCCATGATCTCTTCCAGCGTCAGGCCGGTCAAACCGTGAATGCTACGCCACAGGATATAAAAAATACCCAGTATCATGAGCATTGATGGAACCGCGATCACCGGATAGCTGATCAGGGTCAAACGCCCGAGCTCTTCGTTGAAGGCCGCACTGCCTGATGGGCTGACAACAATCCACCGGGCCAGCAGGTAATTCATCACCGCAGAAAAGAAAAAGGTTGCGCCGAGCAGGTAAGTGGCATTCAGCAGTCGGCTTTCGAACACTGCGTCCTGCCCGCGCGCGCGCAGGATCGTCGAAATCCTCTCGGTATTGAGAAGTTTTGGATTATAAAGTAGTAAGCGGATCACCGGGTATCCGAGCCGGGCCGAGACCAGCACTGCGATTCCCAACAGCGCGGGAATCGCCGCTTCCTTGACCGCCAGCCATTGCGCGTCCAGCTGTAAAAGGCCGATGCTGCCGGTGAGCAGTACGCTAACCAGACCCAGCAGCGCAATGTAATTGGTGTTTCCGAAACGAATTAACTCGTACAGGCCAAGGCCGATCGGGAAAGCCAGTGCAACGACCAGAGCGGTGGTGGCGCCCAGTTCGTTGTCGCCACTGAACTTCATCAGGATGATCGAGGGTATGACGATGCTCAACAACAGGTCGATCAGCGGTCGTGGTTTACGTTCCATAGTCAATTATTCCAGCTTTTAAAATGCGGATGGAAAATCCTCTACGGATGGATTTTCCATCAAAAGGCCACCAAAGATAAGCGCCAAAATCGAGTTATACTTATTCATGATGCGTCATCGTTCCTGCACAAATTTTTTTAATCAAAATCAAATCTGCCTGCCTTATCTTACCCGGCAGTGCTGTATACGTATATCGCGACAGGTCAGATCAAAACCCGGTGCGCGACTGGAATCGATATTACAGAAAATTCAACGGAAGTTCCTGTGCCCGACTACGAAACCGCGCGGATTGTCCGCTGCCGCGAAATTGCCTCGTGATAGCAATGATAGCCGGACTATCAAAAATATAAAACTCGATTAATTAATTTCAATAGTTCGAAAAATTTTAATTAATATTGAATCTGTCCGTTGCGGGGTAAATTGCCACCGGCGCAAGAGGTATCTGCTTGTATTGGTCTTCTCTCCATGATGCTTAAGCTTCTCCGATACATTGGATCAGCTCCTCTGGTGAATCGATGACGGGCTCGAGTCGTTGTGCGGTAAATTTCTAAAGATATATTTTAACTATAAAATTAAGTCAAATAATTAATTAGATTAATTAATGGGCTTGCCCCAGACTCACCCTGGTCAATCAAAGACTCGTTTTTAACATAACAGGAGAATTATTATGTCCGATAGTAAATGTCCGTTTCATCATGCAGCCGGCGGCGGCACCTCGAACCGTGACTGGTGGCCCAATCAACTGCGGCTCGATATTCTGCGCCAGCACTCTTCCAGATCCAGTCCAACGGGCCAGAATTTCAATTACGCTGAAGCGTTCGAGAGCCTCGATCTGAAAGCGGTCAAGCAGGATCTGAACGCGTTGATGACCGACTCCAGGGACTGGTGGCCGGCAGACTTCGGTCACTACGGCCCTTTGTTCGTTCGCATGGCCTGGCACAGCGCGGGCACCTATCGGACCGCCGACGGGCGCGGTGGCGGCGGAACCGGCAACCAGCGATTCTCGCCGGTGAATAGCTGGCCCGACAACGGCAACCTCGACAAGGCGCGCCGGTTGTTGTGGCCGATTAAACAGAAGTACGGTCGCCAGATTTCCTGGGCCGACCTGATGATTCTCACTGGCAATGTCGCTTTGGAATCCATGGGATTCAAGACATTTGGCTTCGCCGGCGGTCGTGAAGACATATGGGAGCCGGAAAAGGATATCTACTGGGGTGCAGAGAAGGCCTGGCTCGATGATCAACGCTACTCGGGCGAGCGGGAGCTGGAAAATCCGCTCGCGGCCGTGCAGATGGGTCTCATTTACGTGAATCCGGAAGGTCCGAACGGCAACCCCGATCCGTTGGCGGCAGCCCATGACATTCGCGACACTTTCGGGCGTATGGCAATGAACGACGAAGAGACCGTCGCGCTCATCGCTGGCGGACATACCTTCGGCAAAGCCCATGGCGCCGGGGATGCTGCCCTGGTGGGTGCTGAGCCGGAAGCGGCCGCCATCGAAGCGCAGGGTTTTGGCTGGCAGAGCAGTCACGGCTCGGGCAAGGGTGGCGATTCCATCACCAGCGGTCTCGAGGTGACCTGGACCCAGGCGCCAACGCGCTGGAGCAACTACTTCTTCGAAAATCTGTTCGGTTACGAATGGGAATTAAGTCAAAGCCCGGCGGGTGCTCACCAGTGGGTGGCGAAGGACAGCGACGAGGTCATACCCGACGCACATGACCCGGCGCGCCAGCACCGGCCGACAATGCTGACCACCGACCTCTCGCTGCGTTTTGATCCGGAGTACGAAAAGATATCGCGTCGGTTCCACGAGAATCCGGAAGAATTCGCCGATGCTTTCGCAAAGGCATGGTTCAAGTTGACCCACCGAGACATGGGTCCGCGCGCACGTTATCTCGGCCCCGAAGTGCCAGCCGAGGATCTCGTCTGGCAGGATCCGATTCCGGCCTGCGACCACGCCGTAGTCGATGCTGCGGATATCGCGCAGTTGAAGCGAAGTATCCTCGACTCAGGACTGTCGGTCGCAGAGCTGGTATCGACCGCCTGGGCATCGGCGTCGACTTTCCGCGGCTCGGATATGCGCGGCGGAGCCAACGGAGCACGTATTCGCCTGGCACCGCAGAAGGACTGGGAAATTAATCAGCCCGAACAACTCGCGCAGGTGCTGGAGGCTCTTGAGGGTATACAGCGTGACTTTGGCAAGACGGTTTCGCTGGCCGACCTGATCGTACTGGCTGGTAGCGCCGGGATTGAAAAGGCTGCGCAGGATGCGGGTCACGAGGTCACTGTGCCGTTCACACCAGGCCGTATGGACGCCAGCCAGGAGCAAACCGACGTCGAGTCCTTTGCCGTGATGGAACCGATCGCGGACGGCTTTCGCAACTATCAGAAAGCCAGGTACAGCGTGCCGGCCGAGGAACTGCTGTTGGACCGTGCGCAGTTGCTGACCCTGACACCGCCAGAAATGACGGTACTGGTCGGCGGCCTGCGGGTACTGAACGCCAACCACGGGCAGACCGGGCATGGTGTTTTTACCGATCGTCCAGGCACCTTGACCAATGACTTCTTCGTCAACCTGCTCGACATGCGCACCGCCTGGAAGGCAATTTCCGAGGACGAAACCCTGTTCGAGGGCAGTGACCGCGAAACCGGTGAAGTCCGCTGGAGCGGCACCCGAGTCGACCTGGTGTTCGGTTCCAACTCGGAACTCCGTGCGCTAGCCGAGTATTACGCCGGCGCGGACGCCGAGGCGCAATTCGTCACCGATTTCATCGCTGCCTGGACGCGGGTGATGGAGCTCGACCGGTTCGATCTGTAATTAAGTAATCAGTTCCAGTCATTCCGACACCCGTTGTGGAATGCCTGCAGGAAGAGAGGGATTTGATGAGCGGGTATTCAAGGGGCGGCGGCATCCATTTAATGCCGCCGTTTTTTTTTGAAGCGGAGAAACAGGAGAGGGATCCGATCAATTTGTGCACATACTTTTAAGCATCCATCATCCGACCCCTTCCGGTAAAGTGTCATCGCTGACTTACGCCAGGTGCCGCCTGATTTAGAACCAGTTAAGCTGACACCCGGATTCGTGGTTATGCCACTACGTCGGGTCTCATGCACATCCTCAGACTGGAAACAAAAAAGCCCCGGTTTCGACAATGCGCAACCGGCGCAACTTGAGGTTGACCTGATCTCCCAGGGGACTGCGGGGTCAGGTCGAGGAAGTCAGTTGATTGGGCTAATCAGCTGATAGGGGAATTCATCATTCCTGTCCACCCATGAAACCGAGCAAATGCAGCAGGCTGGTGAACAGATTGAATATTGCGACGAATAGTGTCACCGTCGCCATGATGTAGTTGGTTTCTCCACCGTGCACGATGTTGCTGGTCTCGTACAGAATCAGACCCGACATCAGCAGCACGAACACCGCCGAAACCGCCAGTGACAGCGCCGGTATCTCGAACAGAACCGCACCGATCGCGGCAAGAAAACCGACCAGGATGCCGACCATTAAAAACGAGCCCATGAAACTGAAGTCGCGTCGGCTGACCAGAGCGTAACCGGACATCCCGAGGAAAATCGCACCGGTGGCACCCATTGCGGTCATTACCAGCTGACCACCATTGGCGAGCGCCATGTAGGCGTTCAAAATGGGTCCAAGCGTGTACCCCATGAATCCCGTGAGCGCGAAGACGAACACCAGGCCAAGGCTGCTATTACGAAAACGCGTGGTGGCGAACAACAGGCCGAAGTAGCCGACCAGCGTCAGCAACAACCCGGGATGAGGCAGGTTTAGCGTCATCGATATTCCCGCCGCCAGCGCACTGAACATTAGCGTCATTGACAATAGCGCATAGGTATTGCGTAAAACCTTGTTGACACCAATCGCAGTAGCGTGGGTTCGTCCGGTTGGATTAAGCGTTTGTGTATTCATATTCTTTCTCCTTAACGAGTCCAGTGTTTAGATGAAAGTATGATATGGTCGGGTTTCGTGAAATAAAACTCGAATTATTTAAATATTTGATTCGGAAATTTCGATGAATATATGATTATCGAATTCAAGCATCTGCATTAATTCTGGGTCGAGGCCGGGCAGGTCGCGTGGCCCGTGTCAGCGTTGTTCTGGGTTTGACTACGCCGCCGATTAGTGTCCAGATCAACCCGCTGCCCGCCACGGGCCTTTGAAATCGGGCTTGCTTTAATTTCGATTGCCGATCGAGGTGGCCTGGTTCGTGCTGCAACACAAACGGCCTGGGCGATTGATTAGACAGTGCCCTATATACTTCGAATTATTCGATGTATAAATTGATATAAATCGACTTTTATATAGTGATCCGAAGCTCCATATTAATACCTCGAATTCATCACAACTGGAAGGAGAACATTCATGAAGCATATAGACGGTGTATACAAGGTTGACTTGCTCGGGCCTTTTGGCTGGGAAAATTTTTCCACCGCATTCATCAACCAAGGCGCATTTCGTAGCGCCAGCGCGGATCACTTTACCTCCGGCACTTACGAAGTCGAGGACGGCGGTTTCGAAATGAAAGGTAACCTGACCCAGTATGTCGATCATCGCCCGCTGTTCGGGCGCAACGACATCAAGGGCCTTCCGATCAGGTTCAACGGCAGTATCCACGATGACGTCATCGATGGTGAAGCGAGAGTCGCCGACGGCAGCAGACCTTCACTTCGTTTCCGGTTGAACAGGCTGTCCTCTCTCAATTGATATAGCTAAACAGGGGCGGAAGGGAAGTTTGGACGCTTTGTCTGGCATTGATTAGCCGGGGCCATAGCTGGCCCCGGAGATCAGCGCGGATTAACGCGAATTCATATCTTTAGTCTGCTCAAAACCACTTTTTCCACCAGATATAGCCGATCAGCAGTGCCCGCAGCAAGGCCTTTGCTGCCGACAATATCCTGAAAGCCTCGGGATTTTCCAGCCCCGGCATGCCGGCGACATTCATGCCGAACACACCAGTCAGGAATGACAGGGGAAGAAAAATGGTCGCGACAATCGATAGCAGGTAGGTGCGCGAATTTTGCTGCTCCGCGATAGCTCCCCATGCAGTACCAGGGCGCTGTCACGCGCGAGATCGAGATCTTTGACGTAGTGGGTGATGCGGTCGGTTTGATACCTGATACTGTAACAATCATCCTCCGAATGGGTAATAGATAGACTAAAGGGGATACAGTCCCCGGAATCAATATGCCGGGTATTTTCAACCCGGCATGGTCCACGACGACTGATGCGCCGTAAATATATGAATTGAAGCAATCCAGTCGGTAGACCGACGTGTTGTTTTGCGTCACACCACAGACACCGAGGAAAAAAATCGTGTTAAGGCAATTACTGAAAGCGACACATTCATCCACAGCAGGGCAGTTCACCAGCAGTCGGCTTTTCGTCATCGCCATGATCTTCATGACGACTTTGAGTCCCGCGGCAGTCGCGGCGGGCGATGGACAAACGATATATAAACAGGTATCCACCCAGTACATCGCAGCACTTGGTGACGCGAATGCGAGCTCAGGCAATAACGCCCAGACCTGGGGTCTGTGGAGCGTCGATCCGGGTCCGCGTGGTGTCAGGTTGAAGCACTATGAGCAGCTTGAGGCGGCCGGCGGCGTTGCCCCGGCAAAGTGGCTGTTCGACAGCAGCGACTGGTGGCTCGAAGAGAATGGCCTGATCATGGAGCAGCCACAATTCCCGTTAATACCGGGTAAGTACATCGTCACCGGTAACCGCGAAACAACCTCTGTGCTGACCGTGCACGCTGCCGATGAGAACGGCAATCAGCGTTGGGAACTCGACAAGGGCGCGACGCTGCACGACGTCACTCATCTAGGCTGCCGTTCTGCTCGCTACACGCCGGCTTCGAGCACAACCGCCTGCTCGCCGGCACAGGCGCCGAGATCCGTCTTTCGCGTCTCGCCCGGCGAGCCGATGCCCCCGGTCGCAGGCTGTAACAAGCAGGATTACGCGGTGCTGTTCATTATTGCCGTGGGCGCAGACAGCTGAAAGAGCTCCCTGCCATGTTTTCGGGTTGAAAATGGTCAACCATGAAAACATGGCAGGCCCCTGAAATTTTCATTTCAGAAACTATACTCCCGATTCCAAACAATAATTAACCGTGCCAGGCTGAAAGTGCGGTACAGGAATATTTCATGAAATATATTGTCGGTGGAGTAATTTTACTGCTCGTGCTGGGCTATGGCGGCGCCAAGTTGTATCTGCATTATAAAGTCAGCGATGGCGTAGATACCGCGGTCATGGCGATGGAACCCTACGCCGACCTCGAGTATGGCGGCATCAGCTCAACCCTGACGGGTGAACTTACCATTGACGATGTGACGATCCAGATCAAGGGTTTTCGGGATAATCTTGTGATCGGGCGCCTCGGTATCAAAACGCCAAACTTCCTGGCACTACTGAACCTGAGCAACCTGTCTGCGGGGCCCCAGGCAGCAACTGGCGAATTACCCGAGTTTTTCGGTCTCATCGCCGAAAATATTCAGGTCCCTGCTACAGCGGATTATTACCGACATATTTACGATGAAGGCATCAAGGAGATCGCCCCATCAGATATCCGTCAACGTGGCGTTCAGTGTGTCGGGAAATACGGTTTCTCACCCAAAACCCTGGGTGAACTCGGCTACGAAGAGCTGGTCATATCGATGTCAGTGATTATGCGACAGGCTGAAACGGATTTTATTACCGAGGTTGATTTCGATGTCGTTGACATGGTCGATGTCGAGATAGACGCATCGGTGGTGGGCAGTTTATTGGCTGGTGCCATGGGTGGAGCAAACTACCGACCCAGGATGCGAAGCCTGCAAATGAAGGTGACGGATCAATCGTTAAACAAACGCGTAGAGAAATACTGCACCAAACTGGGATTGACACCGGCCCAGATATCAAATGCACATATAAATGCCCTGCAATACTTCGGCAAACAAAACGGCATCCACTTTGATAGCTATACGACCGATCCCTACAAGGAGTACCTGGCGGGTAAATCCACGCTCACGATTACGGCCAGACCGAGAGAACCTCTCGACCTGGAACGCATCAAAAAGTACAAACCCAGCGACGTGCCCGCGCTGCTCAACCTGGAAGCAATCGCCCAGTAAACGGGTAATCAAAATACAGGTGGTGGATCAGCCGCGCTTGACTGGCATGCATCCGCTTGCGATGCTGCTTCGCTATGCGTCGCCTTCCGCCCCTACCTGGTTTACTTGCACTGTTCACGGTTCTGCTCACCAGCGGAACCGTGCTGGCAGTCTCCTACGAGCAGAATGAAATCATGGAGCATGCCAACGAACCCTGGCGAGGTGATCTCGATGGCATGACCGAGCGTGGATTTCTGCGCATTCTTACCGTTCACAATCCCCTGCTTTTCAGTTTTGACGGTGCCGAGGAGAAAGGCATGGTCGCCGAGCTCGGCAAGATGTTCGAAGAACACCTTGCCGAGGAAATCGGTCGGGTGCGCTCGCCCACCATCGTGCTGATCCCGGTAAGCCGTGACGAACTGTTACCGGGCCTGATCGAGGGTCGTGGCGACCTCGTGATGGGGAACCTGACGATCACTCCTGAAAGGCAGAAACTGGTCGATTTCGGTCCCCCGATATACCCGAACGTCGACGAGCTCGTCATTACCGGCCCTGCGGCAAAAAAAATCTCATCGCTCGACGACCTCGTAAAAACCGGGCTCTACGTGCGCCGCTCCAGCAGCTACTTTGAGCATCTACAGGCTTTGAATGCCGAGCGGGAGGCACAGGGCAAGCAGCCTATACCGATCACCGAGGCGGATGAAAATCTCGAGGATTACGATTTGCTCGACATGATCAACGCCGGGGTGCTCGAGGCCGTCGTCGTCGACAGCCACAAGGCCGCCTTCTGGGAACAGGTTTTCGACAAAATCGAAGTGCACCGCGATATATCGGTGCATTCCGGCAACCGCATTGCCTGGGCCATGCGCAAGGATAGCCCCGGCCTGATGAAATCGATCACCGCGTTCAGCGAGACGGTAAAAAAAGGCAGCCTGCTGGGCAACATTCTGCGCGAACGTTACCTGGGCAACGCTGACTGGCTGGACAACGTGGTCGAAGGCGAGGACCGCGAGCGTTACGAGGAAACCATCGAGATCATCAAACGTTACGCCGGCAAGTACGAGTTTGACTGGCTGATCATCGCTGCCCAGGCCTACCAGGAGTCGCGTTTCGACCAGAGCAAACGCAGCTCTGCCGGCGCAATCGGCGTTATGCAACTAATGCCCACCACCGCGGCCGACAAGGCGGTCGATATTCCTGATATTGCAGATCTCGAGAACAATATCCATGCTGGAGTGAAATATCTGCACTGGATTCGCGAGACCTATTACTCGGACGAGACCATCGCGCCTCTCGACCGGGTACTGTTTTCGTTTGCCGCTTACAACGCCGGCCCGGGCAATATGAAACGCGCGCGCCGGCGGGCGCAAAGGCTGGGGTTTGACCCCGACCGCTGGTTCGGCAATGTCGAGATCGGCATGTACCGGGCCGTGAGTGGCGAACCGGCATCCTATGTGCGCAATATCTACAAGTACTATGTTACTTACCAGGGTCTCGAGAAGTCGCGCCAGGCTCGCGACAAAGCCCTCGACGATCAGGGGATGGGGGACATCACCTCCGGCAGCAAACCGCTGATCTACGGCGGCCTGGCAATTCTCCTTTTTGGCGTTGCAGCTTACTGGTTCAGAAAACGTCCCACTTGACCCCTGTTTACGGAAAGGGTCGTTGCTTTATCTCGCAAGGGGAAAATAGTATATTGGGACCACTTTCCGACCCGCGAGGACCTGAAAATGTTCGCACAAGGATTGAAGTTTACCGTTTCAAGTACTGTCAACGGCCTGCTGTTCGCCTGCCTGCTCTTTGCTTCCGATACGGTTGTTGCAAATTCCGAATCCCCGTCTTCCGACGCGGATAAAAAAGCGAAACTGATCGATCTGTGGCAACCCGGCGATTCGGGCCAGCGCATGAATATCCGCGGCCGGGTCACCAGTATCGACGGAACGCCGCTGTCCGGCATCAGTATCGAGATTCGCCAGCCAGACGGTGACGGCGACTGGGTCGAGCAGTACCAGACCACATTGACCACCGATGCGAAGGGGCGTTACCAGTTCGGATCGGTCGTGCCGGAGAGTAATTATTGCGGCGCTCCACACGTTCGGGTCAAGGTGTACCAGAACGGTTGGGAGTACTTCGATACCAACCTCGTATTCGAGGACGAAACGGCAGTTTACGAAGAGGACGGCACGCCGGTTTTCCTCGAGGAGTCCACCGTGAAAGGGGAAACCATCATGTTCGGACGCTTCGACATCGTGTTGTCCCCGGAGTAACTCGACCGCTATCGGTATCGAATTAACCTGCGGCCCGGTGTCGATTGGTGAAGCAGCAGGTCTAGTCGACAATAGCTCCCGCCGATCCGACACAGCACAGAGAAATCATTACACATCGAATTTTCTGCCAGAAACAGCTGATAGCAACCTGTCCCGGGGGAAAGCAACAGCTGATATCCGCAAAACGCCGTTTGCTTCAATATTTATTCCAACCCAGGGTAAATTCTCGAAATGCATGCTGATAACGCTACTTTACTAACTGAATCGGGAAATTCTGACCTCGGCAGGCGCAAAGGGTCGTACATTGCTTTATGCAGTCAGGATAAATAGTATATGTTTCTGGTAATTTATTACTCTGGCGAGGTCCTGAAATGCAAAAACGAGGATTTGGATTTGCCGTAGCGATGGCAATAACGGGCCTGCTGATTGCCAACCCGGTTTTCGCCGCCGATTTAATTATTGCGCAGGCTGACACCTCGACATCCGGCGCGGGGAAAAAGTCGAAACTGGTCGATATGTGGCGACCCGGGGATCCGGGCCAGCGCATGAATATCCGCGGTCGCGTAACCAGCCTCGATGGCACACCGCTGGGCGGAATCCGCATCTCGATTCGGCAGGCAAACGGTGCGGGCGATTATACCGAAAACTACCAGGCCGTCCTGGAATCCGACGCCAGCGGACGCTTCCAGTTCGCTTCGGTCGTACCCGGAAATTATATCGGGGCCAGTCACGTTCATGTCACGGTATACCAGGATGGTTTCGCGTACTTCGATACCAGCATACTGTTCAAGCGTGATCCAAACCTGGACGAACACTACGAAAGCGGCGAGGCGATATTTCTGGAAGAGTCTACCGTGAAAGGAGAAACCATTCTCTTTGGGCGCTTCGATATCGTGCTGACCCCTGAGTAGGTGCGGTTGCATTCATGGTACGCCAACAATACGCGGTCACGGTATCGATGGGGAAACCATGAAATACGCAAAGCTGTTTTTGCTTTTCCTCATGGCATCCCTGTTACCGGCAGTCGCGACCAGCCAGTCGGTGCTGCAGGACGATCAGGCGCAAACCAGCGGACAGGCAGACGCGCCACCGGGTAACTCGCACGAGTTTTACTTCACCCGCGGCATTTATAGCGGCGAGTTCGACGATTACGACGAAGGTGGGCGCTGGGCGGTTGACTACCCGAAAGCGGATCACCAGTTCCTGATAGCACTAAAACGGCTCAGCGTTGTCGACGCCTACGGATCGGACAATGCGATCGAATTGACCGATCCGGCATTGCGTCAGTTTCCGCTGCTATATGCGGTCGAAGTGGGGTCGATGTCGCTAACCGAGGCAGAGGCGCTGGCGCTGCGCAATTACCTGCTCGCCGGCGGCTTGCTGGTGATCGACGATTTCTGGGGCAGTTGGGCCTGGGACCAGTTCCTGTCGCAGATGCAACTGGTCTTTCCCGATCGCGCGATTGTCGAGGTGCCATCGGAACACCCCGTGTTTCACGCCTTTTACAATATCGATCGCGTGATCCAGGTGCCTAACATTCGCCAGGGCTGGGCTGCGCAACAGGGCGGGCCGACCCATGAATACGACGGCATCGTGCCGCACGTGCGCGGCATATTCGACGACGATGGCCGCCTGATGGTACTGATCAACTGGAATACCGATCTCGGTGACGCCTGGGAATGGGCGGATAACCCCGATTATCCACTCAAATTCTCGACCTACGCCTTCGAAATCGGGATTAATTTCGTCATCTACGGAATGACCCACTAGCGCCAGCCCGGGACCAGAACCAGACATGTTCGAATTCCTGTTCAAGTACCCCGCCGAGTATTTTGCCGAGGGCAGGTTCATAGCCGTGCTTTCCGCGTGGCAACTGGCGCTGCTGCCGCTGGCCATAGCGACGCTCGCCTTCGTAGTGCTGGGTTACTTCAAGCTGCGCGGTCGCACGCGCAACGGTGATCGGATGGCCATCGCGCTGCTGCGCGGTACGGCCCTTGCGGTGATCGTCTTCAGCCTGTCGCGACCACTGCTCGAAGTCACTGCACAGATGCCGCAACCCGGCGTGGTCGGCGTGTTGCTCGACAATTCGATCAGCATGGGGCTGGCGGACGCGGAACTGGGTAGCCGCAGCGATTTTATCGTGCAGCAACTCGACGCGGAATCCGGCAGCCTGCTGCGCAACCTGCAGCAAAGCTTCGATGTACGCCTGTTTAAATTCGGCGCCGAAACAAAAGCGATTTCCGACATTGGCGCAATGGATTACGGCGATGGCGACAGCAATTTAATCGAGGCGCTACGGTTTGCACAAGCCGAGATGCAGGGCGAGCCGCTCGCGGGCCTGGTCGTGATCAGCGACGGCGCCCTGCAGCCGGACGAGTCGTTGGACGCGTTGCTATTAGCCTTGAGATCGGCGCGCATTCCGGTCTACAGCATCGGCCTCGGCGAGAGCCGTTACACGCGCGATATCGAAATCAGCCAGGTCAAATTGCCGGACGCGGTACTGAGTGGCAGCCGGGTGATGGCGGATGTCTCCGTTAAACAGCAGGGTTACGACGGCCTGTCGGTCGAGCTGCTGGTCGAGGACGACAGCCGAATTGTGCACAGGCAGCAGATACGCCTGCAGCCGGGAACCCGGTCTTTCAAGATACCACTGGCTACCGAGGATACCGGCCCGCGCCAACTCGAGTTCCACATCACCGCCATGGCCGATGAGCAGGTCCCCGCCAATAACAGCCGGCAAGCCATGCTGACCGTGGATAACCGTAAGATACGGATTCTCTACTACGAAGGAGAACCCCGCTTCGAGCTGAAGTTCATCCGCCGTGCGGTCGCCGATGACGACAACCTGGGCGTTACGGGTTTAATCCGAACCGCCGATGCGAAATTTTACCGGGTTGGCATAGAATCCCGCGAAGAGTTACGTAACGGCTTTCCGATTACCCGTGAGGAACTGTTTGCCTATGACGCCATCATACTGGGCAGTGTCGAAAATTCATTGTTGAGTCGCGAGCAGCAGAACATGATCGTCGAATTTGTCAGTAAGCGCGGGGGCGGCCTGCTCATGCTCGGTGGCCGCCATGCTTTCAGCGAGGGCGGATATCGCGATTCCGTGCTGCAACAGATAGCACCTGTCGTTATGCCGGAACAGGCCCAGGCTGATTTCACCCGCCAGATCAAGATTCAGCTTACCGCGGCTGCCCTGGTCCACCCGGCGTTGTTAATCGCCGACAGTAATGAAAAATCAATCGCCCGCTGGCTGACCCTGCCGCCGCTGACCATGGTCAACCCGATTCGGCGCATCAAGCCCGGTGCGACCCTGTTGTTAAGCAGCCCGGCAAATGAGCAGGGCGATGCCTACGTGGCCATGGCCTGGCATCGCTACGGCCGCGGCAAGGTAGTCGCGTTCCCGGTACAGAATTCGTGGATCTGGCAAATGCATCACGAGATCGAACTCGAAGACCAGACCCACGAATTGCTCTGGCGGCAACTACTGCGCTGGCTGACCGAAACCGTGCCGCAGCGTTTGAGCCTGAACCTGTCGGCACAAAAAATTCATGCCGGGGGAGTGATCGAGTTGCGCAGCGAAGTATTGCAGGCTGACTTTAGCGCGCTGCGCGAGGTCCGGCCGCGTGCGGTCCTGACTGCGCCGGACGGTAGCGAACAGACAATCACCCTCGGCCCGCATCCTTCCCTGCCGGGTGTTTACGAAGGCAAGCTCAGGGTTGCAGACCCCGGGGATTACCTGGCGCATGTCGAACTCGATGATCAGGGAGCAGTGACCCGTGGTAGTGAAACCCGTTTACTGGTAACCCCTGCTGGGGACGAGTACTTTCATGCGGAGATGAACGATAAACTGCTACGCCGGATTGCAGACGAATCCAACGGCAATTTTTTCGCAGCAAAAGATGCCGACAAGCTGGTCGATGCCCTGGAAAACAATGATCGCGGGTCGCGCGCGCTACTGCGCCTCGATTTATGGGATATGCCGGTCCTGTTTCTGTTGCTCATCACCCTGTTGTCTGCGGAGTGGGTGTACCGGCGATGGCGGAGCCTGGCATGAGAGTTCGCACACTCCTGCTATTCTCGCTGTTGGTGGCTCCGCTGGCGCAGGCGGCACAACATCACCTGCTGATTATCAGCGGGATTGGCGGCACCGACAACTATCGCGAAGTTTTTGTGGACAGAGCGACGCGCCTGTACGAGTCCGCAGTAAAAGCCGGCATTGACGAAAACAATATCATCCTGCTGAGCGAAAGCGGGCTGCCGGATATGTCGCGGCCGCAGCGGATATCGGACAAACCGACAATCCTGCAGGCGTTGCGCGAAATCGGTGCCCGGGCGCAGATCGACGACCGCGTATTCGTGGTACTGATCGGCCACGGTAATGCCCGTAGCGACGGCGCGGCCTTCAACCTGCCAGGTCCCGATATCTCTGCTGTGGAACTCGCCGCAGCGCTGACCGGTCTGCAAAACCAGCTTGTCGTCATCATCAATACGGCTTCCTCCAGCGGTCCGTTCATCGACACCCTCTCCGCGGACAAGCGGATAGTGATTACCGCAACGTCGAGCGGCCGCGAGTATCACGCAACGCTATTCGGTGATTATTTTGTTGCTGCCTTTGCCGAATCCGGCGCGGACACGGACAAGGACGAGCGGGTATCGATGCTGGAGGCGTTTGCATTCGCGCGTCGTGAGACCCGGCGCGCCTACGACGGCGAAAAGCAGCTGTTGACCGAGCATGCCCTGCTGGATGACAACGGCGATGGCGTGGGTAGCCCGGATCCGGGCGAGTTCGAAGCTGACGGGGCCCTGGCGAACCGCGTTTACCTGCGGCAGCCACCATCACTTGCCCTCGGTGCATCCGCGCAACTGGTTACGATGATGCAGCGTAAGCAGGATCTCGAACAATCGATCGGCGAGTTAAAGCGTCAGCGTGAAATCCTGTCGCGAATTGACTACTACGCCCGGCTGGAAGAATTACTGGTCGATCTCGCCCTGCTCAGTCGGGAAATCAGGGCCCAGGGAAGTTAGATGAAATATTTTTTCGGACTACTTCTGCTTGGTTTTACGCAACTCGGTTACGCCGCTGTCGACCCGCGACTGGAGCAGATCGAGGCGCTGCGTCTGGGAGGCGATTACCCGGCAGCAATCGAACGCGTACAAACCGAGCTAGAAGCGGAACCGGACAGCATCCCGTTGCTGAACCAGCTCGGTGAACTCAGGCTCGAGACGGGGGAGCTGGAGGCCGCATCCATGCGCTTTCACCAGGCACTCGAACTACAGGGCCCCGACCGGCTGACGGCAAAACTCAATCTCGCCG
>Ga0265306_10000544_pt1 | contig 18009 bp, 19 predicted proteins | sample Helome_3_FD_192493 | JGI IMG/M metagenome (GOLD analysis project Ga0265306, IMG submission 192493) | Marine sediment microbial communities from subtidal zone of North Sea - Hel_20160420 (Illumina Assembly) | ecosystem: Environmental > Aquatic > Marine > Subtidal zone > Sediment ... | reverse complement strand
CATATCCTTGCCGATACGGACATGCCGCAGTTTCATACCGCGCGTGTATTTACCGGAACAGATACGCATAAAGGCAATCCGGTCACGGTGTTGCTTGTCCATGTTTGCCTGGATCTTGAACACGAATCCGGTGAGCTTGTCTTCCTCGGCGGCGACATTGCGGCTCCTGGCAGGGCGCGCCGTGGGATGCGGAGCATACTTGTTGAAGGCATCGAGCAGCTCAGCCATGCCGAAATTGTTGATTGCCGAACCAAAAAAGACCGGGGTTAGTTCCCCTTTCAGATAACTATCCAGATCGAATTCACTGGACGCACCGCGCACCAGTTCGATTTCTTCGCGCAACTCGCCTGCCATCTCGCCCAGCAGGTCGTCAATTCTCGGATTATCCAGACCCTCTATGACTTCACCGGATGATATCTTTTCCGCATCACTTGCCGAAAACAGGTGCACCGAGTCGTTGAGCAAATGGAAAACGCCTTTCAGGTTTTTTCCCATACCGATGGGCCAGGTGATCGGCGCGCATCGAATCTTGAGCACGTCCTCAACTTCGTCCAGCAAGTCGATCGGATCACGACCTTCGCGATCGAGCTTGTTAATGAAAGTGATTATTGGCGTATCGCGCAGCCGGCAGACTTCCATCAGTTTGATGGTGCGTGCCTCGACCCCCTTGGCGCAGTCAATGACCATAAGGGCGGAGTCAACCGCGGTCAGGGTTCGATAGGTGTCTTCTGAAAAATCCTCGTGGCCGGGTGTATCGAGGAGATTGATAATGATGTCGCGATAGGGAAATTGCATGACCGATGAAGTGACCGAAATGCCGCGCTGCTTTTCGAGCTCCATCCAGTCAGAAGTCGCGTGCCGGGAAGCCTTGCGGCTCTTTACGGTTCCCGCCATCTGGATCGCCTTGCCAAACAATAACAGCTTCTCAGTAACGGTTGTCTTGCCGGCGTCCGGGTGCGAAATAATCGCAAAGGTGCGGCGTCGACGCATTTCGTCAATATCTGACATCTATAACTTCCAAATTTAATAGAAAAGGCGGCTAGCTGTTGTGCAGGTCGGCCGTTTGTGAAATTTGCCTCGCAAACAGCAGGGCATCCTCGCGACCTTCGGATGCCGGGTAGTAGTCTTTGCGGCATCCAATTTCGTTAAAGCCCGCCGAATTATAGCAACTTATCGCGGCGGCATTGCTGGGACGTACTTCGAGTAACATGGTTTGTGCATTCCTCTCGCGGGCCTCATCGATCAGGAACTCGATAAACTGCCTGCCGTAGCCCTTGCGTTGGTGTTCCCTGGCGATCGACAGGTTGAGCATGTGGCTCTCTCCCGCGGTAACGCTGATGACCGCGTGGCCGACAATATTTTGCTGTTGCAATGCCAGCCAGCAGTAGTAGCCGACGCGAATACAATCGTTGAAGATTTTATCAGTCCAGGGAAACCGGTATACCTCGCGCTCGACCTTCATGACCCATTTTATGTCGGCGAGGGTCATGCGCCGAAAGCACAACTCGGAATTTTTCATCGCAACATTTGGTGTAGCAGTTTTAAGTCCTGCCAGGCGATGGCCTTGGCTGAAGGGTTACGCAACAGGTAGGCCGGATGGTAGGTGACTTTAAGCGGAATTTCGGTTCCGGGCAGCTTATGCATTTGCTGAATCAGCTTGCCAACCGGTTGATTGCTGCCGAGCAGATTATGGGCGGATACACGGCCCACCGAGAGGATAACTTTTGGTGCAATTTGCTCTATTTGCGCTTCCAGGTAGGCGCGGCATTGTTGTGCTTCATCCTGCCTCGGATCACGATTGTTGGGTGGGCGGCATTTGACGATATTGGTTATGTAAACCTGTTCTCGCGCAATACCGATTGCTGCCAGCATACGATCTAACAGTTGCCCCGAGCGTCCAACGAAAGGTTCGCCACGGATGTCTTCATCGTGTCCGGGGCCTTCACCAACGATCAATAAGTCAGCCTGTCGATCACCGATCCCGGGAACTTTCTGAGTACAGTTATCACCGAGCTCACAGGCCTTGCAACCATGAATGGCATCGATGAGCGAATCCCAGGAATCGAAATTCGTCGGAGCAGGGGTTCTGACAACAGGATTTTCCGCGGCAACTTCCTGCGGCGAGCTATCGACGGGATTTTCTGCTGCTTGCGGTACTGCTTCGCGAGCAATCTCGACAACAGGCCCGTTTGCAGGCCTGTTGTCGAGGGTATCAGCACGTTCACTCCATGCCTGAATGCCGATTCCCTTAAGGCAGTGCTGTTGCCGCTCGGTTAACATCGCCGTTTACACATCTCCCAGTTGGGGGTGGGTGCGATCGGCACTGTTGATTACCTTGTTCAAGGCATTGATATAGGACTTTGCCGAGGCAATGACGATATCCGTATCGGCGCCCTGGCCATTGATAACCCGTCCGTCTTTCTCTACCCTGACGGTAACCTCGCCCTGGGAGTCAGTCCCGGTCGTAATCGCGTTCACCGAATAAAGCTGCAGGTTGACGCCGGTTTCGGTTAACTTTTCGATTGCCTTGAAACACGCATCCACCGGTCCATCGCCATTGGCCTCGGCCTGCTGCTCGCTACCGTCGATATTCAGCGTCATCGTGGCACAGGGAGTTTCACCGGTTTCGCAGCAAACCCTGAGGCTCACCAGCTTGATGGTTTCGTTTTCGGTTTCAAGGGCGGCTTCGTTAACCAGCGCTAACAGGTCTTCATCGAAGATATCGTGTTTCTTGTCCGCCAGGGTCTTGAAACGGGTAAACACCTCGTTAAGTTCTTCCTCTGAAGCGAACTCGATATTCAGCTCCGCCATGCGCGATTTAAAGGCATTGCGGCCTGAATGTTTGCCGAGGACCAGCTTGTTAGTCGTCCAGCCAACATCCTGGGCCCGCATGATTTCGTAAGTCTCGCGTGATTTCAGCACGCCATCCTGGTGGATGCCGGATTCATGGGCGAATGCATTGGCACCGACAATGGCCTTATTCGGCTGAACCGTGAAACCTGTTATGCCCGAAACCATTTTCGAACAGTTCATGATCTGCGTGGTATCGAGATCGGAATCGCAGGGGAATATATCCTGGCGGGTTCGCACCGCCATGACGATTTCCTCCAACGATGCGTTACCGGCACGTTCACCGAGGCCGTTTATCGTACATTCAACCTGGCGCGCACCGCGCAGCACGGCCGACAACGAATTACCGACGGCAAGCCCCAGGTCATTGTGGCAATGCACCGAAAAAACCGCTTTATCGGAGTTCGGAATGCGTTCCATCAGGTCGCTGATTAAATCGCCGAACTGATGTGGCACATTGTAACCCACGGTATCCGGGATATTGATCGTGGTCGCGCCTTCTGCAATTACCGCCTCGATGACGCGGCAAAGGAAATCCGGTTCGGAGCGGCCCGCATCTTCTGGAGAAAATTCGACATCGTCGGTGTACTGTCGCGCCCTGCGAACCGCGTCTACCGCGGCATCAACCACCTGGTCGGGAGTCATCCGCAGCTTCTGTTCCATGTGAATCGGAGAGGTCGCCAGAAAAGTATGAATCCGACCCGAATTGGCAGGTTTGATGGCGTCTCCGGCGCGCTCGATATCGATCTGCTTGGCTCGCGCAAGACCACATACGGTACTGTCTTTTATGATTTCGGCAACGGCCCTGACCGATTCGAAATCACCTTCGCTCGCAATCGGAAAACCGGCTTCGATAATGTCGACTTTCATCAATTCCAGCGCCCGGGCGATACGAATTTTTTCGTCACGCGTCATCGACGCGCCGGGACTCTGCTCACCATCACGCAGCGTGGTGTCAAAAATGATTAATTTGTCTTTGCTCATGGCTATCTCGTTTGTCTAAACGTTAAATAAATTGGGTGTTGTTTACGTTTGCCCTCGTCAGGAGTTCTGTGATCTGCCTTACGGCAGCAGAGCGAGTAGCAGAGATAGCAGCAGGTACGCAGGCAGGAGTTCCAGACGGGCTGGAGATGTGAATTGAGAACTGGCGTACCGCGGTTGCATAAAATGGAATATAGCCAACTCTGGCATGCTTGCCAAGCAAAATCTCCGGCTTACGAGTCTGGAGTTGTATCCTGTTTCGATTCTGCCAGGCGCATGCGCTTGCGATTCCAGCGAAATAAAGAAACGATTGGGCCTGACAACATGTACAGGAAAAAACAGGAAAACAGCACGGTCGCTGTTTCGATCGATAGAAAAACGAAGACCAGCACCACCGCCAAAAGTGATACGAAGGGCACGCGTTCGCGTAAATCGAAATCCTTGAAACTGTAGTAGGGGAATTTGGAAACCATTAATATCCCGGCCGCTATGGTTAGCACCAGCGCCGCGTAGACCACGTCCTCGCCAATAATATCGTAGCTTTCACAAACCCAGACCGCACCCATGACCACGGCCGCCGCTGCCGGACTGGCGAGGCCCTGAAAATAACGTTTATCGGCGACGCCGATCTGGGTATTGAATCTTGCCAGGCGCAGCGCGGTAGAGGTCGCGTAAATAAATGCCGCCAGCCAGCCCAGCTTACCCATGAACACTGATACATCGCGCAGATGTACCAAAGACCAGAGGTACACGATCAGGGCTGGTGCGACACCGAATGAGACCATGTCGGAGAGGCTGTCGTACTCGGCACCAAAGGCGGATTGAGTGTTGGTCAGGCGGGCCACGCGGCCATCGAGGCCATCGAGCAAACCCGCCAGGAAGATTGCGATCGCGGCGATCTCGAAACGCCCGTTCATCGCCGCGATGATCGCGTAAAACCCCGCAAATAGTGCACCCGTGGTAAACATGTTGGGCAACAGGTAAATGCCCTTGGGCATGTTCTTGCGAGCTTCTTTCGGGTTGCTGTCATCCATCGTTACGGGACGGGCGTCGGGTGCCCGATAATCCTGTTAGTTTTTGGATTTATCCACCAACGCATTGGCGCTAAGCCAGGGCATCATCGCGCGCAGCCGAGCACCCACCTGCTCGATCTGATGGGCCGCGTTATTGCGACGCCACGCCGTCATTTCGGGATAGTTGGACTGGCCCTCGCTGATAAACTTTTTCGCATAGGCACCGCTTTGTATATCGTTCAGGCACTCCTTCATCGCCCAGCGGCTTTCCTCGTTGATGATTTTCGGACCGGTGCTGTATTCCCCATACTCGGCATTATTTGAAATCGAGTAATTCATGTTGGCAATGCCGCCTTCATGGATCAAATCAACGATTAACTTGAGCTCGTGCAGGCATTCGAAATAGGCGAGCTCGGGGGCATATCCGGCTTCGACCAGGGTTTCGAATCCAGCCTTGACCAGTTCGATGGTGCCACCACAGAGTACGGTTTGCTCACCGAAGAGGTCGGTTTCGGTTTCGTCTCTGAAGGTTGTTTCGATGATTGCAGTGCGACCGCCACCGATGCCTGCGGCATAGGATAGCGCCAGTTCTTTCGCCATACCCGAGGCATCCTGCTGGATTGCAATTAAATCCGGGATGCCACCGCCCTTGGCAAACTCGGAACGTACCGTATGTCCGGGTGCCTTGGGGGCAATCATGATGACGTCGAGATCGGCGCGCGGCACAACCTGGTTGTAGTGAATAGCGAAACCATGGGCAAAAGCCATCGCCGCACCCTGCTTGATATTGGGTTCGACTTCATTTAAGTAAAGAGCGCTCTGGAATTCATCCGGGGTCAGGATCATGACGACATCGGCTTCGCGGATTGCATCGGCGGTGTTTTTGACGGTCAGGCCTGCTGCCTCGGCCTTGGCAGCCGAAGCCGAGCCCTCACGCAGTGCCACGGTAACGTCAACGCCTGAATCTTTAAGATTATTAGCGTGCGCATGGCCCTGGGAGCCATAGCCGACAACGGTAACCTTCTTGCCCTGGATGATGGATAAATCGCAATCCTTATCGTAATAAATGTTCATAACTGCCTCGTGTCACACATGGTTGGTGTGTTGTTATTAAGAATAATTCTGGGCCTTTACAGGGTAAGCGCTTTTTCGCCGCGCATGATGCCCATGGAGCCGGAGCGTACCACCTCGACGATGTTGTTTTCATGCATGGCCCTGATGTACGCATCAAGCTTGTCGCCGGCACCGGTCAACTCGATGCAGAAGGTGGTATCGGTGACGTCGATGATTCGTGCACGGAATATATCCGATAGTCGTTTAACCTCGGCGCGTTGGGACTCACCATCGGCCTTGACCTTGACGAACATCATTTCACGTTCGATGAAATTACCCTCGGTAAAGTCCTGCAGTTTGACCACGTCAACCAGCTTATTGAGTTGCTTGGTAATCTGCTCGATGATTCGATCCGAGCCGGTCGTAATAATCGTCATGCGGGAAAGCGTCTGGTCTTCCGTGGTGGCAACCGTCAGCGATTCGATGTTATAACCGCGCGCGGAAAACAGTCCGGAAATACGAGACAGTGCGCCGGCCTCGTTTTCGACCAGCAGGGAAATAATGTGTCGCATTAAACCAGTTCTCCCTTCGCCTTAAGTGACGCCTGCACCTTTTGCTGCAGCGGGGAGATATCCATTTCGTTATGGGCCTTGCCTGCCGAAATCATCGGGTAAACGTTAGCTTCCTGATCGGTAATGATGTCGAGAAATACCGTTCTGTCTTTCAGTTTGAAGGCTTCTACCATTGCATCATGCAGATCGTCGGGGTTTTCGACGAGAATACCGACGTGCCCGTAGGCCTCGGCCAGCTTGACGAAATCGGGCAGTGAATCCATGTAAACATGCGAATAGCGCTTCTCATAGAAAAATTCCTGCCATTGGCGAACCATGCCGAGATAGCGGTTATTAAGATTAATGATCTTCACCGGGAGGTCGTACTGCAGGCAGGTCGACAGCTCCTGGATACACATCTGTATACTGCCTTCACCGGTAACGCAGGCAACGTCCTTATCGGGGAAAGCGAGTTTGACTCCCATTGCCGCGGGAAGCCCGAAACCCATGGTGCCGAGACCCCCGGAATTGATCCAGCGACGCGGCTCATCGAAATGGTAGAACTGTGCGGCATACATCTGGTGCTGACCGACGTCGGAAGTAATGTAGGCGTCGCCATTGGTAACTTTGTAGAGTTCCTCTATTGCTGCCTGTGGCTGAATCAGACCTTTCTTTTGTTCGTAAGCGAAGCTGTTTTGTGATTGCCAGGACTTGATGGTTTTCCACCAGGCATCGAGCGCCTTTTTATCGACTTTGAGCTCGGTCTGGTCAAGCTGCTTAATCAATTCGACCAGAACCTGTTTTGCACCCCCGACGATCGGGATGTCGGCATTTATCGTCTTTGAAATCGAGGCCGGGTCGATGTCGATATGAATAACTTGCGCATAGGGGCAGAACTTGCTGGTCACGCCGGTAATTCGATCGTCGAAACGCGCCCCGATACAAATTAAAACATCGCATTCGTGCATCGCCATGTTGGCTTCGTAGGTGCCGTGCATGCCGAGCATGCCGATGAAATGGGGATCGGTTCCCGGGAAGGCACCGAGGCCCATCAGGGTCTGTGTGATTGGATATCCCAGCTTACGTACGAAGCTGCGTAACTCCTCGGAGGCATTATCTAAAATGATGCCGCCACCGGTATAGATCATTGGTCGCTTGGCATTGAGGATCAACTCGACCGCGCGCTTGATCTGGCGTGGGTGGCCCTTGAAGTTCGGGTTGTATGAGCGTAGCTCGATCTTTTCCGGGTACTGGTAAGGAATCTTGATATGCGGAGCGGTAATGTCTTTCGGAATATCAACGACCACCGGGCCGGGGCGACCGGTAGTAGCGACATAAAATGCTTTTTTCAGGGTCTCGGCCAGCTTGTTCAAATCCTTGACCAGGAAGTTATGCTTGACGCAAGGTCGGGATACGCCCACCGCGTCGACTTCCTGGAACGCATCACTGCCGATCGCGTGGCTTGGAACCTGGCCGGTCAGAACAACCAATGGAATCGAGTCCATGTAAGCGGTAGCAATTCCGGTAATTGCGTTAGTCGCCCCGGGGCCCGAAGTCACCAGGCAAACACCCGGCTTGCCGGTCGCCCGCGCGTAGCCGTCCGCAGCATGCGTTGCACCTTGCTCATGGCGCACCAGGATATGCTCTACGTCGTCCTGCTTTTGCAGTGCATCGTAAATATGCAATACGGCACCGCCAGGGTAACCGAAGAGGTGTTTGACACCTTCGTCCTTTAAAAACTGGATTATTATTTCAGAACCCGATAATTCCACACTAACCCCTGTTGCTCACTTTAAAAAAACGCAATTGTTTACGCCAAACCCAAAATTCTATTATGGTTAAAATACAAATGCACTAATAACAGCTTGGATTTATTGGAGAAATCCCAAAAAACATGCAATTTAAGCGAGTTGGACCGGTATTATCGGAAAATGCTGGCCGGAATCGATTTAACCCGGGCCGAATGGTTTTTTCTGCAGGATCAGAAAGTTCAGGATTTCTTCAGTAAAAATACGAACTTCCCACCTTCCTCGCCGGAAAACAGTAGTGGATTGTTGGTCTGTTTTGAAAAGGCCTCAAAGTCCTTTAACGAGCCCTGATCGGTAGAGATCACTTTCAGGACTTTACCGCGTTCCATGTCGGTTAGCGTTTTCCTGGCTCTTAATATGGGCAGGGGGCAATTCAGTCCAGAGGCATCAAGTTCACGATCATATTCAGTCATGAGAAATGTCCATCATTTGGTTAGGCGGTTTTGCAAAGCTGCATTTATATGCCAGGACTTTTTAAAAGGCAAGCGGGACTGAAGTTACGCGATAACTTCGACGGGTTCAGGTTGCAGCGCATGACCTCCCGACGCCCACTTGACGACACCACCGCGCAAACTGATGACGTTATTAATACCTTGCTGGTTTAAAAAGCGGCAAACCTGTGCCGAACGACTGCCGGTTCGACAGTATATGACGATTTGTCGTGGCGATTCCGAAAAGTAGTTGAGTTTTAAAGGAACCAGGTGCATCGCCAGGGTTCTGGCGTTAGGCAATACGCCGCGCTCGATCTCCGCGGGGGTACGGATATCAAGTAATTCAAAATGATCTTCTTTGCGCAACATGCGATGCAAATCAGAAACGCTAATTTCTTTTATTCTGGGCATTGAATATGAGCTTCGGGAACGATTACTATACTGCCGTGTCGATATTATTCTAATATAGACCAATTTCCAATTGATGGCGTTGTTATGCCTGAACATTTCCGACGATTGCAAGAATGCGCCCTTTCTGCTCGATTAGGGGTTGTAACAGTTTTGCTGTTGTTAATCAGTTTGACCTCCAGTGCCAGGTCAGATTTACCGAGCCTTGGTGCAAATGCAGCAATTAATATTGAGCGCGAAATGAAACTGGGGCGTTCAGTTTACAGGAAGTTACTGTCAGTTGGTTTGGTCGAGACCAATCCCTTGCTCGATCGTTATATCAACGACCTCGGTTATCGCCTGCTAGCGGGTATCGATAATCGAGTACGTGAGTATCGTTTCTTCATTGTTCGTGATGACGCGGTAAACGCATTTGCCGTTCCTGGCGGCTACATTGGTATTAACCGGGGACTCATCGCGCAGGCTCGAACCCAGCATCAGCTGGCTTCGGTAATGGCACATGAAATAGCTCATGTAGAGTTAAGGCACGGGCTTGATTCGATGGAAAAGGGCAGCGAGGTGAATACCAGAACAATTCTCGCGATGATCGCGGGTCTGGCGCTTGGGGGACAAGCCGGGTCTGCGATGCTTTATGGTGGCATTGCAGGCGGCCAGCAGGCGATGATCAATTTTACCCGGGAAAACGAGTATGAAGCCGACCGAATCGGGATTGCACTGATGGGCGATGCGCACTTTGAACCTCAAGGTATGCCCGAGTTTTTCGCCATAATGGGAAATCTCTCGGGTAGCTCCGGTCAAGGTATCGAGTATCTGCGCACTCACCCCCTGAGCAACAATCGAGTCGCTGAAGCACTTGGACGAGCGCAAAACATGCCGCCAGGAAGGAATCAGGTGGATGATTTTTTGTTATTCAAGGATTTTTTACAATTCGTTAGCAGGGATCATTTACCAGACCAGGGAGACGACTTTCTGCGCGCACTGGCCTCGATCAAGGCCGCCGAGTATGATCGGGCCGATAAGATGCTCGCCGATTTATACCGTCGCGACAGCGATAATATCTGGTACGGCATTGCTTTTGCGGAAAACCTGGAACAGCTCGGACGCGAAACTGAGGCAGAGCTGGTGTATCGGCGGTTGCTCGATATTTTTCCAGGTGATTACGTCCTTTCAATGCACTTGCTACGCTTGCTCAAACTGGATGAACAATACGAGTCTGCCCTGGTCATTGCAAGGCAGCTTGAAAACAGGTTCCCGGAGAATCAACACGTCTATTTCGAGTTATCGGAAATATACGAGTCGCTCCAACAACCCTCACTGCGCATGATGGCCGAAGCGGAGTTTCACCGTATTACCGGTAATCCGCAACAGGCGGTAAGACTCTACGACCAGGTACTTGATTTACCCGAGACCGATCTTGCCACGGAGTCAAAGGCCCGCGAAAAGCGACTGATACTTTTAGAGAAATAAAATTTATCAGCAACAGGAATAAAGCTTTTTGCGTTACTGCCGATAGCTATCTGGTAACCAGGATATTGTTGTCAGCAACAGGCACTGTGCATGAAACGACGAACCCTATTGAAAGCAAGCCTTCAGCTAGGCATCACCGGCCTGTTGTTTCCGGGGATTGCGATTGGTGCCTATCCAACCAGGGCCTTTTTGGCAAAGCAGATACCGGATGCATTGCGCGAAGCATTTGGTACGACTGATATTGGCGAAAGCAGCAAGATCGAAATCGACGCACCCCATATTGCCAGCGATGCCAATATGGTTCCCGTCAGAATCAAGTCCGGTTTTGAAAATACCGAGTCGATTTCACTCGTGGTAAGCGGCAACGAATCGCCTTTTACCGCCTATTTCAGGCTTTACGAAGCGCAAAGTTTTGTGTCGACACGAATCAGGATGGCCGATACCAGTGATTTGCTGGTTATCGTCAAGGCCGACGGGGTTTTACATACCAACAAACGACCGGTTCGCGTGGGCCGTAACGGCTGCGGAGCATCATAATGGCCAGGACCCTGAAGATTCGTGCACACGAGATCGATGGCCAGGTAATCGTCAAGAGCGTTATCAACCATCCGATGGAAACCGGACGACGAAAAGTACAGAAAACGGGCAAGAAAATTCCACCCCATTTCATCAAGGAAGTTATCGTCAGCCGTAACCGGCGCATTGTCATGGAAGCGTTCTGGGGGAAATCGATTTCGAGAAATCCGTTTTTGTCTTTTCAAATCCCCGGTCGCAAAGGCGACACGATTACCATCTCCTGGCTCGACAACCGCGGCAATACCGACTCCGCCAGCGCCAAAGTCCGCTAATCCGAATACCACTAAGCTACCGTGAGGGTAAGCCCGCAAAAGGCGCTCCCAACCGGCGCAAGCGCCGGTTGGTCCATCACAAGCAACCCATGGCCGCGACCTGCATCGACTGCAACCCGTAGTGCAATCAAATGAGGTGGGTTTTGGGGGTGGAAGTTGTTAGAATCCGCGAACTTTTTCAAGAGCTATCGATTCGTGTTTATCAATTTCCAGGCGCTAGGCTGCCGACTCAACGAGGCCGAGCTTGAAACCTGGGCTAACCAGTTCATGCAGCGCGGGCACCAGGTGACCACCGATGTCGAAGAAGCCGATATCGTTGTGTTTAACTCCTGTGCCGTTACTGCACAGGCGGATCGCAAATCACGTCAACAGGTCGGACGTTTGCAGCGTAAAAATCCGCATGCGCAGCTGGTCGTTACCGGCTGTCACGCAAGTCTCAATCCCGATGTAGTCAAGAATTACCTCGGTGTTGACCTCGTCGTCGATAATCAACACAAGGAACAACTGGTCGATCAAGCTCTTGAACTGGTTAGTGATCGAGACGCCTGTGACGAATCGAGTGAGCCAGTGGTTGGGGAATCACTAAATGCACTGCTGTTGCGTGGTCGCCATCGCGCATTTATCAAGATCCAGGATGGTTGCCGCTATCGCTGCACTTATTGCATCGTCACACTTGCAAGGGGCGCCGAACGCAGCCGTGACGAGGCAGAGATCCTGGCCGAAATAAATCTACTACATCAACAGGGTGTCCGGGAAATTGCGCTGACCGGCGTGCATGTCGGTGGTTATGGCAGCGATACCGGCTCCAGTCTGTATCGCCTGCTGAGCGAGATTCTCGAGCATACTGAAATTCCCCGCATTCGGCTGGCATCGGTCGAGCCCTGGGACCTGCCTGCTAACTTCTTCGAATTGTTCCGGAATTCGCGCCTGATGCCGCATATGCACCTGCCGATTCAAAGCGGTTGCGACTCGGTGTTACGCCGCATGGCGCGGCGTTGCAAAACGGTCGAGTTTGCGCGCCTGGTAGACAAGGCGCGCAATGCAATTCCATTATTCAATGTAACAACGGACCTGATTACCGGGTTTCCAGGTGAGACCGACCAGGAATGGCGTCAGACCATGGATTTTGTTGCAAGTACCGGATTCGGGCACATACATATTTTTCCGTTCTCGGCGCGCGAGGGTACCAAGGCTGCCAGGTTGTCGGAGCAGATTGATGGCACGATAAAAAGGGCGCGCAGTCGCGAGATGCATGCGCTGGCAGCCGAATTGAAACAGCGGGAACTGGAGCAACATCTTGGTAACCGGGCCGACGTGCTATGGGAACAGCAGATAAACAGTCACCTCGGACAGTGGATCGGTTACACGCCTCATTATCATAAAATTACTTCGATGGACTTACAGATTGCGGCCTCAGATATCAGTGAAGTCAGCATCGATTCAATATCTGGTGATGGATCGATGCTCGTAAACGAGATTTACCCACCCCAGATCATGCTTGCAGATATCGAGCAACATGACGCGCGAATTTAAATCGACGAAGTGTTTCATCCTGCAATCGCGGGAGTGCGCGCACGAATTTTCCGACGAGGAGTTTACAGGCGCTTATTGGCAACACCAACCCGGTCACCAGGCAACCGTTGGTGGCCGCGGTGGAAGTTACCTGATAGACATTGACGGCAGAAAATCGATTTTGCGTTGTTATCAACGTGGTGGTCAGGTTGGCAAGCTGCTCAGCGATCAATACCTGTGGCTGGGATGGAGGATGACCCGGCCCTGGCGCGAATGGCATATCCTGCAGCGCGCGCTTAAGGCAGGTTTGCCGGTTCCTGAGCCGATTGCCGCCTGTGCCTGTCGCTCCGGTCTATGGTATCGCGCAGCTTTAATCACCGCATACCTTGAGGATACCGAGATGCTGACGCAGCGCCTGCAGCGGGAGAAGCTGCCATCAGGGTGCTGGCATCAACTCGGATTGCTCATCAAGCGAATGCATGCCGAGGGTATACGTCACGCCGACCTTACTTCCGACAACGTGCTGATCGATTCGCGAAATCGTTTCTACCTGATTGACTTCGACCAGGCCCGGATTATGAATCAAATCGATGACTGGCAATGGCGACCCCTGTACCGCTTTCAGCGATCGATCGACAAGCGAAACCGGAAACTGAATCTCAACTATGGTGAGGACGACTGGCAGCTTTTGATGGATGGTTATCAATCCTGAGATCATCTTTAAAAACTAAATTCGTGGAATCACCTCCCGCTTCCACGAGAATTAAAGATGCGCAGAGATGGCCGCCAGGTATTGCTGAATGATATCCGGTTGCTGCGCCAGCCGGGATTGCGCTTCACGTCCGAGCGCTTTCGATCGTTCAGGTTTGTCGAGCAGTTCAACGATTGCAGCCCAGCAGTCAGCCATACTTGAGACCTGCAATACGCCCTGATCAGGGCCAAGCATTTCGATATCCTCGGCGATGTTGCTATCCGACGGCCCGGTGATGATGGCTCGGCCCAGGTTGGCTGGCTCCATCAGGTTGTGGCCACCGCTCGTGTTAAAGGAGCCACCCATGATTACAATCCGGGCGTATGCCATTAACGATTTTAACTCGCCGAGCGTATCAGCCAGGTAAACCTCGGTGTCTTCAGTGACGGGCTGCGCTTTGCTGCGCACCGAACAGGTCATTCCCAGGCCTTCGATCTGAGCCTGGATCTGCGTACTGCGATCGGGATGCCGGGGGGCCAGTACCAACAGGTAGTGGCTGAGTACCCCGGGTCGCGCAGCGAGGAACTGCTGTTCTTCACCGCTATGGCTCGAGGCCAGGATCACGTAATCGCGTTCGATTATTCTGGTTTGAGGAATCGAAGTTTCTCTATGCGACTTGAGATTACCGACAATCGTGATGCGGTCCTCGCTGACACCCAGGCTGGTAAAAGCATCATGATCCTTTTTATTTCTCGTCAGAATTTGCGCGAAATAACTCAAGGTTGTCGATAGTAAAATGCGTACGAACTTACCCGCGTTCAGTGATTTCGGAGATAGTCGAGCATTGACCAGCAACAGCTCAATCCCCTGGCGCCTGGCCTGGTACAGCAGCTCGGGCCAGAGTTCGGTTTCCATTACCAGTCCCAGCTTGATCCTGTGTTGCCGGAAGAATCGTTGACAGTGCCAGTAGTGGTCGAACGGGACGACTGTACTGCAAACCGAATCAGAAAAAGTATTGTTGATTGCCTGGTAACCGGTCGCGGTAAAGCTTGTGAATAATATGCTTTCGCCCTGCTGCATCAGCGCCTTTACCAGTGGCGTCACGGCACGGACCTCGCCAACCGAAGAAGCGTGTACCCAGATCCTTTCCGCGCTGCCACCATCGAGGCCGAATATCCGCATCGACAGGTAGCGCGGCAGTCCGTGTTTGATACCATGTTTCAGCGCGTGCAGGATCCAGAACAGGTACAACGGGATAGATAACAGGCGGTATCCCAATCCGGGTGAAGGCACGTTCATTTTATCCACTCACGGGTAGAAGGGTGCCTCACCGGGAGGTCGGGTTTTAAAGCGCTGGTGTATCCAAATGTAATTTTCGGGAAACTCCCACACGTACTTTTCGATCGACTGGTTTATGCTGCTGGCATCTTTGAATTCGTCTGTGCTGGGGAAATCTTCAAGCGGTGGGTCGATGTGGAGGATATAACCGCTGCCATCCTTTTTACGTTCCGGGTAGTAGGGAAGCATCGCGGCCCCTGACGATTGCGCCAGGCGTGAACTTGCGGTTATGGTTGCGGTAGCAATGCCCATGAAGGGAGCAAACACGTTACGTTCGCGCCTGAAATCCTGATCCGGAGCATACCAGGTTGGAATTTTATTCCTGATGCCTTTTACCAACTGACGAGTGTTTTTGCGCGAAACAGTGTTAACGAAATATTGGCTGCGCCGGGTGTAGAGATAGCTGTCGAATAGCTGGTTACGTTGAGTGCGATACATCACCTGCACCGGCATGAATAGCGCCAGTAAACGAGCCCCGATTTCTAGACTGGTGAAGTGCCCCGTCAACAAGATCGCGCCGCGTCCGCTATCCAGGACCGCGTCGAGGTGCTCGCGCCCCTCGATCTCGACAATGGACTTCAACTTGTTCGCATCCCACCACCAGCACATCGCCATTTCGATGAGTGAAATACCGATATTTTGATAGCAGGCTGTTTTTATGCGGTTACGCTCGTCGAGGGATTTTTCAGGGAAACAGTGTGCGAGATTGATATCCACTATTTTCTTGCGCGATCCGGTAACCAGGTAGATCACGCGACCTATCAGCCGACCAACCGATAGCGCGACGCGAAATGGCATTAATGAAACCAGGCGTAACAGGCCGATAATACACCACATCGGCCAATATTTCGGTGAAAAGTAATTGCTCGCCTTGAATAAAACGGAGCTCGATTCGCCCATCGGCTATTGCTGAATCAACGAGCGGTTGATTTCGAAAAGGTCGTCTTCCTTGAGTAATCCCGCCGCCTGCTTCAATCTCAATTTATTGAGCAGGTATTCGTAACGCGAACCCGCGTAGTCGCGCTGGGCGCGGTAGGTTTCGCGCAGTGATATCAGCACATCGACCGAGGTTCGCGTACCAACATCGAATCCGGCCTGGGTTGCCGCGAGTGCGATATTACTCGATTCGAGCGCCTGCTTGCGTGCCCGAACCTGGCTAATGCCTGAAACCACGTCGAGGTAAGCCGTGCGCGATTGCTGTCGCGCCAGCCGGGTCTGCAACAGCAGCGTGTTTTTGGCGGAGACAAAATTTGACTCGGCCTCGGCTTGCTCGGCGCTGATGCGACCGCCGGTATAAAGTGGCACCTGTAATTCAATTCCCAGGGTCACATCTTCCTGTTCGTAATCACCACTTATGTTATTTCTTACTTCATCGCCATTGATATCGTTATCCGCGTAACTCGCTGTCAGATCGAGGGTTGGATATCCGCTCCTGGCATTTTTATCGCGTTCGTAACGTGCTGCATTGAGGTCCTGCTGTGAGGCGACAAGATCGAGGTTATTGTTTAACGCCAGTAAAACCCAGGGCTCGGCGATGCTCGGGTCGGGTAGCGATAGCACGAGGTCGTCTCCGAGCGGTGCCAGGTTTTTGATCGAGGTGTCGGCGGTGATAACCACCAGTGACTGGAACGCATTTTCGCGTATATTTTCGGCCAGGATCACCTCCGACTCGGCGGTGTCGAATCGAGCCTGCGCCTCCTGCACGTCGGTAATTGCGATCAACCCCACTTCAAATCTTTTCTGCGCCTGCTCCAGCTGACGCTCGATTGCGGTGCGTTCGGCGTAAGCGAACTCGACATTATCCCCGGCCGCGAGAATTCTGAAATAAGTTTCTGCAGTCCGCAGGATTAAATCCTGGCGGGCTGCCTTAAGGCGGGCGAGTTCCGCCGCACTGTTGGCTTCGGCGACGTTGATATTACCCTGGATTTCGTTGTTATACAGCGACTGCGTCAGGTTAAGGCTATAGCCGTAGGTATCACTGTCATTGTCCCCGGTTTCAGAATTATCGGATTCACGCGCCGTACCAATTGCATTCAAGGATATCTGCGGTTTGCGACCGGAGCGGGCTTGCGGTAACGCCTCGATCGCCGCCAGGTAATTGGATTCCGCAATCATCAGTTCGGCGTCGTTGTTTAGCGCGAGGCCGTAGACGGTAACAAGATCCTCGGCTGGCGACGCCTGCCACCAGAATAACAAAATCAGTAATGCGAGTTTGGATGAGAGTTTTTGCATTAGTGGCTTCATGTTTTTAGCTCGCGCGAATTATAAAGAAACTGTTATCTGATTAATACAACGGCATATCGAGGTCGACCTCGCGCGCCCAGGCGTCGACACCGCCATCAAGATTCACCAGCCCATCGATGGACTGCTGTTGCAGAAAGCGGATGACATTCTGGCTGCGAATGCCGTGATGACAGATCACGACAATCTCTGTGGCGCCTTGCAGCTGTGCCAGCTGTTGCGGGATATGCCCCATCGGGATATTAATACTGCCGTCGATATGACAGATCTCGTATTCCCAGGGTTCCCTGACGTCGAGCAACAACGGCTTCTCATTTTTTAGCTGTGCGGCCAGTTGCGCAACGCTAATGCTATGCATTGCCGGGACAACTAGGCACGCAGTCGGGGCAGGTCTGTTTCAAACAGGGACTGGGTGGTCCATTCGGCTTCACCGACACGCGTAATCAATAGCGCCTGCATAACAGGTGAGTGGCCAGTGACGATAAACATCCTGCCGCCCGTTTTTAACGCCTGTTTCAAATTCAATGGCACACTCGGCAATGAGCCGGTTACCGCGATTGCATCGAAACCGGAGGCGAAATCGATCTTTGCCAGCCCGAGCTGCTGGAATTCGACATTCGCCTGCCCACTGTTGGCCACGTTGGTCCTGGCGAAGTCGATGATTTCAGCGTTGGAATCGACGCTGGTAACTCGCTGTGCCAGGTGCGCCAGGCAGGCCGTGATATAGCCGCCACCACTGCCGACCACCAGTACCTGGTCTTCGGAGTTGATCAGCAAGGCCTGCAGCATGCGACCCTCGATCGTCGGTGGCAGCATG
>Ga0265306_10000543_pt1 | contig 18033 bp, 7 predicted proteins | sample Helome_3_FD_192493 | JGI IMG/M metagenome (GOLD analysis project Ga0265306, IMG submission 192493) | Marine sediment microbial communities from subtidal zone of North Sea - Hel_20160420 (Illumina Assembly) | ecosystem: Environmental > Aquatic > Marine > Subtidal zone > Sediment ... | reverse complement strand
GAGGCCCTTGTTGCACGCCGCGAGCCAGCGCCGCTGGGTAACGCCGTTGGTCTTGTTGTTGAATTTCTCCGGCCATAATTCATAGAAGTCACGGAACAGGCCTTCGCGCAGCAGCTTCGAATGCAGCTCGGCAACGCCGTTGACCGAGAAGCTGCCCACGATTGCGAGGTAAGCCATGCGAATCATCGGCTCGCTGCCTTCCCTGATCAGTGACATGCGCTCGATACGATCATTATCGCCGGGCCAGCGCTGGCTGATCTCGACAATGAAGCGCGCGTTGATCTCGTAAATGATGTCGAGAATCCGCGGCAGCAGCCTGCGGAACATCGACACGGGCCACATCTCGAGAGCCTCGGGCAACAAGGTGTGATTCGTATAGGCCATCGACTTGCTTGTGATCTCCCAGGCTTCGTCCCACTCGAGCGAGTGTTCGTCCATCAGGATGCGCATGAGTTCGGCGACCGCGATTGCCGGGTGCGTGTCGTTCAGCTGGAAGCAGTGCTTGTCGGCGAAGTTGTCGAAGTCCGGGCCGTGATGTTCGAATCGATTCCGTAGTTGGTCCTGCAGGCTCGCCGATGCCAGGAAATATTGCTGCCGAAGCCTGAGCTCCTGGCCGTTCTCGGTCGCAGCGTTCGGATACAGCACCATCGTGATGTTCTCGGCTTCGTTCTGGGACGCGACGGCTTCGGCATAACTCCCGGCATTGAACTCGTTGAGGTCGAACTCATCGGTCGCGGACGCCGACCACAGGCGCAGTGTGTTGACGATGTCGTTCTTGTACCCCGGAATCGGGATGTCGAACGGGATGGCGAGCACGTCCTGCGTATCGACCCAGGCGTGCCTGGTCTTGCCCGAGGCATCCGTGTACACGGTGCTGCGACCGCCGAAGTGAATCGTTTGTGCATACTCGATGCGTTCGATCTCCCAGGGAAAGCCTTCGCGCAGCCAGGCATCCGGTTCCTCGACCTGGTAGCCGTTTTCGATGCGCTGGTGGAACATGCCGTAGTGGTAGCGGATTCCGTAGCCGATCACGGGCAGGCGCAGGGTCGCACAGCTGTCGAGGAAACAGGCCGCAAGACGGCCCAGGCCCCCGTTGCCCAGCCCCGTGTCATGCTCGCGTTCGTAGACGTCCTCGAGGTCGAGGCCGAGGCGAGAGAGCGCTTCGGAGGTGTCGTCTTCTATCCCTAAGTTGAGCAGCGCGTTGCGTAGCAAGCGCCCCATCAGGAACTCGAGCGACAGGTAGGCGACGCGGCATCGATCCGCGGTTTCGGTGGCATTGCGTGTCTTCGCCCAACGCTCCATGAGTCGATCGCGTGCGGCATAAACGACCGCCTGGTAGAGGAACGGCGACTTCGTGCGAATGGTCTGCCGGCCGAGCATGCGGCCGAAGTAATGCGTGAAGTCTTCGAGCATCGCGTCGGCGGTCATAGGCAGGCTTGGGGCCTGCAGCAGTTCGATGTCGCCGATGCTGGATGAGGGGTCGGTCTTCGCGGCCATCGTCAGGTCTCCTAATGCGCCGGTTGAAGTATAAGTGTTGCAAGCGGTGGCAGGGATAGCTGCAGTGAATGCGGCCTGCCGTGTCGTTCGATATCGTGGGTGTCGAGATGGTCGTGGCGGAGATCGCTGCCGCCGTATCTTGCCTCGTCGGTATTGAGGAGGACCTTGTAGGTTCCGGAATCCGGAACGCCGAAGCGGTAGCCGTCACGTACGATCGGTGTCATGTTTACGACACACACGACGTGTCCGCCGTGCTTGTCGCGCCGGACCCAGCTCAGCACGCTGCTGTCGCTGTCGTTCCAGTCGATCCATTCGAAACCGCCGTCGTCGAAGTCGACTTCGTGCAGTGCCGGCGTACCCCGGTAAAGCCGGTTCAGGTCCCGGACCAGTTCCTGCACGCCCTTGTGAGGCGCGTACTCGAGCAGGTGCCAGTCGAGCGACTGGTCGTGATTCCATTCGTCGCGCTGCCCGATTTCGTCACCCATGAACAACAATTTCTTGCCCGGGTGCGCGTACATCGCGGCATAGTAAGCGCGCAGGTTCGCAAACTGTTGCCAGTCGTCTCCGGGCATGCGGCCGAGGATCGAGTATTTCCCATGCACGACTTCGTCGTGCGACAGCGGCAAGACGAAGTTCTCGTTGAACGCGTACACGAGGCCGAACGTCATCTTGTCGTGGTGGTACTTGCGATGCACGGGGTCCTCGGACATGTACGACAAGGTGTCGTTCATCCAGCCCATGTTCCATTTGTAAGTGAAACCCAGGCCTCCCGCGTCGACGGGTTTCGAAACGCCGGGCCAGGCTGTCGACTCTTCGGCGTACGACGTCGCTCCGTGCGCGTGCAGCTCGGTGTTGAGCCGGCGCATGAAATCGACGGCCTCGAGATTTTCGTTGCCGCCGAACTCGTTGGGAATCCACTCGCCTTCGTTGCGCGAGTAGTCGAGGTAGAGCATCGAGGCTACGGCGTCGACGCGCAGCGCATCAATATGGAATTCGTCGATCCAGTACAACGCGCTGCCGATCAGGTAGTTGATAACCTCACGGCGGCCGAAGTTGAAGATCAGGGTACCCCAGTCCGCGTGAGCGCCCTTGCGCGGGTCCTCGTGTTCGTAGAGAGCGGTCCCGTCGAAACGCGCCAGCCCGTGCTCGTCGCCCGGAAAGTGCGCAGGCACCCAGTCCATGATGACGCCGATTCCCGCGGCGTGACACCGATCGATGAGATAGCGGAAATCATCGGGATTGCCGAAACGTTGCGTGGGCGCAAACAGGCCGATCGGCTGGTATCCCCATGAGCCGTCGAACGGGTGCTCGGTCACGGGCAGCAGTTCGATGTGGGTAAAACCCATGTCGGCGACGTAGCCGACGAGTTCATCGGCCAGGTTACGGTAAGTGAGGTAACTGCCGTCGTCCTTGCGTCGCCAGGAGCCCAGGTGAACCTCGTAGATGCTGACGGGTCTGTCGAGTTCGGGTTCGACCTTGCGATGCCGCATCCAGTCCTCGTCCTGCCAGCGGTAGCCCGTGTCGAAGACCACCGACGAATTGCCGGGCGGTGGTTCATGATAGGTCCCGTACGGATCGGACTTCAGGGGCAGCAGCTTGCCGTTCCGGTCCTGGATCTCGTACTTGTAAAGTGCACCGTTGCCGACCTCGGGCACGAAGATCTCCCAGATGCCGTTACCCGGATGCAGGCGCATGACGTGGCGCCGACCGTCCCAGCTGTTGAAATCGCCGACGACACTGACGCGCGAGGCATTCGGCGCCCAGACGGCGAAACGCGTGCCGGCGACACCCGCGAGTTCGCACAGGTGTGCACCGAGCTTGCGATAGATGTAGCGGTCGGAACCCTCGCCAAGCAGGTACAGGTCCATCTCGCCGAGCGCGGACGGGAAGCGATACGGGTCCTCGATGACCGACTGCAGCCCCGATTGCCAGGTGACTCGCAGTGCGTAGCGACGCTTGCGCGGCGGCAGCGGCCCTTCGAACAGTCCGCCTTTGTGAACCTTCTTCATACGCGCGAGTAGTTCGCCGTCGGCCTCGATAATGTCCACGCTCTCGGCATCGGGCTGCAGTGTGCGCACGACGCGCCCATCGGGGCCGCTTTGGGGACCCAGTACCGCGAATGGATTATTGTGCTGGCCGGCGACGAGCGCCTCGAATTCGCTGTTCTTAGTCATTTTTTTTTTCGCCATAGAGCGTTGTTATTGTCTGTTTCGCCGATGATGCCCAGTCGAAGCGCTGCAGAGCGGCTTTCCTGCAGATGTCCTGCCAGGCGATCGGGTCGTCCGATCTTAGACGCAATGCTCTCGCCGTCCTATCTACGAAGCCGCGCGCCTGCTCCGCGGGGCTGTGGCCGTCGAATACGAATCCCGTGCTGCCGTCGTCGACCGTGTCCCGGAGACCGCCCACGCCATGCACGACGCAGGGCTGGCCGGCGCGCATCGCCAGCATCTGGCTAATGCCGCAGGGTTCGAAGCTCGAGGGCATCAGGAACAGGTCGCCACCGTGGTAGAGCGGCGCGGCGAGCGTTTCGGAGTAGCCGTGCAGAAATACCAGGTTCTGGATCTTTGCGGCTTCCTCGAGAACGCGTTCCTCGAGGTCGGGATCACCGCTGCCCAGCAGGAAGATTACGCCCTTCCTGCCTATCGAGTCCGCGATGTGCTGCAGCGTGGTCCGTCCGTCGTCCACGGGCTGCAACAACAGCGTCGCTTTCTGGGCAACGAGTCGGCCAATGCTTGTCAGCACGTGCGAGGGCCGGCGTTTCGGCAGGTGGGCGAGACGTTCGAGCGCCAGCGCGTGTGCACGATTCGTGGGTTGCTGGTGCGCCCAGTCGTGTAACTGGGCATCCATCATGGTGAGCAGGCGCTGCCAGCCGGGGCGTCGCCCGACGGGTTCGTCGTAGTAGCAGCCGTTGAGCACGCCCGACAGGCGTCCCTCGTCGCGCGCCCTGACGAGATCGTCCTCGAGGCCTTCGCCACCGATGAAACCCGTCGTCGCATCGCTCGGCAGGCAGATTTCGTTGGCATAGGTCGGGGAGACCGTACTGACCCGATCCGCCAGCCGGATGGCCATCGCCATCGGGTTGAAACAGTCGTCGAAACGCGGATCTGCAATCTTGCCGCTGTCGTAGTCGAGTCCCGGGAACCAGGCTTCGAGCGATGACTCGTCCCCGGCAAACGGGCGGATGCCCTGGTAGGAGAGATTGTGAATCGTGAACACGGTGCGGATGTCGCGCAGGTGGCGATAACGCTCCGTGTAATACGTCAGCAGCAAGTAGAATGCGGCATGCCAGTCATGCAGGTGGACGACGTCGGGCAGTTTCTTGCTCGCGTAGATCCACTGTGCCGCAGACGCACAAAAGAACGCGAAGTTGTTGGCATCACTCGCGAACGGGCGTGACGGCGCGTCACGATGGTAGATCTGCCCCGCGCCATGCTTCGCGAACTGTGGATGCTCCAGCACGACGTGCCGGACATGGCTGTCGCTGTCCTGTAGTTGCCAGACGTCGACCGCTTCGGTGCTGCCGCGAAACGGCACCTCAATGCCAGTGACATGTTTGGCGCCGGGCAACGCGTGCAGCGCACCGTACGACGGCGTGGCGACCGCTACGTCCCAACCGGCCGCACCCAAAGCGTGGGGGAGATCGCGAACGACATCGCCGACTCCACCCACTTTGCCCCCAGGCAGCGCGCCGTTCTCTGACGCCAGGAATATGACTGACCGGGTGTCGATACCTGCCTGCCTACCGCGTGAAGTGCAGCTGCTGACCCAACATGTCCGCCGTTACCAGCGTGATACCCTTGGCGGTCACGCGGAACCCGCGTTCGCGGTCGGCATCGTGATCAACGCCAATTTCCGTGTCCGGCGGAACGACGGTGCCGCGATCGATAATCGCGCGGTTTATCGTGCAACGTTCGCCAATGTCGGTTTCCGGCAATATGACGGACTCGGTCACGGTGCTGTAGGAGTGTATGTAGCAGTTCGAAAATAACAGCGACCTGCGCACCGTGGATCCCGATATGACGCAGCCGCCAGATACCATCGACTGGAACGCCTCGCCGCGACGACCGGGTTCGTCCCAGACGAACTTGGCGGGCGGCAGTTGAACCTGGTGCGTATAGATTGGCCAGACCTTGTCATAGAGGTTCAGCTGCGGGGTGAGGGACACGAGTTCCATGTTGGCCTCCCAGAACGCATCGAGCGTCCCGACGTCGCGCCAGTAAGCCTGCTCGTTGGTCTCCGGGTCGCGCAGTGGGTAAGCGTGCACCTGGTACTCATCGATGATCGACGGAATGACGTTACGGCCGAAATCGTGCTGCGTTCCCGGCGTATCGGCATCCTTGATGACCTGTTCGTAGAGAAATTCGGTGTTGAACAGGTAGTTGCCCATGGATGCCAGGCAAACGCCGGGTTTGCCCGGAATCGAGTTGGGTTTCTCGGGCTTCTCGTCGAATCCGATGATGCGCCAGTTCTCGTCGACCGTCATGACTCCGAATTCACCGGCCGCCTCTTCGAGCGGCATCTCGATGCAACAGATCGTCATGTCGGCCTCGATTTCGGCGTGATAAGCGAGCAGGGGCCCGTAGTCCATCTTGTAGATGTGATCACCGGCCAGCACCAGCGTGAGCTTCGGCTCGTGCGTGCGAATGATGTCGAGGTTCTGGTAAACCGCATCGGCCGTGCCGCGGTACCATTCGCCGCCGACCCTCTGCGAGGCTGGCAGAATATCGACGAATTCTCGCTCACCTGGACCCGTCTGGAACCAGGACCAGCCGTTCAGCAAGTGACGAATCAGTGAGTGTGCTTTGTACTGGGTCAGGACGCCGATACGCCGCAGGCCCGAATTAATACAGTTCGAAAGGGCGAAGTCGATGATTCGAAACTTGCCGCCGAAATGCAGCCCGGGCTTGGCACGCCAGGTCGTCAGTTCGTGCAAACGTGAGCCCTGCCCACCCGCGAGGATCAGCACCAGCGTGTCGCGTGTTAGGCGGCTGACAAACCTGGCATCTGCCTTGAGATTCTGGTCGATCATTCTGCAACTCGTTCCTTTGTTATTGGAGGTATCGCAACGAGCTACGGGCTGGCCCTTATCCCGTGAGGCGCCTCAACGAGACGAGCCGCGGCCCGAAGCCCGTACCATGTCGGCCACATTGTCGCAGAGTTCTCGTGTCAATTGTGAGTCAAGTACGCGCCAGCGCCAGTTGCCGCCAGAGGTGCCCGGCGTGTTAATTCGCGCTTCCGAGCCCAGGCCGAGGTAATCCTGCATGGGGGCAATGGCGAGTCTTGCGGCCGTCGAAAATGCGGCCCTGATGAGATCGGAATGTATTGATTCCGCCGTGCCGCCCGTAATCCTGAGTACGGCCTCCTGCGCAAGCCCGATTTCCTCGTCACTGCGGATATCGTCCGGACTGCCGCGGAACCAGCCGATCGTCGTGTCGTTGTCGTGCGTGCCCGTGTAGCAGACGCTGTTTTCGCCGACGTCCGCCAACGTGAAGCCCTCGTCCGTGACGTCGAACTGCAGCACGCGCATGCCCGGAAGCTCATGGCGGTCCCTGAGGCCTTCCACCTCGGGCGTGATGACGCCGAGGTCCTCGGCGACAATAGGCAAGCTGCCCAGGGAGGCCTTGATAGCTTCGAAGAGCCCATCGCCCGGCCCCGGCACCCAGCTGCCTACCCGCGCGGTTTCGGAATCGGCAGCCACGGACCAGTAAGACTCGAAGCCCCGGAAATGGTCGACGCGGACTATATCGACAAGCTTCGCCGAGGCCCGCAATCGATCGACCCACCACTGGTAACCGTCGGCGGCGTGTTTTTCCCAGTCGTACAAGGGGTTGCCCCAGAGCTGGCCGTCTTCGCTGAAGTAGTCAGGCGGGACGCCAGCGACATGATCGGGGTTACCGTCCTTGTCGACAGACAGGATCTCGCGATTGGCCCAGGCGTCAGAGCTGTCCAGGGCGATATAGATCGGCATGTCGCCGAACAGCGTGATGCCGTGCGAATTGGCGTAGTCACGGAACTGCCGCCATTGGTCGTGGAACAGGAACTGGATGACCTTGATGGCTTCGATCTCGTCCGCCTCACGGGCCTCGAGGCTGGCGAGCGCCTCGCGCTCGCGGTGCACGTACTCGGGGTGCCACTCGGGCCAGGGCCGTTCCCCGTGGCGTGCCTTCAGGATGCGAAACAGGGCGTAATCGTGCAGCCAGGCCGCATCGTTTTTCTCGAGGAACCGGGCATACGCGGCTTTCAGCTCGTCGTTTGCCACCGCGTCGAAACGCTGCGCTGCCGTCCGCAGCAGCCGGCTCTTGATCGGTATCAGCCGGCCGTAGTCGACATAATCTGCGGGCAGCGCCCTCAGTTCTCCGGCCTCGTCTTCGGCAAGGAGCCCCAGCTCGATGAGCTCACCGATCCCGATCAGGTTTTCATTGCCGGCGAATGATGACAGCGGCTGGTACGGTGAGTCTCCGTAAGCTGTTGGACCGGTTGGCAAAAACTGCCAGACACTGAGCTCCATTCGGGACATCGTAGCGACGAAATCGCGGGCCTCCCGACCGATCTGGCCGATGCCGTAGGGGCTCGGCAACGAGGCGATGTGCAGGCATACGCCCGCCCGCCGGGTCTTCGTCTCTGCGTGGGTCTCGGGAAGGCTGTTCATGACTGTTCTTGGGGAGCAATCCTATTTAGATGCCAAACTAAGCCAGTGAGCCTGCGAGCTGCAATGCAATGCATACGTATTCAGCCAATGAATACGTATACATTGCATTGCTCCAAACTGGCGCGCTTCTTAATATGGCCAGCGTAGCTGTAACTAATTCAAAGACCTTCCGGGGGATTCCACAATGGTCAATAAACGGCGCAAGAGTGCGCAGTCCGTCTCTGACGACTCCAACAACTTAACCAGTAACATTCGCCGTACGGCCGTCTCGCTCGCGGTTGCCGCGGCATTGCCCGGCATGGCCGTACCCATGAGCGTTTACGCACAGGACACCGGGGCTAACGACGACGAGGTAATCGAAGAGATCATTACGTACGGCACGTTCCGCCAGAGTCTCCTGAACTCGATGCAGACCAAGCGAACCAACTCTTCGATTGTCGAAGCTATCTCGGCTGAAGACCTCGGTAAGCTGCCTGACGTATCGATCGCCGAGAGCCTGTCGCGCCTGCCGGGTGTTGCCGTACAGCGACTGAATGGCCGCGGCCAGGTCGTCAACCTGCGTGGCATGTCGCCGGACTTCTCGACGGGCCTCCTGAACGGCCGCGAGCAGGTCAGTGTCGGTGATAACCGTGGCGTCGAATTCGACCAGTATCCCTCGGAACTGCTCCAGCAGGTCGTCGTCTACAAGACGCCGGACGCTGCCCTGATCGGCCAGGGCCTCTCGGGCACCGTCGATATGCGCACGGTTCGTCCCCTCGAGTACGGCGATCGCGCGCTGACGCTCAACGCACGTCTCGCCAAGACCGAGTATGAGCTCGTGTCGAACCGTGACGATCGCGGCGAACGCTACAGCCTTTCCTACATCGACCAGTTCGCCGACGATACCTTCGGCATCGTGGCCGGCATCGCTTACATCAGCGAGCCGAACTACGGCCGTGTAAACAACACCTGGGGCTACTACGTCGACGACGGTGCAGGCAGCGTTGCCATCGGTGGCGGCCGCGTATTCGCGCGCTCGTCGGACCTCGATCGCACGAGCTACACGCTCGGCATGGACTACCAGCCGAACGACCAGCTGGCCATCGAGTTCGACGCGTTCTACAGCGACTTCGAGGAAGACCAGAAACGTGACGGTATCGTTTTTGGCAATCTCGCCAACCTGACTGCGACCGAAAGCTTCGAGTTTGTGCCGGGCGTCAGCATTGCGACCGCCGGATCGTACGCCGACTCGCTCAACTCCGTAGAGAACAACCTGTTCCTGCGCGATGCGGACTTGTCATCGTTCGGTGCCAACATCGAGTATACGTTCGACAACGCCTGGGTGCTGAGCGCCGACCTGTCGTACTCGGGCATCGATCGCGACGACACCGATTTCGAGACGACCTCCGCTGCCGGTGGTGCGGGTGGCATGAATGACACGGTTACGTTCCAAACGACGGCGGATGGCACGCTTTTCGGGGTTGGCAGAGACTACTCGAACATCGACTATGCGACGGCGGACCCGATCTACCAGACCAGCCCGTACGGCTGGGGTGACGGCAACGCGCTGGCTCCTTACGTGCCGGCAGGTCAGTTCGGCTATAACAAGGTGTTCTCTGTCGAAGACGACATCAACGCGTTCCGCGTGCAGCTCGGCAAGGACATCGAGTGGAACTTCGTTTCCGGTGTCGAGTTCGGTTACAACTACACGAACCGCGAGAAGACCCGAGTCTCGAACGAGGGCGTAATCACGAGCGCCGTGGACGACGGTAGCGGCCAGCTGGCAACAGAGACTGAGATCCTTGAGGGCTATTCCGGTACGACTGATCTCAGCTGGGGCATGATCGGCGACAACACGCGGATCGTGTCGTTCGACCCGCTCTCCTCGGTGAATGCCGGCCAGACACAGCAGGGCGACTACATCTTCGACGACATCTTCGCCAAGGCCTGGAATGTCGAAGAGGATGTCCACACGGTCTACGCGATGGCCAACATCGATAGCGAGATCGGTGGTATGCCGCTGTCCGGTAACGTCGGCCTGCAATACCAGTTCTGGGACCAGGATTCTACGGGCCAGAACGCGTTCGGATCCGGCGCTAACACCGTGCTCGAGACGATATCGGGTGACTATGACGATAACGAGATCCTGCCCAGCCTGAATCTCGCGCTCGAAATCACGGATAACCAGAAGCTGCGCTTCGGCATCGCCAGGACGCTGGCTCGTCCTCGCATGGATGAGATGAGGGCCTCGGGAACCTACTCTTATGACGAGTCAGTCATCAATCCGAACACGGGCAACCTGTATACCCAGGCGGACATCGACGCGGCCGTCGCCGCGGGCGCTCCCGAGCTGACGGCTTACGAGAACCTGTCACCGTGGAGCCGTGACGGGGGCAACATCACTGTCAAGCCGTGGATTGCCGATGCTGTCGACCTGTCGTACGAGTACTACTTCGACGACGGCTACGGCTATATCGCAGGCGCAGTGTTCTACAAGGATCTGGACACCTACGTCTACAATCAGTCGCTGCTGTTCGACTTCTCGGGCCTGCCGGAGAACAGTGCTTTGACGACCGACATCACCCAAGGCGTCTCTACGTCGCCGCAGAACGGTGAAGGCGGAACTATCAAGGGCTACGAAGTTGCCGTCAATCTCGACGCCGGCCTGTTCAGCTCGACGTTCGAAGGCCTCGGCTTCGTCGGCACCTACTCGTACAATGACAGCGAGATCGAGCCGAATGGCCCCGGTACCGCGTCGCAGCTTCCGGGTCTCTCGGAGGATGTCTGGAACATCACGGCGTACTTCGAGCGTGAGGGTTTCTCGGCGCGCATCAACAAGCGCTACCGTGATAACTACATCGGCGAAGTCTCGGGATTCGGCGGCGCCCGTACCGGTACGGACATCGAGGACGAGACCGTCATCGATGCGCAGGTCAGCTACGCGTTTCAGTCGGGACGCCTCGAGGGCCTGAGCATCCTGTTCCAGGCGCTGAACCTCGACGACGAGCCGTTCCGGACGATCAACGCTGATAATGGCCTGCCGAACGAGTACCAGACCTTCGGCACGACCTACCAGCTCGGCTTCTCTTACGCGCTCTACTAGGCGACGAACGGGTGCAATGCTGCAAAACGAGCCCCCCTGGATGCCGTCATCCAGGGGGGTTTTCTCAATCTGGTGAAGGCGTATCATTCAGCGCATGAAAGACAACAAAATTAACAAAGTCGTAGTCGTTGGAGGCGGCACCGCCGGATGGATGTCCGCGGCGCTCCTGTGCCGCATCGCGGGCAAGGGATTGCAGATCGAGCTCGTCGAATCCGAGGACATCGGCACGGTCGGAGTCGGCGAGGCGACCATTCCGCAGATTCGTTATCTTTGCGACGCGCTGCGCGTCCCCGAAACGGAGTTTCTCGCGGAGGTTAACGGTACCTACAAGGTCGGTATCGAGTTCGTCAACTGGGGCAAGATCGGCGATCGCTTTATTCACACGTTTGGCGACGTGGGGCGGCGTCTCGGCGTACTCGATTTCCACCAGGTCTGGCTGCGCGCCCGCGAGCTGGGCATCGAGGAGGATCTCGGCAAGTATTCGTTCGGCGCGCTCGCGGCAAAAGAGAACAAGTTCGACCACATAGACAAGATTGGCGACACGGGCCTGCTCGGTCTGGGCTATGCGTTTCATTTCGATGCCTCACTGGTCGCGAAATTGCTGCGTGGTATCTCGGAGACGAACGGCGTCACGCGTACCGAAGGCAAGATCGGTGCCGTGAACCTGCATCCCGAGACCGGCTTCATCGAATCGGTGCAGCTCGAAAGCGGTGCAATGGTCTCGGGTGACCTCTTCATCGATTGTTCGGGTTTCCGCAGCCTGCTGCTCGGCGACGCGCTTGGCGTCGGCTACGTCGACTGGAGCCACTGGCTGCCGGCTGACAGCGCTATTGCCGTGCAATGCGAAGCCGTCGAACCCTTGCTTCCGTACACGCGCTCGACCGCGCATTCGGCGGGTTGGCAATGGCGCATCCCGTTACAGAATCGTATCGGCAACGGTCACGTCTTTAGCAGTCCCTACATGGATGAGGAAACGGCCCGCAATATCCTGATGTCCAATCTCGATGGCGCGCCCGTAACGGAGCCGCGGACGCTGCGCTTCACGACTGGCAAGCGCGAGCAATTCTGGTACAAGAACTGTATCGGCCTCGGCCTCGCGAGCGGATTCATGGAACCGCTCGAATCCACGAGTATCCACCTCGTGCAGGCCGGCCTCGGGCGCCTGATCGACCTGTTCCCGACGACCGACTTCACGCAGTCGGACATCGATGAATACAACCGGCGGACGCATTTCGAATTCGACAGTATCCGCGATTTCCTGATCCTGCATTACTGCGCGACCGAGCGTGACGACAGCGACTTCTGGAACTATTGCCGCACGATGGAGATACCGGATTCGCTGCAGTACAAGTTCGATCTCTGGCGCGCTCACGGACGTTTTTACCGTAATGAGGACGAGCTCTTCACGACGCCGAGCTGGATACAGGTGTTCATCGGGCAGAGGGTCATCCCCAACGACTGTCACGGCATGGCCAAGGTGCTGAGCAAGGAAGACGCGGCAGACTACCTGATGCGCATCAACGGCCATCTCAGCCAGGTCGTGGCGAAGATGCCCACGCATCGCGACTTCGTGACGAAGCGTTGTCCGATGCGTGAGACCGGTTGACGCGCGGCAGCCGCCAGGCATCCGATCGAAACGGAATCAGCGGTGAGTTACGTCGGACAGCGTTGAGACGTTCGGTGCGCCGACCTGGAGCACGGCGGAGTCCAGCGGCGACAACCTGATCCGCAGGCGGCCTTCGCCATCGTCGACAATCAGCTGTGCGTGATTGCGGCGGTACAACTGCTCATCGAGCATGTACCGTCCGTCGCCGAGCGCCCACGCCTCGATGATCTCAGCAGGGATGCGTACCTCGAGGTCAAAAGCCGATTCCCGGTCGAAGTTACTGAGCACGACCAGTCGCTCGTCGCCCTTCCAGCGCACGAACGAGAACACCCTGTCATTGTAGGCTGCATTGTCCTGCTCGCGGTTGTAGGCGTGAATCTCGGCGTACTCGCCCATGAGCGCGCGGCTTGTCGCGCTGAAATTCAGGAGGCGGACGTAGAAATCGCGCAATGCCTTTTCATCGTCGCTGAGCTGACCGCCGTCGAAGTCACCATTGTTCATCCAGCGCTGGTGCGCGGGCACGCCCCAGTAATCGAATATCGTCGTCCGCGTCGGGTCACCGAAGCCGGCATCACCGTCGCCTGGTTCGCCCACATCCTGGCCGAAGTAGAGCATCGTCGGGGAACTGCCGATGAGCGCTGATACGACCATTGCCGGTCGGCCGGACTGTGCATCGCCGGCAAAGTCCGCGCTTGCAATTCGCTGCTCGTCGTGGTTCTCGAGGAAGTGCAGCATGTGATCCTCGATATCGAGTACCTCGGCATGCACCGGCGCCAGCGTGTCGGTCGACGCCTTCCCCTGCATGACCGGCTTCAGAGCGTCATACAGCCCGACCTTGTCGTAGAGATAATCCATGCGGCCGAGTTCGATATAGTTGCGGTACTCCTCCGGGATGTAGATCTCGGACAGCAGGAACGCGTCCGGATTCGCCATCTTGATGGCGGAGTTCAGGTAGCTCCAGAATTCGACGGGCACCATCTGCGCCATGTCGTAGCGGAAGCCGTCGACGCCCTTGTCCAGCCAGTACATGGCGATATCGTGAAACTTCGTCCAACTGTCAGGCACGTCCCTGTCGGCCCAGAATGCCGCATGCTCTGCATGGCTCCAGTTGCGCGCTTCCTCGGGCAGGCGATCGAAGGCGTAGCTGCCGTCGGGCCGCACGCCGAAATTGATCTTGACCGTCTCGAACCAATCGCCGAATCCTGGCTGCGCTGCCCGCGCGCCGTTGCCCGTCCATTTCGCGGGCGATTCCCCGAAACGGCCGTCGGCCAGCGGATGCTCCTCGCCGCCCAGCGGCGCGTAGGCAGCGGGTGACTCGGGCGCCCGGAAATCCTCGCCGACGACGTAATAGAAGTTGTTGTCGCGTGCCCACTCGACCGAGGTGTCGTCTCCTGCCCCGAAATCCTCAACACCGGCAGGCCGGCTGATGGACTCGTAACCCCGCGCCACGTGATTCGGCACGATGTCGATGACCACCTTCATGCCGGCGCCATGGGTGCGGTCGATGAGCGCCTCGAACTCGGCCAGGCGATTGCCAGGATCGTCTGCCAGGTCGGGATTGACGCTGTAGTAATCCTTGACGGCATAGGGCGAGCCCGCGCGCCCTTTAACGACATCGGGATCGTCGTCGCTGATGCCGTACGCCGTGTAGTCGCGGATAACGGCATGGTGCGGCACGCCCGTGTACCAGACGTGCGTTGTTCCGAGCTCGCGGATCCCGGCAAGCGCCTTGTCGTCGAAGTCGCTGAACTTGCCGACACCGTTTTCCTTGATTGTCCCCCAGGGCCTGTTCGTCGTCTTCCTGTTGCCGAAGAGCCTTGTAAAGACCTGGTACACGACCGGCTTGCCCATTGTCGGTTCCTCGTTGATCCTGAGGTTGGCCGGTTCATGACCCCAGGTCGCCCGCACCGTGAGAGTGGCGGCCTTCCTGTCATACACGGCGGCATTGCCCGCACGCGGCATACGGCGTTGCAGCGGAACCGCTTCGTCGCCGAAACTGAGCGACTGGATATCAGCGTGCCAGTTGTGCACGACCATAGTGACTGTGCGGGTGTCAGGACGCCCGACATAGTCGCCGCCAGCGCGCGCCAGGTCGATGACCAGCGACGCGCCTTGCTGCGCTGCCGAGAACTCGAGCAGTTCGAACGCGCCGTCTTCGAGACTCGTGCGGCTCTGGCCATCGTCTTCGTACATCCTGCCGCTGGCGCGGTTCACCGATGCATCCGCGTAGTAATGCAGCTCGAGGATCTCGCTCGAGTAGTCGCGAGTCGTCTGGATTTCGGGTGTCATTGGCACGAATGACCCCGCTCGAACGAGTACCGGTATCGTCTCGAGCGTCACGGGTACATCGACAGTCTGCGCGCCGTCATAGCGAGCATCTGACCAGAAGTCGAACCAGGCGCCGGGGGGCAGGTCGACGCTGACGGAACCCACACCGGGATCCGTGACGGGCGCGACGAAGAACGCATCGCCCCAGAGATAGGAGTCCTTTTCATCGACAAGCGAAGCGTCGCTTTCGTCTTCGAAGAACACAGGGCGCATCAGCGGCATGCCGGTCGTGCTGTTCTCATACGCGAGCGTATAGACATACGGCAGCAGCCTGTAGCGAAGGTTGATGAAGTCGCGGACGATGTTGCGCGTCTTGCGATCGTGAAAAACGGGCTCCGCCGGGATGTGCTCCTGTGCGTGCGGCCGATACACGGGCTGGAAAACGCCGTACTGCAGCCAGCGGATGTACATCTCCTTGTCGAATTCCTCGCCGCCTGCGAAACCGCCGAGATCGGAGTGGTTGTAGGCGAGACCGAACAGGCTCATCTGCAGGCTCAGTTCGACCTGTGGCTTGAGTCCGCCCCAGCTGCGGCTGACGTCGCCGGTCCACGGTACCATCGCATAGCGCTGCGAGCCCGCGAAGCCCGAGCGCATCAGGATCAACGGACGCATGTCCGGGAACGCTTCGACCTGCCGTTCGTAAACCATCTTTGCCCACATGTGGCCGTAAGCGTTGTGCACCTCGTCGCCCGTCGCGACGATGCCAGTGTCGCTGAGATTGTGCAGCGAGTCCGCCGGGTGGACTTCCGGCTCCCCAAGATCGCCCCAGGTGGCGGCGTTGCCCTGCTCGAACAGCGTTTTATAAGGTTCCCAGAACCACTCTTGCGCCGGTTCGTTGAAGACGTCGACGAGGCCCGTGTTACCGAAGTAGAAATCGAAGCGTCGCGGCTCGCCGGTTGGCGTCAATGCGAGCGCCCCGTTGTCGACCGCACTCTGCCAGCGCGTGGACGTACTCAGGATGAATGGCTCGGTAATCGCAATCGTCTTCACGCCCTGTTCGGCGAAGTCGCTGATCATGTCCTCCGCCGTCGGCCACGCGTCGCGGTACCAGTCCAGGTTGCCCATGTGACCCTGGATGTCGGGGCCGAACCAGTAGATGTCGAGGATTACGGCGTCGAGCGGTATCTTCGCGCGCTTGAAGCGCTTTACGACCTTGCGGGTTTCTTTTTCACTGTGGTAACCGAAGCGCGACGCGTAGTTGCCGAAAGCCCAGCGCGGTGGCAGAGGCTGCCTGCCCGTCACGTCCGTGTAGTTGCCGACGAGTTCGGGATAGGTGTCGCCCGCAATGACGATGTAGGAGGTGCGACCGCCCATGGCCTCGAACCCAAGGACGTCCTGTTCGGTGTGCCCGATGTCGAGCCAGCCGCGCGCCGAGTTGTCGAATACGATCATGTACTTGTCGGTCGACATGACGGCCGGCAGGCCGTAGTACATCTGGTTGGTTTCAGCGGTTTCGTAGCCGTAAGACGCCTTGTTGTAGAGCGGCATGCGTTTGCCGCGGCGATCCATGCCCATGACGCGCTGGCCGCCACCGAGTATCTTCTCATCGTCGCCGAGTTCGAAGCGAAACCCCCGCAGCTTGTCGTCGGCGAAGTAGCCGCGCTCCTCGGCGACGAGCGGCGCGCCGTCTCTCAGGAACGAAACGCGGACAGGTGACTTGTCGACGATCGCCGTGAGCCCGTCGATCATGAACGCCAGGGTCGACCCGGTTTCACTCACCGCGCTGACGAGATCCGGCGATGAACCGGACGCAATCGCGAACGAAGGTAGTTGCTTGACGCCATTCTCGACGTAATGCACTTCGAACGCCGCATCATCGAGTGGCGTGATGCGTAGTTCGCCGAGCGTGCTCGTGACGACGAGGCTCGATCCTTCGAGCGCGTGCCCTTCGTAAAGCCCGAAGTCGGCGGACGCGCTGTTCGCAGCGAACAGCGCGACGAATATGAGCAGGCGACGTCTCAGGAACTGCACAGTCTACTGGGAAACTTCGAGTAGCAGGACGCTGCGCGGCGCTATCTCGAGTTGCAATGACAGGTCATAAGTCTCACCCGTGATGACATCGGTGCCCTTAGCAGCGGGATCGAGTCGCTCGTTGAAGCGCTCGAGGTCGATGCTCTTTGCATCCTCCCCGTGATTGAACACGACCATGACCGTGTCATCTTCATCGTAGCGGAAGTAGGCGTACACATTGCCCATTGGCGCGTACTGCATGAGGCGACCTGTATGTATGACGTCCGCGCCCTTGCGCCAGTTGAGCAAGGTACGCATGAATTGCTGGGCTTCGAGTGCGTTGTCCGCGAGACCTTCACCCGTGAAAGCGCTGCTCTCGTGGTCGGACCAGCCGCCCGGGAACTCCTCGCGGATCGCACCATGGCTTTCGGTGCCAGGGTGCGACAGCAGGATTTCCGTGCCGTAGTAAATCTGCGGCGTGCCGCGCATCGTCAGGTAGAAGACGATCGCCATACGATAGAGCGCTTCGTCCTCACCGAGCTGCGTGTAGATGCGACTCATGTCGTGGTTGTCCGGGAAGATCATGAGGTTGAACGGGTCGGGGTACAGGAAGTCGTGTCCCAGCATCTCGTACACCGGCGTCCACACGCTGCCCCACGGTTTCTCTTCCGTGAGGAGTGCCTCGCGCAGCACGATCTGCAGGGGGAAATCCATGACGCTGGGCAGGAACGACTCGTACCCGTCGTGGTTTTGCTTGCCACGCTGCCAGTACGAGGTGATTGCCGGGCTCGGGCTCCATTCCTCGCCAACCATGTTGAAGTGCGGGTACTCCTCCATGATACGACGGGTCCAGTCGCTCATGAAGTTCTTGTCGGGGTAGGGATACGTGTCCTGGCGGATGCCCGACAAGCCGACGTACTC
>Ga0265306_10000542_pt1 | contig 18044 bp, 19 predicted proteins | sample Helome_3_FD_192493 | JGI IMG/M metagenome (GOLD analysis project Ga0265306, IMG submission 192493) | Marine sediment microbial communities from subtidal zone of North Sea - Hel_20160420 (Illumina Assembly) | ecosystem: Environmental > Aquatic > Marine > Subtidal zone > Sediment ... | reverse complement strand
GCATGACGGCTATGGATGGTTCCCCGTTTAGCGCCGCGTCCTCTTCACACTCTGATGTATCCGTTTGGTTTCCGGACGGTGCTATTCGAATCATGTGGAGGGCAGGTACGTAACTACCTTTCGGAATTTTAATCTGCACAGGATCATTTTTACCGGCGGTCAGATAATAATGCTCCAGGGCACGCCTAAGCCTGCCGGCTTCAACTCGAACGATGGGATCCACCTGGGGATCAAACTTTTCATTCCTTCCATATACAGACACTGCGACTGTATAGCCCTTGATCTGCGAAGCCCGGCCTTCCAGGGTCTCATCAACAACGAAGCTCAGAAATTTCCGCTGCTTGTCTGATGCCCTGAATTCGGCACTCTCAAGGATTGTTTTCAGCTGGACCTGGATGGCCTCGGGCGTGGGTTTATTATCTGTCGCCATAAGTTTTTAATTTTTCCACCCTGCAATTAACTATTTATCATTTAAACATCTCATTAATTTTCATGAAAGATTCAGGTGCTACATGTACGTAACGGTAACTTACCTTTTCAGATCCATAAATAAGGTTTAGCCTGTCCCCGACATTCGTTGACACCCTTTTATTACCAAATATCTGTCTTATTTACAACATTATTGATCTCAAAACCTCGCATGCTGGATAAAACGTGAATAATCGTGGACGTCACATTCGGGATATATTTTCTGACCAAAAACACGCCATAGATCTCCTTGCGGCGCAAAATTCCGAATTTCATGCCATGTGCGAAGACCACGATGCCTGTGTCAGTGCATTGGAATACTGGGCCAAGTCAAAAGATCCTGAAGCCGAAAACAGGGTCATTGAGTACCGTACCCTTATTCGAGATCTCCAGGAAGAAATTATTCAGGCCCTGGCATCGCTGGAGTTGTCGGAGCGGGATTAAAGCGCTACTCGGAGCTTTTTGGAAGACCTGCGGATACTCAGCACTTTAAGCCGAGTGCGGATGAAGAGGATGGAACCACACTCAATTTAGGTTTTGATCAAAGGAGGTTATATGCGTTTTACCCTTATAATAATCGCTGCCATAATAGCATTTAGCGGTGGCCAGGCTATTGCCCAGGATGAGGCCAAACAATCCCAGGGCGGTGGGGACCTGAGAGCCGCCGTCCAAAATCCGGTGGGGGCCATGTACAGCCTGCCGTTCAAGTTCAATTTCGATTACGGTGCATCCAACGGCGCGGCCTCTTTCCTGAATATCCAGCCGGTCATCCCTATTACCGTCGGGGATTGGAACCTGATCAATCGTCTCATTGTTCCCCTTATCGACAGCCCCGGCGAAGTGTCGGGTTTGCCGTCAATACCCAATCCGATTCCAGGCGATGGTGCCACAGGTCTTGGCGACATCAACTATTCGCTATTTTTATCCCCTGCCAAGCCGAAAGGCGCCATCTGGGGCATCGGCCCGTCCATTACCGTGCCTTCTGCAAGCGACAAGGAACTGGGCAGCGAAAAATGGAGCGCCGGACCTACGGGTGTGGTCCTCTTCCAGCCCAAATGGGGGACCTTCGGTATGCTCGCCAGGCATCTGGGGTCGTTTGCCGGCGATTCCGATCGCGGCAATGTCAGCCAATCATTGTTTGAACCGTTTGTTAACTATAACCTCCCCAATGGCTGGTATTTGATTACGGACCTCATTATCACCGCCAACTGGGAGGCTGATTCAGGCGATAAATGGACGGTGCCGCTGGGCGGCGGGGTCGGCAAACTGTTTAAAATCGGCGACCAGGCAATGAATGCCAGAACAGAAGCCTACTACAATGTCGAAAAACCCGATAATGCGCCGGATTGGCAGTGGGGGTTTACGATTCAGTTTTTGTTCCCCAAATAAATCCGCTGCGCGAATTTATGTTAAGCGGCTGCGCCGCTTGGTTAAAGAAAAATCGCCTGCCAATCGGATTGACGCTGAAACCGATTTTGTGCTGCCGAATAAAAAGAAGGCGGCACGTAAATGTTAGGAGGTATTGCCGTCATGGATAACGGCTGTATCGAAATCGGCAACATTAACACCCGGGCTTCTACCGAAGTTATCAGAAAGATGAAATCTATCCTTGATGAACACGGTATTTTTCACATTATCGATGGCGTTATGTTTAATCAGCCACATAAGCAAGGATCTCGAATGAATGCATTTCACCCGACCCGGGTCAGAGAAATTAATAAAATCCAAGACGATTTTCGCGTGGAATACCGTGAGCTTGTCGTGCCCGACCTTTATAAACTTAATTATCTTAGTCTAGCAAACTTTGATTCCGAAGAAGCTGACTTTCTCGCGATCCTGATTTATGGAGAGGATTGAAAAAATCACCGACCATCACTTCAAAGAAAGGAGAACGACTATGAAATTGAAACCAATGAGTAAAACAGTTAAATTCCCAAAATTTATATTTATAGCTGTCTGTATGGTAATTTTTGGGGGACTTTTATTCGCGGGTCAATCATTTGGGGGCACTGCCAAAGAAATCGATGCCAGCGCCGATGCTGCTATGGATCGGTTTTACAAACAGGTTAAGGATGCCAAAGAGGTTGTTCGGCAGGCCAAAGGTATGCTCGTATTGCCCAACGTTAAAAAAGGCGCTTTGATTGTTGGCGGCGAATACGGCCAGGGGGTCATGCGAATTGGCGGTAAAACAGTTGAATATTACAGTATGATATCCGGCTCAGTTGGATTTCAGATCGGGGGCCAGGCCAAAGACGTCATCATCGCCTTCATGACGTCTGATGCCCTGAAAAAATTTCGCAGCAGCAAGGGATGGGAAGCCGGTGTTGACGGCAACGTTGCGCTGGTTACCCTGGGTGCCGGTGAGAGTGCGGTTACATCCATGGGAAAAGAGCCTATTGTGGCGTTTGTTTTCGATGTCAAGGGACTCATTGCGGACATGTCCTTGAAAGGAGCTAAATTCAACAAACTCGACAAATAAAAATTAAAAAAAGACCTCACGCGATCCCGCTTGCAGCGGGACTACGGCGCAACGAAAGGCCAAAAAAAGGACTGCCAGAATTCAGGTGAGCTTAGACTGTAATTCAGAAATCAGCGGAAGCGGCCAGACGGAAATCTGTTCATCAACCGGGTAGCTGTGTTGACCGGGATAGATGACCCACAGATGTCGAAGGGCGAGATCCTTTACTGCGATACGCATGGATTTGGTAACCTTGGGGGCCTCGTTGAACTTAAACTCTATACCGTAGCGCTGTCCCTGATGGAGAAAAAAAAGATCCAGTTCGCTACCGCTATAGGTGGACCAGAAATATACCTGGGAAGGTCTCACGATTTGCATGAATTGGTGGAGGGCGAATCCTTCCCATGAGGCGCCGACACGTGGATGTCCGAAAAGGCTGTGGCTATCAATGATATTGAGCAAAGCGTGAAGAATCCCGGAATCCGTCAGGTATATTTTGGGCGATTTGACCTGGCGTTTACCGATGTTTTCATACCATGGCTGAAGCTGCCGCACCATGAAGGTTCCTGACAGGATATCAAGGTATGAGCGCACGGTTTTGTCTGTCAGGCCCATGGAGCGGGCGAATTCGGAGGCATTCCAAAGCTGTCCATGATAATGGGCCAGCATGGTCCAGAAGCGGCGCATGGCAGCTGATGGTATGGTGATACCCAGCTGTGGAATGTCTCGCTCAAGGAAGGTCTGCATGAAGCCTTCGCGCCAGGCCAGACTATCATCATCCGATGCGGCCAGGAAGGAACGGGGAAACCCGCCGCGGAGCCATAGGGGCTGACATGAATCTGCGCCGGTTTCACTGATATCGAATCCGGATAGCTCAATGAATTCAACGCGGCCGGCAAGTGTTTCAGAAACGTTTTTTACAAGATCGGGTGAGGCGCTTCCTAAAATTAGAAAGCGGGCTGAATTTTGCGGCCGATCGACAAGGACACGCAATGTGCTGAACAGGGTCGGCATTCTTTGGATTTCGTCAAGGATAACAATTCCTTCTAAGGATCCAAGGACCAGTTCAGGATTTTGCAAGCGTTGTAAATCAGGCTGTGATTCAAGATCAAAATATTCAGCTCTTTTGCCGCTTTGAACCAACCGGGCCAAAGTTGTCTTGCCGCATTGTCGGGGGCCGAGAATAGCGGTAGTGGGCGAGCGGCGAAGTGCTGTCGAAAGTCTTTCGATGTAACTGGGACGACCGATCATACTGGTAGTATACATTGAATATTCGGAATGTCAATCCGAATTTTAAATGTAATTAGGTTTTATTGAAAAAGCATGAACCCAAAACTAATAAACTAGATTTTATGAGTTTTATAGACTTTGATTCCGAAGAAGCAGACTTTGTCTCGACTCTGATTTATGGAGAAAATTGAGAATATCGCAAGGTTCACGCGTTAGACAATCAGCCCGGAGATCGACTCCCGGTGACTTCATTGACAAGCTTGCCGGGGACGGTTTGCGCTATAACAACTTCCATACTACCGCCTTAGCTGATAACGAGTTCCAGCGCTTGGCTTCCACCACGAACTGCATCTATCGGAATGCGTTGATCCAGCGTGGCGAGTTTGCCTTTATAGCGAACAGCCAGGCCCAAGAGATAGACGTCTGTGATTTGAGCATGGGTAATTATCGCATCAGCTTCGAGGATTTCCAAGATACTCAGATCTTCCGACCAAAAATGGTGACCTGTTGCTTCGCAAAGCTGGCGCAAGATTGAGAAAACAACCGAAACATTTCCTGGGCGGTTTGGGTATTTCGGATGGCTGGCAATGCGGATAAAGCCGTTTTCGGTAAGCGGGCACGTCGCCCAAGCCTGTTGACCATTTTCAGCGAACCACTGATGAGACGTTTCATGATGGACATGCATCGGATCAGTCAAAGCAAGAAGCAAATTGATATCGAGAAGATGGATCGTCACGGTATTTCGTCTCGCAATTGGTTGACCAACTCCTGGGTAACGATTCCGGCATCCGGCTGGACGGGAAACAGCGGAAGGCCGCCCTTTTTTCCAACGGAAGATTTTTTGGTTAATGATTTTCTAGCCAAGCCTGACATTACCCGGCCGACGGTTATTCCTTTTTGCCGTGCGATTTCTTTTGCAGCCAAAAGAACATCTTCTTCAATATCGAGGGTGGTGCGCATGATTTTCTCCTTAAAATCTACTGGCATCGTGTTAGGATCCGTATCGTTGTTTTTTCATCAGATGTTTGATGATATTGCATCAATTTCGCAATGTCAAGAGCGTATGTCGAGGAACAAATTTGCAGCATAATTCAAGCTTTTAGAGGAGCTATAAAAATATCTCGTGGCGTCGTAGCGGTGTGGCGTGAAAATTTAAACCTCACGCGACCACGCAACAGCGCAACGAAATATTAAAAACGAGAAAGGAGTGCTATGACTAACTCAAAACCGGAAAATGGAGGAAGCAAAATGAAAAGTGCAGTTTCAAAAGTTTTTAGCGTTGGCGTATTGGCCGTATTGGCGCTTTGCCTGGCTTGCCCGGCAGCCTTTGCGGCAAAAGACAAACCCAACATCCTGGTCATCTGGGGCGACGATGTCGGGATTTCCAACATTTCAGCCTACACAAAGGGATTGGTGGGCTACCAGACGCCCAACATCGACAAGATCGCCAGTGATGGCATCATCTTCACCGACTATTACGCTGAGCAGTCCTGTACAGCCGGCCGATCCACCTTCATCACCGGGCAGACCGCCTTTCGCACCGGGCTTTCCAAAGTTGGCCTACCGGGTGCCCCGCAAGGCATGAAGGAACAGGACGCCACCATCGCTGCGCTGCTTAAGGAACAGGGCTACGCGACGGGGCAGTTCGGCAAGAACCACCTCGGCGATCTTGACGAGCATCTGCCGACGAACCACGGCTTCGACGCGTTTTTCGGCAACCTCTATCACCTGAACGCCGAGGAAGAGCCGGAGAACGAGGACTATCCCGCTGATTTGGTCATGGCGGACGGTCGTTCCTTTAGGGAGGTCTTCGGCCCGCGCGGGGTGATCAAGTCCTCTGCCGCTTACAACAAGAACGGCGCTGTCACCGGTCAGAAGATCGAAGACACCGGGGCACTCACCAAGAAGCGCATGGAGACCGTCGACGACGAGACCTTGGCCGCTGCGATTGAATTCATCCGGGCCAAGGAAAAGGACGGCACCCCATGGTTCGTCTGGTGGAACGGCACGCGGATGCACTTCCGGGTCCACGTCACCGACGAGCGACGAGCCATGGCCGATGAGGCCGCTGGCAAACACGTCGACGAGTACGCCGCAGGCATGATCGAGCATGACATGCATGTTGGCCAGTTCCTCGAGCTGCTGGACGAGCTCGGCATTGCCGACGAGACGCTGGTATTCTATTCCACCGACAACGGGCCGCACATGAACACCTGGCCGGATGCAGCATGGTCACCGTTCCGTGGCGAAAAGAACACCAACTGGGAAGGTGGCTTCCGCGTGCCGGCCATGGCGCGCTGGCCGGGCAAGATCGAGGCCGGTCGTATCTCCAACGAGATCATGCACCACATGGACTGGCTGCCGACCTTCCTGGCGATGGCCGGTGTCGATGACATCAAGGAAAAGCTGAAGGGCGACGGCGTTAAGGCGATCGGGCGTGACTATCGGGTCCACCTCGATGGCTATAACACGCTGCCCTACCTGCTGGGCAAAGAGGACAAGACACCGCGCAACGAGATCTTCTATTTCTCGGATACCGGTGATCTGACCGCGCTGCGCTACAACGATTGGAAGGTCATCTTTTTGGAACATCGCTACCCGCAGACCATGCAGGCCTGGGCGGAACCTTGGACCGTTCTGCGCATGCCGCTGTTGTTCAACCTGCGGCGCGATCCCTATGAGCGTGGCCAGATCACGTCGAACACCTATTACGATTGGTTCCTCGATCGTGTCTTCCTGATGGCGCCGGCGGCGGCTTACGTAAACAATTTCCTTGCAACCTTCGAGGAGTTTCCGCCGAGCCAGAAGCCGGGATCGTTCACCATCGGCGATGCGAAGGAGAAGATCCTCAGCGTGATCGGGGATTAGGGCATCTGGCGGCAGCGATAACAGGGACAGGCCAAGCCGATCAATCGGTAGGCCCCTATCCTGAATCGCTTCCAGCGATAGCACTCACCTTCCGGACCCGGCTACCCTGCTCGATGCTCTGGCCGGGCCCGGTATGTGTGCATTGATGCCCTCTTAATATATGATAGAATCGCTATGGGACTGGCACGAGTCGGAGATGTACCTGCGCTGGATGGCCGAGAACATGTGGCTCTTCGTGCCCGCCCAGGTCTACACCCGGCAGTGGCTGGAAACTTTCAAGGAGTTCCCGCCGCGGGGCGGCACCGCTAGCAAACCGCCGCCCGTTGCCTCAAACAATTATAACCGCTGGTGGATTGAACGCAGTGCCTTTTCAGTGACAGCCATCCAGGAGATCGGGGGTGGTTTCATGGGAACGTTCAAGGATTTCCCGCCGCGCCAAAAACCGGCCAAGTGCAACGTGGGTGATATCATGGCCCAGATGTACAAAACGGGTGCCCATTGATTGTGTATGTCGTTACCATTATAGCGGTTGTCATGAATATGTTCGGTTTGCTTGATTTTTAAAAAGCAAAAAGATGGTGCGTAACAGTCTAAAATTATTATAAACATGACAACCGCTCCAGAGCACAAGGAGGACAGATTGATGAAAACCATGCCTTCTTTTTTAAGTGTAATCGTATGTTTTATCACTTTGTTCCTGCTAATTCCGATGGCGGGGGCGCAGGAATCGGAAGACGCTGAAAACCAGGAAATCTCCGAGGAAAAAATCGCAGCCGAAAAAGAAATGCTGGAAAGCAAAATCGCCGAACTCGAGGAAAAACCCGTCGAGTATTTCGGGTCTCCAAAAAACAAACGCACTCGCGTCGGGTTTTATAAATACCGCCTGGAGATGCTCCTGGAAGACCCGGACAAGTATTTCTCGGAACCTGAAGAATATGAAGGCAATATTAAAACGCCCGAATAAGGAGGCGCATTCTTTTAAGATGAAACAACTAATAGAGTTTTTAAAGACAACTGCCATGGGCGGCCTGTTTGTGCTGCTGCCGATACTGCTCCTTTATCTGCTGCTGGCCGAGGCCCTGGATCTGATCGTTGCTCTGGCCACTCCCATTGCCGACCTGTTTCCGAAGGCAACATTCGAGAAGGTCGAATTTCCGGTCTTCCTCGGGATGGTCCTGATCCTTGGTGTTTCTTTTTTAATCGGCATAGGGCTGCGATCAGATATCGGACGACGTTTGGGGCACTGGGTTGAGCGCACTGTTTTAGAACGACTGCCCGCCTACAAAGCGCTCAAAAGCCTGACCTCCGGTTTTGCCGAAGCAGGGAAAGCAGGCGCATTCAAAGCGGCGGTGCTCACTTCATCTGATGGCGACAGGGAGGTTGTCTATGTAATCGAGGATCACGGTGATGAAGACTTGACCGTGCTGGTGCCCTGGGCGCCGGCAGCTTTTGCAGGTTCTGTAAAAATCGTTGATCGTGAACGGATTCAATTTCTGGAAGCCAACCTTGGCGATGTCTCCCGGGCCCTGGGCCATTGGGGTGTTGGGGTTCGCGAACTATTAACCTATAAAGTAAAATAGAAAAATGAAACTGGATTTAATATAAATGTCAGAAAGAGGTGCCAAAAAAATTAAGATTCCAATATGAAAAAAACCATTTTCTTTATACTCGCATCTTCAATTTGCTTTCTAATTAATTCCGCTTTTTGTCAGGAAATTGAGCCTTCGCCAAATGTCAGTTCTAATACTATCGAAACAGCTGACGAGGATGAAAGAGATGGAGACCCATCTGATTCGAGTATCTGGCGGCAGATATGGGCCAAAAAAGGAAGAGATGCCCTCCTTCTGGGAATGTGGAGCCTTCATGTAGATGGAACCGGAGAGTACCTTGGCAATGGAAGCAATAACGATCAAAATCACCTGTTAGGAATCCAATACTATGGCTTAAGCGCGGGTACTTTTATTAACAGTAAAGATGATCGCGCCTGGTATTTCGGTCCGGCCAGAGAAGTATATTCCCACAATTTTACAGATGATACGCGGTTTGATATCGGCTACAAATTTGGCCTGCTTTACGGATATGGTGACGATCTGATCAATGTTGGCGGAATGAGTGTGTTTGCTATAGGCACATTTGGAGTTTCCTGGAAAAGATTAGGATTTGATTTAGGTGTGCTCCCGGTTGGCGTTATGACGGGCAATTTCAGGTTTGATATAGATTTTTAAATAATCCACTGGAAGCCAGGACTTGCAAAGGATTCAACCAATGAAACAAACCGCAGCCTCAAATACCGCGAAACCCCGTGCCGGATGGCGCTTGCGCTTGGGGCTTAGCATTTTAGTCGTCGGTTTTCTCAGCCCGTTGGCGATACCGCTGGTCACGGCCACTGAGCTTTCGTCCAAATGGAAAGCCATCATTTCGGGGGCGCTTGCCGTCGGGATACCCGAAGTTTTCAGTGTCGTGGCTATCGCCATCATGGGTAAAGCCGGATTCAACTACATCAAAGCGCGTATTTTCGGATTCCTTAAAAAACACGGACCGCCGGACCGGGTCAGTCGCACGCGATATCACATCGGGCTGGTGATGTTTACATTACCGATTTTATTCGGCTGGCTGGGACCCTATGGCGCACATCTGATTCCGGGTTATGAGACCCACCGGTTTGTCGTCGGCCTGATCGGGGATGTGATGCTGGTTGCCAGCCTGTTTGTCCTGGGGGGTGATTTCTGGGACAAGATAAGAGCGCTGTTCATCCATCAAGCCAGGGTTCAGGTGGCGGCTGAGAAATCGAATTAAATTTTGTTGGTTCATACAGCAACAGAGCAATTTTCCTAACCTATTTGCAAAGAGCCTATTAGGAGGAAATAAAGATGAGAATAAAGATAATACAACTATTCAGCCAGAAACTTATCAAAGAGACGGGGTTAAAGCTTTTATCTGTTTCACTGATCGTGGTCGCCCTAATGCTCTCCCTTAAGCTGGTTCAAGCATCTGACGGAGACTATCCAGACCTGCGCAAAAGTATCGACCCGAAATTCCAGGCTGCATTTGAAAAGGCCCTGGACAAACAATTCGGCCAGGACATCTGGGATCTAGTCAAGGCCAAAAAAGTCGGCATCGTTTTGGCGGATATCACCGATCCACATAAACCCAAGGTGGCCGGAGTCAATCGCGATGTTATGCTGTATGCGGCCAGTTTACCTAAAATTGCCATCGTGCTGGGCGCGTTTGTTCAGATGGAGCGGGGCAAGATGACCATGGATGATAAAACGCGAAACCTGCTTAACATTACCGTCAGAAAGTCGTCGAACAAGGCGGCAACCGAACTGCTAAATCAGGTCGGCATACAAAATTTGGCTGAGATTCTGCAGTCTGACCGGTATCGTCTCTATGACCCTGAATATGGAGGTGGTCTTTGGGTCGGGCGTGACTATGGCGGAGGCAAGGTTTGGAAACGCGACCCGATCAACAACATTTCACATGGAGCGTCCGCCATGCAGACCGCGCGTTTCTACTATATGGGGGCCACGGGACGTCTGGTAGCACCGCAGTACCAGAAAGACCTGGAAGCGATTTTTTCCAAGCCGGGCATAACTCATAAGTTCGTCAAAGGCATGAAGCAAAAAAAGCCGGAAGCACAAATCTCTCGCAAATCCGGTTCCTGGAGGCAGTTTCACGCCGACAGCGGGGTGATTACACAGAAGGATAAGGAATACATTATCGTCGCGCTGGTCGAAGATCCGCAAGGCGGCGAGGGGCTTGTCGAACTGATCGTTGCCGTAGACGATTTAATGGACACAATGAATCAGTAGAAGCTCGATATCAGCTTGGGCGGATCTACCGGCACACGGGCTATTGAGAGTGTCGCCACAGTCGATAAGAAAACGGAAAGATAACATAGCCCCCCCGTTTGGGGACATCGGAGAAAAAATCATGATTCAATTTCAAATTAAACATTGGCAAAAGGCCCTGCATTGCTGCGTTTATTTACTCTTGCTGTCTGCAATCATCTTGCTGACAGCTGCGGTGCCCTTGATGGCGTCGGCCGCCGAAACGGATTCAGCGCCAGAGGACGCCATGCTGGAGAATAAGCCATGGACTGGCGACTTCGACCAAATGGCCGAAGAGCGGGTGATCCGGGTGCTGGTGGTTTTTAGCAAAACGTTTTATTTTCTGGATCGCGGCCGGCAGCGCGGCCTCTCCTATGATTTGCTCAAAGAATTTGAAAAGTTTGTCAACAAGAAGCTCAAGACCAAAACCTTAAAAGTACATGTGGTCTTTATTCCCGTTCGGCGTGATGAACTGATACCCGGCCTTACAAAAGGTCTGGGGGACCTGGCCGTTGCCAACCTGACGATCACCCCCGAACGTCTTGAGCATGTTGACTTTTCAAATCCCCTGCTGACAGGTGTAAAGGAGCTGCTGGTGACGAGACCTGAGGCACCATCCATGACCACGGTTGATGATCTGGCAGGCAAAGAAATCCATGTCCGTAAATCCAGCAGCTACTATGAGAGTTTAGCGAGGTTGAATGAAACGTTAAACAAAGCCGGGAAATCGCAGATGAAACTGGTCCCGGCAGATGAAGCCTTTGAAGATGAAGATTTACTGGAAATGGTCAATGCCGGTCTCATTCCGATGATCGTCATGGACAGCCACAAAGCCCAATTCTGGACTCAGATTTTTGATAAGATCCAGGTAAATACCGAAATTGCCGTGAGAACCGGTGGTGAGATTGCCTGGGCTTTTCGCAAGAACAGTCCGCAGCTCAAGGCGATTGTCAATGAGTTCGTCAAAGGCCATAAAAAAGGCAGCCTGATGGGTAATATGCTGTTCAAGCGCTATTTAAAAAGCACCAAATACGTCAAAAATTCCCTATCCAAACAAGAATTAGAAAAATTTGAAGCCATGGTTCAGCTATTTGAGAAATACGCCGCCGCCTATAATTTCGACTATCTGATGATGGCGGCCCAGGCCTATCAGGAGTCGGGCCTGGACCAGGGCAGAAAGAGCCATGTCGGTGCGATCGGCGTCATGCAGGTGCTGCCGACGACGGCTGCGGATCGCAATGTCAATGTAGCCGATATTGAAAAGCTGGAGAACAACATCCACGCCGGTGTCAAGTACATGCGGTTTATCGTGAATCGCTACTACAATGATGAATCCATTGACGATCTCAACAAGATGCTGTTTGCCTTCGCGTCTTACAACGCCGGACCGGCCAAGGTAAGAAGACTGCGCAAAAAAACCGCAGCCATGGGATTAAATCCCAATGTATGGTTTAACAATGTTGAGATTGCCGCTGCTAAAGTAATTGGACGTGAAACCGTGCAGTATGTCAGCAACATTTACAAATACTATATCGCCTATCGAATGATAATCGAGCAGGAAGAAAGAAAACTGAAACTGATGAAAGAAAAATCAGGATGAAGAATCATTGGTAATCTAACAAATCAAAGGAGATAAAACATGAAAGCAAAAGTTATAACCGGTCTATTTACAGTCGCACTGACAATCACCTTAATCGGAATCGTTGGCTTTGCGCAGGCGCAGGACAAGTCGGCCGACAACATGGAAATCGTCAAGGAAAAAATTCGCAGCGACAAAAAACTGCTGGTTGCAACCAACATGCAGCTGACGGAATCTGAAGCAAACGCCTTCTGGCCGGTTTATGAAGCCTACCAGGCGGAGCTTGCCAAACTAAGGGATCGGGAGGTTATGCTAATAGAGAAATTTGCCGCCAATTACGAGACGATGTCCGATGACGCGGCCAAGAATCTGTTGGAGGATTCCCTGTCTATCGATTCAGACCACCAGAAGCTTCGCCAATCCTATCTGGCAAAATTCCGGGGGGTCTTACCGGACACAAAAGTGGCGCGCTACTACCAGCTCGAAAGCAAAATTGACGCTGTCATGGAATACGAACTGGCGCGAAGAATCCCGCTTGTTTAGTAATGTGCCGGGTCGGCCGAAATTCGGCCGGCCCTGCACCCGCTGACCCCAACGATGTAGAGAACCGTGTCCAGAGGGCCCGGCTTTGGTCCACCCCGGCTTCCGGCTTGTAGAGCCTACAGCTCGAAGAGAGGGGTTATACGGGTGATTACCTTTGCCAAAAGTGTTCAGGTTTCAGCATCCGAATTCGACCCGCTGTGTCGCTATCGCCCATGAAATGGACTTTGTTTCACCGGTGTTGGTCTTCATTGCAATCAAACCAGTGTTCAGATTTCAGGATTCGGTATTTATAGACACCTGACACCTGACACCTGACACCCGCCGATCACCTCTGACCCCCGCAATGCGGGACAGGCATGGCCTTGAGGACCAGGTTTTCGATTTTGAATAAAAGGGAGGAACTATCATGGAGACACAAAACATGTTACGCGATCTGACCGGTCGGGGTGGGATGAAAACCTTCCTATTGATTCTGGTTTCCCTGGCCTTTATCGGCTGCGCGCAATTTCAGCATAAATTGCCGGAAACACTGCCTTTCATGGAGCGGGCCCAGACGAAAACCGAAGGCCAGGTACGGGTGACCGTGGCGGTTCCCAGCGCTGAGGAAAGCGAGCAAATATTCGGTTTTCCCCTGGCCCGTAACAATATGCAGCCGGTGTGGCTGGAAGTCGAAAATAACAGCGACACCACTTTTTTTCTCTACCACATTGCCATGGATCCGGATATTTATTCCTCCGGCGAAGTTGCCTGGAAGTTCCAATCCAGTCTTTATTCCAAGGGTGCTCAGCAAAATATTTACAATTTGTTCCGTGACAACGAAATCGATTGGTTCTTTAAGCCCGGCAGCACGTCCTCGGGATTTGTTTATACCAACCTGAAGATGGGAACAAAGGCGGTTTTGGTGAGGCTTTTTGCTGAAAAGAATGTTAGGGAGTTTGCGTTTTTTGTAGAAGTACCCGGCCTGAAGGCGGACCACCATGAACTGGATCCTTATACACTTTATTCCGAAAAGGACTTCATTGACCTGGACGATGACGGTTTGCGTCAGGCGCTTGAGGACCTGCCCTGCTGCATGACAAACAAAGACGGAAGCGGTAAAAGTGATCCGCTGAACATTGTTGTGATCGGCCCCGTGGAAGAGATATGGGCGGCCTTTATCAACCGCGGATGGGATGAAGCCGAGATTATCTACGGTGCGTCATTGGGCCGAACCATCGCGTCATCGCTGTTCGGCAGGCGCTACCGCTATTCACCCATGAGTGCGCTTTACTTTTATGGCAGACCCCAGGACGTTGGGCTTCAGAAAGCGCGACAAACGGTTGACGAGCGCAATCACCTGCGCCTGTGGCTCAGTCCGATGCGTTACGAGGGCATGCCGGTGTATGTCGGTCAGATCAGTCGCGATATCGGGGTCAAGCTGACCACCAAGTCGCCAACCCTGACCACTCATGAGGTCGATCCTGATGTTGATGAAGCCCGGGACTATCTTATGCAGGATTTATTGGAATCCCAGAAGGTGGCCAAATTCGGTTTTGTGGAAGGTGTCGGCAAGGCAGAAATGAAAAACCCGCGCTATAACCTGACGGATTCGCCCTACTGGACCGACGGCTGGCGGGTGGTTTTCGTATTCAGTGAGGAAGTGATCGCTCTCGATGAAGTCGAGGTTTTTGACTGGAAGCGGTTGTATCAAAAATATGAATAAGCTAAGTTGAGCCATCAGTCTATTCCACCAGGCCCCCGGGCATTTTTTCTGACAACATTTTGTCAGGAACTGAAGGTTTTCCGCCGCGCCTTTCCGGCACCCGACACCGTCACTCATATGAAACTACATCTTTATGTCGCGACATCAGAAGTGCTCCAATCGTCCTCGTCGTCGTGCTCGTCCTCGAAATCGAAAGATACACAACGACCTCGAGGACGAGAACGAGGACGAGGACAAGACAAAGGGCGAGCTAAATCCGCACCCCGCAACTTTCATATGAAACTTAATGAAACCGACGGACTTATGAGTATTAGAGTTACAGGAGGTGAGTGCCATGATATTCAACCACCCATCCCATCGCATCTTAATAGTACTTTTTCTAACTGTGATTTTCTTTTTAACCACACAAACATTCAGTTTTGCTGCTAAAAAAGACAAGCCAAAAGGTTTTGTCATGACCGAGGTCGAGCTGCAATCTGAACTGATGAGTTATGCCGACCGTTTTGCGAGCATTATCACCCAGGCCCTGGAAGATTATGAAACTTTAAATCCTCCGCCCCAGGCACGTCAAATTATATTGAGCGACCTGGTGTATTCCCTTTCATCTGTCTATACGGTTGCGGCCGAGCCGAATCCGCAGGTGGGTTTGCTGGACATGGTCGCCATTACAACGTTGGGGCGCATCATCTATGAAGATAACATGCGCCGCAAGTATGGCAGGTCCACTGAGGTGTTGGCCACCGGTTTTCAGCAAATGGAAAAGGACATCTGGCGCATCGCCGCCAAAGTGCTCACCAGTGAGCAGCGCGGTGAGTTGCGTCAACTGATCCTGCTCTGGCGCAAAAACAACCCGGATAAGCTGGTTTATAACTACCTGCGTTTCAGCGATTTTGCCGCCCAGCGGCGAGATTCCACACTCGTAAAAAAAGTGCAGGCCGGCGGCCTGTTTAAAACGGTTCAGGAGGTGACCCAGCAGGTCGAAGAGACCCGCATGCTTGCCGAGCGGGGCATTTTCCTGGCAACCCGCCTGCCGCTGCTGACGGGCAATTTTGCCGAGGTGTGGATGTCGCAGCTGCTGGTCAGCCCTGAGACAAACAAAATTCTGGCCGATATCCACACCGTTTCCACGGTGTCGGAACGCATGGCCACGGTCGCCGAACAACTGCCGGATCAATTGATGAAAGATATATCCAAACTGCGCTGGCAGACGGTCAACCAGGTTATGAAAGGAATCGACGAATGGAGTGAAAAAACCCTCAATGACGTGTTTGCAAGAGTTGCCATCGAACGTGGGGAATTTATCAGTCAATTCATGAATCGCCTCATCGGCGAGCAGAAGAATGCGCTCGAGGCAATAATGATTGAAGAGCAGCAGGCAACCGTGCTGGTCACCGAAATCCGCAAGGCGATCGAAGGGGGCAATAATTTGCTGCTGACGGCCAATACCCTCACTGAAAAATTCAAGGTCGGCGAACCTTCCGCTGAACCCAAGGATTCGAAGCCCTTTGACATCAAAGATTACCAGGACACGATTGCCGAAGTCACCACGCTGGTCGAATCAACCAACCGGCTTGCCGGCACGGTTGGCCTGGAACAGTTGTTACCCCAGCTTGTCAAGGCGATTGATCAAGTGGGAAATGAAGGTGAGGAGATCATCGACCATTCCTTCCGGCAGGGAGTTCTGTTTATTCTTATAGCGATGGGGGCTTATGTCATCGCCAGGCTGATGTATAATTTTTTGAACAAGAAACTGATTGAATCACGGGCCTAATTCGCAAGGGGGATGATGAAAACTCACCTGTAACTTGATGCGCATAGACTTAACTTTATACACCGGTTTTCATCCGCGAATTTGGTTTCAGGTGTCAGGTGTCAGGAAAGTAGGGCGGGCCTCCGTGCCCGTCCCGCTCACAGGGGGATCGGCACAGAGGCCGACCCTACTTTATTTCGATGTAGTTTCATACGAGGTTTCAGGTGTCAGGAAAGGTAGACCCAATAGCATATCCTGAATCCGCCTACGGCGGAACACCCGAAAACTTGCGTCCAAACGAGGAATAAAAGTGGGATCACTTCTTAAAAGTAAAAATGGGAAAGAAAGCATGATGTTCACCAGCCCAGTACAGACCCACGTCTGGAGGATTTGATATGCAGATTACGAAATTCCCCAAAGGGCAAAAAACGAAAAAGACAGGTTGCAGATGCGCTCTTCTGATTGCGGCAGCGCTGTTTCTGATATCAGGTTGTGCGGCTCGGGGGGCCAGGCGTGTGCCAGGGGATCGATTCGATTACAACGGCGCAATTGCCCAATCAACACGAGAACAAATGCTGCTGAATATAGTTCGCAGCCGGTACCTGGAGGTGCCGGTGTTTTTAACCGTCAGTTCAGTGCTGACCCAATACGAATATGACAGCAGCCTCGGCCTGACCGGAATTTTAAAATTTGGCGGCGGCACCTCCTGGGATACAGGCATCGGCGATACGAATCTGAGATTTTCAGAGCGCCCGACCATTACCTACCTGCCGGTCGAAGGCCAGGAATTTGCTGCGCATCTGCTTTCAGACATCCCGGCTGAAATTATCTTCGCCGCTGCTCAGGCCGGCTGGCCGGTAGACGTCTTCATGCGAATCGCTATTCAGCGACTTGGAGCGGCGGAAAACATGTCATTTGGAGAGATTCCCGCCTCCGGCGAAAGTGATTCGAAAACGCAGGTTGAATCTGACTTAAAGAAACTGAAGCGTTTTGAAAGAATGATTAACTTAATTTTTATCCTCAGCGATAATGAGGTTATTGAAGTTCAGGGGGTTGAAGAAGATGACAATAGCGAGCGCCATTTGATAATCGCCGAGGAAGTCCCGCAAGATTTGCGTCCCAGGCTCAACGAGTTGAGACAGCTCATCGGGCTTGGCAATCGCAATCGGTTTCGCATAACAGACCGGGTGACCAATTTAAAAGACGATGAAATTTCTATCCAAACCCGTTCGGTCATGGCGATGATGGAATTTATGGCGCGCGGAGTGGAAGTTCCGCTTGAGCACCTCGAAGATGGATGGGTAATTGACTACGGGCTGCAGACCAATGAAGGTGAAACGTCGAAGGCCCTGATTCCCTTTAAAATGCATTCAAGTAAAAGCCTTCCGGGAAATGTGTTTGCCGCCGTACGTTTCAGGGATCACTGGTACTATATTGATCATGCCGATATTACCAGCAAGCGGGCCTTAAGCCTGATTATCGTGCTGTTTCGACTGCAGGCCCCCACGCCATCCGGTGCTGCGCCTATTTTGACACTCCCAACGGGGTAATCAGGATGAAAATGAAAGTTAGAAATTATGTAAAAATCGGTTTGCGAGAAAAGCTTATAATTTTCT
>Ga0265306_10000541_pt1 | contig 18050 bp, 12 predicted proteins | sample Helome_3_FD_192493 | JGI IMG/M metagenome (GOLD analysis project Ga0265306, IMG submission 192493) | Marine sediment microbial communities from subtidal zone of North Sea - Hel_20160420 (Illumina Assembly) | ecosystem: Environmental > Aquatic > Marine > Subtidal zone > Sediment ... | reverse complement strand
CCAGTCTCGGCCTTCCAACCATGGGATCTTGCGGAATCTCCACATTTTCAGGAAGCTCTACGTGCAAACCGCTGGCGTAACTTGCACAACCCTGCAAGACACCGGTAAGTAGTCCAAACACAAGCAAAAGTATACTTGCTGCAACAGTTCTGGCTGATCGGCCATTGACACTGACTGAAATAGATTTCATGAATTGGAAACAATCTCTGCGGCTAAGCCCAAAACCCAATAATGGTAGCATACACAAAAGTGAAAAACGCCGAATCCAGAACGTTGACTCAATTGAAAGTACCAAACTTTCATTCAGCAGGTTAAAATAGAACACAAGCGGCAGTAAAGTATCTCTTGGAATAGCGTTCAAGCGGTGCCGTTTGCTCTGACGAACGCATTTTATTTACTGATTTTGTAACTGGTGTGAGCATGGAAGCAACTGTTGAAATAATAAATGTGAGTGACCCTATTTCACCTAATGAACCCTCTCAAGGTTTGTCTAAGCCTGCAAAGGTGAATAGAGAAGTTTTATCTGGCTTAAGTGATATTCAGAAAAGTTTACTGATTACAGATGGAACGGTTACGGAACTACTGGGGTGCTATCTGGATGAGCCTGTTGAGCTTGAAAAGCTTTATGAGAACGCCCGTGTAGACATCAATGAAATTCCAGAAGCGCATCGACATTTGGTTGATAGTGCAGATTTTCCGGTTTTATTGAGAAAAGTTTTGCTGAAAGGGAAGGTGACGCTAAAGCGCTGTTTGTATGCTGAATCAAGCATATTGATTGATAGGCTGCCACGTGGCTTCAGAGAAGATTTATTGGGGTCTGATATGCCTATAGGAAGCTTATGGTCGAAACACCGTTTCGAAACTTATAAAACAGATTATTTAGTACAGGAAGACATCGCCAATCAAGATTTGGCGACCTGTTTAGGTATATCTGTGGGAAGTAAAATTTTCTCTCGCACTTATTGCGTTTACTCCCAGGGCAAAAGAACAATGATTATTACGGAAAAATTTTCAGCTGGACTTTTTGGTTAATTAACCAAAAAAAGAGTATATTTCGCTTTTGATACCAAGTGCACACTGAGAATTTGGGGATAGATAAATAATGGCAAAAGATAGTGTATATGAATGCATCGTCATTGGTGCAGGTCCTGCTGGAATCGTAACGACTAAAGAGTTGGTTGAGAACGGTGTTACGAACATTTTATGCCTGGAGCAGGAGAGCCAATTGGGGGGAGTATTTACTAAAAGTTATGATAGTTTGCAGTTAACTACTTCAGCTACTTTTAGCATGTTTTCGGATTTTTTTAATAAGGACGGGGAAAGTAATCACCATTGGAGTAAACAGGAAGCGGTTGATTATTGGTCTCGTTATGCGACTCACTTTGATGTCTACAGCTATGTTCGCTTCAACAGTAAAGTAGAAAATGTAATCAGATCAGAAGATAAGCAATGGCAGGTCACGCTATCTACAGGGGATGTTTTCTACTGTAACAGGTTGGCGCTTTCGACCGGCAATAACGGGCTGGAAAAATATCCTGAGTGGTCTAAAGAACTGTCTGATATTGAATGTTGTCATTCCAAAAATTACAAAAACGCCAGCGCTTTTGCGGGTAAACGGGTCTTGATTGTTGGCGGTGGCGAGTCAGCATCAGATTTGGCGTTAGAGATTTCTGAAGTTGCTGATTCATGCTGGGTAAGTTTAAGAGAAAGCGCCGGGTGGATTGTGCCTCGAAGAAGAGGTGAGTACGCTTCTGATATATCGACGCATCGGGGTATTTGGGGCTTGCCAAGAAAGTACGGCGTTTATATTACCAAACGCATTTTAGCGAAAGAAAAATCCAGAAATCTTCGTTTGCATGACGCGGTAGTCATGCTCAATAGCCTTATCCCGGACCCCAAGGGTATCTGGAGCACTTATGGCACAAAAACGTTCGCTATGGCCGAGGCTGTTGCCGATCATGGCTGTAAAGTCGTAGGAGAGATAACGGATGTTAATAATGGGGGTAGAAATCTAACCTCAGCAGACGGTGTTTCTTTAGACAATGTTGATGTTGTCGTGTTCGCTACCGGGTATCAAAATAAGGTTCGATTTATGCCGGAAGAATACCAGGCATTTGATCCTCGTAGCTTGTATAAACATATGTTTCGCCTGGATACCCGGGATTCACTGGCGATGATTTGTTTTGCAAGGCCAAATTTCGGCAGCCAGTTCCCGTTAATGGAAATGCAAGCGCGACTCTTTGCACTTATTTGCTCAAATAAAGCCCAATTACCTTCAACGGAAGAAATGAAAAGCTCAGTTGATAGTGATTATAGAGCGAATATGGAGCAATTTAATGGCGCTGCTGAACGAATAAGAGGCCTTGTCGATTATATGTGGTATATGGACAGCATGGCTGAAATTATTGGCTGCAAACCACCATTGAGAAAATATTTTTTCCGTCACCCGGTATTGTGGCTGCAGTTAATTTATGGCCCCTCACAAGCGACGCAATATCGACTGGTTGGCCCGGGAAGTAAAAAAGAAGAAGCTCATGAGATTCTCAAAAGGCTACCGATTAGCCGATTTAACAATATCGTGCAAATGGGTTTGAAGCTCAGGGTAATCTACGCCATTGAATCTATTGGTTTGCTTTTCAGAAGAAAACTCTCATCCTGAATATACAAGTCGACGTGCACTAGCGAATGTGCATTCGGTAAGCGATGAGACCGCCAATAGCCATCGGTATGGCGAAAATATAGAAATTTGCAGACATATCGAGGCCACCTGCAATCAGATATCCCGCCACCGCAGGTCCGATAACAGCGCCGGACCGACCCAGGCCGATCGACCACCCAATGCCCGTACTACGCACATCCGTGGGATACGCTTTTGCTGCGGCACTGTACAGTCCCACAAAGCCGCCCTGTTGCAATAGGCCAACCACAAAAATAATGATCAGCAACAGGGATTGTTGACTCGGCGCCATCGCGAAAACAATCATCGAAATTGCTGATGAAAATAGCAGAGCGAAAATAATATTCGTCAGCTTAAAGCGCAGCGACAAGATGCCAAGCAAGTAAATGCCCAACACACCGCCAAAATTAAACAGGAAGAATGCCTGCCGGCCAACCTCGACAGGAAAGCCCGAGTCGTCCATGAGCTTCGGAATCCAGCTCATCAGGAAGTAGAGAGTAGCAAAGCACAGGAAGAATGTTGTCCACAGCGTCAGCGTGACTTTCCGATGCTCTGCGGACAACAATTTGAGCATGGTTGCAGCGAGGCCTGACTTTTGCGCCTTTTTCGCTGCGGAAACTTCAGGCAATTCAGCCAGGACGTCTTTTTTCAACTTGCTCAGGATTTTGTTTACACGGGCCAGAGCGTTCTTTGGATGGCGTTCAAACAGGTACTTGAGTGATTCTGGAATCAGCAGCCATGCAACGATGACCATCAACAGAGTGAGCCCACCACCAAACCAGAACATTCCCCGCCAGCCGGAGTCGGGCATGATATATCCAGCGATTACAGAGGTCATCATTGCGCCGAGTGGATAGCCCGACGTAACCGCTGCAACCGAAAACGCACGATATTTTTCCGGGCTGTATTCGGCTGTCAACGCGGCCTGGCATGCGAGCATCGCACCGGCCCCCAGTCCTGAAATAAAACGCAGCACAATAAACTCTGTGAGTGTCATTGCGTTCGCGGTCAGCAGAATTGATATGCCAACAAGAGCAACGCTCGCTATGATCATCTTGCGGCGGCCGATGACGTCCGACAGCGGCGCCAGCAACATCGCTCCAGCCATCATGCCAGCCAAAGCAAAACTGAAAATCCAGCCAAGGCGATCGGCGGTAAGTTCAAGTTCGGCGGATACAGCACCGGCAACAATGGCCATTGCAGTAATATCGAATCCGTCAAGCATATTCAGGAACATGCACAAGCCGATTACGAGCATCTGCTGTGCGCTGGCTTTTCCATTGTCGATGACTTCGGCGACAAGAATGGCGCTACTTTGGGCGGTGTTGCTCACAGCTTAATTCTCCGTGACTGCGAAAGTCATTCAATTCAGTCTAGTGCATTTTGTAGTCAAATTCCCGGGACCTGTGTTGTAAAAAGCGGGAGAAAAGGCTGATTGTTATCACTTATATAGTCTAGTATTTGCCCGTAGAGCCTGGCTAACCCCATCTAAGGTGAAGAAATGGCAAAGATTCAAAAGAGCGAGCGCACCAAGCTTTCTCCGAAGCTGCGCATGATCGCCAACGGCAGTACCACGGTTAATGTGCTGCGAGCAGAGCAGGCCCCGGCGGTTGGTGTTGTCTTGGAAGACAAGGTGCTTCAAAAAACCCTTAAGCAGCGCGAGCCCGACGCGCGTGCCGTCACCAAGCAAAGCCTGGCGAAAGCGCCGAAACGCGGCAGACTGGGGAAGGCTGCGTCGGATGTACACGCCAGCGTTTTTCTCGAGCTGGCCAACGATGCGGCGTTCGGTGATCTGCCGGAGTCGGTCCAGCTCCATCGTCCGCACGAGAAAGGTCAATTGGTGACCGCAGAGATTGCCTTGAGTGAGTTACAGACACTGGCCGAGTCACCGGCGGTGAACAGGGTCGAGATCGGCGAGGGCATCATCTTCTCGCCTCCGCAGAACCTGCACAACAGTACTCGACCCTCGAAGGCTGCCCGTAAAGTTGGCGACGGTCGCGCCCACGGCTTTGGCCGTGACGTCCTGGTCGGCATCATCGACGTACAGGGCTTCGATTATTCTCACTCCGACTTCATTGACGAGCAGGGCGAAACTCGCTTCGCGCGCATCTGGGACCAAGGTGGTTCGACACGCCCTTCGCCGGAATCCTTCGACTACGGTTCCGAGATCCGCCAAGAGCACATGAACGCCGCCATCGTTGCCTCGAACGATCTGAACAACCCCGACCGGCTGGCAGCCTACCTGCTCGAGCCTCAATCCCAGATGGCGCATGGATCACACGGCACACACGTGGCAAGCATCGCCGCCGGCAATCGAGGCCTGTGCCGGCAGGCCATTGTGGCCGGCGTACTCATCTCGATACCCGACGAGGAGCAGGATCGACGCAAATCGTTCTACGACTCAACCCGCCTGGCGCATGCCGTCGAATACCTGCTGGATCTCGCCGCAGAGCTGGGGGAGGGCGGCCAACCGCTACCGGTGTCCATCAATATCAGCCTCGGCACCAATGGGCACGCCCACGACGCATCAAGTGCGGTGAGCCGCTGGATTGACTACGCCCTTTCGCATCCTGGGCGTTCTGTGGCCGTAGCTGCGGGCAACGCCGGACAGCAAGCGGCTGTCGAGCCTGGCGACCTCGGCTTCATCATGGGCCGTATCCATTCCAGCGGCCGGATCCCCAACGCCAACCTCACCCGCAACCTCGAATGGATTGTCATGGGTGATGGCATCGCTGACCTTTCGGAAAATGAGCTTGAGATCTGGTACAACCCCCAGGACCGGTTCGCCGTCGAGGTCATCCCGCCGGGCGGTGCGGCGATCGGGCCGGTCGAGCCTGGCGAGTATATCGAGAACCAGGAACTGGCGAGCGGCACCTTTGTCAGCATCTACAATGAAATCTACTCGCCGGCTAACGGTGACAACCATATCGCGATCTACCTCAGTCCGTTTTTCTCTGAGCAGGGGGTGATCGGAGTTCAGCCCGGTCAGTGGACAGTCCGCATACACAGCCGGGAAGTGCGCAACGGCAATTACCAGGTGTGGATTGAGCGCGACGATCCGAGACGCCTTGGCAGCCTCGGCATGCAGCAGGCATGGTCCTTCCCATCGTTTTTCTCCGCCGCTTCCAATGTCGACGAAAGCTCGGTCAGCTCGCTGGCCTGTGGTCAGCGAATCGTCAGTGTCGCCAACCTCGACGACGAAGCAGGAAAAGTCGGCATCACCAGCAGCCAGGGGCCAACGCGGGACGGACGCAACAAGCCTGAGATCTGTGCTCCCGGCACCGACATCCCCGCCGCGCTCGGTTTCGGCGGCGCCGATGAATGGGTGAATATGACCGGCACCAGCATGGCGAGCCCTTACGTCGCCGGCGTCGCTGGCCTGATGCTGGCAGTGGAACCGCGTCTGACCGCAGCGCAAATCACCGGCATCATTCGCCGTACCGCGGTGCCCCTTGCCGGGCACGACTTCAACTGGCGCAACGACGCCGGCTTCGGCCGGGTCGACGCCGAGGCTTGCCTTCTCGAAGCGGCCCGCGCCTATGCGACATTGGATCGAACACCATGAAGCTGAACATTTTCCAGTCCGGATCGGGTGATTGCCTGCTGTTGAGCAGTGACGACGGCCATCACATTCTTGTTGACGGTGGTTTTAATAAGAACTACACCGAAAACGTTCGGGACAATCTACAGGGGATTACCGGCGGTTCGCTCGACCTGGTCTGTGTATCCCACATCGACAGCGACCATATTTCCGGCATTTTGAAGATGCTTGACCAGGAGGTCGACTGGCGAGTCTTCAAAAATCATCAGAATGATCCGCCCGGCACGTCCACTTTCAGCCAGCCTGCCTTTACCCGGCCACCAACCGTCGCCGCCTTCTGGTATAACGGCTTCAAGGACATCGTCGATGACACCACTGCGGTCGAGGAAGTGTTGTTATTCAACGTCCGCGCACTGGGCTTCGGCAACGCCGACCTGGCCCGGGCAGACGACATGAAATTCCTGGCCACCGGGGTCAGGCAGGGATTGAAAATGCAAAACCGGATCGGTCCCAGCCAACTGCGAATCCCGCTCAACCCGCCCAGCCAGGGAAAGCCCCTATTGGTCAAGGATCCGGCGGCGAGATTTCACTTCGGTGCCATGCAGCTTACCTTGCTCGGGCCCTTCAAGGAGGACCTCGAGCGCCTGCGGGTCGACTGGAATAAGTATGTCAAGGACAACAAGGACGCCATTCTGAAGGTGCAGAAGGAGGCGGAGGATGACCAACGACTTTTAGGTCTCAGTGATTCGGAGACGGCGCGCCGCCTGTTAGCCGCTTATGCCCAGAGCCAGACACGCGGCAATGTGACGCCGCCTAATCTCGCATCGATCGTCTTCCTGGCCGAAGAGGACAACCAGAAAATTCTGATGACCGGCGACGGCCGCGACGACGAGATTATCAAGGGCTTGAAGTTCACCAATCACCTCGATGCCCAGGACCGTCTGCACGTAGACATCCTGAAGATCCAGCACCACGGTTCGATCAACAACGTCAACCGCGAGTTCTGCAAAGCGATTACCGCAGATAACTACGTGATTTGTGGCGGCAGCGGCGGCAGCCATAAGAACCCTGACATCGAAGTGCTGCAGTACATCATCGACTCCCGTATGGGCGGCGTCGAGCACCAAAGCACCCATCCCAGGGTCGACGACAACTTTACGTTCTGGTTTAGCAGCAACACACAGGACGGTGCCCCCTCGGCTAATGCTCACATGAAGACCGTCTTCGAGTTTATCGAACCGACAGCGGCAGCCAGCGGCGGTCGCTTTCAGGTCGTCATCATGGGTGAGGGCAAGGACCGGCTGGTCGTACCCGAACCGGCGCAGGGGCAACCTGGCTGATTGTTCAGGGCTGATCACGATCCAGTGTATAGTTGAGCATTAATTCATGGAAGCTCAGTGTCCACAGAAAAATTTGATCTCATCGTTTTCGGCGCCACCAGTTTTGTCGGTGAAATTCTTTGCCAATATTTAGTCAATGAATACGGCATAAATGGCGAAGTCAAGTGGGCGGCAGCGGGGCGATCCCAGACCAAACTTGAAAAATTACGCGGCGGCCTTGGCACAAAAGCAAAACAGCTCACGCTGCTGACGGCGGATGCTGTTGACGAAGCGGCGCTCAACATCCTGTGTGAGCAAACCAGGGTCATCATCTCTACCGTTGGTCCCTACGCTCTTTACGGCGAGCCATTGGTCAAGGTGTGTGCCGCAACGGGCACGGACTATTGCGACCTCACGGGCGAAGTGCAATGGGTCAGGCGTATGATCAGCCGCTACCAGGATCAGGCTGAAAAAACAGGCGCACGCATAGTCCACTGCTGCGGATTTGACTCCATTCCCTCGGACATGGGCGTTTGGCATCTACAGCAGGCTGCACAAGCGCAGGCTGGAGCCGCTTGCACAACTGTTCGCATGCGCGTGAAAGCCATGCGTGGCACAGTCTCGGGTGGCACATCCGCCAGTGTGCTCAATATCGCCAAGGAAGCCGCCAAAAGCGCTGAGTTGCGGAAAGAACTGGCCAATCCGTACTCCATCTGTCCCGATAATCACGGTTTTACAATGCGGCAGCACAATGTCACTTCGCCGGAATACGACCCCGAATCCCGGCAGTGGGCAGGCCCCTTTATCATGGCGGGCATCAATACCCGCGTGGTTCACCGTAGCAATGCCCTGAGCGGCAATTCCTATGGTGATGACTTCAGGTACGACGAGTCGGTTTTAATGGGCAAGGGCGTCAAGGGACGCCTCGGCGCAACCGGATTTGTGTTGGGCCTGGGGTTGTTCCTGGCAGGTGCTGCACTCAAGCCCACCCGTTGGTTGTTGGAGAACTACATTCTGCCCAAACCCGGCGAGGGCCCCAGCCCGGAAGCCCAGGCCAGTGGCTTCTTCGACATCCGGTTTTTTGGAGAAACCGCAGACGGCCAGGGAATCAAAACCAAGGTTACTGGTGACCGCGACCCGGGCTATGGTTCAACCGCCAAGATGCTTGCTCAAGCCGGATTGAGCCTGGCCTTTGATATAGATAAGGGACAAAAGGGCGGAGGCTTTTGGACCACGGCTACCGTTTTCGATCAACGCTTCATTGATCGCCTTGAAAACAAAGCAGGCTTGAGTTTCAGTCTGGTGTAATTTGGATTTTCCATGCCATGATGGCCCTGAGTTACGGTTCTTCGGCGGCCTCTTCCTCTGCCGTGGTTGCGTCCAGGTACTGTTGTTGATCACCGTAGTAGTCGTCGATGGCGTGCTCGGAAGCTAAGGGGCTGAGGTAGTGGCTGGAGGTTAGCCCCTCTTTGTTCATTGCCAGGCCGGTAAGGCAGGCCTTGATGATATGCACACTGTTCAGGGTAGTTGCGTAAGTGGGATCAAGTGCCGGATGAAGCTCCACCAGGTCGAAGCCAACGACATTGGATTCTGCACACAAGCGGCGGACAATGGTGATCGCTTCGCGCATGGTGAGGCCTCCGGGAACCGGCGTGCCGGTGGCGACCGTGTGGGCCGGGTCCAGCACGTCGATATCGAATGAAATATGCAGCTTGCGGCCGTCTTTACTGGCCTCGGCAACGATCCGGTCCATCACGGCTTTCCAGCCCCGGTGCTCGATTTCGGCCATGGTGTGATAGCGCATCCCTTGCTCTCGCATCCACTCAAATCCCGTCTTGTCGGGTCCGGCCGAACGGAGTCCGACCTGGATGTAATCGGCAGCTCGTACATGACCCTCGTTAATTAACCGGTACACGGGGTAACCGTGGTTGATCAAATGGCCGGATCCTCCCCACCAGGCGTCGTAGTGAGAATCGAAGTGGATCACCGAAATCTTTTCTTTTCCATACACATCTGCCAGGGCAGCCACATTGGGGTATTCCAGAGAGTGGTCACCGCCGACAATCATCGGCACGGCTCCGGTATCGGCGATCTCGCGCACAACATCACGCACATGTTGCATGGAACGTTCAGTGCTGGCGTTGTCTACGGCGACATCGCCAAAGTCAACGATCTCGAGCACCTCTGAAGCTTCAATCTGAACGTATTGATCGAGACTGCCTATGGGCCATCCTTGTAAGCGCAATGCGACGGTGGCACGCTCACCTGAGTCACGCCACCCTGAGCCCATGTTCAATGGTGCGCCGAGGATAGCGACATCCACTTCTCCGGCCACCAGGTCGCCGCGTGTCAGTGCCAACGGGAAATTGCCGAATGTGGGCGGTCCTCCAAGGCCATCATAGCGGCCGAGTTCTACCGGGCCCGGTTCCCGTTCAGGGTCCATCGAGCGGGGACGCTGCAAACGCCATGCATTGAACTTCGGGGAATCGGTGTTAAGCGGGATATTGGGCAGGTCCCGTCCTTCAATAAAGCGGTTTCTATCCACCATGTATTGCATGGACTGCACCCAGGCTGTTACCTCGTCTGGCGTGCGCTTTTCAAGAGCTTCAACGGTATCTTCAAGCGAGCCGGCAAAGCGCCGCGCATCACCGCTCTCGAGAAACTCAACTTCCTCCGGCGTCAGTTGTTCAAGTTTTGGCATCACGCTGTCGGGGAGTTCAATCGGTGGCTTGTCTTCCACCCGCGGATCCTTGGTATCAAATGGATATGCCCCGGTGCCGATGATATGTTCCGGAGTCTCAACTGGCCCGGACGCCATTGTAGAAATCGGGACGCCCAGGGCTGTAACAATCAGCAGGGCCGCGCCGGTGCGGGAGGAGAGGAGTTTCATCAGGCTATCTCTGGCCATGATCTGCCGCCAATGGATGAACGTAATTTGGTTTGAGGCCGGCTTTGCGCACCGCCATGCCAACCAGGCAGGCATTGAGAACTGCATTGGCGTTTACCGCTGACAGTCGCGAAACGTCAAGCATAGGGGCCATGTCAGTGATCTCGAAACCGACGATTTCCTTGGCTGCGCATACGTAGCGAACGGCATGCGTCAAATCCTGCGTACTCATGCCATTGGAAGCGATGCGGCCCGCTGCGATCATCTCGGTGGGTTCGATGACGCTGACATCGACAGAAACGAAGAACTTGCCAGGACCCCGGGTGACTTCCGAGAGTATCCGCTTGAGGACCTTGTTAAAGCCCTGCCGCCGGATCTCCGACATGGTGTGGTAACGAACCTCTTTATCGCGCAGCCATTGCAGTGTTTCCTCCGTCACTGCGGGTCCACGCAGGCCCACTTGTATGGTCTCACTGCCTTCAACGATGCCTTCATTCAGTAATAGAAACACAGCCTGCTCGTCAGAGATGGTATGGACACTTAATCGGTCTGCGTCGGGATGTGCGCTAAAATGCAAAAGCCCGAAAGTACCCGCGCCCTGGGTTTGTGCAACACCCTTAATGCCCGGGTAAAGCATGGAGGTATCACCGCCGACCAGCATGGGCACGGCGCCGGTTGCGGCTGTCTCAGCGACCATCCTGGTGACATGGTTGATGGTTCTTTCGGTGCTCATTATGTCGATCGAGAAATCACCGTAGTCAACAACCGACAAAACCTCGAAGGGAGCAACCAGGGAGTGGATGTCCGGCGTTGATATGGTGTTCAGGGCACGCATTTCATTGGGGCCCCGGTCAGCGCCACGGCGCCCGCTGCTCATATTATTCGGTACACCGATGATCGCAACATCAACCTTGCCAGCAACCAGATCTTCCGGCCAGATCGCGACCTTTGCCCCGCCAAAAGTAGGGACCCCGGACTCCGGAAAAACGTAGCGGTGCACACTGAATGGCCCGGGTTCACGTTGGAAATCTCTTAGCGGCGCGGGCGTGGGCTCAGTGCGCCGGTTGAATTGCTTCGAATTGAGGTTGAGCGGCATAGCGCCCATGTCGCGCTGCGGGTCATAGCCCATTTCCACGGCCAGCGACATGACGTCGTCCACAAATTTCTGCAGGCTGGCGGCATCCCGCGTGGCGAGCTCATGTTCGAGTTGTCGCTCGGGCAGAAAATCGAGTATCGCGCCTGACATGATGAATTGCTGCTGGCCGTCGTCCAGCACGGTCATCTTTTCAGTCAGTTCGTCCGGCACTGACCACTCGCCGTATACAGGACCATACTGGACCAGCAAGGTTACTAAGATGAGCGCCAACAAGGCATTGGGATTAAGGGTTCCCCGGGGACTCATGATGCTCACCTGTAGCTGGCTGTCTGGATTTGAAATTTCGGTTTCTTATTCATTTTGTTGGCGAAGTGTATCCTGACCCGGCCGCAGGACCCAACTTTTCCGGGAAGTCCTGCAAAACGGGCCAGAAGGATTTTCAATGCAACTGAAGCCCTCGAGCCAGCAACTCCTCACGGGCCGTACTTAAAGCTGCTACACGCTCGCCGGGCTTAACGGCCACAAGTCTGGCCAAAAGTTCTGAACGCGCGGTCCACTGTGGCAGAGACCGTATGGCTTCGGGTACACGGCTGAAATACATTCGCGCCCCTTCCAGGTCATCCTGGGCCAGTGCGATATCGACAGCCAGCCCCAGCAGCGAAACTTCAAGGGCAAAACGGGTCAGACCCGAGTCGATGACCGCACGCGCTGCCGGCCATTGAGGCTCGCCTGCAGCCACCAGGGACAGGGCGTTGTTCCGGTACAGTTCGGGCGCGGGTGATTCACTCAGAAAGATGGCGCGGCTGTAGTCGGCGGCGGCCGCCAGCGGCTGCCTGAGGTCGAGTCTCGCTTCGGCTCTCAGTATCAGCGCCTTGACCTGTGAGGGGTGGTCATTCAGGTAGCGCGAGAACGACTGCTCTGCCGTGGCCGGTTGGCCCGCATCAAGTTGTAAGCGGCCGCGGAAAAAGGCCAGATCTTCCGCTACAGGTTGAGCCTGTTCTGCTGCCAGAAAATCACGTTCTGCTGCCGGGAAATCACCGTGGCGCCGGTACAGGTCGCCGCGTTTCATCAGCAACCCGGCGTCGCCGGGTTGCTGCATGAGTCGCAGGTCAAGTGCGTCGATTTGCGCCTGGATTTCCTGGTGGCTGGAAACCGCAGGCGGCAGGGCCAGCAAAAATGCCAGCACTGTCGCACAGAGGAGGGGCCGCGTTGCGCAGCGGTCAGAAAATGACCGTTGCATCATCCGAGCAATTATCCGAATTGATCTCGCAGACTCGGTAAATGTAAGTTGCTCCTCCCTTGTTTCCAGTGGCATCAGTAAAAGAGGTGCCGCCGACAGCGGGGGGGCGAATTGAGCCATTGCGGAAAATATCGACGGCGCCAGTGGCTCCCGACCATTGCAAATCGATGAAATGTCTGCCCTTGATCTTGTAACCGGAAGCCGACAGTGTAATGTTTGCCGCCGCGATTGTCTGGCCAGTGGCTGTATCGGACCAGCCTGACAGGCCGGCGCTATTGCGCGCTCTAATCCGGTAATCGTAGGGGGTCGCCGGGCTCAAACCGCTATCGGTGTAAGACGTGCTGCCCGCGCCCGGGCTGGGCAGGGCGGTCCAGTTGGCCGTGCCGGCCGCTGCGCGTTCCAGATCAAACGACTGTTCATTGGTGCTGCCGGGCTCCCAGTTCAGCCGGATTGATGAGCTGCTGATTCCCACCGCTGACAGGTTCTGCGGCGTGTCCGGGGGTACCGGCGGCGTCGCATTGTCACTGCGAATATACAGTTGGTCGACGAACAGGGTATCCAGAGCCCGGTGGTTCCGGGTTCGATCGGTATCTTGCACGCGGATGTATATCGTTCCACTCCCCGCAATGACCACAGACTGTGTATTTGCGGGCGAAGTGTCACTTACAGTGAACAAAGCTGAAAAATCACTGTTGTTTGTTGACCATTCGAAGACAAAGGAATCTCCATCGGAGGAACCGCTGGACCAGGCGTTGGCGTACAGCGTGACCGGTGAGCCGGGTGCAACCGAGAATTGCCAGGTATGTGACAGGTAGCTGTAACGACTGTTTTTCTTGCCGCCGCTCTCGCGTTCTTTGATGGATTGACTGACGCCATCATCGTCGTGAGTGGTGCTGAAGGTTCCGCTCACGGTCCCGGCGGAGGGCAGGTCGGCCTGCGCAAACTGGTCCTGGTATCCTGAGGGTTCGGAAACGGTGACCAGTTGCGAGTCTTTGTCGGTCGCGCCGTCGTCATCGCTCACCGTGAGTTCGACGGTGTAGTCACCGGCTGCGGCGTAGCTGTGCGAGGGGTTTTGCGCTGCAGACGAGTTGCCGTCGCCGAAGTCCCAGGACCAGCTTGCGACCAGGCCGTCACTGTCGCTGGAAGCGTCGCTGAAGCTGCAGTCCAGAGCGCTGCAGTCAAAGGCATAATCGGCGACCGGATTCACGTTGCCGGGCCCGGTCGGGACGCGGTAGGTGATTTCCAGTTTGGGACGCGCCATTGCAGTTGCAGACTCGCTGGAGTGGAAGTCGGCGCCATCCGACGTCGTGGGGTGCGAGATGATCAGTCCGTTATTGTTGCCAGGGCTGTTCACCCACCATTGCAGCATGGCAATACCGTCCGGGTTCAGCTCAACGGTGAGCGGCCCGGTGGTTGCTGCAGTCACCGTGCATACGGGCAAACTGCCGCGATCGGCAGAAGACGTAGCGCCGGAACTATTCCAGGAAACGCCGCTGCTGGCCTGGTTCCAGGTCACTTCAGCCTGGTTCCAGCCCGGCAGGATTTCGTAACACGTGTAGGACCCGCTGCTCAGGTTAGTCACTTCGAGTTGAATGCTGGCGGATTCGACGATGGCGTCCAGCGGAATCGAGCTGGTATCCCAGTGCAACAGGATGTTCATGTCGGTAGAAGTGCCGGAGGGTTCGTCTCCGTCGACCTGCAGTGTCGTTTCGAGTCCATGCGCGGTATTTGGCGAAGCTTCACGGATGTAGGCATCAGCCGTGCCGTCGTAGGCAGTATCCGGCGCCAGGCCATCCTGGAAGGCAACGGTCATGGTTTCAAAGAAATCGAAACTGGCCTGGCTGTCGGCCTGGATGGTGTTGAGAAACAAGTCCTGGATATTGTTCACCACCAGGGTGTAGCTGGTTTCGCTGGTCATGCTGCTGGTCGATAGCCGGACTCTGCGTTCACCGGGAAGCAACTCAGCCACGCTGATACTCAGCCCTTCGATCGAGTAATTCGCGACTTTTGTAGCCTCGGTGGAGTCCAGTGGCTCATTGAAATCGACAGTCACGTGACTGGCGTCTGAGGCTGCCGCCCCGGTGATCAGGGGGGCTTCCAGGTCCGGGGTTTTCACAATAGTAAATTCATCCTGGACCGAACCGGTTTGGTTCAGAAATACGACATCCATGCGATTGGCTGCGACATCGACCACCAGCGAGCCAAGAGAATTCAAGGAAACAAACATTGCCGGATGATTGAGAGCCCCGCCGGAAGTCTTACCCGAACTGCCTGCGACCGCGTAAACGGCGCCAGCGTTTTGAGCTGCAACGGCATCCGGTTTCTCGTACGCGCCATCATCTCCGGCACGGCCGTTTCCTGGATCAAGCACATTGACATCGGGGTCTAGCGTAGATGACAGGCCATAATGCCCATCGAGCAGATAGGAGCGCTCATAGGAGTGGCTGTGACCACTCAGCACCAGGTCGACACCCCACTCCTCCAGTATGGGAAGGGCATTCTGGCGCATGTCGATGAGTTGGCTTTCCGTGTCCGAGTTGTGAGACCCCTTGGTGTAGGGTGGGTGGTGCCAGAACGCGATGACCCAGGGTTGGGTGTTCATGGCCAGGTCCGCCTCCATCCACTGCAGCATGCTGCCATTGGTGCTGCGGTCAGTTTCGTAGGAATCCAGGCAGATGAAATGAATATTCGCGTAATCAAAAGAGTAATAGGCCTCGGTTCCGGACATCAGTCCACCTGCTTCGGCTGCGGTCGGCAGGTTGAATATGTCGTAGTAGGGGCCGGTTTGGGATGCCGAATCGGCACTGTGACCATCATGGTTGCCAAGAGTGGCCCACAGGGGGAGTTGCCTGAGGATCTCGGGATAGGTGCCAAACACCGCTGCCTGGTATTCGGCATCTGTGCCGTCATTGTAGGCATTATCGCCCAGCATGACCCAGAAATCGGCGGGATTCGACCCGGCCCAGGCCTTGTAGGCATCACGAACAGCCCGGGCATCAGCATTTGCCGTTCCAGAGTCGCCAATCACCCAGATACGCGTATCTGCGGCATTCCCCGGTTGCGGAGCCGTGTGGAAATGGTAACTTGCATCACCCGCCAACTCGCCAATGCTGTCGCCGACCGAATACCAGTATTGTTGAGTCGGCTGCAGCCCCGTCAGTTCTATGGCATGGTTCGACCGTGATCCCGCCGCGGTTATCGTGGTGGCCAGGTTATCCGGCGTGATGCCGTATCTGACCACGGAATCAGTAGCGGCGTCGGTGCGCCAATGAATGGTAATGCTGTTTTCTGTTTGCATTTGCAGGTATGGCCCGCGCACCACCGACTGCGCATGGAGTTGGCCGAAAGTCAGAACGCAGGATATAGCTAGAAAGGCAAATTTACTGAGCGTATTCATGAACTTACTCCCCTTGTTACTATGAATATCATACGCTTATCCCGGAGGTTTTCAAACGCCAGGGGATTGATCCCATTGAAAATGGGGTAGAGCAGGTTATTTGCCTTATCATATGGCGATGAAATAGAGGTAGGTCACAGATTGCAGAACCCGGAAAATAAAAACGATTCACGCACAGCCTGCCTGACAAGGACGCATCCTTAACTGGTGGACGTCAACCGGTGGCCATTCTGATATCTGCGCGATCAAGGCTCTCGAGGATGCATCACGCCGAAAGCATGGACGATCTCGTGACCCAAAATGCATTGCTCATTGTATAGCTTTTGTGGCCAATCCATTTGCCCGAAGACAATTTCGCCCACCGAACAATTCATATCTTTGTTGAATGACCGGCTAGCCTGGATGACTTGGTCAACTACACATGCTGGCTCGTCACAGGCACGCCCGAGGTCTTCCCAGCTGACAAGATCCACTGCCAGGGCCAAGGTGTGACGACCACCAAGGCCGCGTTTCTCCGTCATCCATATCTGGCCGTCATAACACCCCACCGTGCGGGCATTAAAACGTAGACAACGTTGCATCATCTGCTCCCAGGGCACAAAATTGACCTGGACAATTCGATGATCAGAATGTACTGGCTCGGCATTGAATCCGGCCAATAGAATTACAAAAATACCCATATCCATTGAGTTTTCATTACCACTAATCCTTGTGGTGAAAAATGCCTGAAAACCCCCTAATACCCAATGGTTTTTACTGGCTTCCATACAAGGGGTGCATCGGGTGAAGGAAAACTCTCACTGGATAACAACTTGCCCTGATATGCATCAATTTCTGTTGATATCAGGGTGCAAATAAGTATTTATTCGGAAAAAATTCCCGCTGATCAGATCGGCTCCAATTCGTAAACCCACCTGATTTCGCATTTGGCGAGATCACGGGTCCGGTACCGGGTAACGAACGTGTCGTATTGACTCACATTACCCCGGATTTTGACAATTCTGGGAACCATCTGCTTGGTAGCCGTGCCCGCGCAGGACTCTCTGAATCTGACCAGGTAACTTCGGGAGTCCGAGCCCGGCACAATGATATTTTTCTTGTTAACCCACGTTCGCTTGGCGATATCACCGCCGACAATGGTGTTGATCTCCGGGCCGATCCGGAAGCCCAGCTCCGCTACCCTATTCTCGATAGTGCTCGACGGCGTTTGCGCCTGGGCGCTTACAGCGAAAACTAAAGCAATAAAAAAAACAAAAAGACCGGTGGATATTTTGCGCATACTCGCTTTCCTCACTATGCAAAGGTGGTTGTCCTGTCTAAGACCAAAAAATCACATGCAGGTTCCAGCCGGATCTGGCCTGATTATAGATCGGGGGCAACCTGCGTTACCATGAATAATCAAGTCGAGTTCTTTGGTTGAGTAGCTTATGGGTGATGCGACAAGTTTTGTACACGGCATTCGTCCAAACATCGGCCAGTTTGCCCATCAGCTTTTGCAGGTTTTCTTCGTCGGCCTGACCATCGGCATGCAGCGTACTGTAGTGCCCGCATTGGCGGAAACCGAGTTTGGTGTCCCTGCTGGCTCCTTTACGCTGCTGATGGCGTTTGTTGTAAGTTTTGGCTTCGTCAAGGGTTCGATGAATTTTATTTCAGGCCGGTTATCGGAAAAAATCGGCCGCAGGAAGGTTTTGATAGCGGGTTGGCTCATTGCATTGCCGATTCCGTTCATTTTTCTCTATGCACCCTCCTGGAACTGGATTGTTGCAGCCAATGTATTGCTGGGCATCAACCAGGGTTTTGCCTGGTCAATGACGGTCACGAGCAAACTCGATATTGTCAGTCCCGGACAGCGTGGAGTGGCCACCGGCTTCAACGAGTTTGCAGGTTATGGGG
>Ga0265306_10000538_pt1 | contig 18135 bp, 15 predicted proteins | sample Helome_3_FD_192493 | JGI IMG/M metagenome (GOLD analysis project Ga0265306, IMG submission 192493) | Marine sediment microbial communities from subtidal zone of North Sea - Hel_20160420 (Illumina Assembly) | ecosystem: Environmental > Aquatic > Marine > Subtidal zone > Sediment ... | reverse complement strand
ATCAGGATGATTACGATTACTATACTGTGGAATTCTATATTCCTGATGGTAAAATTGTTGCTGCTTATGATACTAACGGTAAGATTTTAAAAACCATTGAAAAATTTAATGATATTAAATTACCCACCGCTGTATCTGAAGCCTTGCTAGATAGATTCCCAAACTGGACAATTGCCAAAGATGTATATCGGGTTACCTTTACGGATAAAAAAGGTGCTAAAAAAGTTTATAAACTTAAATTAGAAAATGCTGAGAAAACCATGAAAGTTAAGATGAATGAAGACGGTGAGTTTCTCTAGTATCCAGAATTGGTTAATCTGATGGCGACTATCATTAATATGTAGTTATTTCATTGAAATAAAAGGTTCTGTCTCAGTTAGCGGCAGAACCTTTTAATTTTTGCATTGTTCTTTTTCCAATCTGATTATTTGTCTGAAACACAGCTGATCCAAATCATTTCAGGAAACTTTGCAGGAATTTATCTTTGTAGAAATATGGCCGGAAAAGGGGCTATATATTAACTTTAAAACTTAATACCATGAAAAAATTTATTATTGGTTTATTGGCCATTGGGACAGCCGGTCTGGCATATTCTCAAGAAATCAAGGTAGAGGAACTATCTGAAGTTGTAATTGAGGCTGTAAATTACAAATATTTAAATACAACGGATAACAAAGAAGCTGCGGTACCTGTTAAAATGCTGGAACGCAAAGCCGCAGCATATGATGTAACTACCAAAGATTATTATCAGGATAATTATGATTATTACACTGTTACATTTGTTATTCCGGATGGGAAATTAGTTGCTGCTTATGGTCCCGATGGTAAAATTCTAAGAACCATTGAAAAATTCAACGATATTCCATTACCAGATGAAGTACGTAAAGCATTACAGGATCGATTCCCAAGTTGGGAAATTGTCAAGGATGTTTATCGAATTAGGTATGAGGATAGAGAAGGTGCCAAAAAGAATTTTAAGATTAAATTAAAAAATGGGGATAAAACAATGAGAGTAATGATGAGTGAAGACGGTGAATTTCTATAATACCCGTCCTTAATTGATATCAAAATTTTACCCCTGATGTTGCTACTTTACAGGGCCCGGTATAAGAAATACCGGGCCCTTTTTAATCTTTGTAACTATCTATAAAAGTTCATTTCATCCAAATAGGTCCAGACTGCATCTGGGAGCATTGCCCTGATATTTTTTCCAAGCTTATGTTGTTTACGAATAAATGTGGATGAAATTTCCATTATGGGCGCATTTACGCGATGTACTTTTGGATGCCCTGTAAATTGATGCTCCCAAGAGCCTTCAGAAATACGGGGATATACATAAATGTCATGATTTTCCAGTAATAGCTCGTAATTTTTCCACTTATGAAATCCCTTTAAATTATCCTCCCCCATTATCAGGCAGAATTTACGGTCGTTACCATATTTTTCTTCCAGGTGAACCAGTGTATTTATCGTATAATTTGGCTGTGGCAGTCCAAATTCTATTTTGCTGGCCTTAAGTTTAGGATAATCTTTTACGGCTTCAAACACCATTTGATAGCGATGATTGTTATCCAGTAAGGTTTTCTTTATTTTAAACGGGCTCTGAGGTGTAATCACAAACCATACTTCATCAAGATCAGAAAACTCCACCAAATAATTGGCAATGACTAAATGCCCTATATGTAATGGGTTAAAAGTTCCAAAAAAAAGTCCTGTTTTCTTCATTTAAATATATGAAACTAGAAATTTTTAATGCACTATAAAGGTCTTTCTCTGCAATACCTACTTTCTCTGTACACCAATAAAATTTGCGACCAAATCACGTGCCTCATTAAGTGCCGAATCCAAATCGTAGTTTTTAATAACTATATCAAACTGAGGCGCCGTGGCTAATTCTACTGAAGCTTTTGCGATCCGCATATTAATCTTATCATCACTTTCTGTACTCCGCCTTTTAAGCCTTATTTTTAGTTCGTCTACACTTGGGGGTTTTACAAATACAGCAAGCGTCTTTTTAGGGTATTTTCTTTTTATTCGCAATCCGCCGGCAACGTCGATATCAAATATGACATTTTTTCCTTCGGCCCATAGTCGTTCTACTTCACTTTTTAGTGTCCCGTAAAAATTATCTCTGTATACTTCCTCCCATTCCAGAAAATCATCATTTTTTATATGCTTCTTAAATTCATTAGTAGTCATAAAATAGTAGCTTTCCCCATGCTTTTCCTTACCCCTTCTTGGCCTTGAAGTCGCGGAAACGGAAAAAGCCAGATTGAGTTCTTCCTGCTTTAATAGATATTCTACTATTGTTGTTTTACCACTTCCGGAAGGAGCAGCAAAAATGATAAGCTTACCTCCTCCCATTATAGTACATTGAGCATTTGTTCCTTAATTTTTTCTAGCTCATCTTTCATTTGCACCACCAACTGTTGCATAGGTGCGTAATTGGCCTTAGAGCCAATTGTATTAATTTCCCTGCCTATTTCCTGGCTGATAAAGCCTAATTTTTTACCATTAGAATCAGGAGATTTCATAGTTTCAATAAAATAGTCCAGATGATTCCCTAATCGAACTTTCTCTTCAGTAATGTCGTACTTTTCAAGGTAATAGATCAGTTCCTGTTCAAAACGGTTAGCATCTACTTCCGTCTTTAAATCAGCTACTGCTTTTTCCAAACGCTCACGAATGGTTGCCAATCTATCCGGATCCATTTTTACTACTTCATCTAAAAGGTTCTTTATTGTTGAGATTCTTTCAGTAAAATCCTTTTCTAGTACTATTCCTTCTGTTGAACGAAAACTAATTATTTCTTCCAAAGCTTTCTTCAGGGCGTCTTGTATGATCTTATACTCAGAATCATCTATATCTTCCCTGTCCGTTTTAAGAGCGTCGGGTAATCTGAGTGCCATTTCCATAAGCTTAACATCATCTCCATCAGCGATAGATCTAAGCTGCTTAATGTATTGTTTAACCACCCCTTCATTCACAACAGAAGACGCCTCGTCTCCCGTGATTTCCACATATAATCCAAAATCTACTTTACCTCTTACCAATGAATTTGCAATTGTATTTCGAAGTTGCAATTCCTTCTCTCTGTAGGCCGAGGGCATACGGGCATTGATATCCAGATTTTTGCTATTCAGGGATTTTAATTCGATGGTGATTTTCTTTGACGGAAGCTGCACCACGTGCTTCCCAAACCCTGTCATGGATTGGATCATAAACTATATTTAATTTTGATAAAGGTACTAAAATCTATAAGGGATTTTCCAGAACTCAGACTAATTCGCTACAATTCCCTGATCCAAATATTCCTGTAGCTTACCCGGCTATTATCTCCATGATCCTGAAGTTTCAATGGTCCTTTGCCGTGGGGTGGATTTTTTGGCCATCCTATATACGGAGTAGTCCCTTTTATTTCTACATGATCCTGTACTAAGACACCATTATGAATAACCGTTATTGTACCCGATTTGGTTTTACCTCCTTCTGAATTGAATTCCGGGGCATGGTAAATTATATCATAGGTGTTCCAATCTCCTGTTGGTACGGAAGCTTTTGCCAAAGGAACATGTTGTTTGTAAATTGAAGCCACTTGCCCGTTTGAATAAGTATCATTGTCATTATTGTCTAATACCTGGACTTCATAAAGGCCCGATAAAAATATGCCACTATTTCCCCTGTTCTGCCCTTCTCTTTGTATTTCAGCCGGAGATCTCCATTCAATATGCAGCTGTACATCCCCGAATTTTTGTTTGGTCTGTATATCCCCGGTTTTATCTTTTACGGTCATGCTTCTGTCATCGTTCAGATGCCATACAACCTCTGAGCTATCATTAGACATCTCCCACAAATTGAAATCACTCCCGTCAAAAAGTATAATGGCATCGCTTGGAGCGCCGTTATTACCTATTGGATTTACTACAGGCGGCACAGGTTCATAGAATTCCGTCTCATCAGGTTCTGTAGGTTCTTCCCCCATGTATTCTTTATAGACAATTACCTCCTCAGCTTTGTCATCGTGAAGCACCCGCGCATCATGTGATCCCTGTTTACAAGCTAAGGTTAAAAGTATAAGTACTAAATAATATCGCTTCATAATTAAATTTCTTTATTCGCTTAAATTCCCAGAATTTTTTTAAGCATCTCTTTGTCAATATCACCCCCGGCAAAATCATCAAAAGTCTTTTGAGTAGCTTCAATAATATGATCCTGAATAAACACCGCACCTTCCCTGGCTCCCTGTTCCGGACTCTTTATGCAACACTCCCATTCCATAACTGCCCAAACATCACAGCCGTATTGGGTTAATTTAGAGAATATAGATTTAAAGTCGATTTGTCCATCTCCCAAAGACCTATAACGGCCAGCACGGTCACCCCAATCATTATAGCCTCCAAAAGCACCTTTTTTGCCTGTGGGGTTAAACTCAGAATCTTTTACATGGAAAGACTTAATAAATTCGTGATAATGGTCTATATAGGTAATATAGTCTAACTGTTGTAAGACAAAATGGCTTGGATCATACAGAATGTTTGCACGTTTATGATTCCCCGTGGCTTTCAGAAAGCGCTCAAAAGTATCTCCATCATGTAAATCTTCCCCGGGATGTATTTCATAACAGACATCTACCCCCTCTTCATCAAAATGATTTAAAATTGGAAGCCATCTTTTTGCAAGTTCTTCAAAACCCATCTCTACCAATCCCGGTGGTCGCTGTGGCCATGGATGCCATGTATGCCATAATAGAGCCCCGGAAAAGGTGGCATGTGCACTAATACCCAGTCTTCGGCTTGCAGTAGCTGCTTTTTTAACTACGTCTATGGCCCATTCCTTGCGCGCTTTGGGGTTGTTTCTTAAAGCATCGGGGGCGAAATTATCAAACATGAGGTCATAAGCCGGGTTTACGGCCACTAACTGCCCCTGTAAATGAGTAGATAGTTCTGTAATCTCCAAACCATAAGAATTAATAGTCCCTTTTAACTCATCGCAATAGGTCTGACTTTCTGCAGCCTTGTCCAAATCAATTAAAAAATGTTCCCAGGTGGGGATTTGAATACCTTTATACCCTAAGTCGGATGCCCATTTGCACATCCCATCAAGCGAATTAAACGGGGCTTTACTATCTACGAATTGAGCTAAAAAAACGGCGGGTCCTTTAATTGTCCTCATAATACGGTTCTACTTGGTTAATCAAATTTGTATTTTGTTATGTTTCAAGAATTAAATCCTATATTTAATGGGTAAAAATTCAAGATTATTTCTTCAATTGGGAAGTGTTAAATATAACAATTACATCAGAATTAAAATAACAATATAGCATGAATCAGAAGGAGAAATATGACGCCATAGTTGTGGGCACTGGAATTAGTGGAGGATGGGCTGCCAAGGAATTATGTGAAAAAGGTCTGAAAACCCTGGTTCTCGAACGAGGTCGAATGATAAAGCATATTGAAGATTATACCACAATGAATATGGACCCATGGGATCTTCCTAACAATAATGAGTTATCCCGGGAAGATCGTAAAAAATATCACAAGCAAAGAAGAGTAAACTGGGCACCTAAAGAAGATGTAAAACATTTTTTTGTGAATGATTTGGAGCATCCTTATGTAGAGACAAAACGTTTTGACTGGATTCGTGGTTACCATGTAGGAGGCCGTTCATTAACATGGGGCCGGCAGAGTTATAGATGGAGTGATCTTGACTTTGAAGCTAACTTAAAAGAGAGCATCGGAGTAGACTGGCCGGTACGTTATAAGGATATTGCTCCCTGGTATGATAAGGTAGAAGAATATATTGGGGTTAGCGGAGAAAATCTGGGATTAAGCCATCTCCCCGACGGAAAGTTTCACCCCCCAATGGACCTTATGTGCCCCGAGGAAAACCTGAAAAATGTATTATCTGAGCAGTTTAATGATGGCCGGCTACTTACTATTGGGCGTGTGGCGAATATTACAGATAAAGCGGGTGATATAGAAGGAAGAAATCCTTGCCAGTTTAGAAACAGATGTTGGCGTGGATGCCCTTTCGGAGGCTATTTCAGTAGTAATTCTTCTACACTTCCTGCCGCAGAACGAACAGGAAACATGACATTGCGGGCAAATTCTATTGTTTATGAAATTATTTATGATGATAGTACCAAAAGAGTAACAGGAGTTAGGGTTATTGATAAAGAGACCCATGAGAAAAAAGAGTTTGAAGCAAAGGTGATATTTTTATGTGCGTCTGCAATGGCCACAGTAGGAATCCTTCTGCAATCGAAATCTGAACGTTTTCCAAATGGTATAGGTAATAATCATGACCAATTGGGCAGAAATATAATGGACCATCACTATCAATTAGGCGCTTCTGCCAGGGTAGAAGGGCATCTGGATAAATATTACAAGGGCAGACGCCCTAATGGTTTTTACATACCTAGATTTGTGAATTTAGATGCAAGAACTTCCAAGAAAGAATACTTGAGGGGTTTTGGCTACCAGGGCGGGGCAAGCAGAGAGGACTGGACCTTATCTGTTGCAGAACTGAATTATGGAAAAGACTTAAAAGAAGCAATTTTAAAACCCGGGAGTTGGGAAATTGGCGCTACCGGATTTGGTGAGATGCTACCTTACCATGACAACAGGGTTACACTTAGTTCAACTGAAAAAGACCAATGGGGTTTACCACAGTTAGACTTTGATGTTGAATTTAAGGAAAATGAATATAAAATGCGGGAAGATATTATCAAACAAATAACAGAGATGTTTACTGCCGCTGGGTTCAAAGACATAAAACCCTATGAAAGAAGTACCGGTCCGGGTCTTGGCATACATGAAATGGGAGGGGCACGCATGGGATGGAATCCGAGAACTTCTGTGGTTAATAAACATAATCAAGTTCATGATGTGCCAAATATCTATGTTACAGATGGTGCATTTATGACCTCTGCCAGCTGTGTTAATCCTTCCCTTACGTATATGGCCTTTACGGCAAGGGCAGTCCGTCATGCTGCCAAAAATATCAATACAGGAAAATTTTCATAAACCAAAAGTGTATATTGTATGAAAAATGCATCAGCTAGAAATTTGTGGGGAGACTATTTAGACAAACACCTGGAATACGCCTTTTCACATGAACCTAAGGTTACGCGTATTGGGAATAGTGAAAATGAAGTAGACGAGGCTCTAAAACTAATTTTATCGGGGAAAAAAAGGGCTACCTCCCATTCCCTGTTAGGACTACAGTACAGAAAAGAAGCACTTCCGAAGATTGGAGATTTTACCGTACTTACAAATTGGAAAGGAGACGCCAAATGCATTTTACGGACCGTAGCTGTAAGGCTTAAGCCTTTTTTTAGTATCAGGGAATCTTATTCAAAAATTGAAGGTGAAGGGGATTTGTCTTTAACCTATTGGAAGAATAAGCACTGGGATGAATATACCAAAGAGCTGGAAGCATTTGGAAGGGTTCCAAGAGAGAGCATGATCGTTGTATGTGAATATTTTGAAAAGGTTTTTGAAAGATAAAAAGCTGCATCTTTCTTCTTAAAAGTATGTTTATCCTGATGAATCCATTTTTTATTTAAATGAACACAGTCATACATATTTTAGTGTCCTCAAAGAAAAGTTTTAGGTTTTCTGCAACTCTGATTAGTCTCTGTCTTTTCTTGGCTACAAATGCCCAAGTCACTAAATGGGAAAATCCTGAATGGGAGAACCCTCAAATATTTCAAATTAATCGGGAAATACCAACTGCTTCGTTTTACCGTTATGAAACCATTAAGGATGCACTCGAAAATGAAAGTTGGGAGAATTCTCCTTTCTATCAATCTTTAAATGGTAATTGGGATTTTAAATATGTTGAAAGTGTCCCTGAAAGGCCGGTTGATTTTTTCAATCCTGATTTTGATACTTCCAACTGGACCAAGATCTCTGTCCCTTCGAATTGGGAAATGGAAGGACACGGTATTCCAATATATACCAATATAATTTATCCGTTCCCGAAAAACCCTCCTTTTATTCCCCATGATGAAAATCCTGTAGGAAGCTACAAACGTAATTTTGAAATTCCCGAAAACTGGAAAGGTAAAAACATTTATCTCCACTTTGAGGGTGTGAGTGGTGCTACATACGTCTGGATAAATGGGAAAAAGGTTGGTTATAGTGAAGGAAGTAAAACACCTGCCGTATTTAATATTACGCAATACATTAAAAAGGGGGGGAATTCCCTGGCTGTCCAGGTATTGCGCTGGTCCGACGCCAGTTATTTGGAAGATCAAGATTTTTGGCGACTCAGTGGTATAGACCGTGATGTTTACCTATACGCCACTAATAAAACAACCCTTAAAGACTATAGAGCCATTGCGGATTTAGAAAATAACTATACCGATGGTAAGCTGAACCTTAAGTTGCAAATCAATACTTCTGACAATAAAACCAAAGGATATCAAATAGAAGTAAAGTTATTGGATGGTGAAACCGAAATATATGTAGAAACCAAAAAAATTGACCCTACTGAAGAAGCCAATACACTGAGCTTTGAAAAGAAGATCCCTGATATAAAAACCTGGAACGCTGAAAAACCCAACCTCTACAGCTTACTCTTTGTGATCAAGAATGAAAAAGGAGCTGTCACTGAAGCTATAAGTTCAAAAATAGGTTTCCGAAAAGTGGAAATCAAAAACAATCAATTTTTAATCAATGGGCAGCCAGTACTTATCAAAGGAGTGAACTTACATGATCATGATGAAGAAACGGGACATGTTATTAGTGAAGAACTTACACTTAAGGACATGGAAGTGATGAAACGTAATAATATAAACGCGATTCGATGTAGTCATTATCCCAAGAACCCTTTCTTCTACAGGATGGCAGATAAATATGGCTTTTATATTGTAGATGAAGCCAATATAGAAATCCATGGAATGGGTACTACCAATCAAGGTCTTGATAAAAACGAAGCGGCTCAAAAGATTCACCCGGGTTACAGACCGGAATGGAAAGCCATGCATCTGGACCGTACTATTCGCATGTTTGAACGTGATAAAAATTATACGTCTATTGTTACCTGGTCCTTAGGAAATGAAGCCGGTAATGGTGAAAACCTTAAGGCCACCTATGCTTGGTTAAAAGCACATGACTCCACAAGGCCGGTGCAATATGAAGGAGCAACAAAGTATACTAATTCTGATATACAGGCGCCTATGTACGCCACGATAGATGCAAGCATAGCTTATGCGGAAAACAATCCAAAACGTCCCTTTATACAATGTGAATACGCACATGCAATGGGGAATAGTGTTGGCAATTTGCAAGATTATTGGGATGCTATTGAAAAATATGATGTTTTACAAGGCGGATTTATTTGGGATTGGGTAGATCAGGGCCTCAAAACCAAAAATGAGGATGGTGTTGAATTTTACGCTTTTGGTGGAGATCTTGGTGGACAAGACCTACAAAACGACAATAATTTTTGCCTGAATGGAGTTGTAAATCCAGATAGGTCTGCACATCCTTCCTTATACGAGGTGAAAAAAGTATACCAATACGTGAAATTTACCTCTGAAAATCCAAAATCAGGGAAAATTACGCTCACAAATAAATATGATTTTACAAATCTCTCTGAATATGATTTTTCCTGGACCTTGATGGAAAATGGAATTCAGATAGCCAAGGGTAAGTTTCCTGACCTGGACGTTACGCCCTATTCGTCAAAAGAAATACAACTGGAACTTCCTGAACTTACAAAAACCAACGCCGAATATTATTTAAACATTTTGGTAACCACTAAAAAAGCTTCTGCTTTAATCCCTGAGCATTTTTTAATAGCCTATGAACAATTTCAATTAACCGATTATACGCGCCCTGTATTTGAGGATTCTATTGAAGGAATATCGGTATGGAAAGAAAATAATAACATCAAAGTCCATGGAGATGGATTTGAAATTGGGTTCAACAGCGGTGATGGCACACTTGAAACATTGGATTACGGTTATGGAAACATTATTAAAAATGGACCGCGTACAAATTTTTGGCGTGCGCCTACCGACAATGATTTTGGTTACAACATGCCCTTGAAACTAAAAAAGTGGAAGGAAGCTACCGATACTCAAAATCTAGTCACTTTTCAGGTGAACTCCAATGGAGGGAAAAAAGTCATGGAAGTGGTAAACTTGACCAACAATCCTTTTATGGTAAAAAATGATTTACAGTTAATTACAACCTATGCATTACCAGCTGTTAAAGGGCAGGTAACTATAATATATAGTATCAACTACAAAGGGGATATTTTGGTAAGTACTCAGCTAACCGGTATTGATGAAACTCTTCCTATTTTACCGAGATTTGGCAATAATTTTGTTATCGATAGGGCGTACAAAAACGTAACCTGGTATGGCAGGGGAGCACATGAAAACTACCAGGACCGTAAGACTTCGGCCTTAGTGGGATTATACGAGGCAAAAGTTGAGGATTTATATTTTGAATATATTCGTCCACAAGAAAATGGTAATCGAACCGATGTGCGCTCACTTTCTTTTACAAATGGCAATGGAAAGGGAATTTTAATTACCGCCCCTTCTACTTTTGGGTTTAGCGCGCATCACCAATACAATTCAGATTTTGATGAAGGCGAAGAGAAACAACAGCGACACACATTTGATATTCCAAAACGAGATCTGATTAACATCAATATAGACCAAAGCCAAATGGGAGTTGGGGGGGATAATAGTTGGGGGCTAATGCCGCATAAAGAATATCAAATTCCTGCAGGTAATCTATCGTTCAGCTTCATGATAAAGCCTTTGCAATAAAAGTAAAAGTTTATAAATACAAAGAGCCGCTTAGAGCGGCCCTTTTTTTATAGTACATTCATGCTTATTCCATATTCACCCAAACATTACCTTCTTTATTAGATTGGACAGTGGCTTCAATAAAATTAAGTCCCCGAACACCATCTAACATAGTTGGGAATTCGCCGTCATTATAATCTTCTCCGCGAATAGCCCTGGCAGCTCCTAAATAAATATTTGCCATAGAATCGAAAATCCCTTCAGGATGACCTGGTGGTAATTTAGTTCCATCAAGAGATAACTTCGAATTATATCCATGACCCGGTTTATATATTTGAGTTGGTTCTGTATCGCTTAACTTATAGAGAAAATTGGGTCTTTCCTGCTCCCAGACAAAAGCAGCTTTCTCCCCATAAATTCTGATCGCCAGTCCATTCTCTTCACCTGTGGCCACCTGGCTGCCTCTTATTACTCCCTTAACATGATCTCCCATACGTATTAAAACCGTACCATCTACGTCCATTTGATTGTCCTCATAGAGGTAATTAAAATCGCACAACAAGGATTTTACCTGTAATCCTGTTGTATACTCTATAAGATTGAAAGCATGAACACCAATATCTCCCATACAGGAACTTATTCCAGCTTTTTTTGGATCCAGTCTCCACACAGATGAACGTTTTTCTTTGTCATGGATTATTGTGTTAATCCATCCCTGATAATATCGGGCATCTACTTTATGAATGCTACCCAAAGCTCCTTCTTTGATCATCTCACGCATTTGACGAACCATAGGATAGCCCGTATAGGTATGTGTTACTGCAAAAACCGTCCCTGCCTTTTTATGGGCTTCCAGTAGAATTTTGGCCTCTTCCAGGGTAGTGGTCATTGGTTTTTCACAGATCACATGAAACCCATTATCCAACAGTTTCTTGGCCATTGGAAAATGCAGGAAATTGGGGGTAAGAACAGAGCAAACCTGCATTCTTTCTTCTTTAGGCAGCTTTAATTCCTCTTCTATAAGCGTGTCGAAATCTTTGTATATCCTATTTGTCGGAACATCAATTTCTTTTGCAAATTCCATGTTCATTTCAAATACAGGATTAAAAACTCCACCCACTATTTGGTAATTATCATTAATATGCGAAGCCACCCTGTGTAATACACCAATAAGAGAATCTCCTCCTCCTCCTATTATTCCTAATCTAATTTTTTTAGCCATTTTTATTAATCTTTTTTATTAATTTAATATCCTCTTATACTTTAAAGCCATTACAAAATATTGTATTTTCTCCCAGGCTGCAATCTCAAGTATGAACCAATATAGCCTGCTCAATTTATATAAAAAATCTAAGATTTATAAGCAATTTTCTCGTTTTTAAACAAGAATGCAAACGATACAGAAACCCCAAATGCAAAAGCAGCAGGAAACAACCAGATCATTTCCCAATTATGAGAGATATCTTCCAGGGTAAAATAATCTGTTATTCTTCCAGCTATCCAAAATCCAATTAACATACCAACTCCATAAGTGGCGAGTGTAATCAATCCCTGAGCTGCACTTTTATATTTTGGCCCCGCTTTGCTATCAGTATATATCTGGCCAGATACAAAAAAGAAATCATAACAAATCCCATGTAAGGCAATCCCGATAAGGAGAAGAAAGGAAAATTCCCCGGCATTTCCGTAAGCAAAACAGATATAGCGGACAGTCCAGGCTAACATAGCAACAATCATGGTTTTTTTAAAACCAAATCTCTTAAAAAAGTATGGTAAAAGGAGCATAAACAGAATCTCTGAAATTTGACCTATCGTCATTTTACCTGCCGGGTTTGAGATCCCAATTTCTCCCAAGAATTGTCCGGTATGTTGGTAGTAAAAAGCCAGGGGAATACAAATAAAAACAGAAGCCAGAAAAAATACTAAAAAATTCCTGTCCTTTAAAAGTCTTAAGGCTTCCAATCCAACAATATCCGCTATCCTTATTTTTCTACTCCCGGTTATTGTAGGTGGTGTCTTTGGTAAAGTAAAACTAAAAAATCCCAACAAGCCTGAAGCCACTGCTGTCATTAGGAATGTATTCTTTAGATAGCCTTTATTTAACCCCTCTAAAGAGTCCCAATGGAACAGATAACTAATCGCTAAACCGGCGACTATCCAACCCGCAGTTCCAAAAACGCGGACTATGGAGAATTGTTTTGCGGGGTCATCCATTTGATTAAAGGAAACTGAGTTAACCAGGGCCAAGGTTGGCATATATAAAATCATATAACCCAAAATATAAGGGTAAAATCCATTAAAACTTGTAGCATAAGCCAACTGAACCATTAAAATTGCGCCAATAAGATGTAGAACTCCCAAAATCCTTTCTGCATTAAAATAACGGTCTGCAATAAGTCCGATAATAAACGGGGCAATTATTGCCCCCCAGGATTGCGTGGAATATGCCATGGCAATTTCAGGATCACTTGCTCCTATACTATTGGGTAAATAAATCCCCATCGTAACGTACCAGCTACCCCAAATAAAAAATTCTAAGAACATCATTACGGAAAGTTGTACCTGAATTTTTTTATTCATGAATTTTTCCACTATCGTTTATAAAAAATATAGTCTAGTGAAAGAGGTTCCAATTCATTATCCCTAAAATTCATGGCTATCTGGGACCTGTGATGGGTAGAATGATTTATAATATGAAATAATATATCCTGTAAAGTATTTGTGAAAAGTCTCCCTTCTGTATTTTCATAGTCTATCCTAACTTCAAAATCGGTGGCATTCGTAGTTATTTCAAAAGAACTTCGCTGATTTTCATAATGAATATCTCCCCAATTTTGGATTGTGTGAATCTGCCAAACTTTATAATCAGCAGTTTTTCCAAGAATTCTTGAGTTCCATATATTATGTGCATTTAGAATATGGCTGAATAACATTATGCTTTTCTCCGGAACTTTATCTAGTTTAATACATTCCTCGATGAGCTTTTTATTGCAATAAAAATTGTAATCAAAAAGTTGATTAAAAAAAACTTTCATAGGGAAAGATATGTGGTTATGTAATTTCTTTAGATGCTTTACGCAATAAATCTCTTGTTGCTATAATTCCTTGTTCCTCGGTTAATTCACCTCCCTCGTACTCAACACCAATATAACCCGTATAACCGGCATCCTTAACAATTTGGAGCATCCGAACGTAGTCTATTTCAGTCTCATTCCCATTTGCATCAAAATCGTGTGACTTGGCACTCACAGCTTTAGCATGAACCATTAATTCCTCTACGCCTTTATAAATGTCATACATCTCTGCGCAACCGGCAGCGTAGTCTTTCGGATCTTTTCTTTTTATACAGAAATTACCAAAATCTGGTAACGTACCACAATTTGGCATATTTACCTTGGTCATAACCTCGGCCAACATAGCGGCATTTGAAGAAAGTCCTCCGTGATTTTCCACCAGGATATTTATATTCTTAGTCTCTGCATATGTAGAAAGCATTGAAAGGCCGTCTATTGAATTAGCTTTCCATTCAACAGGATCTGAACTTCCGGAAAGATTAACCCTGATAGAATGGCAACCCATTGAGGCTGCTGCATCGACCCATTTATGATGATTTTCTACGGCTTTTTTACGTTCTGCAGGATCGGAAGTCGCCAAATCTCCCTGCCTGTCAATCATTATCAAAATATTCTTTACACCGTGCTTCTCGGCTTCGGCGTTGCATTTATCCACAAAAGATTGCATTGCTTCCTTTGAATAATTTGCAGCTTCTAACTCTTTGTTATAAAGCTGACTTACATACTCCAGCCCTTCAAATCCCCAGTTCTTGGCTTTCTCAGCAAATGTATAAGGATCAACTCCATCTGAAATGATCATATTGTGAATAGACCATTGCGCCAGCGATAATTTAAAAAAAGGTGTTACCGTTGCAATAACATTTTCTTCAACTGCTTCATCTTTTTCTGTAGCTTTCTTTGCATCCTTGCAGGAATAAATTCCCAGTAATGAAAAACCTATCCCGGCCTGGGTACTATTTCTAATAAAGTTTCTTCTTTTCATAAGTCCGTTTCTCTTGAATAATTAATATGTTGTATAATCGTATGGATACTATAATTTTTGATTTATATTTTCAATGTTTTGAGGGATAAAAGTTATTATTCAGCTTTTAGTAAACACATCATTTTTATATTCTCAGTTTACAATGAATTTTAATGCAGAATCCATAAGTTAATGAGCCTTTAAATGTAAAAAATTAATTTTATATTTGATGCTTTTAGCAGATAAACAATAGTACTACATGGGTAAATTTTACTACAATGAAGAACAGGAGTCTTATGATGCGATTGTTGTAGGTACCGGTATTAGCGGTGGTTGGGCAGCAAAAGAATTATGTGAAAAAGGGCTTAAAACACTGGTTCTGGAACGTGGTCGAATGGTAAAGCATCGAGAAGATTATCCTACCGCAAATATGGATACCTGGGACTTTACAAATAATGGTGAACTGCCACCAGAAGAAGTAGCCAAACAGTTAAAGCAGGCGCGAACAGGCTATACCACACGAGCCCCGCATAATTTTTGGTTCGTCAATGATTTAGAACATCCATATAATGAAACAAAACGATTCGACTGGATGCGCGGTTATCATGTAGGAGGTAGATCCTTACTTTGGGGTCGACATAGCTACCGATGGAGCGATATTGATTTTGAAGCAAATAAAAAGGAAGGGATAGGCGCGGACTGGCCTGTTCGTTATAAAGATATTGCTCCATGGTATTCCAAAGTGGAAACCTTCGTTGGGATAACAGGAGAAACTTTAGGGCTACCACAGTTACCTGACAGTGTATTTGAACCCATGATGGAATTGAATTGTATAGAGCAACACGTAAGGGAAAAAGTTGCAGAGAATTTTGGAGGACGGGTTATTACGGCAGGTCGTGTGGCTCATATTAATAGTAGCAAACAATTTTCCGGGGATGGAAGAACCCGCTGCCAATATAGAAACCGATGTATCCGGGGATGTCCTTTTGGTGCCTATTTTAGCAGTAACTCATCTACCTTGCCGGCGGCAGAAGCTACCGGTAATATGACCCTACGACCCGATTCTATTGTTCATGAGGTTATGTATGACCCCGATACTAAAAAAGCAACCGGAGTAAAAGTAATAGACAGGGTTACCAAAGAAACCTTTGAATTTAAAGCCAAAGTAATCTTTTTATGTGCTTCGGCAATTGCTTCCGCTTCCATCTTAATGCAATCTAAATCGGACAGGTTTCCTGATGGTATGGGTAATGATTCGGACCAATTAGGGCGCAATATTATGGACCACCATCTTGGGGTAGGTGCTGCTGGTAAATATGATGGCTATGAGGACAAATTTTACAAGGGTAGAAAACCCAATGGAATCTATGTCCCCCGCTTCAGGAATATAGGGGGTGATTCAAATGTAGATACGTTTAAACGGGGATATGGTTATCAGGGAAGTGGCAGCCGGAGTAATTGGGAAGAGGTTGTTTCTGAATTGTCTCATGGTAAAGACCTAAAAGAAGCCATACTCAAACCCGGGGGTTGGACCTTTGGGATGGGTGGTTTTGGAGAAGTATTACCTTATGAAGATAACCGTATGACCCTTGATCATGATAAATTAGATGGTTGGGGGCTGCCTACAGTGACCTTTGATGCCGAGCTTAAAGAAAACGAATTGAAAATGCGTGAAGATATGAAAGAGCAGGCATATGAGATGTTGACAAAAGCCGGCCTCAGGGATGTTCAAGCTTTTGACAAACCTGTAGCCCTTGGTTTGGGGATCCATGAAATGGGAACCGCAAGAATGGGCAGAGACCCAAAAACTTCTGTAGTTAACGGGTTTAACCAGGTTCATACTGTAAAAAATGTTTATGTTACAGACGGGGCCTTTATGACTTCTGCTGCCTGTGTAAACCCATCATTAACCTATATGGCTTTCACAGCCAGGGCAGCCGACCACGCTGCTGAACAACTTAAAAAAGGATTATTATAATGGACAGAAGAGTAGCATTAAGAAATATGGGGTTGGCCCTTGGATATACCGTGGCCACTCCTACATTAGTAAGCCTTGTTCAGGGATGTAAAAATGTAGAAACAGCTGACTGGACTCCTGATTTTTTTACAAAGGAACAGGGTAACATTCTTCATAAGATAGTAGATATCATCCTGCCTAAAACAGACACACCTTCTGCTTCTGAAGTTAATGTGCATGTATTCATAGATCGTTTTGCCAACGAGATCATGGGAGAGATACAACAAAGTATTACAAAATTGTCTTTTGATAAATTTATTGCAAAGGCCCTTGAGAATTCCGGAAAAGACGAAGCGAATGACTTAACTTCTGAAGACCTGGAACCCGTCCTGGTAGAAGCCTTTCAGATAAATGAAGAAGAGCAGATATCGAATGAGGACCTGGTTATTAAAAATCCCTCGGCAATGATTAAAGGGGAAAATGATGCGGTATCAGGTGCGCCTGTTAGTTATAACTTTGCGAAGAATCTTCGGGATATGACAATTTGGGGTTATAAAACTTCGGAATATGTTGGGGAAGAAGTACTTGCTTACTTACCAGTACCAGGGGAATATATTGGATGTGGCGATCTTAATGAACTTACAGGGGGCAAAGATTGGTCCTTATAAATTATATAAGTGAAAAGAAGAAGTTTCATTAATAAAACGGCCTTTGTGGCAAGTACCATGTCCCTGACAGGGTTTTCTACTTTTGGTTATTCTTTACAAGATCCTGTAAAACATTCATTTCACCTAAAATACGCTCCCCATATTGGTATGTTCAAACACCATGCAGGAGAAGATCCTATCTCCCAATTGCATTTTATGGCAGATCAGGGATTCACCGCCTTTGAAGATAATGGCATGAGCGGCCGTGAAATTAAGTTACAGGAAAATATGGCCCGTACCATGAGGGAAAGGAATATGGAAATGGGGGTCTTTGTTGCCCACAAAATCTATTGGACTGAACCTAATCTGGCTTCCGGAGACAAGGATAAACGAGAAGAATTCCTAAATGATATCAGAAAAGCCATTGAGGTTGCTAAAAGGGTCAATGCAAAATGGATGACCGTTGTCCCAGGTCATGTGGATCTCAGGTTGTCCATGGGCTACCAAACAGCAAATGTCATTGAATCGCTTAAACAAGCCAGCGCACTCCTGGAACCTCATAATTTAATTATGGTCCTGGAACCTCTGAACTTCCGAAACCATCCCGGCTTATTTCTTTCAGGTTCTCCTCAGGCTTATGAAATCTGCAAGGCAGTAGATTCGCCTTCATGTAAAATACTTTTCGACATTTATCATCAACAAATTCAGGAAGGCAACCTAATTCC
>Ga0265306_10000537_pt1 | contig 18144 bp, 16 predicted proteins | sample Helome_3_FD_192493 | JGI IMG/M metagenome (GOLD analysis project Ga0265306, IMG submission 192493) | Marine sediment microbial communities from subtidal zone of North Sea - Hel_20160420 (Illumina Assembly) | ecosystem: Environmental > Aquatic > Marine > Subtidal zone > Sediment ... | reverse complement strand
GATTATTTCACGCAATTCTCTCGGACCTAATCCAATCACTTCACCGGCGCTAAATACAGTATCTAAATCTTCTTGAGATAATCCAAAATTTTCTATATCAAGGGTAGGAGTATATTTTCTTCTTTCTCTAACGGGATTGGTCTTAGTAAACAAATGGCCTCTGCTACGGTAAGCATCAATTAATTTTACCACTTGAAATTCTTTGTACAAGGTCTCAGGAATCGATACTGATTTCCCATCAACAACGACAGTTGATCCGTTATGACCTTCTATGCCTACTTCATCTAGGGCACTTTCCATTCCGAAATCAAATCCCTGGAAAAAAGCCCGCCAACTGGGTTCAACGCTGTCAGGGTTTGTGAGATACCTGTCATATAATTCAGAAAAAAAAGACGTATGTGCAGTATTTAAAAAGGAATATTTATCCATAAACGTCAATTCAATATAATGTAAAAAATTAGATCAAAAATACAATAATTAATAGTTTATGAGTTTATATAAGAGTGTATTAATTAAAAATCATAGCTTATGGCCATGAAACATTTATTCCGATATATGTATTTTACCTTGATAGCAGTTTTTTCCTTTGCCAGTCTATCTTGTTATGGGCAGCAATTAAAGTCACAAAATGAGTTTTGGGGAAATGTACGATATGGAGGTGCATTAGGTCTGGGATTCGGAAGTGATAGCTTTAGTATTGCCGTTTCCCCAAGTGCTATTTATCAGGCAAGTGAGAAGTATGGAATCGGATTAGGGTTGGATTTTGAATATTCCCAATATGGAGATTCCGAATTCACGGCTTATGGAGGAAGTATTTTAAACTTTTTTAATCCAATAAGTCCTATTCAATTATCCGCCGTGCTTCAACAATTAAGGGTTCAAACTAATTATAGTTCTTCATCACTATTATTGGATGAAAACTACTGGACTACTGCTCTATTTCTGGGAGTTGGATACAGTACTAGAAATGTTACTTTTGGCATCGAATATGACGTGTTACATGATGACAGAAGCCTTTATGCCGATCCATGGGTGCCTTTTATAAGGGTGTTTTTTTAATTTAGTAATCCTTTTTGTAATTATTTATACTTCTGTCGGAACCATACTTTTTGCCAAACTCTTTTTAAAATAAGAAAAGTATAATGCTCACTAATGTGCTGATCGCCAATGTTCATAATTTTTTTAGCCGTTGTTTCAGGTAAATCGATCACATATAAAAGATTTAAAAAATCTGAAAACTTCTCCTCAATCAGAAATTGAATATTTTTTTGAAGTAAATACTTTAGTTCATTCGAACTGCAATCAGTGGGTAAGTCGAATGTCAAATTAGCCAAACTAAAATCCTTTTTTATTTGTAACACAAGCTCTTCATATAATTGAAGTGAACTTGCATACTTTATTAATTCGTCACTTTCTTTGAATAAAGGTATCATATAAGACTTGAAACCACTCTTTTATTCTAATTATTAGAATAGACCAACCCATTTTTCATAACGAAGACGACGTTCTCCAGGGTATGAACATCATTCAGCGGATTTTCTTCAACGGCTATTATATCTGCATAAAATCCCTCTTTTAATTGCCCAAGCTCATCCCCCATACCTAATAATTGTGCATTAGTTATCGTAGCAGACTTTAATGCCTCCACAACCGGCATACCTGCTTCAACCATATATCCGAATTCTTTGGCATTAAGTCCGTGAGGAAAGACTCCCGCATCTGTTCCAAAGGCAATTGGAACTCCGGTTTTATATGCTTTTGCAAAAGTGTTTTGTATCAATGGCCCTATCTCTAAGGCCTTCTGAGCAACCACCGCCGGGAAAAACCCGGATATTTTTGCTTTTTCCACTACTTGTTTTCCTGCCGTAATAGTTGGAACCAAATAAGCGTTGTATTCCTTCATCAATTGCATGGTCTGCTCGCTCATATAACTACCGTGTTCTATAGTTTTTATACCTCCTTTTATTGCCCTTTGCATTCCTTCATCACCATGGGCATGTGCAGCAGTGAGCATTCCATAATCATTGGCAATTTCCGTGATTGCCTTTATTTCTTCTATTGTGAATTGTGGGTTTTTACCGCTATTTGCGACACTAAGAACCCCTCCGGTAGCCGTTATCTTAATTACATCGGAACCTTCTTTATAGCGTTGCCGAACTGCTTTTTTTCCTTCTTCCGGAGAATTGATTACTCCGTCCTTGGGACCGGGATCGCCCATTAATTCTTTTCTTCGACCATTTGTTGGATCCGCATGCCCACCTGTAGTGGCGATCGATTTTCCTGCTGTGTAAATTCGAGGCCCTGATATTAAGCCTTTGTTAATAGCATTTCTCAACGCTATATTAACACCGGTTCCTCCCAGATCTCTTACAGTTGTAAAACCTGCCATAAGTGTTTTTTTGGCATAAACCGATGATTGAAAAGCTATATCTGCATCATTTAAAGTAAATCGATCTATGTAAGTTTTAGGGCTCGATTCACTCTCAATATGAACATGCATGTCTATAAATCCGGGTAGCACAACCTTATTCCTTAAATCGATAATCTTGTCACCTTCAGCACCCCTAATATATCCATTTTGAATCTCCAATATTTTATTTCCGGAGATTACAATGGTTTTTTGTGAAAGCAAATTTCCAGTTTGCATATCCATCAAATTCCCGCAATGAAGAAAAGTTTTTTGACTAAAACTGTTAAGTGCACATACAATAGCTATTAAGAAAACTAATTTTTTCATTTTCACAAGTAAATTTTAAGTGTTCAATTTCGTATTTTCTGTTCCCAATCCCAGGCAGATTTCATAGCCTGGTCTAAACTAAAACCTGCTTTCCAACCTAAAATATCATTCGCTTTTTTAGTATCAGCATATGCAGTAATAACATCCCCTGACCTTCTTTCTACAATGGAATAATTAAGTTTCTTACCGGAAACCCGTTCAAAACTAGCGATAACTTCAAGTACCGAACTGCCCTCACCTGTACCCACATTAAAGACTTCATAATTTTGTGGATTCTTTCCTTTCAAAAGGCGCTCTAAAGCTACCACATGTGCTTTTGCCAAATCAACCACATGGATATAATCTCTAATACATGTGCCATCGGGGGTTGGATAATCATCCCCAAAAACAGCGAGTTGTTCTCTTAAACCAACCCCCGTTTGCGTAATAAATGGAACCAAATTTTGTGGAACCCCAATCGGTAATTCTCCTATCTCTGCGCTGGGATGAGCCCCTATGGGGTTAAAATATCTTAAAGAGATTGCTTGCAATTCTGGATTTACTTTACATATATCACAAATTATTTCCTCCCCAATCTGTTTTGTGTTACCATAAGGTGATTCAGCCTTTTTCACAGGGGCGTCCTCTGTAATGGGCATTTGGTCAGCTTGTCCGTAAACAGTGCAAGAGGAACTAAAAATAAAACTCTGCTTCTTTTTTCCAATTATTTCTTTTAGCAGATTTATTAGAGTACTTATATTGTTTTCATAGTACAATAAAGGTTTTTCCACACTTTCTCCAACCGCTTTTGAAGCGGCAAAATGTATAGTTCCTTCTATATCTGGATGCCTTTTGAAAAAATCCCTGACTTTTTCTTTTTCACGAAGATCAATTTTCTCAAATACCGGCCTTTTTGCATTAATTGCATATATGCCTTCTATTACATTTTCAGATGAATTGGAACAATCGTCTACAATTACAACGTCATAGCCAGAATTTTGTAACTCCACCACGGTATGCGAACCAATAAATCCGAGTCCTCCTGTTACAAGTATTTTCATAAATATCCCTTTAATTTTAATGAATAAACAAAATGTGGCTATTAGGGAATTTTACAATTAGTCTTTTAAAAACTGAATTACCGTATCTGTGATAAATGAGATTTGGTCATCCTCTAATTCCGTGTGCATAGGAAGTGAAATTACTTCGTTTATGAGTTCATTGGTTACAGGAAAATCAGATTCATTGTACCGTGTATCTATATAAGCTTTTTGTTTATGTAATGGAATGGGGTAATAAACTCCAAAAGGGATATTTTTATCTGCCAAATGCTTAGCCAGTTCATCTCTTTTACCATTCATAATTCGGATAGTGAACTGATGGAATACATGACAATCACAGTTTTCACAAATCCCGGAGCAGCTGATCCCTGTTTTAGGTAAAATAATGAAATCATGTCCCTCGAAAGCGTTCATATATTTTCGGGCAGCCTCTCGTCGCCGACTGCAATAAGTGTCAAGATGTGGCAGTTTTGCTCTTAAAACAGCGGCCTGGATTGTATCTAACCTGGAATTCACTCCAACGACATCATGATGGTAACGTGTATACATTCCGTGATTGACAATTCCTCTTATCGTATGAGCCAGTTCGTCATCATCTGTGAATATTGCCCCCCCATCTCCGTAGCAACCCAGATTTTTGGATGGAAAAAATGAGGTAGAAGCCACATGGCCAATTGTACCGGCTTTTTTCTTTTTTCCATTCTTATTAGTGTAATTGGCTCCTATGGCCTGGGCATTATCTTCTATTACAAAAAGCCCGTGTTTATCAGCAATATCCATGATGGCCTCCATATTTGCGCACTGCCCAAAAAGATGAACAGGCACAATAGCCTTGGTTTTCGAAGTTATTGCCTTTTCAATGGCAATTGGGTCTATATTAAAGGTGTCGGGTTCAACATCAACCAGTACCGGTGTTAACCTTAATAAAGCTATTACTTCAACCGTAGCTGCAAAGGTAAAGTCTGCTGTAATTACCTCATCTCCCGGCTGAAGCCCCAGACCCATCATAGCAATTTGCAGGGCATCTGTACCATTAGCACATGGAATAACATGCTTCACCTGTAAATAATCTTCCAATTCTTTTTGAAAGGCATGCACTTCAGGGCCATTTATGAAAGCTGCAGAATTTAATATCTGTGCTATGGACTCATCTACCTGCTTTTTAATCCCCTGGTACTGACCAATAAGGTCAACCATTTGTAGCTTTTTCATAAGTGCTTGTTAAGTGAGCAATATTACAAAAATAAGGAACCCCTGCCAATGAAATTTAACAAAGAAGCGTATTTTAGCTGCAAATTCGCAGAACGTGTATATCCTATATAATTTAGCAATATATCTTACCTCCTTCTTCTTACATATAGTTGCATTTTTCAGCCCCAAAGTCAACCTTTTTGTCAACGGAAGAAAAAAGGTTTTTGCGGAGTTAAAAAAGCATATCAATGATAAAGATTCTACTATTTGGATACACGCTGCCTCTCTTGGAGAGTATGAACAAGGCTTGCCAATTGTAGAGAAATTAAAAGCAGAATATCCTTCTTTCAAATTTGTAGTTTCTTTTTTTTCTCCTTCGGGTTATGAAGTCATAAAGCAAACCGCGAAAGCCGATTTGGTAACTTATCTTCCATTGGACACGGCCAATAATGCTAAGAGATTTATTAAGTTCGTACAACCAAAAATCGCCATTTTTATAAAGTATGAAATCTGGCCTAATATATTGAAGGAACTTAATAGCAGTGATATTCCCACACTTCTTATTTCTGCAATTTTTAAAGGTGATCAGATTTATTTTAAATGGTATGGTGGATTTATGAGAAATGCATTAGAAAAATTCTCCCATTTCTTTATTCAGGATTCGGAATCGGAAAAATTATTGAATTCTATTGGTCTGCATAACACTACTGTAAGCGGAGATACAAGATTTGACAGAGTTTCTGAAATCTTAAAGCAAAATAATTCACTGGAATTTATGGATATATTAACGCAAAATTATCCTTGTTTTGTAATGGGCAGTACCTGGCCTGAGGATGAAGAGATATTGGTAGCGTATATTAATGCTACTTCCCATGAAATGAAATACGTAATTGTACCTCATACTATCGTTCCTAAAGAAATAGAGCGACTTCGACAACGAATTAAAAAGCAAACTGTTTTATTATCAGAAACTTCAGAAAACCTTTTAATGGACTCTGAAGTTATAATTATAGATACCATAGGTTTATTGACCAAAATTTACAGTTATGCTGATATTGCTTACGTAGGAGGCGCATTCACAGCGGGAGGGCTTCATAACACCCTGGAACCGGCTGTGTTCGGCATTCCGGTAATTATTGGTCCATTTTATGCGGGATTTAAGGAAGCTGAAGAATTAGTTAAGCTTGGAGGAATTTTTTCTGTCCACAATAAAGCGGAGTTTACCAGTCTAGCGGATAAACTATTTCTTGACTCTGATTTCAGAATTACAGCTGGTACTATTAATACCTCCTACATAAACAATAACAAAGGGGCAAGCATCCAAGTAATGAATCATATACGTACATTATTGTAGCTATTCTTTGCTGATTAGATAGTATGATGACAAATTAATTCCGGTTGTAGAATAGTCGTTCAAAAAAAATTGAACCAATTACAAACTGGCATATCTTTTGTAATTAAACTTAAAACAGGACTTATGAAATTTGCCCCTTTTCATACCTTATTATTATGCCTTTTACTTTGTTCAATATCGTGCAAGGATAGTGAAACAGATGCTAATAAACCAGACAAGAAACAAAACATTGTACCCAATTCTGAACGTAATTATGACAATAGGAAAGATCAGAATCTTAAACAGAGTCCAGGTACTATAAAACCTACAAAAGAACAGTTGGACCGGGCTATTGAAAAAAAGAAAAAATCAAGTATTCTAGATTCTTTGAAACCTAAGACAGCCTGACTTTTATTCCAATTTTATTTTCTGTTCCTTTTTTTGCTAGATTTACCAAAACCAGCAAACCATGGACAAAAGGATTTTCAGAATTTCATTAACCGCCGCTCTGGCAGGTTTTTTATTTGGCTTTGATACCGTAGTAATTAGTGGCGCCAATTTGCCTATTAAAGAATTGTGGAACACATCACCATGGTTCCATGGAACTTTTATTATGTCTATGGCTTTATGGGGCACCGTAGTAGGTTCTCTTTTTGGAGGCATACCCTGTGATCTTTTTGGTCGTAAAAAAACCTTATTCTGGATTGGTGTTTTGTATTTTGCGTCTGCCATGGGATCTTCCCTGGCGGTAGATCCTTACATGTTTTCCTTCTTCAGGTTTATTGGAGGTATAGGAGTGGGGGCTTCCTCTGTGGCTGCTCCAATTTACATTTCCGAAATATCATCATCCAAAAACCGGGGACAGCTGGTTGCCTTATACCAGTTTAATATTGTGTTTGGGATTTTTATCGCTTTTATTTCCAACTATTTACTTAAAGGTTTTGATGGAGCTAATGACTGGCGTTGGATGCTTGGGGTAGAGGCTATTCCTGCTTTAATATACAGTCTAATGGTTCTTAAAATTCCCAACAGTCCGCGTTGGTTGGTGATAAAAAAACGGGATAATTCAGCCGCATTAAAAGTGCTGGAATTTCTTTCAAATAAAGAACATGCACAGTTAAAACTTGAAGAAATTAAGAATTCATTTAATGCCTCAGACGTAAAAGAAAAATTGTTTACAAGCAAGTACAAAACGCCGCTTATACTTGCTTTTTTAATTGCATTCTTCAACCAGTTATCCGGAATTAATTTTGTCCTTTATTACGCACCGGAGATTCTGGAAAGGGCTGGATTGGCTGCCAAGGAATCTTTATTCAGTTCTATATCCATAGGTATTGTCAATTTAGTTTTTACCCTTGTAGGGATACGATTAATTGATAAAGTGGGAAGACGCGAATTAATGTATATAGGATCTATAGGCTATATCATTAGTCTGGCTATGGTGGGCTGGTGTTTTTATAGCGGAGCCGATTCTACCATACTTCTTGTTTTTATTCTGATTTTTATTGCCTCACACGCTATAGGACAAGGTGCGGTTATATGGGTTTTTATCTCAGAGATTTTTCCAAATAAAGTAAGGGCATTCGGCCAGTCATGGGGTACCGGAACGCATTGGATTTTTGCGGCTTTAATAACACTCCTTACTCCGATATTCCTGGATGCTAATGATGGTATCTTTAAGGACAACCCATGGCCTATCTTTCTGTTCTTTGCCTTTATGATGGTACTACAATTGCTATTTGTATTATTTATGATGCCTGAAACCAAAGGAATTTCACTTGAGGACTTAGGAAAAAAGTTAAGTCCGGATAAAAATTTGTGAAAAAAGCAAATTACATTTTACCGAAAATTCAGGTATTACATCTCAAAAAGGCTTGTTCTGACTGACTTTTAGTCGAATTATGGCATTCCAAATATAATTTATTGTCATAAATATGTACATTGTAGGAAATTATATGAATTATGGAAGATCAATTAACATTTGGCACAAAGCTCCTTAACGGGTTCCTAAGCATAATGGTAGTGGTTTTGGTCTTAATTCTTGCCGCAGTTGTGATTTGCCTAATTTTGGCAGGACTGGGCTTCTTTTAGAAAAGACACAAATCCGATTTTCCCCAATCTTGCCCTCTTATCTTACTCTTGTTCGTTTAGTATCCTTATGAATTTATTACACATGAATTCAAAGGCTATATATCATTTTATGGCCTTAGGATAAAAAAGGTGATATCCATCAAAATAGATGTCAAAAAACAACAATTTTTTATTTTACTTTCCTGGCGTTTGCAATGCAAAACTAATAATTCTAAATCCATAGTGCATCGGTTTTAAATTCTCCCAGACGGTGGGAACCCGGATTCAACGAATACTTTGGTCAATTAATTTCCTAAGTGAAATATTCCGGACTATAACGGTCTACTTATGTATATTGCACATAGAAACTTTAAAGAAGATTTAATGCGCTTTCGGACTCTTCTATATTTTCTTTTGATTATTACAGGATTATTAAGTTGCGCTCAACTAGAGAAAACAAAGACCATTAAACTGGCTCATGGGCTTGATGTAAACCACTCTGTTCATAAAGCTATGGTTGAAATGGGAGTGGATCTAAAAGAGCTTTCAGGTGGCAAACTTCGTTTGGAAATATATCCCAGTCAACAGTTAGGAACAGAGCGCCAATGTCTAGAGCTTTTACAAATTGGAAGTCTGGATATGACCAAAGTTTCTGTAGGTGTTCTTGAAAATTTTGCTCCAAAAATGAAAGTCTTAGGACTTCCTTTCCTATTCAGGGACAGAGTACATGCGTTTAAAGTATTAGACGGACCAGTGGGACGGCAATTATTGGAAGATGGGGAAAAATACTGGCTAAAAGGTTTGGGTTATTATGATGCTGGCAGCAGAAGTTTTTATACAAAAGACAAACCCATAAATTCACCTGATGACCTTGACGGACTAAAAATAAGGGTCATGGAAAGTGTTACTGCAATAGATATGGTAGAAAGTTTAGGTGGCTCTCCAACACCTATATCCTGGGGTGAACTATATACGTCTCTACAGCAAGGGGTTGTGGATGGTGCAGAAAACAATCCTCCGAGTTTCTATTTATCACGTCATTATGAAGTTTGTAAATACTATACACTGGATGAGCATACTGTGTTACCCGATGTGCTTCTAGCGGGAACACATCTATGGAGGAGGCTTTCTTTGAAAGAAAAAGAATGGCTTACTCAAGCGGTAGAAAAATCTATAACCTATCAGCGTAAATTATGGTTGCAGTCCGAAGAAGAAGCCCTAAACGCAGTGCAGGAAGCGGGCGTTAAGATTATTAGACCAGATAAAACCCTATTTTCGGAAAAGATTAAGGGCATTTATGAACAATATAGAGAGAATGAAGAACTGTATAGATTAATACAAGAGATTCAGGAAACCCAATAAATGGATATAAGGAATAAGATAGACAAGGTTTTAGCTAAGCTGTTAATAATCATAATGAGCATAATGGTTATTAATGTTCTATGGCAGGTATTTAGCAGATATTTCCTGGGAGCCCCAAGTTCCTATACCGATGAACTGGCGAGGTACCTGATGATATGGATAGGTATACTGGGGGCAGCCTACGTTTCAGGCCGGAATAAGCATGTTGCCATAGATGTACTACCCTCCAGGCTAAGTGCAAAATCTCAAAAAAAGTTAAGACTGGTAGTACGCATTTTAATTATTCTTTTCTGTTTGTTTGCCTTGGTTATTGGTGGCTCCAGATTGGTGTATGTTACTTATGTGCTCGATCAATATTCCCCTGCATTACAAGTTCCTTTAGCTTTAGTATATATGGTTATGCCTATAAGCGGTTTGCTGATCATATATTATAAAATTTCTGATATTTTAAATCTATAAGTCAAATGGAGTATATACCTATCCTTGTTTTGGTACTTAGCTTTATAGGCTTACTTGCAATAGGTACTCCTGTGGCCTGGAGTATAACAATATCGGCATTGCTTACTATGTTGGTGAGCATCCCGGCATTACCGGCATTTACAACGGTCGCTCAACGCATTGGGACAGGATTAGATAGTTTTGCACTCCTCGCCATTCCATTTTTTATTCTCTCAGGTGAGTTAATGAACAAAGGAGGTATTGCACACAGGTTGATAGCCTTTGCAAAAACATTAGTTGGGGCTCTACCAGGTGGACTGGCTCTAATAAATATCATTTCAGCTATGTTAATGGGTGCAATTGCTGGTTCAGCAATGGCCTCGGCATCTGCTATGGGCAGTATATTAGGGCCTGAAATGGAAAAAGATGGCTACTCCAAAGAATTTGGTGCCGCTGTAAACATAACATCGGCAACCACCGGACTCCTTATTCCTCCCAGCAACGTTCTGATAGTATATTCTTTGGCTAGCGGTGGTGCTTCTATTGCAGCCTTATTTTTGGCAGGTTATATTCCCGGTATACTCACAGGGTTATTTTTAATGCTCGTAGCTTCTTTTTGGGCCAGGAAAAAAGGGTATAAGGTTGGAAAACGGAGTACATTCAAGAATATAATTAAAACATTTATTGATGCTGTTCCCAGCTTATTTATGTTGGTGGTGGTCATAGGAGGCATCGTAACAGGAATGTTTACAGCTACCGAAGCATCGGCTATTGCGGTACTTTACAGCGTTGTCCTTGGTTTTATTTATAAGGAAATCACCTTTGAGAAACTACCCCAAATTTTATTGGATTCATCTACTACAACAGCCATTGTAATGTTATTGATAGGGGCATCCATGAGTATGTCTTGGGCACTATCTTTTGAGAATATTCCTCAGGATATAAGTACCGGTTTGTTGAGTATTAGTGATAATAAAATTATGATATTGCTTATCATAAATCTTTTGCTGCTGTTTGTGGGCATATTTATGGATATGACACCTGCAGTACTTATATTCACTCCTATATTTTTACCTGTGGTGATAAAGCTTGGCCTAGATCCGGTGCATTTTGGAATTATTATGATTTTAAACCTCTGCATAGGTTTGTGTACACCGCCAGTAGGCTCTGTGTTATTTGTCGGTGTTGGCATCGCAAATACCACCATCGAAAAAGTAATTAAACCGCTCCTTCCCTTATTTGTGGTAATGATTATTGCGCTGTTCCTGATCACCTATTTCCCTCAATTAAGCCTTTGGTTACCTGGTTTGTTTGATTTGTAGTACAAGCTATGTTGTGTTTAAACTAAATCCGAGTCATAAAACTCAACTAAATTCTAACTTAATTTATGTAATAATCATAATCTGAAAGTATACCGAATTTTTAATATGATCTGTTCGTTTTGGAGGGACCATCGGTCTGTGATATCATTTAAAGTATTGTGATTAAATACTAAGAAAACATCTCCTAAGGGTGAAAATATCCAATGAATGCGCGCATTTACCCCTAAAATTCTACTATCTGTATCGTATTGTACATAACTATTTAATTGCAAATCAGAGGTGACATTGAACCTTACGCGCATACCCAGTAGTGTCTGATCAAAATCTCCAAATGGTAATCGGCCAATGTTCCGGAGGCCATTAAACTCAAATCCAAGCAAAGAACTGGGGTTCCAGTTCAACTCCAATTCCAGTTCATCTAACGTCCCGTCATAAAAAGAACCAAACCACCAACTTGCCTGACCATTTAATCGTCTTTTAGCAGCAAATTCAGCCTCCAACCGATATCGCATGAAGTGGTATTTACCTACCGGGATAGTAACATTATCAGCAATTTCAAAAGGTTCTATGATATTTTCGCCTGCCGGTCTCACATTCATTTCTATGCGATCGCCACTTTCCAATCGCCAGTTAACTGGGGCTGTAAATACACTATAAGATTGCCATTCTGCGTCAATACTCTTTATATAGGTAGTAAAAAGCTCATAAAACATTTGCCTTACAAAAGACCAGCTGGGCCGGGGAGCATAAACAGCACCTAATCTATTATAATGAACTCCCAGGCGTGGCACAAATCCCAGGGAAGGATCAAACTCCTTCCCAATGCGGGAATATGTCAATGATAAGTCCCATTTGTCATTGGGGTAATCTAGTTTAACACCAAAGGAAGATCTATCATCCATTAAGTCTTCCCGGTCTGCATAAAGGGCCCATACTCCGGCAATAAAATTCTTATTCCCGGTAAATCTGGTTGTCTGATAGGTAAAATCAAGTCCAGACATAAAACTACCATCGCGTCCTAGAGGATCCCCTATGGAGGCAATAAATCCAACAGAACTTTCTTTAAAAACATTCTGTCGTATTCGCATCACACCCATAGTTGTCGCATCATAAGATATACCTTCCGAATCAAAGGAGTTGGTCCGTACTCTTAGCCCTCCAAACGCTGTATTTCCAATCCTGCCATTTACCTTTGCACCTGCTATTATCGGCACTTGCTCGTTACCAACAAGCCCTATCCTTCTGCTGAAGAATGGAAGGACTGTACTGCTCCCGGTTCCGAAACCAAATTCAAATATATCAGATCCTTCGAGAAAAAATGCTCGTTTTTCTGGAAAGAACAGTGGAAAGCGCGTTAGGTTTGTTTGCCGTGTATCTACCTCTGTTTCGGCAAAATCCGTATTCACAGTGACGGTTGCCAATACGTTAGGACCCAACCTTTGACTAGCGTCCAGGCTTGGTTCCAGATCATATATTGCGGCCCCATCTTCTCCTTCTTTATTTAATGAATTTACCAATGATGGTCTAACACTTAAACCCCATCCATAGTTGAAGGTGGGCAAATTTGTCAAAAGACCTGCCCGACTGGTCTGACCGAAAAACTGATCGCGCTGCACATTTGCCCAACGGATTGTTTCCTGATTCCTTTGTATACGTCGTTCTACGTTAAATCCCCATTCCGTTAATCTTTTTTTAAAATAGATGCTTTGAATGGGCAATCGTATCTCTACAATCCATCCATTTTCATCAATAGACACGCGGGCTTCCCAAATGGTGTCCCAGTCTTTGTTTTCAGATTCACCTCTGTTGGATACCAAAGCGTCATACCGTGCTGCATTGGCATTAACCGCCAAAATATAACCTGACTGCCCATCCATAAATGGATCGATCACGACCTTAATATGGTCTTCATTGGAAATATCCGCATCTCTAAGTTTGGAGAACCTAACTATCCTTTCAGGATCAGGATCCTTACATTCTATACCAATTATGATGGCTTTGCTGGTGGCAATTACCCGAACAAAAGTAAGTGCCGAAGGTGTTCCTTTCTCTATAGGTTCAGTGGTGAAGAAAGCATCCAGAACCGGAGCATTTTGCCAGTCTGGTTCATCTAAGAAACCATCTACAATTATCTCCCCAACCATCTTGCCCGCCTCAAACGAAGGCCTTTCTGAAACCTGCCCATGAACTAAAGTCTGGCAAATTAAAAATCCGAATAAAATAATGGATCTATTCCTTAAAAACACTGATTGTAAATTATTTAGAATAAAGATACAGGTATCAAAATAGCAAAATTTGATTAGCCACGAAGTTTTAATAAAAATATTTAGGGGTTCGACAAAATTAGACCACCTGAGAAATTTAAAATCTTTGCGGTGTAATTTATCCCCCCTTCAAACATAGAAAATGAAATGGAGAGGACGAACAATCCCCTAAACATATTGGGATAGTTCTTCTTCAGGATAGCTTTGTTGAAGCCAGGTAAAAAGTTATCAAACCGGCAAGTATTACTGGTATGGAAAAAATCATAAAATTCTCCGCCATCGAAAGTCCTAACCCTATAAGAATACCACCAAGAGCTGGTCCAATAACTCCTCCAAGTCTGCCAACACCAATGGCCCAGCCCAGCCCCGTTGTTCTGAATTCTGTTGGATATATCCTCGCAGCCACAACATACAAGCCAACAAATCCACCCTGTAGGGTAAACCCGAGCAAGCCAATTACAAAGAGCAAGACACTGGACCCTATAAACATTTTAAAAGTAACCATCAAAATCCCTGTTATGCCTAAAAATAATGCTACTGTCTGCTTCAATCCCATTCTTGAGGATATATAACCCTGGGTAATGATCCCGAAAAAGGCCCCCATATTAAAAACCGTGCCTGCATAGATTGCCAATGACATTGAAAGACCAGTAGCCTCTGTAAGTTTTGGTATCCAGCTTATAAGAAAGTACAAACACCCGAATGCCATAAATAAGGCCGTCCATAACTGGATTGTAGGCATTCTATATGCTTTGCTTAGTAGTTTGTTTACAGGAATACCGGAAGATCTCAACTCCAGTTCCGGAAGTCTATCCAACGTAGCATGCCCCATTCTCCCCAAAATGATATTCACACGCTGCAATGCACCTTTGGGCTGCTTTTTTAGATAATAATAAATAGACTCCGCCAATAAAAAATAGATAAGTGGCAAGCAGATAAAGGAAGCAAGTCCGGCTAGTTTGAACATAACGGGCCAGCCATACACAGGCACTAAATTTGCCGATACCATACCGGTTAAAACCGCTCCAACCGGATAACCCGACAAAACAAAACTGACCCAAAAATCCTTTTTACGATCCGGTGCATATTCAGCAGTCAGTGAAGCCGTACTTGCAAGCATGCTTCCTATGCCTATGCCACTTAAAAACCGCAAAAACATTAACTGGGTAACGGTTTGTGACCATGCCGTCATCAGTACACTGGCACCCATTAAGAAGGCACTAATCAGGATCATTCTCTTTCTTCCAATCTGATCTGCAAAAGGTGCCAAAAACATAGCTCCAATCATCATCCCCGCAAGTCCCGAACTAAAAACAATTCCCAACTCCTCCGGCCCTACCTGCCAGGATGTTGCTATTGCAGACGCACAATAGGAAATAACCATAACGTCCATCCCATCCAGAATATTCATAACAAAGCATACAAAGAAGGTGGTATATTGTAATTTTGACAGAGCCTGTCCGTCTATTAACTCCTTTGTTGTTTTTTGCATTCCCTGGTTTTTAGATTCAATATGTCGAGCTAAAACTCTGCTATTGGTCTTATCGTAATTGGATTAAATGTTCAAAAATCCTACGGATTATTGAATTAATTTTTGAATACTTGTTCGGATATATTTTTTTCTGAGTCCTTACAACTTAAAATCAGAACAACTACGAGCAAGAAAAGAATACTATTTTTTTTAGTTCCATTTATTGGTTTTGATTGGTTTAAATGACGTACAACGTGTTGGCTATGATTTCGTTCCGAGTCCTCAGGATGAATTATAGCCATTGTTGTGCTTTCGTTATTTTTATTTTTCCAGTTCCGAATTGATTAAGTTTACCAACGTTTCAATTTCTTTAATTACTTCTTTTAACTTATAACGAGTTCTCAATTCTGTGAAAAATTTAACTCCAAAGGCACTTTCTGCTGCAAGAATTCCTTCAATTGGTTTAATTTCATTTCTTATGGCTTTTTTCAAATCGGGTTGCTCTCGTAATCTTGAAGAAAAACTACCAATTCCTTTTTCGCTATATTTTAATAAACCATTCAGGTAAATATTTAAATTCCCATTATTTATAATTGTCCATTCATCAAGTTTACTTTTATGTGTTATAAGTTTATTTCTTATATTTTCGGGAATAATTTTAATATCTCCTGTTGATTGTAAAGTTTCCATTGTATTAAAGCGAAAAAATAGATATGGTGAGATAAACTGCACCTCATTAAGTGCGTCTATGACATCATCAGTTGTTAAGTTTTTTGTTTCAAAAAGATTTTTGTATTTATCATAGGATGCAATACTGGAATCTAATTGGATAATAGTTGCGTTTGAATATATTTTTTGTTCATCTAAATCTGAAATTATTTGTTTATAGTAAATTTGCAGTTGATTTTGTTCTTTTCTATTTTCATTCCAATTATTAAGTTGAAGTGCAATTAAAATTCCAATAACAACCAATAGAATTTCTCCGATTGCATACTTTAAATACTTTCCGGTCTTTCCTTCTGAAAGTAAGTCCTGTCTAATTTTTCTAAAATATTTTATCATTGGTTAATGGTTGGTCATAGTTTCTGCTACGTAGCTTTAGGCAAGTAGCAATGAAGCACAACAATTGAATATAGTACATTATGCACTATATATCACTTATAGGAACTAAGATAGCAAATCCTAATAATTAAGACGCTTTCAACATCTTAGTATTCTTTAATCCAAATAGAATACGTTTACAGGGGTTTTTAAAGCAGACATCTTCAAACCCATTATTGAGATGGCACATTTAAACGACCATTTTAGTGCACCTGATGTAGTAAAACTTAAGAACGATAGAAAGTTCAATAAATGGTGGGAATATTTACCGCTAAACTTAAATATTAAATATCCTATAAAACCTTCTTTTTAAGGCTCCTCTTAAATACTTCGGACTCAATTGTCACATTTTCTTATTACTGTATTTATTAATTGTCTACTTTAGAAGTCGGACCATATTGAATACGAAAATCCATGACTAAAACATATATATTAAAATACATTGCATTAATCATCCTATTTTGCATTACGGGATTGACCGCCTGTAAACAGAAAAATGTTCAAAAAGGGGAGACTAAAGAAGATACTACAGCAGACCGCTTAAAGAAGGTACTTACTTTTTATGCCTCTTTTGATACCGGGGTTAATGCCGATTTTTCGGTTGGAGATTCCTTAATGTATACTGTTCCCAACAGAAATGCTCTCGATTCTTCCAAAGTTGGCCTGCACAAACCTGATATTAGTCGTCAAGAGGGTAAGGGCAAATACGGTTATGGGCTTCAATTTACCGAACGTAGCAAAGGATTTATCTATTATCCCAGTGCTGGAAACATAGCTTACAACAAGGAGAATTGGAATGGTGCCATTTCTTTTTGGTTAAGTCTTGATCCTGCCACGGATTTGGAACAAGGCTTCTGCGACCCCATTCAAATTACGGACGTTAGTTATAACGATGCCGCCATTTGGGTAGATTTTACTGAAAATAACCCGAGGGATTTCAGATTAGGGATCATCGGTGATCGAAATATATGGAACCCCAATGGATTGGAAGACGAGGATGATCTTTTTCTGCCACAACTCGTACCTGTTAGCAAGCCTCCTTTCGCTAAAGGGGAATGGACACATATACTTATCAATTTTTCAGGATTGAATACTGAAAAAGGCAAAGCTTCCCTTTACATAAACGGTGAATTCAGAGGAACAAGACCGGATATTTCCGATTCCTTTACCTGGGAATTAGATCGGTCCAACATCTATATAGGATTAAGCTATATTGGATTTATGGACGATTTGTCCATTTACAATAGAGCGCTGACAGAAAACGAGATTAAAGCACTTTATTCCTCGGAAAATGGGGTTCAAACGATTTTAGAGTAAGTAACTCCTTTTAATACTTCGCTTTCTTCTAGATTTGTTCTTTTAATCAGTCAGTTTATTGGACACTTTTCAGCAATCACAATCTAATTGGCGAAAGTGTCCCATCCCTGATCTTTTAGCATCCTAGCTAAATGCTGACAGTTCCATACCAAAAATGTAGTATTTCTATTGGTAAAATCATTCTCAGGTCCACTGGATCCTTCATCCATATGAAAAGACCACCTAAAAAATATTAGTAGGTGCTACCTATGTATTACCCATAATATAAAAAGCCGACTCCAAAAAGCCGACTTTTCCCTTTGTACAGGCGGAGAGACTTCCCGCCCATGGCGGGATAGACTTCTCGTCTCTCCGTATTTCATAAAAAAACCCATCCAAAATTGGATGGGCCTTTACTTCGTACAGGCGGAGAGACTCGAACTCTCACACCTTTCGGCACTAGATCCTAAGTCTAGCGTGTCTACCAATTCCACCACGCCTGCATTTTCCGTACCGATA
>Ga0265306_10000536_pt1 | contig 18163 bp, 19 predicted proteins | sample Helome_3_FD_192493 | JGI IMG/M metagenome (GOLD analysis project Ga0265306, IMG submission 192493) | Marine sediment microbial communities from subtidal zone of North Sea - Hel_20160420 (Illumina Assembly) | ecosystem: Environmental > Aquatic > Marine > Subtidal zone > Sediment ... | reverse complement strand
AACGTGGGCGGAACGGCTAACCTGCTGCAGGCCATGAACCAGCATGGCGTTAAAAATCTCGTGTTCAGTTCATCCTGCACCGTTTACGGCGCGCCGGATTCGCTGCCTCTGCGGGAGGATTTTCCATTATGCGCGGTTAATCCATACGGTCAGACCAAGCTCACGATTGAGTATATGCTCAAAGACCTGGCGGCCTCTGACCCCAAATGGAATATCTCCATCCTGCGGTATTTCAACCCGGTGGGCGCGCACACCAGCGGCGAAATTGGCGAGGATCCACTCGGTATTCCCAACAACCTGATGCCGTTCATTACCAAGGTGGCCGTGGGTGAGCTGAAAGAGCTTTCGGTGTTTGGAGACGATTACGACACCCCGGACGGGACTTGCATACGCGATTACATTCACGTGGTGGACCTGGCCAGGGGCCACATTAATGCGCTGCGCAAGCTGGATGAGCAACCCGGTCTGATGATTCATAACCTGGGGACCGGGCAGGGTTACTCGGTGCTTGACGTCATCAACGGTTTTGCCGATGCTACGGGCAAACGGATTCCCTATCGAATCGTCGGGCGCAGGGCGGGGGACGCCCCCGCCGTCTATGCCGATCCGGCGACCGCCGAGCAGGAACTGGAGTGGAAGGCGGAACGCGGCATCGAGGCCATGTGCCGTGACGCATGGAACTGGCAAAACAAAAACCCGGGTGGGTACTGAGCCTGCAACAAACCGTTGAGCAATTCATTTGCCGGGCGTTGCAGGGCGAGGAGTTAAGCTGGCCGCCTGCGGCTGACAGTGATTTCTACGATCAATTTCTTGACCAGGCCATCGCCAATGGGTTGGATTGCCTGCTCTGCCACCAGCTGAAACCCACCCCGGCCTGGCAGCAACTGCCGGATGATTTGCGGGAACAACTGGACCAGCGGGCCCGTAACGCTATCGCCGTGGAAATGGCGCGGGCCAGTGACCTGGCGACATTGAATGAAGGACTGGCCGGGGCCGGGCTGGAGATTTTACTGCTCAAGGGCAGTGCGCTGGCCTACACGCATTACCCGCAGCCGCACCTGCGGGCCCGTCTGGACACCGATATTTTTATTGATCCCGGGAAAATTCGACAGGTAAGGGCAGCGCTGGAAGGCCTGGGCTATGGACTCGTGGGCTGGACCTACAAGAGCCACCAGTTCAACGCCACGCGGGAAAAGTATGGCGGACGCGTGATTCGCTATGATGTGCACTGGCGCGCGAATAACGGCACCCCATTTGCCCGGATCATCGACTTTTCCGAGGCATTGCAGCAGTCTGTTCCCGTTCCGAAACTTGAAGGCTCACGCACCCTCGATCCCGCTCGTACCCTGTTACTGGCCTGTATGCACCGGGCCAGTTCAGCCGGGCACCGCCCTGACCGGCTGAACTGGATTTATGATGTGCACTTGCTGTTGACATCAATGACCGCAGAAGACCTGGCCGAATTTTCCAGGCTGGCTCTAAACACCGGTATGCAGGCGATTTGCCTCGAAGCGCTGAATCGAAGCCAGCGTTGCTTCAAGACTGATGTGTCAGAAAAACTGTCGAGCCAATTGACCACTGCTTCTAAACCCAGGACACTCAAAACACGGCTCGAAGCCAGCCACGTGGCATTGCTGGTTGATGATTTCAGGCTTCTTCCCGACCGTGTAAGTAAACGCGAATTTTTAAGCGAGTTTCTCTTTCCCCCGGCGGATTATCTCTTAACCCGCTATAAAAAAAAGAGCCGGCTGTGGCTCTTTCCTCTTTATCTCCGTTACCTTCTGGGTGGAATGTTTGAAAGCCTGGCGCCGCGCTAGGTGCGGCTTTTGGGTTAGCTAATGCAGTTCTCCTGAGCGTTGTTAAACGCATTTTCGTTATCCTGGCAGTTTCCGGATTTTGTCTGGGTCAACTCGGCAATACCACCATATGGTGTGAGCAACGGCTTCGTGTAAGGCCGTTTTTCCTTCTTCATACGGATATCTTGTTTCTTCATGCTTTCACCAGTACCTGCAGGTTTACTACGTTAATCATAGCACCAATCTTTTATCAGTCCACAATTGCAGGCTCAGCGGATTGATGATGTTGAAACGATCCTGTTTTTCCCCGTCTGCATACGACCGCAAATTCTCGCGGTAAATCTCCTCGTCTACCCACCCTGCACAAAAACCGGGTTCCAGGCTCAGCAACGCACGTTTGTCAGCTGAGGAAAGTTGTATTTGAACAATATCCCCCTGGACCACTGCTTTTTTCCGGTTCAGGACGGAATCTGGCAACAGGCCGGTCATGGCCTGGCGTAAGAGGTTTTTGTCCTGTTTCAGAAGGGGAGGAATGGCAAAGAGGTAGTTGATCAGGCGAATATCGAAAAAAGGATGCCGGCAGTCAATGCCACTGAGTAAATCGTGGTAGTAGCTTTCAAACAGGTGCGACCAGAACGGCATGCGAAGTTCATCGTAGGCAATTTCACAACGGCAGCCCCTGGGGTATCGGCCGGGCGTATAAAAGAGATCCTTCCACCGGTCTATAGACCCGTTTTTTCGCAACGCGTCCTGTTCCAGCCATTGCGGAAGATCCTGCAGGACAATTCGCGGTTTGTCCTTTTGGAAAAAGCCCCGCAGTCCATGACCGCGAAATGACTTCCTTTTAATCACCTCACCTGCAAAGCTCCGCAAAAACTCACTGAGTGAACCGCTGCGGAAGGCGTCCAGCAGGTAGTCGCCCGAACCCTGCAGAAAAGGATCTGCCCCCTGGCCGGTGAGCATGACGCAACCGTGCTGGCGTACTTTCTCCGCAAAGCGAAGCGTAGTGGCTGCGAATGGCCAGGCATAGGGTTGCGAGGTGTCCAGGTAGGTATAAAAATCGGACTCCAGGCCGGCGTCGATGGTCTCATGGATCAGGCCGGCATTTACAGCAACCGCCCGGGCGTACTCTGCCTCTTCGCTAAGCGGATTGACTTTCGAACTGTCGGTGGTAATGGCCTTCCCGGAAAAATCGGGATTGTCGCGATTCAGGCCGGAGGCGAGGCTTGCAACGGAGGTGGAGTCAAGGCCGCCGCTGAGTTCAAAAGCGGGGGAGTCCGTTCGCAGCCGGTCCTGCACTGCCTGTTTAAACAGGACGAGGAAATGCTCGATGTATTCGTCATTGTTTTCATACTCGATCCGGTTGTCAAAAACCAACCTTGAGTAACGAGTTACGCGAGGTGGGCAATCTGCGTTCAGCGTCAATACGTGGCTTGGCGGAAGTCTCTGGATATGGGCGAAATAAGTGGTCTGCTCATCCAGGTTATACCCGAAAGCAAGGTAATCGGACACGGCGTTGTCGTTACGCTCATCGGAAACGGCCGGATGGCTGAGGATAGAGCCGATGTCGTTGGAGAAAACGAACAGCTGCCCCAGCCTGGTGTAATAAAAGGGCTTGACGCCGAAGCTGTCGCGCGCACAAAACAGGCTCTTTTCCTGCCGGTTCCAGATGACAAAGGCGAAATCGCCCAATAAGTGATCCTGGCATTCATCTCCCCAGGTGTTATAAGCGTGCAGAACCAGTTCTATATCCGGTTGGCCGGAGTGGCAGTTACCCTCTTTGTTTCTGATGCCTTCAACCAGTTCATCACGGCCATCGATGCGAACATCTCCCGTAATCCAGGTGTTGCCGTCCAGTGAGAAAGGCTGTGTTTCGTTCGCAGATTCTGTTGTGGCGCGGAGCAGGCAATGGCCGAAGCCAAAGTTCAACTCGCAGTGGACGGAAAACGCATCGCCGCCGTGCCGCTCGGCCAGGCGCGTCAGCCGCTCCACCAGCGCGGCATCAACGGGCTTTTCGTCCAGGTGAATGATGCCGGCGAAACCACTCATTAAAAAATCCCCTCCGTTACCTGGACTACACTGACACTTTGGTTTACCGAATTAGAGCATTATCATAAGCGCGCAGTCCAGTGATGGCGCCACGAACCAACGGGAGTGATACAGCAATAGGCATCAAAGCACCGACCCGGCAATATCTCGCCTACGGCACAACTGTTTCCACGGATCTTGAATTGGGCGCGTTCCTGCTCGAAGGAAGGGAGGCCAGGTATTCACTGGCCGTTACTGAAAATTCCGCTGGCAATTCGTTCGTGCAATCGGGTGAACCCGTATGGCTGGGTAGCAGTCATGGCCGCGAACTCAAAATTCATACCGACCGGGAGTTCGCTTTGAGCGAGCCAGGCCAGCCGTGGTGTTTCGAGGTGGTGGGTGTCGCTCGATTTCAATGGCTGGGTGGGAAAAACCAGGTCAGCTACGAGCGGCTACCCCATTGCACCGGTCCCACACTGGCCTTCTGGCTGATTCACATATTCCTGCCGCTGTATCTCACGCTCGAGGGTCTGTATGAATTCATCCATGCCTGCGCGGTGGATATCGGGAACCACACTGTGCTGTTCACGGCACCTTCCCACGGCGGCAAATCTACGCTGACAGACTTTTTTGTTCAGCAGGGAAAAATGCTGGTTTCGGATGACAAGGTCGCAACCTTTTGCGAAGACGAAACGTATTTCGCGATGCCTTCACACCCCAACCACCGGCCGTACCGCAAACACGAAGACCTGGGGTACCGCGTGGGCGAATTCTCTCCCTCCAGCAGGAAAATTCATGCATTTTATGCCCTGCATGCGGTTGACGCGGAAGGCGAATTGCGGATTAAAAGGATCAGCGGTCACCAGGGATTTGCCCGCCTGCGGCCTCATTACCTCTTCAACTTCGGTTTTCTCAAGGCCCGGCGGCTTCGTTACCTGGGGGCGATGCTAAGTGCAGTGCCCTTATTCAGGGTGGATGTGCCATGGGAGATGCGCCGCTTACCGGATGTATACGAAGCTATTCGCAGCCACGTTTCAGGATAAGCCGTTATCACATTTCAACGATGCGATCCGCCAGTGCCAGGCTGGCAGGCCGGTGGGTGATGAGTATCACGGTTTTCCGTTGCAGCAATTCCGTGCTTTCCTCGATGAACCCGGCTTCGCCTTCCGGGTCGAACATCGCCGTGGCTTCGTCAAGCACCAGGACGGGGGGATCTTTCAACAAGGTTCGCGCCAGCGACAGCCGCTGGCGCTGCCCGCCGGACAGCCTGACACCCTGGTCGCCAATCACTGTTTCGTAGCCATCCGGTAATTCCTCGATAAAGCTCTCGGCATGGGCCGCCCTGGCGGCCTTTTTCATATCTTCAGGGCTGGCGCCGGGCGCGGCGTAACAGATGTTTTCCGCAATCGTTCCATTCATTAACAGGGTGTCCTGGGCTACCAGTCCGATCTGCCGGCGGAGGCTGCTGATTTCGACCGTACCGATATCGATACCATCCAGCTTAATCGTTCCTTTACCGGGTTCGATGAAGCGCATCAACAGGTGCACAAGGGTCGTTTTACCTGCGCCATTGGGACCGGTCAGCGCAACGGTTTCTCCGGGTTCCACGAGCAGATCAAAGTCTGTCAGCACCGGAAGCCTGCCCGGGTAAGCAAAAGATATCTGGTTGAATTCGATGCGGCCCCCGATGGCTGGCAGTGGCTCCTGACTGTCGTTTACCGGCTCCGGTTGCTGCCCGAAAAATTCCAGCAACCGCTCTGCGGCGCCCCGCGTGATCATAATCGACCCGTAAACATTGGCCAGGCTTGCCAGGGGGCGGGTCATCAGCATGGCGTAAAGCAGCAAACTGACCAGTTCCGATGGCTGCAGCGTACCGGCCTCAAGGTGCCTGATGGCCAACCAGAGCAATAGCAGGGAACCTGCGCCGGCCAGCAGCCCAATCGCTGGTGAAAGCAGGGTCGATGCGCTGATCTGCTGCCTCGACACTTCAAGCAGGTCACGGTTGTACAGGTCAAACCGGGCGGACTCCAGCGGTTCCCTCGTGAATCCCTTGATGACCGGCATCATCCCGAGATTCTCATTAACAAAAGCCAGCAGGCTCGAACGTGACTCGATCCAACGGGAAGACAGGAAACGAAGTTTTCGTCCCAGCAACTTCATCGAGACGTAATAAGCAGGAATCAGTAAGGCTGCCGTCACCGCAACCACGGAATCCAGCCAGGCCATGATGGAGAAAGCGAGAACCAAAGTCAGGGTTTGGGGCAGAAGTTGCACCAGGGTACCGGTAACAAACTGGCTGATGGACCCCGCGTCGCTGGAAAGCAGGGACAGGATGTCGCCCCTTTTTCGTTCCTGGAAATAGGCCATGGGGAGTATTTGCATGTGCTCATAAACCCGGCTACGCAGGTTGGCGGACATCTGTATACCGGTACTGGCTATGTAGAAACTTCTGCGGTGATCAATGACTGCCTGGAAGACCATTAATACCAGCCAGGCCAGCAAAATAGACCCCGCGGTGTATCCGCTGCCGGAAGGACCTTCCAACAGGGTCTGGGTCAGCTTTCCGGCAATCAGGGGAGTAAGCAGTGAGATTACTGTGCCGGCCAGCAACAACAGCACGATAACGAACAGCGTTCGCCGATGAGGTGTTACAAAACTCAGAAGCTGTGAATAGCGCAATGGGTCCGGATGTCTTTTTTGGATCAGGTGCATCATAATCCAATTTGACAGTGAGGCGGTCCTGTGTGGGACAGAAAAGGTTCATGGTAATTAAAAAAAACGAGGTATTCAGCATCCCGGAAGAAGTATTGTTCCAGAATGTCAGCGGAGAAACCGTGTTGCTGGACCTGGCCAGCGAAAACTATTTCGGGCTGGATAAAGTGGGTACCCGGATCTGGATGTTGCTGAATGAACAAAAGGCGGCAGGGCAGATCCTCGAGAGTTTACAGGAGGAGTATGAGATTGACCGCGCGAACCTGGAAGAGGACGTCAACGAGCTGTTGGGGCAATTGCTCGAGGCGGGATTGATACGACGAGCCAAACCGTAAAGACGAGTGTTGAGGCGAGTACAAAAATTCATAGCTTTGGATTGGCAGCGGCAAATGCTGTTCATCGAGGCTTTTTTTCTGCTGGGTCATCTCCGTTTCTCCCTGCTCCGAAAATCATTCAGGGATTTGGTCCGTCAATTACAGATGCATCGTGAACCGGTTATACAGCCCCGGCAGGAACCCGCAGCCATTGAAACGGCCCGCGCCATTGGCTGGGCGGTGACGATCGCGGCGAACCACACGCCCTGGGACAGCACTTGCCTGGTCCAGGTCTTGACGGCCCAGCGAATGCTGGAAAGAAGAGGGGTTGCCGGTGTTTTCTACATCGGGGCGACTCCCGCTCGAAATGAGGGCGAAACGGTGGGTTTATTGGCCCACGCCTGGTTAAAATGCAACGAAGAATTCATTACCGGAGAAACGGGGCACCAGGAATACACGGTGGTTTCCGCGTTCAGTTGGCAGTAAGCACACATGTGGCGGCAAATGTTTTTGCCATCTGGTCTATAATCGATCTGGAAACAGCTGGCGGAGACTTGCACCTTGTACGTTTACCTCTCAAAAATTCTGCCTGTATTCGTCATGCCACTGAGCGTGGTCTTCCTGCTCGCCGTGCTGGCGTTGATTTTTTTGCGTTACAACAAGCGCAGAACTTCTGCGGGATTTCTGCTGCTGGCGCTGGTGATTCTGGCGGTGTCTTCCATGCCTTTTGTAGCCGGCATGCTCTATCGAAACATCGAAAGTAAATACCCACCGATGCCAATGGCGGCTGTTCCCACCGGCGGCTGCATAATTGTTTTGGGTGGCGCGGTTGGCGCACCGATTCCACCCCGGGTGATCCTGGAGTTCAACGAGGCCATCGATCGCGTGTACCTGACAGCCAAACTTTACCACGCAGGCAAAGCCCCCATGGTGGTCGTCACCGGCGGTAATCAACCCTGGTCCGAATCAAAAACAGCCGAGGCGGACCTGATCCGTGATGTGCTGATGGAGTGGGGCGTACCCAAAGATGCGATTTTCCTGGAAGGCAGCAGCCGCAATACGCGTGAAAATGCCCTGTATTCGAAAAATCTCCTCGACGCCATCAGCTGCGTATCACCGTTGCTGGTGACTTCCGCTGCCCATATGCCGCGGGCGGTCTCGGCTTTCAACAGTGTGGGTGTATCGGTAACACCGGTTTCAAGCGACGTGCGGGTTGTTAATCAGCATATCCCCGTCATCATGGACTTCGTCCCCAATGCCGGCGCCCTGGCCATGTCCTCCGAGGCCATCCGCGAGTGGGTCGGGCAGAAAGTCTACTCCTGGAACGGCTGGAACTAGGCAAATTCCTACAATCCGTTTGGTTAAACGCCACTAGCATGATGGTATATACTATTTAATATATACTTAATGCGACTAGTCACCTTTATGAAAACCGCAAAAATCTTCATGAACGGCCGCAGCCAGGCCGTGCGCTTGCCCAAGGACTGCCGGTTCGAATGCGACGAAGTCTACGTCCAGAAATTGGGTGACAAGGTCATTCTCACCGCGAAGCAGCCTGATTGGGATGAGTTTTTTGATTCCATTTCTGCTTTTGACGAAGATTTTCTCGAGGAAAGAGGTGCTGCGCCGCCCCAGGAAAGGGATTTCGGCTGATGTACATGCTGGACACGAATATCTGCATTTATGTTCTGAATAATCACTCTGATAGCTTGAGGCACCGATTCAAGGTGACAAAAGACCTGTGCATTTCGGCGATCACATACGCAGAACTGTGCTTCGGCATTGAGAATGGAATTTCTTCTCGCAGGAAGGCCCGCTGGGAACAACTGGATCTGTTCACGCGCCTGCTGTTGATTCTTCCATTGGATATGGGGGCAGGGCACCATTATGGACGCATCCGTGCCCAGCTGAAGAAACACGGCCAGCCTGTTGGTAACAATGATCTGTTTATTGCCGCACATGCATTGAGCGTCGGGGCCGTGCTGGTGACGAATAATGAGCGCGAATTCAGGCGCGTGCCTGAACTGCACATTCAGAATTGGGTTAAGGCGTAATTAACCACTAGTCAAACAACGCGTTCAGTTTCGCCGTACGATCGATTTTGCATCGTCGGTCAGTCAAATCGCAAACAGAATCTTTTGATACTCTCCGGGTAAATTTGGTTCATGTTCGGTGCGCCAGAAACGACAGGCCCGCAGGATGCCTATATACAGGACACGCTCGAGACATCCCTGTACGCTTTTCGGCTGTTCCCGACAGCCGAAAGTCCTGTATATAGGAATCCTACAGACCTGTCTGCCATGGGTGCCAAATTGATGCACCGAAATATGGCTGGGACTGAATAATTTCCTACACGTATCCCGGTCCATCCCCTCTCGTCATATCTCCTTGAATCGATAAGATTGTTCAACTACAGTTGTACGGATATTCCGTACAACTGGTGGATGGCATGGACTCAGTGAGTGTGAACAAGTTTCGGGACAATTTGAAAGCGTTTGTTGAGCGGGTGGTAGGTGATCACGAACCTATTAAGGTGACCCGGCGTGCCGGGGAGGATTTCGTTGTGATCAGCGCACAGGATTGGGAGAGGGAGCAGGAAACACTCTACGTGCTCCAGAACACGAACCTGATGCGGCAAATCGCGGAATCGGCTTCGACCCATGCGGCCCGGAGAGGTTATCAACCGGACCAGGATCAGATGGATGAGATCATTGGTCTTTGAGGGCAGGACCTGGCAAGCGTATGAAAAGATGCGTCAGAAAGATAAGCGCCTCCACAAATCCCTTTGCCGCGTATTGAATGACATGCTTCGAGGTGATGCGATGACCGGCCTCGGCAAGTCAGAGCCGTTGAAACACAACCTCTCCGGGTTATGGTCCAGGCGGATTTCCCGGCATGATCGGCTGATCTATCGTTTTGACGACGCGTGTATCTACATCCACGCAATAGGAGGCCACTACGACCAGAAATAAATCAGTCAAACAACGCGTTCAGCTTTGCCGCACAAATAAAGTCATTATCACTCAACCCACCAATCGCGTGGGTCATGAAAGTTACTTCGCAGTAGTTGTAGCCTGCCGCAAAATCCGGGTGGTGGTTCTCAGCATTCGCTACCCAGGCCATGGCATTAATAAACGACATGCATTTATAAAAGCCCTTGAACTCGAAGCGGCGCCTGATCGATTTGGCATCATCAGCTAATTCCCATCCCGGCACATCGCCGAGCAATGCTTCAGCCTCCTCGCGAGCAAGTGTGGGGACTCCGCCCTCACAAGGGACGCAGTGCCTGTCGGTAAGATCGCAAACTGTACTCATTTCACAGATTCTCCAAAAAATTGAATGTTCATTGTTGCCGCTTCGACCCCGCTGGACCTGTGCTATACCTGATTACAGGACCTTCGGCTGTCGGGAACAGCCGAAGAGCGAACAGGGATGTCTCGAGCGTGTCCTGTAATCAGGTATAGCACAGGTCCTGGGCCCAAAACCAAAACAAATGACATTCAGGCCGCTTCGTAGCGGGGTTGGTGCATGCCTAACTTTCTGGCTTCTTTGATGTAGCCCAGCAAATCGGAGTTGGCCAGTTCAAAGAGCTGGTCGAAGCTTTCGATGACGAAGTAGATGGGCTGCAGGATGTCTATTCGGTAAGGCGTTCTCAGGACCTCTACCGGGTCGAATGGCTTGCGTTCGGGTACTTCGCTTTCTACGGCGTAGATCAATTCGCCGGGCGAGGACATGATGCCGGAGCCGTAGGCGCGGATGCCGCTATCGGACTGGACCAGGCCGAACTCCACGGTGAACCAGAACAGGCGGGCCAGCATGAAGTGGTCTTTCGGGTCTGCTGCCAGGCCGGCTTTGCCGTAGGCCTCGACAAATGAAGCGAAGCGGTGGTCGGTGAGCGGCGGGGTGTGGCCGAAGACTTCGTGGAAGACGTCTGGCTCCTGGATGTAATCGAAGTCCTCACGGGTCCTTATAAAGGTAGCCACTGGAAAGCGTTTGTCAGCCAGCAACTGGAAGAACTCGTTGAAGCCGATCAGGGCGGGTACGCCGGTAACGCCCCAGCCGGTGTGTTCGTGCAGCACGGCGGAGACATCTTTTAACTGCGGAATGCGATCTTTTGGAAAATTCATTTCGTGCATGGCCGCAATCCATTGTTTGCAGGCATGGCCATCCAGCATGGGAATCTGCCGTGTTATCAGGTCGTGCCAGACCTCGTTTTCCGCATCAGAGTAGGGGATACGGCCATCTTTGCCGGGTGTTCGCGAGACATAATTTGATTTCTTGGATTTCTCTTTGCGGGACATAAATGTTTTTCCTGCTTGCATTCAGTAGTAATTTTATATCAAACTAGGCGCAAGAAGGTTCCAAAGTTTGCGTCTGACAAAGAAATTGTGGTATAAATATTTCGTCAAACGGACTTTGACGAAAAAAATGTGTCTTAATGGACAAGACAGACCTGAGAATCCTAGCGGAGTTGCAAGCCGACGGCACGCTCTCCAGCCAGGCTCTCGCGGAGAAGATCGGATTATCCACGTCGCCCTGTTGGCGGCGCGTTAAAAAACTGGAGGAAGAACGGGTCATAACTACCACAGTAGCGATACTGGACCCGGAAAAAATTGGGCTGGATGTAATCGCGATAGCTGCGGTTTCATTAGAGGACCACCATCCTTTGAGTGTTAAGGAATTTGACGAGATGGTATCCGGAAGGCCCGAGATCCTGGAATGCTATGCCATGAGTGGCTCGCATGACTATCACTTGAAGATAGCTTGCAGAAGCATCCGGGCGTACGAGAAGCTGCTGCGCGAGCACATCATGCCTTGCAGAGCCGTACACCACGTAAACACGAGTTTTGTGTTGAGGAGTAATAAGTACACAACCGCACTACCGTTGGAAGAATAAAAAGGCATAGAGCTGGAGCGGAGAGGGCAACCAGTTTCGTAAAGCAACGGAAGTGCAGGTGGCGACCAGGGAAGGTCATTGAATTACGAAAGTGCGGTCAGGGAGTGATCGCGATTCCACCAGGGATGGTTTTATTTTGGTGGAGTGATGTAGCCAGGGAACACGGCTACCAAGAAAAAGGCCAGGGATGGTCATTTTAAAGTTCGGGTGGTGCTTGCCAGGAATGGCAGATGAGGCAGCCAGGGAGGGCTGGCGCCTCCACCGCCCGGAGTAAGTGTTCCAACAGGATGCGCGGGTGCTGCTACTCGCATATACATCCAACGAGACCTGCCGGGGCTTATGCCCCGGCTTTTTTTTGCCTTTTTTCGGAAGAAAGTGACAATTATTGTCAGTAAATGGCGGCTGTTCGTCTATAACAGCGCTTCATCTAAAATATAGAAGAAAATTATAAGAAATTGAATAATATGTTTAATGTGTAAAAATTGCTCTGTATTGGCATAAATATTGATTCAATATCATTAGATAAGCAACAGAAATACAAGGGATACAAGGAAGAGCTTTTGAACAGGGCAGTTCAAGAATGTTTTATTCGTTTTTGAAACAGGGGATCACCGATATGACTCGATTTGTGCAATTTTTTGTACTTGTAACTTGCCTCGCTTTCGTTTCCGGATCACTGCTGGCTCAGTCCGATCAGGGCCTGAATTCCCGCGTGTTCGGTCTCAGTCAGCCGTCCTCAGTTAAAGACCTGCCTCCCGGGCAGCTCAAAACCAAACTTAAGCAACTTCCGCCACAGGCGCGTAGCAGGGCATTGAAGTGGCTGCAGGATTTTTCATTTGCCGAGGCTGATCTCCAGTCGCTGGACGTTGATAGCGAAGGTGGTGTGTTTTATGCCGACCGCCTGGTTGTTGAAGGACCGGCGGAGGCAGACCCTGTCACCGGCACAGACGTCGCTGCGGTGCCTCAAAGCACCCTGGATGACGCGTTCCTGCTGCACAGCCGGCCGGGCGCGCCAAACCGGGTTTTTATTGATTTCGACGGCCATGACTTCAGCGGCACGGCCTGGAGCGGAGGGGGCAGTTTCCAGGCCAAGGCTTACGACCTTGACGGTTCTCCTGGAACATTCAACGCTGCTGAGCGGGACAAGATCGTGGATATCTGGCATCGCGTGTCCGAGGATCTGGCGCCTTACAATATCGACGTAACCACCGAGGCGCCGGCAACTTTCGACCGCTACACTGGCCGTATCCTGGTAACCCATACCGTCGACAAAACCGGCAAGGCTATGCCAAGTAACGGTGGCGGCGGCGTCGCTTACGTGGGCGTGTTCGGCGCCAGCAACTACCATACCTATTACTCACCGGCGCTGGTTTATTTCGATCACCTGGGCGGTGGCAATGAAACCTACGTGGCAGAAGCGTCTTCTCACGAGTTTGGCCACAACCTGGGGCTTTCCCACGATGGCACCTCGACCGGTACGGAATACTACGCGGGGCACGGCAGCGGCCTGGTCTCGTGGGCGCCCATCATGGGCAACAGCTATTACAACAACATCACGCAGTGGAGTAAGGGTGAGTACGCGGACGCCAACCGCACCCAGGATGACCTGGACATCATAGACGGCAAGCTGGGTTACGTCGGTGACGATCATGGCGATACTCATGGAGACGCCACGTTGCTGGAGCTCTCTCCCTCCGGCAGCGTGGTGTCTTCCAACCCGGAACAGGATCCACACAACATTCTCGAAGAGAACAAGGGTGTGATCAATTCTTCCACTGATGCCGATGTGTTCACCTTCGTTGCCGGAAACGGCACGGTGGACCTGGCCGTTACGCCTGCCTGGGACGCTTTTTACCGCGATACCAGCCGGCGCGGGGCCAATCTTGACGTGGACATCGAACTGCGGGATGTAAATAACTCCCTGGTTGCCGCCAGCGACCCTCTAAGCAATACCTCGGCGGCAATCAATGTGCAGGTAACGCAGGGAGCGTACTACCTGTGGGTTACCGGTGTGGGAAACACGAACGTCCCCTACTCGGACTATGACAGCATGGGCCAGTATTTTATCAATGGCTCGGTACCCCTGGGCGCAGCGGACGAGACCGCGCCTTCGCCCGACCCGATGAGCTTCGCCAGCCTGCCGGTCGCGGGTTCCGGGACACAAATCAGTATGACTGCCACTGTGGCAACGGATGACATCAGCGCTGTGCAATACAATTTCCGCTGCACGGCAGGTGGTCAGGGCTGTGTGAACAGCGGTTGGCAAAGCAGCACGGCCTACACGGCCAGCGGTCTGGCAGCGGGCACCCAGTACACCTTTACGGTAAGTGCCAGGGACCAGGCGGGTAATGAAACCACGCCATCCGCCCCGGCCAGTGCGACAACAGACGAGCCACCGCCTTACGTTGATTACACTTCGCAGGGCGAGACCGTGGTTGCCGGTTCGGTCAACGGCACCCATAGCAGGACACATGACGACGACGGTTCAATCCAGGCCATCACCGAACGCGAATCCGGCGGCAAGCCACAAAACCGCCACACCTATCTTGAACATCGTTGGAATTTCAACGTCAACAGTGGTGTGACTGCCACGGTGTATATCCAGGCATGGAAATCCGGAGACAACGCCAGTGAATCGTTCGAATTGGAATATTCGACAAATGGCGGAAGTTTTTCATCACTGATGACGATTGCATCGACCAGCAACAGTAATCAGCAAATGGCGGTTATTCCGGGTGCGCCCGGCGGGTCCATCATCCTGCGGGTCAGGGACAACCACCAGGCGTCCGGTGCGCGCGTCAAGAGTACCTTCCACGTCGACCACCTGTTTATCCGGGTGGATAACGGAACCGGCCCGCCGCCAGAACCGGATCCACCCAATGGCGATCCATCCGGCATGAGTGCGTCGCCTGTTTCGTCAAGCGAAATCAACCTGGGCTGGTCTGACGGATCGACCAATGAGAATGGCTTCACAGTAGACCGCTCAGAGGATGAATCCAACTGGACCGAGGTTGCTGACCTGTCAGCCGGTTCGACCGGCTTCCAGGACAGTGGACTGCAGCCCTTAACCCACTATTTCTACCGCGTTCGTGCGTATAACCTCGATGGGTTCTCCGCCTACGCCTATGCTGACGGCACCACGCAGGACGGAACTCCGCCGCCACCGCCGCCGGATATTACCTTGACCACCAGCGCTTTCAAGGACAAAGGAAGGCATCTTGTGCGGCTGCAATGGACCGGGGCTGACACTGTCGATGTATACAGGAATGGCAGCTTAGTGGCGTCTGGCCAGTCCGGAGGCAGTTATAATGACCGCACCGGCCTGAAAGGGGGGCGCACCTATGAACACCAGGTTTGTGTAGCAGGAGACACTGCAGATTGTTCAAACGTGGCGACGACCACTTACTGACCAGCGATTGCTTATGCAGAGGCCACCGGTTTCGGTGGCCTCATTTTATGGGGCGCCGATCTGCAACTTCAGCTGCTACCCGTATATTCCAGCGAGATCTGCCGGGGCTTATGCCTCTTTTTTTTGTCTTTTTACGGTACAAGGTGACAGAGAATGTCGCCTATTGGATGCGACGTCTCTGGCACATATCTCAAGTAAAATAGATAATAAAGCCATAACATACTAAAAAATAATAATAATAAATGATGAAAGTTGGCGCATCATATAATGGCATGAAAATTGCTTCTATCTAGTCAGGAAGCAAGGATCGAAGGGAAGACTAAAAGGGAAGACTAAAAGGGAATGAGCAGCCAGGGACGGCGGCGACAAGGAAGTTGCAGATAGTCACTGGCATGGATGCTGAAGGGGGACAAGGCCACTGGGAACAGTGGCCTTTTTCATGCCCGCTCACTTGATCTCGATCATCGAAACTTACTAACCGTTCAATAACAATTTAAGAGCCGAAAAAGAAACAATGGAACGTTGCCGATGAAGTGGACGCTTCTCGACACTTACGGCCTGGAAGACGTTCTGGTTGCACTGTCAGAAGGCCGTGAGGTCTACGCCCAGGAAGGGCAAAAAAAGGACAGCTCAAGGCTGTCGAAATCTACCAAATGGCAGACGGGCTTTCATACCCTTGGAACTTGCCGCCCCACTGAACCCCTCAAATCCCTGTTCTTCCCGGCCCGTGAATTTGTTGGCCGCTGGAAAGACCCCGCCGCGCGTGAGCCACTGCCGGAACGCATCGTTTTCGGTGTGAAAAATTGTGATCTGTCTTCTCTGGCCATCCACGATTTCGTCTTTTTGCAGGGCGTGGCGAAGGACCCTTATTACGCCGAGGCCCGTGAGAAAACCCTGCTGGTCTCCACCGACTGCAGTGAGCAACTCGATGTCTGCTTCTGCCCGGCGGTAGGTGAGCAGCCCTGGGCGCAGCAGGGCTTCGATATCAATATCGCGCAGACGCTTGAGGGCTGCGTGATCGAGGACGGTTCGGCCCGCGGCGCCAGGGCCCTGCAGGACGTTGCGGACATGCTGGAACCGGCTGCTGATGACGTACTGGCGGGACTTGCCCAGCAACGCGCCGAGCGGATGGAAGAACTGGAGGACCAGTGCAACGCCCATGGTTTGCGCCCCGGCAGCGATCTGCAGGCGGCGGTTGAAGGTTCTTTCGAGTCCGGCCTGTGGACAGAATTTGCGGAGGACTGTGTGGAATGCGGCGCCTGCAACTTCATCTGCTGCACCTGCCATTGCTTCCTGCTGGCCGATGGTGTGGATGAAGATGGCACCGCGGCACGCACCAAGCTGTGGGACGCCTGCCTGTTTAGCGGCTTTGCACGCACGGCCGGTGGTGGTACGCCGCGCCCGTTCCGCGCGGAGCGTCTGCGTAACCGCTTTGACAAAAAGTTTTCCTACTTCCCGCAAGTGCTGGGGAAGTATGCCTGTGACGGATGTGGGCGCTGTACCGAGGCCTGCATCGCAAAAATTGATATTCGAGATGTGTTGAGGAGGGCCATTAATGACTCAACCGCTCTACATGCCGATACCGGCGACGATTGAAAAGATTACGGACGAAACACCGGACATCAAAACGTTCACGATTCGTCCCGAAGTGCCTGTGCCGTTCAAGGCCGGCCAGTTCGTGGAACTGGCGCTGCCCGGCGTGGGCGAGGCTCCGTTTACTCCCTCCTCGTCGCCAAAGATCTCCGAGAGCATGGAGATCACCATCATGCGCACCGGCCGGGTCACCGACCGCTTGCACATGATGGCCGAGGGCGATGAAGTGGGCGTGCGCGGGCCGATGGGCCGGGCCTATCCCATTGAACAATTCCATGGTCGTGAAATCCTGATTGTTGGCGGGGGTTGTGGCGTGGGGCCGTTGCGTTCTTTGTTGCTGGACCTGGTGGACGAACTCGACCGCTATGCCCGCGTCATCGTGCGTTACGGCGCCAGGACCCCCGGCGGCATCGTATTCAAAGACGCCCAGACCCATGGCTGGGGCCAGGGCGGGGCGCTGGACGTGATGCTGACCGTCGACCAGGACGATCCCGGCTGGGATGGCCACGTTGGCATGATCACCACCATCCTTACCGAGGACTACCTTGACTGCCATGCCGATGATGGCGTGGCGGTGATGTGCGGCCCGCCGATCATGATGAAATACGGCACCGACATGTTGCTGCAGCGCGGTTACAAGCCTGAAAATATCTGGCTGTCGATGGAACGCAACATGAGTTGCGGTATCGGCCAGTGCGGCCATTGCCGGCTGGGGCGCTATTACATCTGCAAAGACGGACCGGTGTTTTCCTTCGCTGAGATCCGCAATAACCCGAGGCTCTGGGATGACTGATAAAGACCTAATCCGCCTCATCATTGACCTGGATGCCTGCGACAGCTGCTATGACAGCGAAGGTGGTTGCGCGGTGGACTGCGGCGGGCTCACCAGTGTGCGCGAAAGCGCAACCTTCGCCGTGATCTGCCGGCGCTGCGAATACGCCAGTTGTGTAGAGGTTTGTCCTTTCAATGCGCTGGAGCGCATGGAGGATGGTGGTGTCATCAAGCGCCATAACCTGCGCTGCGTCAGTTGCACGCTGTGTGCCCAGGCCTGTCCGTTCGGCACGATCTACGCGGAAATGCTGCCGTTCTATTCCGTACAGTGCGATGGCTGCGCCGGGCGTGATGTAAAAGTCTGCGTGGCCACCTGCCGCCACAGTGCGATGGAATACCGTCACGTCGAGCCGCATGAAGAGGGCGTACACATCGTTGACCAATACCTGGCGGTAAAGGCCGGCAAGTGGCTCAAACGAGAACCCGGCGCGGAGGTGACGACATGAGTGGCGGCGAAATTTTTCTCGAATTCATCCTGTTCCCGGGCCTGCTGTTTACAGCGCTTGCCGGGCTGTTGACCAGTTGGGTGGATCGCAAGGTGACCGCGATGGTGCAGATGCGCGTAGGGCCTCCTCTGCTGCAA
>Ga0265306_10000535_pt1 | contig 18188 bp, 13 predicted proteins | sample Helome_3_FD_192493 | JGI IMG/M metagenome (GOLD analysis project Ga0265306, IMG submission 192493) | Marine sediment microbial communities from subtidal zone of North Sea - Hel_20160420 (Illumina Assembly) | ecosystem: Environmental > Aquatic > Marine > Subtidal zone > Sediment ... | reverse complement strand
AAAACCGTTGGTAAACAATTTATCGCAAGAGGGGTTGTTCTGGCTTATTGCCGGCGGCGTCGCCTATACCACCGGTGCCGTGATATATAGCGTTGAAAAAATAAAATTTAATCATGCTATTTTCCATTTGCTTGTCTTGCTCGGCAGTTTCTGTCACTTCATTTCAGTCTATTTCTACGTCCTTGCGTAGGGAGATAGAAGTCAGGGTAAAGTGAATTAAGGCGGAAAAAGAGATGATCTGATGGTCGAATTTGTGATTTCAAAAGGGATTCTTATTCAGCTTTAATGCATTATCTGCACGCTAAATGCCTGTAAAGCATAGTAACCGTGGTACACTCCCGCCTTTCACGTCGTCTTAAAAGCTACGTGAAGAAGAAAAAATGACAGTTTGAGCTTTATTTAGCGGGTAATTGTCATCGAAGGTTTTGCCGAAAGGCAAAATGTAAGGATAGAAAATAGTTATTTAATTTATTAAGGAATCAAGGTTATGAGTACAGGTACAGTAAAGTGGTTTGATGCGGGTAAAGGTTACGGATTCATCACACCAGAAGATGGCAGTAAAGATTTGTTCGTTCACCATTCAGAGATCCAAACTGATGGTTATGCAACACTGAATGACGGCCAGCAGGTAGAATACGAAGTGGGACAAGGCCAGAAAGGCCCATGCGCAACCAAGGTTGTTGCTCTCTAATCGTAGATTACAAATTAGTCGAAACGGGTGCCGGTCTGACTGGTGCCCGTTCTTATTTAGAGTAAGTCAAAGCGTTATCCCCCTTATTATCCTCACCTGGACGATGGTGGGAATAACCAAAGTGACCCGGTCGGGTTATCCCGGTAAAACCCAAATATACACACCTAACGATTGGGTGGAGGGATTAGGGTTGTCTGTTTTTAGGTTTTCTTTTTGGTTTTTCATCTCTCTTTTTTCGACCTTTGCCTTTTGGCAAGGAGAGCTTCTGCTTGCCCTTGGGTGAGGGTGACTTTGCCGGTGTTTCTGGTCTTTGTTTGTCTCCCATGCGGCTGATACCCAGCTTTTGGCCGGCGACCCAGATATTTTTTAAGGCATGAAAAGTATCGTTTGGCATGCCCTTGGGCAAGTCAACCAGGGTGTGATCGTCGAAGATACTAATACGGCCGATGTTTTTGCCTGTGATGTCCGCTTCGTTGGCGATGGCGCCGACAATATTACCTGGCATGACTCCGTGGTCATGACCCACGGCCAGTCGGTAACGTTCCATACCTTCGGAGGGGGGTCCGTCGTTTCTGTCATTTTGTGATGGTCTGCGTTTTGATGGCGCTTGTCTTTTCCCCCGGTCTGAAAATGCCCCATCTTTCTTAAAACTATCGCCACGCCTCTTGTTTTCTCGCCGGGGTCTGCTTTCTTTATCCCAGCCTTTGTGTGCGCTTTGCTGCGGATTGTTCTGCAACAGGAATGGGGAATCACCCTGAAGTAACTGCGCCAGTGCGGCCGCAATTTGCAGCGGCGGCACGTCCTGATCCTTTTGGTATTGTTCAATCATCTTCGAAAACAGGCTCAGATCAACACCTTCGAGCGTTTCAGTAATACGCTGTTTGAATTTTTCGATACGTTTGTTGTTGATGAGATCGGTTGAAGGCAGATCCATGATCTCAATCTTCTTCCTGGTGGCGTGTTCAATGGCATATAGCATGCGCTTTTCACGCGGCGTGACAAACAATATTGCATCGCCTTCACGACCGGCCCGCCCGGTGCGGCCAATACGATGAACATAGGATTCTGTATCCGCCGGAATATCATAATTTACGACATGGCTGATACGTTGGACATCAAGCCCGCGTGCAGCCACATCAGTGGCGACAACAATGTCCAGTTTGCCTTTTTTCAGACGTTCGACAGTGCGTTCGCGCTGGTTTTGCGGAATATCCCCATTGAGTGGTGCCGAGGCATAGCCGCGGGCTTCCAGTTTTTCAGACAAATCGGCCGTTGCAAGTTTGGTGCGTACAAAAATTAGCATGGCATCGAAGGGCTCAGCTTCGAGGATACGGGTTAATGCGTCCAGTTTGTGAAAACCCTGCACTGGCCAGTAACGTTGACGAATGGTTTCGGCGGTGGTGGTTTTGACTTTAACGGTTACCTCGATGGGGTTGTTGAGATAGCGCGTAGCGATACGACGGATCTGTTGAGGCATGGTGGCCGAGAACAGGGCGATTTGACGTTCTTCCGGAGTCTGTTCAAGTATCCATTCCACGTCATCGATAAACCCCATGCGCAGCATTTCATCACCTTCATCCAGTACCAGCGTGGCAAGCTTGTCCAGCACCAGGGTGCCGCGGCAAATATGGTCCATTACACGTCCGGGCGTGCCAACAACAACATGTACGCCGCGCTGAAGGGCTCGAATTTGCACACTGTAATCCTGGCCACCGTAGATGGGCAGCACGTGGAAACCTTTCATATGATGGGCATATTTCTGAAAAGCTTCTGAGACTTGTATGGCCAGCTCGCGAGTGGGTGCAAGCACCAATACCTGTGGATCTTTTTGCTTTAAATCCAGTTTGGATAATATCGGCAATGCAAATGCTGCGGTTTTGCCGGTGCCTGTCTGAGCCTGGCCAACAACATCCCTGCCTTCCAACATGAGAGGAATGGTTTGTGCCTGTATGGCTGAAGGGGTTTCGTAGCCTACTTCGTCAAGAACTTTAAGCAGCGATGGCAGCAGCCCTAATTGGCCAAACGAGTCTTTTGTGTCAGCATTCATGTTCAGAATCCGGGTGTGCGAAAGTGATATTCAGATGGAATTATGCGCCAAATGGCTTCGCTTCGCGTCCTGAACCTTAACAATTGTGGTTGTAATTGAATTACCTGTTAAAAGACAGGGCTTTGTGAACAATAAAATAGCCGGGTCGTTTGAAGCTCCGACCCGGCCCTGTGTCTATTCAGATGGCTTGGTCGAATCCCTGGCTTCATTTAGAGCTGATGTTAAGGCCTCGGCCCATTTGGTCATCATCCGCCTGGCGACCGCCGTATTATTCACGCTGGTTCGCCATTCGGCATAACCACGGTCATAGTCGCGTTTACGATCGGTTGCCTTGGCGATTTTGTCATTTGTCAGGGAGTCATATAGCTCAAGGTTGAGTGTCATTTCGCCGGCCTTGGTAGAAAAAGCCTGAACGTTGGTTGAAGTCGGAATGTCCGGTGCAACAATGTCAAGATTGACGATGGCCGGTGCAACCCGCAAGACATCCGGACCCGCTTCCTCTACCATTTCATAGCCGTTATCAATCAGTTCCTTGGTAAATACCTCCATGAACAATGTTGCGACATCTTCCTGTATTTTCAGCATATCACTGTTTCTGACTTTCAAGTGATAGCTTTGATTCTGGTTGCGTTGCCAGTTTCTCTTGAATGAGACGGTCGCATCCTCCAGCCAGATTCGATCATAAATACTTAAATCAGCACCCGGATCGGCATAGACAGTAGCCAGTTTAGATTTTTTGACGAGTTCCATTCCCTCGCTGTCCACCTTGGGCTTACTCTTTGAGAAGGCCGGTGAAATCGTCGTAACGCTAAAAATTAATGCCATAATGACAAATAAATGTTTATTTAAATTCATGATAGTTACTCCTAGGTTGTCCCGCCCATGAGGTTATTGACCATAAAAACGCCAGTCAGTTTCCAGGGGCATGTGTTTCTAGCTACCCGTCAGGTTGGATTTGGGGGGAAACAACCTAATTGGAGAGCCTCTGAGTATTCATTAACCCATATCTCGTAGCCAACCTATACTAGGGGCTTGTTAGTATACTATCGGATTGAATAGCAATTTTTCCATACTATTTAGAGAATACTGGTATGTCTGTTCAGAAAGCACACTGGGAAAATGTTTACCAAAACAAGTCGCCGCTTGGGGTCAGCTGGTATCAAGCAAACCCCGGTCTGTCATTACAGCTTATTCGTGATACACGGCTTGCACTTGACGCACCGATTATTGATATCGGCGGGGGCGCATCGACGCTGGTGGATAAACTTTGTGAATCAGGTTATACACAGGTCAGCGTCCTGGATATATCAGGGAAGGCCCTGGCGCATACCAAGCAGAGGCTGGCCGAAAAAGTCAGCGCAGTGAAATGGTATGAAGAGGATGTAACCCGTTTTAATCCACCGCATCGGTTTTCGCTATGGCACGACCGGGCGGTGTTTCATTTTTTAACCAGCAGCAAGGACAGGGAAAGATACATTAAGGTGCTAAAACAAGCGCTGGAGCCGCGTGGTCATCTGATTATGATGACATTTGCCATCGACGGGCCAAACAAGTGCAGCGGGCTTGATATCGTTCAGTATGACGCAGACAAACTGATTGCAGAGCTAGGTACCGGTTTCGAGCTGGTAGAAACCGGTTTTGAAACCCATCTCACGCCGGCAGGTACTCCACAAAAGTTTGCATATTTTCGCTTTCTTGCCAATCCGGAGATTGCCTGACACATGTTAGCCGGAACAATGAATTCTATGCAATCGCTTGCCGCTCCTTTACGCGTGCTTGTCTTTTTGCTGCTGTCGTTAAGCCTGTCACGGGTGGTGCTCTTGGCCTGGTACTGGGATCGTGTCGCACCCACCGGTGGCAGCTGGTTTATTCTTTTACAGGGTATCCGTTTTGATCTTGTGCTGATGGGTATGGTTCTCGGTCCTGCCTTGCTGGCAGCGCCATGGGTGACAGGGTTCAAAAGGGGTGTGTCGTGGTTACGGGGTTACCTGGTGGCTGTGACGGTATTCGTTTTATGGGTGGAGCTGGGGACGATCCCCTATATTGATCAATACGATTCCCGCCCGGATTTTATCTATGTTGAATACCTGATTTACCCCCGTGAGGTTCTATCTATGCTGCTGGCCTCCTATGGCCTGTTGATGTTGGTGGTGGGTGTGATAACGATTGCGTCCGCCATGCTGACATGGCGTCTGACGCGCAGCGCTGCCCAGTTTCGATCCCATCAATACCTGCCTGGAGCCCTGTTTCTTACACCGGTTATCATACTCGCGATATTCGCCATGATCCGCTCGACACTGGACCACCACCCGGTCAACCCCAGTACCGTGGCTTTCACGACCGACTCCATGGTTAACCAGTTAGCGCTTAATTCACCCTATACCCTGATCTACGCGATCTATGAACAAAACCGGGACTCAAGGGACGGGGCCGCAAACTACGGCCGGATGGATGACAGCAAGGTCCTGAGTATCGTCATTGAAACCGCCGGCCTGGAAGGTAAAGTCGATTTGCAAAGTGACACACCCACAATGCACAAGCAGTCGGCAACACGGCGTCTGGATCAGCCACTGAACCTCGTCATCGTCCTGGAAGAAAGTCTCGGCTCCGAATTCGTCGGTAGCCTGGGAGGCAAAGACCTGACACCGAACCTGGATGGACTTGCTGATGAGGGTATCTGGTTTGAGCGACTCTATGCTACGGGTACCCGTTCAGTCCGTGGTATCGAAGCGATTGTTTCAGGGTTTCCACCCACTGCAAAACGCAGTGTTGTCAAACTGACCGAAACACAAAAAGATTTTTTTACCATTGCCAATGTTCTTGAAAAGCAAAATTATCAGACCAGTTTCATTTATGGCGGATCAGCGCATTTTGACAATATGCGTCGTTTCTTTCTGAACAACGGCTTCCAGACGGTTATCGATCAGAAAGACTTTGAAAACCCTCAATTCACAGCCACCTGGGGTGTTTCCGACGAGGATCTTTTTCTAAAGGCACACGAATACTATTCAGCACAAGGTGACCAGCCATTTTTTGGCCTGGTATTTTCATCCAGTAACCACAAACCGTTTGAGATTCCAGCCGGTAAGGTAGAACCCCGAACTGGCCCGGATGCCGGGCGTGATATGGCAGTAGCCTACGCGGATTATGCACTGGGCAAGTTCCTGGCGATGGCGCGGGCATCCAACTACTGGCACAACACGGTATTTCTGGTTATCTCGGATCATAACTCACGGGTAAAAGGTGCCCACCTGATCCCCGTTGAGCGTTTTCATGTTCCTGGTGTGATATTAGGTAGCAGTATAGAACCAAGGACTGTAACGGGTATTACCAGTCAAATTGACCTTTTACCGACCTTACTCTCACTGATGGGTATTGATAGTTGGCACCCGGCCATTGGTCGCGATTTAACCCTTGGGGAATTCTACCAGGGCGGAGGCCGTGCACAGATGCAGTTTCATGACATACAAGGCTGGCTGGTGGATGGCAAAGTCGTCATCATGCAGCCAAAGTTGCCGATGCAAACTTATTTATATGAGCCGGGCGGTTCTCTCAAACCGGACCCGGCACCTGACCATGCGCTGGAGCAACAAGCCTTGGCGCATGCGCTCTGGCCGGTAATTATGATTAGAAACAAGGCTTATCGCCCTTAGTATAGTGTCAACCCTAAAAGGTAGGATCAGCGAGAATCTGATTTCAGTGGCCCTGGTTGACAAATCCTGTCGCTCAATAGACCCTGAACCCTCAGCCTCACTCAATGACACCGACATGGGCATGTTTCTATTCGGAGTGGTAATATGTCCATTGCTTGAGTATCGCGTACAAAGATTGTTATAAAGGGACGTTCGTTAGCACCAGGGAGCACCACGCAGGGAAATGCCATGAGCACATCAAGCAAAAGGGTTCTGATCACCGGGGGGGCTGGCTTTCTGGGCTCTCATCTGTCCGAGCGACTGCTGGGCCAGGGGCATGATGTATTGTGTTTAGACAACTTTTACACCAGCACCCGGCGTAACATCATCCACCTTCTCGAACACCCGAATTTTGAACTCATGCGCCACGACGTGACCTTTCCTCTTTACGTCGAAGTCGATCAGATCTACAACATGGCTTGCCCGGCATCGCCTATCCATTACCAACGCGATCCGGTACAGACTACAAAAACTAGCGTGCATGGCGCGATTAATATGCTGGGTCTCGCCAAGCGCACGGGCGCGCGAATCCTGCAGGCTTCAACCTCTGAAGTGTATGGCGACCCCGAGGTACACCCGCAAACTGAAGATTACTGGGGTAATGTAAACCCCATTGGTATCCGTTCCTGTTATGACGAGGGCAAACGCTGTGCCGAGACCCTGTTTTTTGATTATCGCCGCCAACATAACACAAAAATAAAAGTCGCCAGAATATTCAACACCTATGGCCCCAGGATGTTGCCCGATGATGGTCGCGTGGTTTCCAACTTCATCATGCAGGCCATACAGGGTCAAGACATCACAATTTATGGAGATGGTAACCAGTCCCGTTCTTTCTGCTATGTGGACGACCTCGTAGATGGGCTGATCAGCTTGATGAATTCAAGAGAGGATTTAACCGGCCCGGTAAACCTGGGCAACCCGAGTGAATTTACCATCAAAGAGCTCGCTGAAAAGGTCATTGAAATGACGGGTTCCAACTCCAGTCTGATTTTTGAACCACTACCCCAGGACGATCCGACTCAAAGGCAGCCGGACATTACGCAGGCGAAAGCGGAACTGGGCTGGGAGCCTGGCGTTACACTGGAGGCAGGCCTGAAACCAACAATAGATTATTTCAAGGCGCTAACATTCTGAATATACACTACTACACACGAGAAACCGGAAACCGGTATTGCGGAAGCCGAAAAAGTTGTGCTTTCGCTTATCCAGTAGCTGGTTGAAAGGGAAAAAATGTCGACGCCATTTTGTGTTCTGATCATTGGCGATTCCAGCACAGATATGCCTCTTTTCGAAAGGCAGCTGTGCAAACACTGGCCTGTGCTGGTTTTAGAGCGGGTGGATAGTGTAGAGGGTCTGCAAACAGTTTTGAGTAAACAAGCCTGGGACTGCGTTCTTTATGATCAGGTCATTCCGGGGTTCGATGCGATGAAGGCATTGAGCATTTCCAAGAAAATGATGTTTAACCCACCATTTTTGATCATTTCAGATATTGTCAACTTTAAGAGTGCGGTCAACCTGTTGAAGAGCGGGGCTGATGACTATATAGACAGGGACAATCTCGACCAACTCGTACCGGCCATTGAACAAGCTCTGGATGATCTCAGGGGCACCGGTCTGCGATCTGAGGCTGTGCGCGAACTTCAGGACACCGAGCGCCGGCTTGGACAGGCTCAATGGCATGCACTAATCAATACATTGCCCGACCTGGTTTGGTTGAAAGATCCACGGGGTGTCTACCTGGCTTGCAACCACAGGTTCGAACGATATCTTGGTGCAGATGAAGATGAGATTATCGGAAAGACCGATTACGACTTCATGCATGCACCACTGGCGGATTCTTTTCGTGAACAAGACAAGCAGACGATGTCTGCCGGCAAGCGCTGTATCAGTGAAGAGCAGATATGTTTTGCTGACGACGGGCATGTAGAACTACTTGAAACCATCAAGGTCCCCATGTACCAACCCGATGGTGAGTTAATGGGTGTATTGGGTGTTGGCCGTGATATCACCCAGCGCAAGATGAATGACGAGTTCATGATGCTCCAGACCCGTCGCGCTGAAGCAGTGCAGAAACTGTCGTTAATCGCCGAGAAGAAGGACGAAATCGCCTTCATAATGGCTGGTCTGGATCTTGTGGAGGATCTCACTTATAGCGGTATTTCATTTTTACATTTTTGCCTTAGCGAAGAAGGTAGTGCCGAATCAACCATCTGGTCGGAGCGTACGCTGGAGGAGTATTTGGAAACGACCGGTGATGCGCACTTACCGTTTGATGCAGCAGGTTTTTGTGCGGATGTGCAGAGCCAGCTTACTGCAGTTATGTTCAACGATCATGCCGATTATGAATATCGAAAAGGTTTTCCCGAGGGAAACACTGAACTGAAACGCCTGATCTCGGTACCGGTCATCGAAGATGGCCAGGTTGTATTGGTTGTTGGCATCGGCAACAGGGATAGCGAGTACTCGGTTCTTGAAAAGGAGACCGTGCAACTGATTGCCAATGAAATATGGCGCATTATCCAGCGTCGCCGTCTCGAAATCAGATCGGCACGTTTTAGCCGTGTACTCGAAAATAGTCTGAATGAAATACTGATTTTTGACAGTCAGACCATGCGCTTTACTGATGTAAACAAAGAAGCACAATTAAATTTGGGTTATTCAATGGAAGAGTTGCGTGGTATGACTCCTGTTGACATCCAACCGCAATTTACAACCGGGTCTTTTGCCAGGCTGATAGAACCGCTGCGAACCGGCCAACAGCCGGAACTGATGATCACAACCGTTCATCGACGTAAAGACCAGACCATGTATCCCGTTGAAATCCACCTTCAGTATATGGATGAGCACCCGCCGGTTTGTGTTGCGGTTGTGCGGGACATCGATGAGCGCTTACGTATGGAGAGTGAATTGCGCAAACTGGCGCAGGCAGTGGAACAAAGCCCGGCGAGTATTGTTATCACCAATCTCAAGGCTGAAATTGAGTATGTCAATGAGGCTTTTTTAGACTCGACAGCTTATACCCACGAAGAACTCATTGGAAAGAACCCGCGTATTCTGCAATCAGGCAATACCCCGGCGGAAAGTTTTCAGTCTTTATGGGCAGCATTGACCAAAGGTAATGCCTGGCAGGGTGAGTTCTATAATCAGAACAAGCATGGCAAGGAGTACATTGAGCACGCAATCGTTACTCCGATTCGCAACCCCAAGGGCGCTGTCACACATTATCTGGCGGTCAAGGATGATATTACCGAGAAAAAACAACTGACACAGGAACTGGAGGCCCACCGCCATCATCTCGAGGAACTGGTAGGAAAGCGTACAGCAGAACTGGCCGAGGCCGGAGAAAGAGCTGAGGCCGCTAACAAGGCCAAAAGTGTCTTCCTTGCCAATATGAGCCATGAAATCCGCTCGCCCATGAACGCCATCATCGGGCTTACGCATCTGTTGCGGCGGGCCAACCCAAGAGATGATCAGGCCTCAAGTTTGACAAAGATCGAAACCTCCGCCGGACACCTTCTATCGATCATCAATGATATCCTTGATCTTTCAAAGATTGAATCCGGAAAGCTGACCCTGGAAAAATCAAACTTTAATCTCAGCGAGGTCTTCGAGCATATCCAGTCGTTGTTCCGTGAGGAGCTTGACGCCAAGGGTTTGACCATTGATGTCGACATGGGCGACACACCTGCCTGGCTTAAGGGTGATGTCACCCGGCTTCGTCAGGCGTTGTTTAATTATGTTGGAAACGCAATCAAGTTCACCGAGCAAGGTGCGCTCTACCTGCGCGCCAGAATACTGGAAGAGACTGATAGTGAAGTACTGGTGCGGTTTGAAGTGCAGGACACCGGTATAGGTATCCCGGCCGATATGCTGCCTGGCCTGTTTGAAGCGTTTGAGCAGGGTGATGCTTCCACCACTCGTGTCCATGGTGGTACCGGGCTGGGGTTGGTGATTACCCGGCGGCTGGTATTCATGATGGATGGTGAGGTGGGAGCGGAAAGTGAGTTGGGCGAGGGTAGTACATTTTGGTTCACCGCCCGGCTTGGTCGTGGTCATGATCAAATGTCCTTCAAGCCCTCCGGCCTCGTAGATGGTGCCGAGCAGCAGTTGCGCGTTAAGTATGCGGGTTCAAAAATACTGCTGGCTGAAGATAATGTCATCAACAGTGAAGTTGCGGTTGCGCTGCTGTCGAGTGTGGGATTGGCTGTGGACACGGCAAAAAACGGTCGCGTGGCCGTGGCGATGACCCGCGAGAAAGCTTATGACCTCATCCTGATGGACATCCAGATGCCTGAAGTTGATGGTTTGGAAGCAACACGCCTGATCCGTTCTACTGTCAACCCGAGAACGGCCAACGTGGACACACCAATACTGGCCATGACGGCCAACGTGTTTAAAGAAGACCGCCAGGCTTGCAAGGATGCTGGCATGGAAGATTTTATAGCCAAACCGGTAGAGCCGGACAATCTGTTCTCGACTATTATAAAATGGTTGCCAAATCCGGAGGACCCGGTAAATGACGATGTTTTGCAGAGCCCGGCAGCCCCCTCGGAGCCGGAGTTGAAGACCATCCCGGATACACCGGTTGACCCCGAAGCCCTGAAGCGCATTTTTGCAGACGATCATAGTTCACAACAGAATGTACTACAAAAATTCGTATTACAGATGGATGATATATTGACTGAATTTGAGGCGGCCTTCAGGCAACGTGATTTTGAACAGGTTCGGTTCCACGCCCATAAACTCAAGTCGTCAGCACGTACGGTAGGGGCGTATTCACTGGCTGATTTATGTCTTGCCCTCGAGACTGCTGCACGCGATAAGCAGTGGACGGAGATCGACGGCCTCGCTGCTAATTTGAAACCGATCATAGATTCCGTCAAGGACTACGCCAAAGGTTTTTAGTGTCATTATCCGCCTGGTGCCGGGTATTTGAACAGGACGCTCACTTTCCCCTCAACCTCGAAATTAACTTTCGACATTCTTCAAGAAAAAGTACCGAACTGGCAACTGCAGCGGCCAGTAGCCAATCGCCAGGGGCGAGCTTTTCAACGTTGAATATTGCATGTGCCGGTGTCCATTGGATGGCCAGTATCTGCAAGATAACTACACCGGCCAAGGCCAGCCATAGCGTGCGATTACGGAAGAAATTAGTATTGAATGTGCTTTCCTTGGCAACCCGGGCATTGAAAGCATTGAACACCTGGAACAAGACAAAGGTGGTGAAAGCCAGGCTTTGCGCATGTATCGCTGACCCGGTTTTCAGACCCCACCACAGCATACCCAGGGTGCCGACCATCATGGTTAGCCCGTAAGCCATTAATTTGCCCAGAAGACGTAATTGTAAAATTCGGTTGGTAGTCTTGCGCGGTTTGTGGGACATGATGTCCGGTTGTGCCGGGTCCAGGCCCAGTGCCATCGCGGGCGGCCCGTCCATAATGATGTTAACCCATAACAATTGAATCGGAGTAAACGGCAATGGAAGCCCCATGAATGGTGCCACCAGTACGGTCAATATTGCACCGATATTTGTAGATAGCTGAAAACGGACGAATTTAACGATGTTCTCGTAAATGGTTCGTCCTTCTTTTACCGCTTTCACTATGGTGGCGAAATTATCGTCGGTCAGCACCATGGTCGCCGCCTCTCTGGCCACATCGGTACCCGTGAGACCCATGGCGACCCCGATATCTGCGGTCTTGAGTGCCGGTGCATCATTCACACCGTCACCGGTCATCGCCGTAATATGACCGCGAGACTTGAGTGCAAGCACAATACGCACTTTCTGTGTCGGTGTGGCACGCGCGAAAACACCCATGTTTTCAATTCCGGCCGATAATTCTTCATCGCTCATGGCATCAAGTTCTGCGTTGGTCACAACTTCACCAACAATACCCAGTTCACGGGCGATGGCAGCGGCCGTAATTTTTTGATCCCCTGTGATCATTTTGATCGAGATACCGGCGTCATGACACAATGCAATGGCGTCACGGGCTTCGGGCCTGGGTGGGTCCATCAGACCCACCAAACCGGTGAATACCAGGTCTTTTAAATACTTGAACAGGTCACCGAGCGGCTCAAAATCGCTGGCCGGCAATTCCGTCCAGGCGACGGCCAGTACCCTCAGCCCGGTATCTGCCATTTGTTCGTTGGCATGTTCAATTTGTTCAAGTTGAGCCGAATCAAGAACCTGATCACCGTTCTGGTTATATACCATCTTGCAGTTTTTCAGCAGAATATCCGGAGCGCCTTTAACCATGACCCGCACACGCCCTCCAACGAGGTGAAAGGTCGCTTGATACTTGTGCTCGGCGTCAAAGGGTATCTCGGCAACACGCGGGTAGTGCAGTTGCAGCTCTAGAGGGTCGTATCCCCCCTTTGTTGCGACCGTCAACAAAGCCCCATCCATCGGGTCACCAATGACCTGGCTGGCGCGCAATTCAGAGTCGTTGCAAAGTGTGACCGGAATTAACAGGGCGTCCATATCCGGCAGGCTTGAGTCATTGCCGGTGATCTCACCCACGGGATTGTAACCTTCGCCACTGACCTCAAGAAGCTGACCGCCGGTATAAAGCTGGCGTGCGGTCATCTGGTTTACAGTCAGCGTGCCGGTTTTATCCGAACAAATCACCGAGGTGCAGCCGAGTGTTTCCACGGCGGCGAGACGTTTGACGATGGCCTGGTTACGCGCCATACGTTGCAGACCGATTGCCAGGGTCACAGTTACCACTGCGGGTAGACCTTCCGGGATTGCCGCTACAGCCAGTGCGATAGCTGTCATGACCATGATGACCCAGGGTTCACCACGTAGCAGGCCGGCGAGCAGCATGAATGCAACGACGATACCCGCAATCAGCGCCAGTCGCCTGCCCAGGTGATCCAACTGTACTTGAAGCGGTGTAGGTGACTCTTCCGCCTCAACCAGCATGCCCGCCAATAAACCCAGTTCCGTCCTCATACCGGTAGCGGTTATCACCATTTCGGCCCGGCCCCGGGTCACGATGGTATTCATGAAAAACAGGTTGGCACGTTCTGCCAGTGGAACATCCCGGCCGGCCAGCGAGCTCACGTGTTTGCGGACGGTTCGCGACTCTCCGGTCAATGCAGACTCATCTACTTCAAAGCTATGCGCAGCAATCACGCGACCATCGGCGGGTACCCTGTCACCGGAACCAAGCAATACGATATCCCCCGGTACCAGCTTTTCAGCAGACAGCGTCATTGTTTGTCCATCACGGCGCACTTCCGCTGTCGGAGCGAGCATTGTCTTCAGCGCTGCAAGTGATTGCTCAGCGCGGTGTTCCTGAGAAAAGCCCAGAAAGGCGTTAATGAAAACCACCATCAGAATGACCATTGCATCGGTCAGGTCTCCAATGACAGCAGCGAGTATGGCCGCGCCGATCAGCACCAAAATAAGAACACCTTTGAACTGGTCGGCCAGCAATAGCCAGCGGCTTCTGGGTGGGGCTTCTCTTAAGCGATTGGGGCCGTAATACCTATGACGGGCGGCGGCTTCATCAGAACTGAGGCCGGTAATAGGGTCTACTCGAAGTAGTCGTGTCGCCTCGGTAGCACTGACATGGTGCCATTTGGCGGCTGTGGTTTCGCTTTCTGTCATCCACATGGATTGTAAGGCATCTCAATGAATTGGAACACATGCACGTTACACACGCATGCTATTTACCAAAAATTGGCATAAGATAAAATATTCAGAAATCCAACATTATGGAGCGCGCAATGTCATACCAAAAACCCGAATTCAAACCACAATACGAAAATTACATTGGCGGGGAGTGGATAGCCCCCATCGATGGTGAGTATTTTGATAACACATCTCCTGTCGATGGAAGTCACATCGCACAGGTTCCCAAGTCCAACAGCAAGGATATTGACCTGGCGGTTAAATCTGCCGGCAAAGCGGCCGAAGCCTGGGGTAAAACCTCTGCAACCGAACGCAGCAATATCATGTTCAAAATTGCTGAGCGCATTGAAGAAAACCTCGAGAGCCTGGCCCTGGTGGAATGCTGGGATAACGGTAAAGCCATTCGTGAAACCATGGCAGCCGACATCCCCCTGGCCGTGGATCACTTTCGCTATTTCGGAAGTGTCATTCGCGCAGAGGCAGGACAGGTGGCTGATTTAGACACGGGTACGGTCACGATGGAGGTTCATGAACCATTGGGTGTCGTGGGTCAAATCATTCCGTGGAACTTTCCGATATTGATGGCGACATGGAAACTGGCCCCCGCGTTGTCTGCTGGCAATTGTGTGGTTCTAAAACCTGCAGAGCAGACACCTGTTTCCATTCTTTTCCTGGTGGATCTGATTGCAGATCTGCTGCCGGCAGGCGTTTTGAATGTTGTAAACGGTTTTGGCCCGGAGGCGGGTAAACCCTTGGCGACTCATCCGGATATCAAGAAAATTGCATTCACCGGCGAAACCACCACCGGTCGGCTTATCATGCAATATGCCTCCGAGAATATTATTCCCGTGACACTGGAATTGGGCGGCAAGTCACCAAACATCTTCTTTGAAAGCGTCATGGCCCAGGACGATAACTTCCTGGATAAAGCAATCGAAGGACTGGTGTTATTTGCCTTTAACCAGGGTGAGGTTTGCACCTGCCCATCACGTGCGTTGATTCAGGAAAGCATTTATGAAGAATTCATGGAGCGCTGCCTGAAACGTGTTGAAGCTATCAAGATGGGTGATACGCTGGATTTGAGTACCCAGATGGGTGCCCAGGCCTCCAATGACCAATATGAGAAAATCCTGAATTATATCGATGTCGGCAAGCAGGAAGGTGCGGAGTTATTGACCGGTGGCGAGGCCTATGAAAACGAGATCTACCCAAATGGCCTGTACATTAAACCGACCATTTTCAAGGGCCATAACAAGATGCGGATTTTCCAGGAGGAAATATTCGGCCCGGTGCTGTGTGTAACCACCTTCAAGAACGAAGCAGAGGCAATGGAAATTGCCAATGACACCCTGTATGGCCTGGGTGCCGGTGTCTGGACACGTGATGTGCACCAGATGCAAACCTTCGCCCGTGGTATCCAGGCAGGTCGTATCTGGTGTAATTGCTACCACGCCTACCCTGCAGGTGCTTCATTCGGTGGTTACAAGAAATCCGGTATAGGCCGCGAAAACCACAAGATGATGTTGAGCCACTACCGTCACACAAAGAATGTGTTGATGTCATACGACAAGAACCCGTTGGGATTCTTCTGAGCGGCGGGGTTGTAGAGTGGTTGTAGAACGCGTATCGGTTACTGAGAAAGCCAAAGCGGTTATAGACCAGCTAAAGCAAACACATGGTGACCTGATGTTCCACCAAAGCGGGGGCTGTTGCGATGGCTCGGCCCCCATGTGTTTTGCAAAAGGCGATTTCCTGGTGGGCTCAAGAGATCTTTGCCTGGGCGAGATAGAAGGCTGCAGGTTTTACATGGCTGCGGATCAATTTGAGTACTACAAAAACTCACATATCGTGGTCGATGTCACCCAGGGCAGGGGTTCGAGTTTTTCGCTGGAGATACCTCTTGGTCTGAGGTTCATGGCTATTTCACGAATTTTTACTGATGATGAATTGGCCGATGTCCGGCCGGTAGAGGTTTAGGAGATTTATGTATTCAGCTTCCTGTCATTGTGGCGCCATCAGTTTAAAGGTGGATGAAAAGCCGGAAGCACTCATAGAGTGCACCTGTTCAATTTGTCACCGCCTGGGCGCGCAATGGGCTCATTACACACGTAAGCAAGTGCGGATGACTGGCTCCACTGCCGCGGGAACGGCTTATCTTTGGGGCGATAAATGCATTGAGTTTTACCACTGCGATACCTGTGGCTGCATGACTCACTATGAAAGCATCGAAAAGAATGAAGATAGTCGGATTGCGATAAACACGCGGATGATGCAACGAAAAGATACCGCCGGTATTCCCATCAGGGTTTTTGATGGCGCAGACACATGGAAATTTCTGGATGAATAGAGCCATGAAAAAATTAGGGAATGGGCTTCACCCGCACAACTCATATAAACTGCTGGTGAAGCCCGGCCCCCCAAAGCACAATGACTAATCGACTTTTGAAACCTGTGTGCTGGCTGCCTTGTCGTCCAGGGGTTTGTTGGTCAGTCTGATGACTTTGCCCCTGCTGTTTACGACGCAGTCCATTCTAGATACCAGTTCGCTGCTTTGAGGGTCCCTCGCATACAGGCTAAAAACCTCACGCGATTGCAGTTTTCTATCAAAACCCTCATTGGCCGCATCCATCTTATAATTAACGGGCGTGCCGTTGCTTATGGAAAGTTCGTTGACCAGTGCATCAGCACAGGCTTGCAGACCGACCTGGCCTGTGGTTGCGTGTGTCTGAAAAGGAACCAGTGACATTACCAAGGCACATTTAGCTAAATACTTGTTCTTACTGTTCATGATTAATCTCCTCCATTGATTGTGTTCTTGAACGTGGTAAGGAGCTTATCGGCAGGCCGTTTTACTGACAAACGGGATTAAATCGCCTATACGACAATTATTTTCACTCGTCGCTCTGAAACTCCCTGATGATCCATTCGATGAGATTTACGATATCGGGACGTTCGGTTTCTTCCGGTCGGTGAGCCAGGTAGAAATGTTCATCCGTCACCCACTCTGTTTCAAACGCCCGTTGAAGGGCGCCTGATTGAAACCAGTTTTTGCTCAAAGGCCAGGAGACGATGGCGAACCCCAGGCCTTGGGCCGCGGCCTGTACAACGGTCGACATTGAATCAAAACGAAGCACCTTGCCAGCGGTCGGCGCTTCTATTTCAAGGGCTTTGGCCCAGTTACTCCAGGCATGGGGACGATTCTCATGCACGATGAGTGTCTGGCCGTTAAGGCTCTTGAAAGAAGAGTTATCAAAACCTTTCACCAGGGAAGGCGCGCCGGCGACCACCAGGCGCCGGGCAAATAATGGATAGGTGACCAGTTCCGGCCAGTCACCGGAGCCCAGCAGTATCGATAAATCGGTTTCGGCCGAATGCTCTTTCACCAGGCTGTGTTGGGTGCTTACGCGTATATCGGTATCCGGCATGATGGCCTGGAAATCATGTAGCTTTGGCAGAAGAATTTCGTTCGCAAAAAATGGCGGTACACAAAGACGGATCATCCCCCTTCCGTATTGTGCCCATAATTGGTGCGTTTCCATTTCCAAACGGGCAAACATGCCATCAAGGAAATCAAAATACTTCTTGCCGGGTTCAGTGAACTCAAGGGCACGTGTCTTACGCACAAAAAGGTCCAGGTCCAGGAACTCTTCCAGACTTTTAACCTGGTGACTTATAGCGGAGGCGGTTAAACACAGCTCTTCGGCGGCCAGCTTAAAACTCAGGTGACGGCCAGCAATCTGGAACGCCCGCAATGACCTGAGTGAGGGCATTCTTCTCTTTGTATTCATGGGTATCGCAATCTATCTGTTGAACAAGTGGGTTCAATGCAATAAGCACGCCAACAGATAACTGGCTGCGATCAGGTTCGAGGTGCTGCTAAACCTTAGTAAACCACCGTTTGAATGGCCCGTGCCGGGATGGTCCATTCCGCCTCCCGGTCTGCAACGTAAAAATTGAAATCAACTGGTTTATCGGTTTTATTCAGAATGACGGTAGCAAAAGAGCCATCAGGGTTAACAAATGAGGCCGCCAGCAAAAAGCTCTGACTTACCGTTGTGCTGATCCGTTTTGCACCGGGCTTTATGTATTTTGAAAAGTGACCCAGGTAATAAT
>Ga0265306_10000534_pt1 | contig 18225 bp, 18 predicted proteins | sample Helome_3_FD_192493 | JGI IMG/M metagenome (GOLD analysis project Ga0265306, IMG submission 192493) | Marine sediment microbial communities from subtidal zone of North Sea - Hel_20160420 (Illumina Assembly) | ecosystem: Environmental > Aquatic > Marine > Subtidal zone > Sediment ... | reverse complement strand
GCCATGGGAACAATAATGAGCATATAGAGGAAAGAGATAATACCGGCTTTAAAAAAAGCACCTATCCAGGAACTCTTGTAAAAATTTCTCAGGGCTATCATCAGGTAGATAAGAAAAGAGAAGGTAATGAGCATTTCCAGCCAACTGGGAATCTCCCATACTTTATTCACCAGGAGAATGGTACAAAAGGTGGTGAATATAAAAGTGAAGAAATAAAAGCTGAATACCAGATGGTGGGCAAAGATGGCCGGTTTCCAATAAAATACTTTCAAGAGCACTGCAAAAAGTGGTAATAGAAGGAACATTGCCACAGGAATAGTGTCATATAATGCCTGCAGGATACCCCCACCCCGTTGTTCATAAAACTTGAGCATTTGGGTATAGAATCTGCGCGTAAAAGCGTCTGCATTGTCCTTCATTCCCATCGCCTTAAATTTTTGGTCTAAGGGCGCTCCGGCAGCAATAAGGGAGTCTAACTGCTCGCGTCTAAAACCAAAATCTACACTGACTACCTCGGGTTCTGAAGCCATTACAGAATCTATTTCCCTGATTTCTTCATCTGTTAAACCTATAGTTTTCTGACTTTTTTTCAGGACTTTTTTAGCTTCGGCAAGCGCTAATGAATCCTGTTTTAGAGGAATAGAATCGAGGTTGATCTCCTGTTCCATCCCTTTTTTTATTGCCTCAGAAACTTTATTATCTGCTTTGCGGATAGTAAAAGAAAAGATAAAGAAAAAAATGACGGAAATAAAAAGGTAAAACTGCGCCGGATGCAGGTATTTAAGGCGTTTTCCATCTACAAACCTCCGGGCCACTACGCCGGGTTTTACCATTAGGGTTCCAAAACTCCTGAAGAATCTGGCATCTATAGAAATATAATTATCTATGGTATTACTAAAGAGGACTCCAATAGTAAGGTTATCTGCCGTTTCCTGGCCACAGTATGGGCAATAATCAAAAGAGGAATCAAAGGTTTCTTCGCAATTTTTACATTGTTCAGTGGTTGGCATATAGATAACTTTGAATAAAAATACAAAAAGCATTGATACTTCAAATTAAATTCCGTGGAGCAGAAATGAATTTTTCCAAACTGGATCTTGTTAGTTGTCTCACGATCTGCTTTTATCCTAAAAAAGGTATACTTATCCGGAAAGTATTTATGATAATAAGGTATATTAGTACGCATATAACGAGTTGTACGTCATTTAAACCAATAAATGGAATTAAAAATAAATAGTATTCTTTTCTTGCTCGTAGTTGTTCTGATTTTAAGTTATAAGGACTCAGATAAAAATATATCCGAACAAGTATTCAAAAATTCTGATGCTTATACTTTAGTCAAAGATTGGCCAAATTTGCCCAATACTTTTACTTTGGGAAGCCCTACTGGATTGGGACTTGACAGTTCCGGAAATATAATTGCATTTCATCGTTCTGGCAGAGTTTGGGAGACTAATCCTATTTCACATCTTCCGGTCATTAAAGAAAATACTGTCTCAGTGATAGATTCAAAAAGCGGTGAAATATTAAAATCTTGGGGAAAAAATATATTCATAATGCCTCACGGACTTGAAGTTGATAATCAGGATAATGTTTGGGTTACGGATTGTGGACTTCATCAAGTTTTCAAATTTGATGCTAATGGTAATTTATTGATGACATTAGGTGAAGCAAAAGTTTCAGGAAACGATTCTGAACATTTTAATCTGCCTACAGACATTGCTGTTTCAGCTGATGGTTCTTTTTACGTAAGTGATGGATATGGAAATAGTAGAGTAATAAAATTTTCAAAAGAAGGAAAATATTTATTTGAATGGGGCAAATTCGGAAATAAAAAAGGAGAGTTTAAAATTCCGCACGGAATTGATTTAGATAATGAAGGAAATATCTATGTTGCTGACCGAGAAAATAATCGAATTCAAAAGTTTGACAGCAAAGGAAATTTCATTACGCTCTGGCAAAATCAAGTAACTGACCAGTTATACTCTGTAACAATTGATAATCAAAACAACCATTTATTTGGAATAGATTATTTGATTGTCAAAAATAAAATCGTTAAAGGTTCTGATATTTTCCGCTTTGATTTAGATACTAAATTACAAGTTCAATTTGGTAGATCAGGACACTACGATGGTCCTGTTACGAGGTATCACGATATTCAAATAGATAAAGAAGGAAGTATTTACGTTGGTGATATTTTGGGGAATAGAATTCAGAAATTCAAATTAAAAGATTAAAATAAAAACGCCGTAAACAACGTGTATAATCCATGGCTCCGCAAGTTGGTTAACAAGAAGAAATATTCCTACAAATAATTAACTTTATAAATCTATGATCCCATTGCGACATAGCCACAACGGAATCATGCACAGAAACGTTGTGCCTAATTAAAAGTACACTAATAAAATAACTTAGAGATGAAAGTCACAGCCGAAAAAAATGAAAAGGTTGCCAATATGATATTTGCATCCATTTATCCACTTTACCTGAATAGATTGGAGAAAAATGGTAGAACAAAGGAAGAACTCAACCAGGTAATTAAATGGTTTACTGGTTTTGATCAAGATGCTTTAAATGTACTTATTGATGAAAAAGCAACTTTTAGAACATTTTTTCAAAAAGCTAAAATAAATCCGAACGCACACTTGATTAAAGGAGTCGTTTGTGGTTATCGAATTGAAGAAATAGAGGATGAATTTGAATTGTATAGACAATGTAGACGTATGGAAAAGCTGATTGATGAATTGGCAAGAGGTCGTAAAATGGAGAAAATTTTGCGTAAAGAAAAATAATAAAATAGAAATTAAATGAAACAAAACGGATCTATAATAATTCCAACCATGAGATACAAAGATGCTCCAGCAGCAATTGAGTGGCTGTGTAATGCTTTCGGATTTGAAAAGCATTTGGTTGTGCCAGGTGAAAATGAACTTATTGCTCATGCACAGTTAAATTTTGGTAAGGCTATGATCATGTTAGGGTCTGAAAATGATAACGAATATGGTAAATTCGTCAAGACACCTAAAGACCTAAATGGTATTAATACGCAAACCCCGTATATCATTGTTGAAGAAATCGATGACCATTATAGTAGAGCTATTGCAGCTGGAGCAAGAATAGTATTAGATATAAAAGACGAGGACTATGGTGGTCGTGGATACAGTTGTCAAGATCCAGAAGGGTACATATGGAATTTTGGTTCATACAATCCATGGGCATAATGAAAAATAAAAAGCCTACACCCAACATAGGCTATGAAATCATTGATGCCCTGCGGGACGGCAACGCTTCATAGCAAAACCGTTGGTGGTCATTTAAGGATACTTGATAAATTGAAATTGAACACAAAAAGTGTGAATTAAAAAATACTAATAGTGAACTAATGCTAACTGATATTAATCCGAAATTGCCAATGCGTGACAAAAAGGTTACGAGAGAATTTTACATCAATAAATTGGGATTTAAAGAAATAGGAGATTATGAGGGGTATTTGATGGTTCAAAAAGATAAAATAGAAATGCATTTCTTTGAATTTAAAGAACTTGATCCTAAAGAAAATTATGGGCAAGTCTATATTAGAACGGACAATATTGACGATTTTTATAAGTCTCTATTGGATAAAAAAACTAAAATACATCCGAATGGTTCATTGGAAACCAAACCTTGGGGGCAAAAGGAATTTTCTATACTTGACCCAGACAACAATCTATTAACATTTGGACAAAGTATTTAAAAATAAAAAACGAACCGCAAAAATGGCTATAATCCATCACGCCCCAGGCGTGACAGAATCATACACAATACCTTTAGTACCTATTTAAAGTAAAAATGAAGATACAAGCCCTACATGAATTTCATGATGCTGATTTTTCAAAAGAATGGACCGAAAAATTTAAGCCAACTCCGCCCAGGATCAAACTTTTTGAAACAATTTTGAGGCAAATAGAAAAAGTTGGATGTAAAACGACTTCAGTGCTGGAATTGGGTATTGGACCCGGTTTTTTAGCAAATTATTTATTGTTCAGGTTACCTCATATAACCTATGAAGGCCTGGATTACTCAAATTCGATGTTGGAAATAGCTAAGGAAAGAACAGAAGTATACAGAAAAAGAATTGATTTTACTCAGGCCGACTTGATAAATGAGGTCTGGAATAAGAGTATAAAAAGAGCACCCGAAGTAATTGTTTCAACATGGGCTCTTCATGATTTATTTGAAAAGAAGAATATACTAAAAGTCTACAAAACAGCTTATGAAATTTTACCTGAGGGAGGACTCTTATTAAATGGAGATTTCGTTAAACCTGAAGAATCACAACATGAATATGAGGGAGGGCGTATTAAACCCAGCGAACATTTAGACTTACTTCGAAGAGTTGGTTTCCAAGATTGTGAGTGTATTGAAGAATTTGAAAAATCTGTTGAAAATCCGACTACATCCAACAATTATGCTTGCTTTAGAGCAAAAAAATAGGACTAACTGATTCTCACAGCGGCTTTAAACATAGCTACCCTGCCCTAACTTGAAAATTCTTATTTTTATCTAACTTGATTTCCAAACGGGAAAATCCTGTCGGATTTTCAACGCTAGGAAATCATAGTCGGGACTTTTAGCCTTCATCCCGATAGCTATCGGGACCAACCTGTAAATAAATGATAAAATTCCTTAGAGGGCAGAGGGTAAAAAAATGTCTAATAGACATTTTTAGCGAATGAGCCAGCCTGTCGCAATGGAATTAAAAATAGATATGCATGTTTAAGTTCTTCAGACACATTAGACAACAACTTTTAACGGAAAACAAATTCAGCAAATATCTGATTTATGCAATCGGAGAAATTACACTAGTAGTTATTGGAATTTTGATTGCCCTACAAGTGAATAACTGGAATGAAATCAGGATTGCGCAGAAAAAAGAAAAAAAGATATATAGTAAAATTTTACTCGATCTTGCTATTGCGCATAATAACGTATCATCCGATTTTGAAAGATTTCAGGAACACCAGAAGATGCATGCACAGCTTTATAAGGAAAGCAGGGGGCTGGCGGATTATGATCCGGCCATAAATTATCATTTACTACGATTGACCAGGCATTATATCCCGGTAATAACAGAAAATTATCTGAGTTCTATGCCAATGATCACAAATGAAACCGTAAGAACAGCTCTTAATGATTACATAAAAGAAGAAAAGATGACGCTAAAAGGCTATGAAGACTTTAACAATATCAAGATGGAAATGGTTCGGCCTTTTACGGAAAAAAATGGTTTAATGAGCGCGGATGTTGTTTTTCGTGAAGTGAATCCCAATTGGCAAAATGTAAGGGACACCATTATTAATTTGATCAGCTATGATAAACTTAAAGAGTTATACGGAACTCAGGAGTTAGACCAAATTCTTTCAACGCTCTGGCTGAATACAGGTTATCCACTCTACAGGAGTGAAGTTCAAATGGAACAAATAAATAAACTTAAAATTTGCCTGGAACAAGCAATTAATGAGTAAAAACCAATTGAAATAATAGAAGCCTTGCCAGGAACTGAGGGTAAAATCATGAAATATAGTCGATTAATTTTTTTGTTTTTCTTCATTTCCTTTAGCGCTCTATCGGGTCTGAAAGCAGATAAAAATCCCGATTATCTAAGCTATCACACTCAAATCACGGAAGCAGAAGGGCTTATAGGTGATGAAAAGTTCAGAAGGTAAAACTCATTAAAATATTGGTAAAAAATAGGTATGAATTTCTATTTACCGGATTTATGGTATTAAGACGTAATAAACAATATATAGCCGACAATACATCGTATTAAGCCCTTATTTCAACTATACTAACTGTTGGAAACTAAAAAAGTAGAACTATGAAAATTAAATATCTTATATACCTGTCTCTTTTAGTATTAGGGAGCTGCAAAAATACTACACCATCAACGGCTTCTGAAAACCAGAATCGAAATGTTGCTGCCGCTAACCAATTTATTGATGCTTTCTATTCATTCAAAAGAGATTCTTTGAAATCTACACTTTCCCGGGCTGTAGAATCGCAGCCTGGCATCTTATATTATCAAAAATGGGCAGAATGTGGAAACTACGAGATTATTAAACGGCATAATTGTGTTGAAAAAAATGATTCCCTTGTGGTATGCCCGGTCACCGTAAAGGATGATCTGATTGGTGCACTCAAAATTAATATCAATGTCACAGACACTTTTCACTTAACTATTAAAAAAGGACAAATTCTCGCGGTGGAGACTTCCTCAAACGATCCGGACCTGTATTATCAGGCAAAGGATTGGATAAAAGAAAACAGACCTGAATTAATCGAAGAACCTTGTGAAGGAGCCTGGGAAGGAGGACCAACACCCTGCGAATGTGTTCAGGGAATGGTAAAAGGATTTATTGAGTTTAAAGCCAATGAAAAATAAACCAGACTTAGGAAATATGTGTTTTCTGTACTGACGGTACTGACTAACTGGTGGGAGAGCAGGGCGAGGCTGGAGCTAGGCACTAAAACATAAAAGCATGATCAAATTTTTTAGGCGAATTCGCAAAAAATTACTGACTGAAAATAAACCTGACTTGTCGGCAGGTGGGTTCAACAAGCCTGCCTCGCCGGTAGGTAGGTATCTGCTCTATGCCATTGGGGAAATAATTCTCGTAGTTATTGGAATTCTTATTGCATTGCAAATTAATAATTGGAATGAGCATCGTAAAAAGGTAAAATTAAAAGATTCATATAAAATCTCTTTGATAAATGACCTCTCATTAGATACTTTAATGCTGGGAAAATTGATCTCAGAAAATTACAGGGTTATGAATGCTTTGCGTATGCAACAAAGAAGGTTTTTAGGCTCGGAAACACCAATAGACACCCTTATAAAAATTGCAAAGGATGAATTTGACCCTGAATTAAATACTCGATTTAAGTATAACAGAAATACATTTAACACCTTAATAGCATCAGGAAATATCGATTTATTCTCAAAAGAATTTAATGATAAGCTTATGGCCTTAATATCATTGCAGGATATTGAAAGAGAAAATTCGGAATGGTATTCTGAAGTATATTCCAGTAAAATTTCAAGGTTTTCAGATGATTATCCCGTGTCCGGACATCAAAATTCAAAAATTTTCAATTCAATCTGGACCGATATAAATGAAAAGAATATAGCATCGGGCTTTATTAGTCTTACGGATATTAAAGGGTTTGCACATTACTCATTTATCAATGAAATAGAAAATGTGAAAAAGCAAACAATTGCTTTTTTAAATCAAATAGACAGCCCGAATTAGTAATAAAATAGCATTAGCGATGAATATATGTAAATGCCCTCCTATTGATAATTCTAAACATATACAAAACAGTTGGTTGTGATTGAAATGGACAAACCACAAATAATAGCATGGTTGCTGGAAGGCGATGTTTCAATTCAATATCAGGTTCACAGGGATTTGTTAAGCAATTACACAAAGGACCTGCAAGACAGAATTGCCAGTGAAGGATGGGGAAGGCAATTTCTAGAAAAACGAAATCCAAACGGCCATTGGGGACTGAGATTCTATCAGCCCAAGTGGATTTCTACACATTACACGCTGCTGGACCTTCGGAATTTGAATATCAACCCCGACAACACAAGTATAAAAAAGACAATTGAACTAACTCTGAAATCTGACAAGGCCATTGATGGAGGAATTAAATTGGGACCTTCAACATCCAGATATAGTGATGTTTGCGTAAACGGTATGTTCCTGAATTATGCTTCATACTTTAAAACTGATGAAAAAAAACTGCATTCTATTGTAGACAGTATTCTGCATGAAATAATGCCAGATGGTGGTTTCAATTGCAGAACAACCAGAAGTGGAGCAAAACACAGTTCTTTACACTCTACCATATCAGTACTTGAAGGATTGTATGAGTTTCAGAAATCTGGAACCACTTATCGAAAGAAAGATATACAACGTGCTAAAAAAAGCGGTGAGGAATTTATCCTTATGCATCAGTTATTCATATCTGACCGAAACGGGGAGATTATCAACAAAGACTTTTTAAAGATGCCCTATCCATGCAGGTGGAGGTATGATATACTCCGGGCGTTGGACTATTTTCGTTACGCGGGAAGTAAATGGGACAATAGAATGAAACAAGCCGTTAGCGTAATCATGTACAAAAGAAACAAAAATGGAACCTGGAATTTAAACGCTTCGCACCCGGGAAAATTACACTTTGTAATGGAGCAAGCAGGTAAACCAAGCAGATGGAATACACTAAGGGCAATGAGGGTCTTAAAACATTATAAAATGGAACAGGGTGATATTCATCTGACCCAAACAAATGCATACAGCGGCTGAATAAAAAAGATTACCTGAAAGTAAAAGTTTAAATTTGTGTAAGAACTTAGTATTGCTTCTATTCAGAAAAAACAAATATAAATACCCGATTTAATTATGTATATAGGCAGAGTATATCGTATAATAGACATGGTGAAATGGACACGTTTTGAAACGTTTTGGTTCATTTTCATAGTTATCATTTGGGTTTGTGCCTATTATTTTCTGGATCTGCATTGGCTAAGAATTCCCTGGACGCCTATGGCTTTAATAGGTACAGCGGTTGCATTTGTCATTGGATTTCAAAATAATGCTGTGTACGGACGCATATGGGAAGCCAGGAAAATCTGGGGAGGTATAGTAAACACTTCTCGCACCTTTGGCGTATTTGTCCAGGATATGCTCTCAGATGAGCACACCGAGGAGAGTGTTTCTGAAGAGATCATAGCGGAAGAGGTAAAAGTGTTGACCTATAGGCATATTGCATGGATTACAGCATTAAGATATGCGATGCGTAGTAAAAAGCTATGGGAAACTACAAGTAGCCATAAAACCAATACAGAATGGGGAATAAGACCACCTGAAAAGGATTCTCCATTGGAAGAGGAACTAAAACCATATCTGTCTAAAAGCGATTTAGAACATGTGATGAGCAAAGACAACCACCAAACAGCCTTGTTGTATTTACAATCACATCATATAAGAAAATTAAAAGACAAGGGAATTATTTGGGAGTTTTCATTTCTTGAACTCGAAGGACTCATCAAAGAACTCTTCACACTTCAAGGGCAAACGGAGCGTATTAAGAATTTTCCTTACCCCAGGCAATACGCTTCCTTAAACCATTATTTTATGTGGTTGCTCTTATTGCTCCTGCCCATGGCATTAATTCCACAATTCATGGATATTGGAAAAGGATTTGCTGATAATTACCCAATATTGGGGCAAATTTTTATCTGGTTTACCGTTCCAATATATGCAGCGGTTGCCTGGATGTTCCATACTATGGAACGAATAGGCCGTACAGGAGAGAATCCTTTTGAAGGAACATCTAACGATGTACCCATATCCACTATTGCCCGTGGGATAGAAATTGATTTGAGACAAAATTTAGGGGAAGTTAAAGACCAAATTCCACCCCAATTTGGTGCGGATTTAAATGTGCAATGGTAACGAAATATTGATAGATCTCATAGCTCCCCATAGTTATCCAGATAGGGCATGACCAACTGCTAAGTATGATAAAATTCTTCCGACGCATAAGACAAAAACTTATCACAGAAAACAGTTTCAGCAAGCCTGCCTCGCCCGTAGGTAGGTACCTTCTTTACGCCATTGGAGAAATTGTGCTCGTGGTCGTTGGAATTTTGATTGCCCTGAGTGTCAACAACTGGAACCAGGAAAACAAAGACCGTAGATTAGGTGAAGATTATTTGTTCCGGATTCATCGCGATTTAGTCCAGGATACCATTAACTTCAGACAGATCATCCATAACAATAATATCTTGAGAGAAGATATTAAACAGTTGCTTGTTACTTTATACGATGGTGTTGAGAGTATAGAGGAAGTTCAGTTTATGAGTGCCATATATGACAAAGCCCTGGATCAGGTTTTTTCTCCCAATGATAATACCTATAAAGGTATGATAAGTTCAGGCGCATTAGGACTGATTAAGAACCCGGAATTAAAAGAGGAAATAGTTGATCTTTATAGCGAATACGACCAAAAAAGAGCGTTGTTATCCGCAATAGGTGCATGGATGGTAAACGTAGCCACCAATGAGACCAATGAAACAGATTTTATCAAATTTAATAAAGGGGTTACTGATATTTTTACGACACAAGAAATGTTAAATGAAAATGATTATTCTTTTTTAAATAATAAAGAAGATCAAAGGTTTAAAATTTTTGTCAGAGCAATTTCTGCAACAGCATTTAATCAGAAGGCAAGCAATGGATATTATCTTGAATTAATAAACAGCTGTGAGGCCGTTCTACAGCTTATTGATGAGGAATTAAAGTGAAAAATATTAAAACATAACTTAGAAAAATGAGAGCACTTTATTTAGTAAGCCTGTGTTTGATTCTGATCTCAATCAACAATGTAAATGCGCAATCCGGATCTGCTGTTGATTTAAGCGTCCTAAAAGGAAGTTGGAAAATTGATATGAGCCCGGAAGATAAGACTGATGCTAATTTTGCTAATATGAAAATTTCAGAAGTAAGCAATACAGGGTTCGAAGGGTATTTTTATAAGGATGGCTTTGATATCCGCTCAGGTAGAATCAACACCCAACTCGGGATCATTTACGGGGCTCTAATTTCCGGGGATGGTACCTGAGAATATAATACTGCTTTCTATTATAGGGATGGTTTGCTATATGGAACAACGCATTCGGTTAACAGAGATTTTCTCGCGGTTTGGATTGCTAACAAAGAGAATTAAAACTAGAACAGAAGGTTTTAATCTCCATTGAAGTTTGAGCATACCTTTGTGTTCAGATTTATTTAGTAATTTCAGCATCACAATTACCGGCATTTATGAAATACTTAAGGTTTATAATTTCTCTTCTTCTTACAGTAGTTGTTTATTATGGTCTGAATACCAAATTTGGTTCCGTTCCGCCAATCGGTAAATTTCTGAATCCGGCTACGGGCATCTGGCAAAATGAAAAAGATGAAACAATTACCGGAACTGTTTCAATTGATGGACTCAAAGACAAGGTAATTGTTCATTACGACAAACAATTAATTCCACACATTTTTGCTGAGAATGAAAATGATTTGTACAGGGCTCAGGGCTATATTACGGCCAAGCACAGACTATGGCAAATGGAGTTTCAAACCATGGCTGCAGCAGGTCGTTTGTCGGAATTTATTGGTGAAGCAGCCTTGAACTATGACCGTCGCCAACGCAGACTTGGAATGGAATTCGGGGCCGAACAGGCCATTGAAAAGATCAAAGAAGACCCGGAAACCATGGCTTTTTTAGAGGCCTACGCAGAAGGTGTGAATAGTTACATCAACGAATCACAGCCAAAAGACATTCCGGTAGAATACAAACTGCTCGATTATAAGCCGGAACCCTGGACAGTTAAAAAAACAGCTTTGTTATTGATGTATATGACCAAAGATCTGGCAGGTTCCGATACGGATTTGGAGTATACCAATGCCCTGAGGATATTTGGCAAAGAGCGTTTTGATTTGTTGTATCCGGATTTTTATGATGTTATAGATCCTATTATTCCGAAGAATACAGACTGGAGTTATATTGATGTACCCATGACGGAAACTCCGGCGAGTGAATTGCCGCTCGACACTATTTCAAAAACTATCGAAAAACCACATCCGGATAATGGCAGTAACAACTGGGCCATTTCCGGACAAAAATCCTATTCGGGAAATCCAATCCTGGCAAACGACCCGCATTTAGGCCTTAACCTGCCTTCCATATGGTTTGTCATGCAATTGAGTACCCCAACCCACAATACTTTCGGGGCAACATTGCCCGGAGCACTGGGTATAATTTCAGGATTTAACAAGCACATTGCATGGGGAGAAACTAATGCTACAAGAGATGTACAGGATTGGTACAAGATTGAATTTAAAGATGAAAAACATTTACAATACAAATATGATGATGAATGGAGAACTGCAGACCTTAGGGTTGAAGAAATTAAAATAAAGGACAAAGCTCCCTTTATTGATTCCGTACGTTATACCCATCATGGCCCGGTTACATACGACAAGAATTTTATGGGTGACAACAAACTTGCGGGTTATGCCATGAAATGGTCCGGCCATATTGGGGGCAACAATCAAAGGACATTTTTGGAGCTCAACAAAGGCAAAAATTATGATGATTACGTTAATGCCCTCAAACATTATACAGCGCCCGCACAGAACTTTGTTTTTGCCTCAACAGAAGGTGATATCGCAATTTGGGTTCAGGGAAAACTCCCCAATAAATGGAAAGGCCAGGGAAAATTTTTAATGGATGGAAGCAATCCACAGCACGACTGGCAAAGTTTTATCCCACAAGAATTCAATGCGCATACTAAAAACCCGGAGCGCGGTTTTGTTAGTTCAGCCAATCAGCATCCTGTTGATGAATCCTATCCGTTTTATGTATTTAATGATGGTTTTGAAACCTATAGAAACCGGGTAATAAATGACTTTTTTAATTCCGGGGATACCTTAAATATTCAGGATTTCAGGGATTTACAAAATAATAATTACAATCTCAAAGCAGCTGAACTCCTGCCCCATATATTTAATACGATGGATACATCTTCGCTGACCGAAGAAGAGTTACAAATTTTCAGCGAAATAAAGGCATGGAACTTTAAAAACGATATAGACGAACTGGGGCCAAGTATTTGGAGTGCCTGGTGGCGCAATCTCCATAGTCTGCTGTGGGATGAATACAAAGTGGAGGATGTAGCATTAAAGACCCCTTATGATTACCAAACCGTACATTTATTAAAAACAAAGGGTGACGATGCCTTTATGGATATTATAGAAACCCCTGAAACCGAGACTGCCGGGGATTTATTTTTAATAAGTTTTAAAAAAGCCGCGAAGTCCCTGATGGACTGGAAAGCAGAAAATGGCAGCTATAAATGGAATGCTTATAAAGCTACCTATGTTGGCCATTTACTGCAGGGGTTACCTGCATTTTCAAGGTTTAACTTACCTATAGGTGGTGGCAGAAATATTGTGAATGCAACCAAAAAAAATCACGGTGCTTCCTGGCGAATGATTGTGGAAATGAGCTCCCCTCCTACCGCATTAGGAATTTATCCCGGTGGACAATCGGGAAATCCGGGCAGTAAATACTACGACAATTTTATAGACGACTGGGCGGCAGGCAACTATCATACTTTAAACTTTTTGCAATCCGATACCGGCACAAACGCAATAATCGGTACGCAAACTTTAATATCTAACTAAATGAACACCAAAATCCTCAATTTTATCCTCACAATGGTTTTGGCATTGGTCTTTTCGTTTATTTTGCCCTGGTGGTCTGTAATGTTGGCCGCGTTTGTTACAGCAATACTTTTTTCTTTAAAAGGATTCAACGTATTTTTTATCCCATTTATAGCAGTTTTTTTATTTTGGACAGGCTATGCTTTTATACTAGGTAACGGTAACGAATTTACCTTAGCTAAAAAAATAGCAATTCTATTACCTTTGGATGGTAAACCTTACCTGTTAATTTTGGTAACGGGCATTGTAGGAGGTTTTGCCGCAGGTATCGCTGGCATTTTTGGAAAACAATGCCGGGTGCTGGTAAAAAAGTGATTAATAATAATTATTTGAAAACGTTGATCTTAGTAGTGCTTGAACTAATAAAGCTCCTTTAGAAATTGGTGCGCTTAAGAAAGAGATTGTCTTTACGGGTGATGTGCTCAATGCAACCGCCCGTATCCAGGGACTTTGTAATGATTACAATATCGATCTTCTGATTTCAGCCGATTTGATAAAAAACTTAAATCTTGATCCTGAATTTCAAACCAAATCAATTGGAAAAAATGAGCTAAGAGGCAAAAAAGAGAATATAGAATTATACACTATTATTGAATAGTGAATAAACCACAGCTAGCTGGATTAAATTTACTAAGTAAGCTTACCTTGCATGAATTTCAATAATTTACCCTGTGAAATGAAAAGTAGTTTTCAAATCCTTTTGTAGATTATTATTCCGATAACTATGACCACTAAAAAAATGGTTAGTAATATGACGGTTCTCCAAAAGATCGTATCTATAATATTTTCTAAATTTTTAAAGCTTAGATCAATGCTTTGTTTGGTCATAGAATTTAATTCATGAAAGCTGGCTTCCCTCTGTAACGTAATTTCATCGCTTAATTGTTGCATCACTATTACCCTTTCCTTCCGGATTTCATCCAAAACGCTTATTCGTTCCTGCCTTATCGCATGTAATACGGCAAGTCGTTCTCCTCTCAGCTCCCGCATTAACGTGGAACGTTGATTATCTATTAATTCAGGAGTGGATTCTACCAAAAGTACAGATCTCTCCAACAAATGAGCTAGTGAGTCAAATCGCCCGGTTAATTCTGGGTTGGTTAATGCATTATTTAATAAATATTCCGCCTGCCAGCGAACCTGCTTTGGTAAGATCTCAGTATATGCGTTTATCCGGGTACTTAATTCATCAAGACTTTGAGCCATCCCTTCAGCAAGGCTTTTAAAACTAACCTTTTCAACTTTTTGTATTCTGGACATTAGCGGAATAGTGGATCTCCTTATAAAATAAGAGCTGTTTATAGGGTTCTGTTCTGCAAAGTCTTCAACCATTTTAATGCCTTCAGAAATATCCTGGTCAGGTGTTAAATTACTTCCTATTTCTAACAAATCTTCATAGAGTCTATCACAAGCTCTTACTGCTATACCCTGAAAATCTCCAAACAATTCTTTACCTACTCCTTTTTCATAATATAATTTGATCTGATAATTAAAAACCGCCATATCTACAAAAAGCTGCAAAAGGGTCTTTACTATAAATAGCCCCCTGAGCAACAGGAATCGCGTTCATTTTCCAAAATAAAGCCTCATTATCAATGTTATAATCCTCGGATAACCTAATTATACTATCAGCTGACTCTGTTATATTCCGGGAAAACCGATCAAAGAAATCATCCATGGTCAATCTCAACTCCAGGATTGATATTTCTATAGTTTCGCCAGTTGGACCCACTGAACTCTTTTTTTTCTTTTTCTGTGCAATTGAGACCTGGCATACTAATAAAAGAACAAGTATAATCCTTTTAATAAGTGTTATTCTCATAGGGTAATCAGACATAAATTGAATTTGTATAATTACTATTGGGTAGTCATTGTGATATTAGTACCTTTTCTTAAAAGTAAGGTATTTTCAAAAAAATAGCTTCCTACAAATGTAAATTCCGGTTTATGGGTCCAATAAACCCGTCCTTGAGTGAACAGGGGCTTTCCTGCTTTGGCCCTTAGCTTTAAAATAGTATTTTCAATTATCAAAACGAGAATTCTGAGAGTTTAGCTCAATCTCCTAACTAATAATTCCTAAACCAACAATACACCCTCATTAAGATTTTAAATAGAGGAACAAATATTTTTAATTTCCCGAGTTTAATTTATAATATTAGGTCCGGCAAAGTATTTGAATAAAACATGAAAGAAAATGGAATAAAGAACAACTGGATTTACAGTCTGTTATTATTTGCGGTATTATCAGCGATTATGGCATTGAATACTTCCGAATTCTTATATAAATCCGGATCGGCCGGAATTGGTATACTAATCTTACTAATTCTCAATTTCAAAAAAATTAGACAACCCAATGACACCTGGTTGATTATCGGGGCTTTCATGTTCTCAATAGCCGGTGATTGGTTCATGTCTAATAAGCTCGGAGATAGCATGATTTTTAGCAAGGGTATTGCCTTATTTTTTATTGCGCATCTCGGCTATCTGGGGTTTGCTTTGCGCAATGGAAAAATAAAATGGGGGTTTACACTCATAGTTCTAATAGCCTATTTATTGTTTTTCTTTCTATTGTTATATCCTTCTATTGAGGACAAGATACTGCTGTATGCTGCGCTTATTTATTTACTCATTTCCTGTCTGACTTTTGGCGCATCAGTAGGGATTAAGGGAGATGCCTTATTTATAAAGGCTTATATTTTCGGGATTTTTCTAATTGTCTTTTCGGATACTATTATTGCTCTAACGGAATTTTTGGGATATGATACCTTGGATTTTCTGATTTTACCTACCTATTACCTGGCGCATATAAGTATAACATTCTCATTGATTCGAAGAGAGAATTTATAGGAAAATAATATGGAAATCTTATGAAAGCATTGGTAACTACGAATTACGGTTCCCCTGAGGATCTTCAACTCAGGGAGATCGAAAAACCAACTCCTAAGGAGAATGAAGTTTTGGTAAAAATTCATGCCACAGCAGTGAATGATTACGACTGGAGTATGATAAGAGGGAAACCTTATCTGTATCGTTTACTATTTGGTCTTTTTAAACCAAAACATCGAATACCTGGCATGGAATTATCTGGTACTATTGAAGCTCATGGCTCAAATGCAAAGTCATTCAAAGTTGGCGATGTGGTATACGGAGATATCTCTGCATACGGTTTTGGCAGTTTTGCAGAATACATAAGCATAAATGAAAAGGCCCTGACTCTTAAGCCATATAAAATGAGCTTTAAAGAAGCTACAGCTATCCCACATGCCGCTGCGCTTGCCTTACAGGGTTTAGTTGATACCGGGCAGATTAAAAAAGGTCAGAGGATCCTTATTAATGGCGCAGGTGGCGGAATGGGCACTTTTGGCTTACAAATTGCAAAGTTATATGAAGCCGAAGTAACCGGGGTTGATACCGGAGAAAAGTTAAAAATGATGAAGGAAATAGGTTTTGATCATATCATTGATTATAAAAAAGAGGACTTCACAAATATAAAACAGACCTATGACCTGATCCTCGACGCTAAAACAACCCGCTCAACCTTCAATTATTTGAGGGTATTAAATCCCAATGGGAAGTATGTCACTGTTGGGGGTTACTTGAACCGTCTTTTTCCGATGCTTCTCCTAAAACCATTGATTTCAATTTTTAGTAAAAAAAGTATGCATATCGTTGCGCTGAAACCCAACAAGGACTTGGACTATATAAGTGAACTTTTCGAAGCGGGTAAAATCAGACCAGTAGTAGACGGTCCCTTTAGTTTAAGTGAAGTACCCAAGGCCATACAGTATTTTGGTGAGGGAAGGCACCAGGGAAAAGTAATAATTGTGAATAAATAAAATAAACCACTGTAAATGATAACTTTAAGATCCTTTTTTCTTGCTACTCTAATTGCCAATATAGCCCTTGGACAGATCACAGATAGTTCGGAACATAAGGAGATAATTCAATACCAGATAAACAGAAACGAATACAAAGACAAGCTCAAAGGTTTCTGGCTGGGTAGCTGTATTGCAAACTGGACAGGTTTACCCTCAGAAAACAGGCGCACCAATTTTCCCTTTTTTACAGATTCAGATTTTGGGCCTGGTAAATATGATTACGTTCTGACCCAAAACCCCTGGGGGGCTGATGATGATACGGATATTGAATATGTCTATCAGCATGCCATTGAAAAATATGACAATTTTATGCTTACAGCAGAACAAATAAGTGCTGAGTGGCAAAAACATATTGGCTTACCCAAACTATGGGTTTCAAATTTATCTGTTCTCGGGCAGATGCAAAACGGCGCAATTCCTCCTGATACTTCATTGCCCGAAAACAACCCCATGTGGGATATGATTGACGCACAACTCACCACGGAGATTTTCGGTGCTTTGGCACCCGGCCGTCCGGATATTGCATTAGAGATTGGATACTTACCCGTCAGAACCACTGCATACCTGCATTCACAATGGGCTGCCGAGTTTTATATTATCATGTATTCACTCACATCTGTGGTTGACAGGTCAATTTCGAGAAAAGATCAAATTCTATGGTTGGCACAACAAGCCAGGAAGAGAATCCCGGATTGGTCTTATATTGCGGACATGTATGACTTTGTTAAAACTGCATACAATAATAATCCTGATAAGGACAACTGGGAAAAAACGCGTGATGAAATAGCAAGGCGCTATCAGCATACTTTAACAGCGGGATATCAATATAAATACCCATGGGATTCGGGAATTAATTTTGCAGCATCTATGGTAAGTCTATTTTATGGCGAAGGTGATTATAAGAAAACTATACGCATTGGTACTATGTGTGGCTGGGACTCAGATAATCCCACGGCAACATGGGGCGGACTGCTCGGTTTGCTATATGGGTATCAGGAACTTGAGGTTCAATTTAATAAGACAGACTT
>Ga0265306_10000533_pt1 | contig 18251 bp, 11 predicted proteins | sample Helome_3_FD_192493 | JGI IMG/M metagenome (GOLD analysis project Ga0265306, IMG submission 192493) | Marine sediment microbial communities from subtidal zone of North Sea - Hel_20160420 (Illumina Assembly) | ecosystem: Environmental > Aquatic > Marine > Subtidal zone > Sediment ... | reverse complement strand
AATTCACCCCGAATGGCCAACGGCCTACCAGAATCTGGCACAGCATCTTAATGGCCTGGGCCGATTGGATGAGGCTGTCGCATGGGGAATGAAAGGCCAGGAACTGAGTAACGATCCGCTCGGCGGTGCATCGATGGTTGGCCCGTATATCGAATTCGGCGACTACGACAGGGTCCTTGATATTTTTTCCGGCGTCACGGACGGCCACCCGATGTATGTGTACGGTCTCGGCATGGAGAAGGCGCTGCGTGGTGATTTCGCCGGCGCCGCCGAGGCCATTGAGAGCGCTATCGAAGACGTCGAGAATCCCAGGCGATTTGAATTGAGCCTGATTACCGGTTTTTCGGTATTTGCCGGCGACTTCGATAAGGCACTCAAATATGCCGAGCTTCGCAATCCGGAGTTTGCAGCGGACGCGGCGCCGGAGATCGATGCGTTTAACGTTGCCAACCTGATCCGTTACGCGTTTATTCTGCAGAATCATGGAGAGGCTCGGCGTGCCGATGCACTGCTGCAATTAGCATTGAACGTCGTTAGAACGCTACCCCGAATGGGTCTTGGCGGGCACGGGATACGTGATGTGCAAATCCTCGCATTGCAGGGGAAGACGATTGAGGCGCTTGGCGCGCTCCGTGAGGCGATCGACGAGGGATTTCGGGGGACTGCGGCCTCGAATGGCTGGCCTTTGGCGATCGATCCCTACCTGAATTCGCTACGCGGTCAACCCGCGTTTGAGGCGATGGTCGCTGAACTCGACGACGAGGTCACGAAAATGCAACGACGCGTTTCCCAGGTCGAGCAGAGCGGCAACTGGCATGAACTCAGGGCACTCGTCGTCGAAAGCACCTGATAGCGTGCTGGTTGCATGCTACTTCATGTGCCAATGTCGGCAAGCCACGTTGATTTTGGCGAAAAAGCCGGAACTGAAGACAGGTTCATTTCAGCCAGTACGACATACATTTGATTGATGTTCTGTTCTCCGCTCAGGCCATCGAGCGTCGTGGCAACATGCTCATCGAGAATACTGACGAACGGTTCTCCGATCAGCCTTCTGATGAACGTGTTTATCTTGCTCGCCTCCGTCGGTAACAGCGATTTACCGGATTGCGACTCGTACCTGTCGGAGATCGCCTCCATAAGGGTGTGAGTCAGATACGCATCGTCCAGCAATCCGACCAGGCCATAATGGTCGGGAATAATGTCATCGGCCGCCAGAAAATAGTCTTCGGTAGCATCCAGGATTGGCTGGACATCGGGCTGTGCGTCGTTCGTTGCCGCAGCTTCTTCAATAGTCGTCATCAACGCTGGCGCATGTTCAATATAGTCAATAACGAAATCGATCACCTTCTCCACTTCCAACTCGGTAACACTTACGCCATTGAGTCTGGCCAGGTTGACGATCGCCCTATGCAGTATGCCTGACTGCTGTTCGATGATTTTGCCTTCGTTTACCTTGGCCCAAATTTGTTCGATTTGCATTGTGCAGGCCTGCTCGCTCGTCTCTCAGCTGTCTTATTGCAGCCATCCTTGTATTTATAGCCTTTCATTGCTGCGGCCGCAATCGTCGGATTTGTTCGAGGTGAAAATCGCGCCACGATGGTACCCCTGTGCGCTGCGGCACATTGTTTTTTCAACCAAAGTCTGTAAATCACCTATACTCAGTGAATGACTGGTCGACCAGTCAACAGGAAAACAACAATCAATAAGGGGAAAATCAATGAAGAAATTGACCGTTTTGGGTCTTCTGGCGGCGCTGGTACTGCCTGTTGGCGTTGTGGCAGACGAACACGAAGCGCCGCCGCCGCTGACCGATGTCTGGATCATGGTGCCGAAGGCCGGCATGGAGCAGCAGTTTGAAGACGCCGTCGCCGAGCACATGGCATTTCGCGCTGAAAACGAAGACTCCCGCCAATGGATGACATTTACGCCCGTCATCGGAGACAAGCTCAATCTCTATCAATTTCGCGCTTGCTGCTTCAACTGGGCGGATCATGACGCCTATGGTGAGGCATCAGAGGAAAAAGGATTCGGTGAGAATTGGAATGAAAACGTCCACCAATACGTAGACCACTATCACCATTACTTTAACAAGACGGATTGGGAAAACAGCCATTGGCCCGATGAAGGCACCGACGGACCCTACTATGGCGTCACTACCTGGGTAATCAAGGAAGACGCGCCCGGCGCCTCCAGCGAGGCACGCAAACAGATGAGCCAACTTGCGAAAGACGGCGGCTGGGGCGAGAAACGCGGACCGTGGTTGTGGCTCCAACAGATCGGCGGCAAAGACAAGCTCACGTTAGTGGCACCCTATTCAAATTTCGCTGACATGGCGCCACCGGAGCAGAATTTTTACAAGTTCGCTTCCGAACAACTTGGCTCAGAGGAAAAAGCGGACGCGATGTTCGAACAATTCTCGTCCGGCTTCGCGAGTTCCGACTACACACTGTGGAAGTATCGCGAGGACTTGTCGTCGCCGAGTGACGACGAGTAGCAGCTCGATTCGATAGCGGACATCGCCGGTTTTGAACACGGCGATGTCCGCGGTCATTATCGCTACACGATACCGCTCCCACGGTTCGTCGTTACGTCAATCCCAATAAAGCCAGGCCGTCGAGTCGTCGCTCGGCCGCCCCTTTCGTCGCTGATGTCCTCTCTACGACCGCGGCAAATTCCTTGTAAGAAAGATCGTCATTGGCGGCTTCGGCGCGTGCCAACGCCTCTTGTGCGCCTTGCATGTCGCCGTTGCTGGCTTGTGCGTTGGCTTTCAGGTACCACGCCCAGGCCAGCCCCGGTTGCTGCTGCAATGACGTCTTCACAAAAGAAATCGCATTGGCGAAATCGCCGCGGCAGGTGCTGACCAGTGCCTTGTGGTGCCACCAGTATCCTGCACCCGGATGTTGCGGCGCCATTTCCAGGATTCGATCCAGGATGTTTTCGGCTTCTGTCAGCTGCGAGTCGTCATCGGTAGTCGCCAAAGCCCTGCCAAGGTAACCCCACGCGCCCAGGTCGAAGGGCGAGACTTCGACGGCACGCTTCAGGCAATCGACTGCCTTGTCGTGTTGCCCAGCCAGCATCAAGACGTTTCCGGCGAGCTTCAGCACAAAGGAATCATCCGCCGCTTTCGCTGTTGCCGTGTCGATCGCGCGAACCGCTTCGTCGAGTTCCGCCTTCGGATCCTCACTCAATCCATTGGTGATGCGCTCGGTTAATGCATCGGCGAGGGCCGCATGCGCGGCAGCGTAATCGGGGTCCAGTTCAATCGCCTGACGTGCCAAAGAAACCGCTTCACGCAGGTTTTCTTCGGTGTAATTCAGGATAAAAGAACGCGCTTTGTGAACCAGACTCCAGGCCGTCGTATTTTTCGTTTCGCCCGTCGTGGCTTTCTTTATCTGCTCGCGCAATTGCTCGCCACCAAACGATCCGACGATTGCTCCCGCAATTTCTTCCTCCACGTCCAACAGGTCGTCCAGCACCCGGTGGTAGGATTCGCTCCACAGCTGGCTGCCGGTCGAGGCATCTGTGAGTTCGACAATGATCCGGATCTTGTCGCCACCGCGTCCGAGGCTGCCGGTCAGCACATACTGCGCGCCGAAGCGCGCGCCCAGTTCGCGTAGGTCAGTCCCCTCCCCGGCTGCTGACGTCAAGATTCGGGAGATGACGCGCACGCCGGACAGATTCGTCAATGCGCTGGAAATTTCGGCCGATATTCCCTGGGCGATAAACGTGTCTTCGGGATCGGACGAACGGACCTCGAACGGCAACAGGCAGATCGATGCGATTGCCGAATCCGCCTGCGGCGGCAAGAGTGCGGGTGCCGCCGACCGCTCCACAGCCTGCCCATCTGCGTCCGCGGAGGAATCCGTCGATTCATCAGTGACTTTGATGCCGTCCGGTGAAATATCGAATACCCAGGCGAGTACCAACACAATTGGAATTCCGGCGCCGGCAAGAATCACCACCAGTCGGTGTGTCCATTCCGGCAATAGCACCGCGGGAAACAGGACCGAGGTCGTTTCGATAATCAACCATGCCACTACAAGGTAGGCAACCGTGGCCTTGATGACCCTGCGGCGGCGCAGTTCGGCGATAAAGCGCTTGATGTCGGATCGAGTACTCAAATTGACCAAAGTGATTTTTCTTGCCTGTCCGGCAGTTTTGGTTCGCGGCCCTGTGACTGTCGTAAGCGACAGAAACTCTTGGTGGCCCGACGTTCAAATATTTGCGCATTTTGTCGCTGCGCCGTCTCTACCGCCTGCAGAAAATACGATTCGGCCGTTTCCTCGTCCGGCGGGTCTGTTACCAGCGCCAATTCTCCCCGCAATCGGTACAGCTCGCTGGCAAACAGGCCCTCATGGGTCGATTCAGCATAGTCGATCGCTTTCCCAACTGACTGGACGGCCTGCTCAATCCGCCCCATCGCGTGCTCGGCTTCAGCAATTCGCATCAGGAAATACGGCGTGTTGGTGCCCGCACCGGCCGCAGTCCACAAATCGAGAGTGTGCTTGATCTCGGCAACGCCTTCTTCCGGATGTCCCCGTTTCGATTTCGCGATGCTGCCGTGCATTGCACACAACGAGCCCCAAAAGCCATCACCATGATCGCTCGCGATCTGCAGTCCTTTCTCGGCATGGTCCTGCGCAAGCCTGGTCTCTCCGCGCAGCTGATAGAGCTCCGCGGCATGAGTATGGACAACCGCCAGATTGATCGGTCGATGCAGTTCTTTAGCCAGCAGGAAAGCCTTATCGAGTTGTTTCACACTCTCGTCCGGATCGCCGAGAATCCAGGACAAAACCGCCAGGATTGAACACGACGCAGCGGCAGGATCTTGCGCCGTTATCGGCGCGAATTGCTCAGCGTCCTGGCGGGAATCGTAAAGCGCAATACACCGCTCAAGTATCTCGCGAGCCTCATCGAACTTGCCCAGGTAGCACAAGACAAATCCAAGCGCCGCATCCGCTTCGATGAGACCATCGATGCGCTCCGCCTCTTTCGAAAGAACGACGCAGCGTTCCGCAAGCTCTCGTGCGGTCTCGAGGTCACCACGAACCAGGTGAAATACGTAGAGGCCAAGAAGCACTGGCACGAAATCGAAAGTGTTACCCAGCTCCTCGCAGAGTTCGCTCGCGCGCGCATAGGTTTGTTCCACCTCCGGAGACGCGTAGCCGCGGGTTGATTCGAGCGCCACACCGCGAGAAACGCATAAACCGAGCTCGAATTGCGATCGTTCCTCGCCATCTGGCAGCTTCTCCAGCAGTTTCATGCCGTATTCGATGTTTTTGAGCGACTCTTCATTATGGCCGCGTTCAATCGCGAGCTTGGCCGCGCTGTGCCAGTACGGGATCGCCAGATCCGGTTGATCGGCTTCCGTGTAATGGTGTGCCAATGTATCCGGGTCGTTCTTGCAGATCTCAGGAAAATGCCGTTCCAGCGCCGCCGCAATCCTCTTATGGAGTTTCTGCCGCTCACTGCGGATAAGACTTGAGTACGCAGCGTCCTGAATCAGGGCATGCTTGAACAAGTAGGTGGCCAGCGGCGGTGTACCATCCTGGTGCACCAGTTCGCTGTCGGTAAGCTCCTCGATCGCCCGGAGCAGCGAATCCTCGCTGGACCCGGAAACCGCCGAAACCAGTTCGTAGGTAAAGCTGCGACCTATAGCGGCGCCCAACTGAGCAATCTTCTTGCCCTCCTTCATCCTGTCCAGGCGGGCCATCAGGGAGTCCTGCAGCGTGTCAGGTAACGAGAATTCGGGTAGCCGGCCGTTGAGTTCGAATCGATCGTCACGTTCGACCAGGAATTGTGATTCCATGAGATTCTTGGTTAGCTCCTCGACAAACAATGGCACGCCGTCCGTTTTCTCGACGATCTGCTTGACCACCTCGTCGGGAAGTGACTTGTCGCCCGCGACCCGAACTACGAGCTTCCGGACGGCCGCATCATCGAGACAGCCAAGTTCAATCGTGGTCATCTTTTCATCCGTCAAAGCCGGCCACTGAAATTCAGGGCGCGAGGTGAGTACGAATAACACAGGTAGCTTGGCACAACCATGGATTAGCTGTTCTATTAGCTCCAGCGTCGTGGGGTCGACCCAGTGCAGATCCTCAAATATTACAATTAATGGATGTGCGCTGGCACGACTGGCGAGATGCTGTTCCAGTGCCGCCATCGTGCGCGTCTTCTGCAGCTGCGGGCTGATACCCAGCGGCGCATATCGCGCTGCAGTCGAAATACCCAGTAATGCCGCGAACAGCGGAACCACATCCTGTACATCGTCGGTAAACGATCCGACCAACACCTCGAGTTTATCGAGCATTGCATCGGCGTCGTCGTCCCGTTCAAAACCGGCGGCTCTTTCCAGTTGCGCGGCAACAGGGAACAACGGGCTGTCCTGGCGGAACGGCTGGCAATAGTAGGTCACCAGGGTATGCGAACCATCGCCCTTGTGCTCCCTGAGTGAATGAATGAGCCGTGATTTTCCGATACCGGGATCGCCGACCAGATGAACCGCGCAAGCACTGCCGGCGGAGGCTTTGTTCCAGCTTTGTTCCAGCAGGTCGAACTCGGCCGACCGACCAAGCATCGGCGACAATCCGGCTAGCACGTGCCGGGCATCGAAGCGACTTTCCACATTGAGTTCATGATCGACGCGCCAGCATTCCACCGGTTGTTCGAAGCCCTTCAGCGTATGAAGGCCCAGGCTGTTGTATTCGAACAGGCTGCCCACCAGCTTGCGGGTAACACTGCCAACGACAACGGAATCCGGTTCTGCGATCGACTGAAATCTCGCCGCCAGGTTGGGCGTCTGGCCGACGACGTCGTGTTCCTGCGAGCGCCCTTCGCCGATCAGATCGCCGACGATAACCTCGCCGGTCGCAATACCGACCCGGGTCTGAAGCGTAAGGTCCGGCCAGGCGTCGATCGCGCGCACCGCCTGGATAATGTCCAGGCCTGCGCGAACGGCGCGCTCGGCATCGTACTCGTCCGCTTTTGGATAGCCGAAGTACACAAGCAGTCCATCGCCCATGTAGCGGGCGACACTCCCCCCGTATTGTTCAACCACACCTTCGCAACTCTTCCGGACGGATCCGATAATGGCGCGCAGATCCTCCGGATCGAAACGCTCCGACAGCCTGGTCGAATCCACGAGGTCGCAAAACATGATGGTAAGCTGGCGCCGTTCGGCCCCTTCCGGGATGGATTGCTCGCGCCGTTCGGTACCTTCCGGGGCCTCGCCCAATGCCCGAACAAGTCGCTTACGGTGGCCGAGACTGACACCCAGCTCTCTGAGATCCTGATCCGTCAGGTCACCCAGGATTTCCAGGTCGACATCATTTTCGATGAAAGCTGCCGCGTACTGGCCGAGGCCCAGATTCTCAAGCCACGCTCTGATGTCGTTTGTCATTTGAGCGCCCTAATTATTAGGAATTAGAGTAACATAGCTTGACGGTGTCAAAAAACCGTCGTCATTCCCGGGGGGGGGTTGCAGCTCGTATCGTCACGCGCTGCCCGAATGGATGAGGGAACGAAAAAACATGGCGAATCTCGTCATCAGGCGCACATTATTGTCCGGTCTGTTCAAGCTGTCGCTGGCTGCGCTCGGGGTGAGTGTCCTGTGTATAGGCGCCAAGGCCCAGATTGAGTCGGAACGTGTGCTTGAAGAAATAACCGTCTACGCGCAGAAACGAGCGGAAAACGCGCAACAGGTTCCGGTGGCGGTTACCGCGATGACGGCCGAAATGATTCGGGAAACCGGTATGCTCGATGTGGTACGTCTCTCCGAATTACACCCCAGCGTCTACTTCGATACCGCACAGAGCTGGCAACGAAACAGCCTGAAAATTCGTGGTATCGGCACCATCGGAAATACGCGATCGTTCGAAGGTGCAGTAGGTGTCTTCATTGACGGAGTCTATCGCTCACGATCAGGAATGGCGCTGGCGGATCTTCTGGATGTCGAACACCTCGAAGTCCTGCGAGGACCGCAGTCGACGCTGTTTGGCAAGAATACCGTGGCGGGTGCAATTGCGCTGAGCAGCGTCCGACCGGACCCGGATGCAATGGAAGGATATGCCGAAGTTCGATTCGGCAATCATGATTTCAGGTATTTGACGGGCGCCGTAAATATCCCCGTCGGCGATACGGCAGCGCTACGTCTGGCCGGCGTCGACAATCAGCGTGATGGCTTCTTCGAGAGTCCCGACACGGGCGATGAATACGATGAGGTTGACCGCTATGCATATAAGGCGCAGTTCTTGTTTCGTCTCGGTGACGACTGGGAAGTCAATGTCGCTGGCGACCGCGCGAAATCGGACGCGCCATGTTGTTGGGGGTCGGCACAAGTCGTAAACGGACCAACGAGCGGCCTGATCGACACCTACAGCACGCTCAATGGCTTTACCTTCGTTCCCGCGCCCGCAGCTGAAGAGGACCGGGCCAATACGCTGAACGAGGTGCCGCGGGAAACCGTTGACGACTACGGCATACTGGCGACTGTCGATTGGGATGCGGGCAATAACTGGACATTCAAGTCCGTAACCGCCGTCAGGAACTGGGAGCACAGCCAAATACGCGTCGACCCGGATTTCGTGCCGGCAGACCTGTTTATCCTGACTGAGCCCGCCGAGATCGACTGGTTTTCGCAGGAATTCAATCTCAACTATTCAACCGATCGTCTGGACCTCCTCCTCGGTCTCTATTACTCGACGGAGGACTACTCGAGCGAGCGTTCCGCCGAAACCGGCTCGGATGCCGATAATTATCTGAATGCGCTCATCAGCGCGGGATTTGGATCGGTCGCGTGTCTGCCACCGGTCGTCGCCACGGATTGCCTGTACCCGGTTGGTATTGCGGCATTATTGCCGGATGGCGAATTCTCGCGGGAAATTTACGAACAGGACAGCACCGGATCCGCCGTATTTGTTCATGCGACGACAACATTATCGGACCGCTTCGACCTGGTAACCGGCCTTCGCTACGACGTCATTGACAAGGACGGCGGGGTCCAGAACCTGTTCTGGTATGACTCGGCCATCGCCCGGGCGACCCTGGCTGCGCTGGGCATTCCCGACGATGGAACGGCCCGTAACGGTCTCGACATCATCGGCACATTCAATAGCCCCTCATTTACCGACTCGATCGATAACGACGAAGTCACCGGCACACTCCAGCTCATATACCACCTCAGCGAAAACGGGATGCTCTACGGGGGTTACAACCGCGGCTTCAAGGCAGGTGGCATCAACCTGTTTCGCGAAGGGGCCATTACCAATACGACTTACGAACCGGAAAACGCAGACAGTTTCGAGATCGGACTAAAACTGGAGTATCTGGGCGGTCGCGCCCGGACCAACGCGGTAGCGTTTCACACGGAGTTCTCGGACCTGCAGATCAATTTCTTCAATGGCCTCGAGTTTCGCACCGAGAATACCGGCGAGTCCTCAACCCAGGGCATCGAAATCGAGAACCTGTTTCAGGTCAACGAAAACCTGCGGCTCGAGCTTTCCGCGACCTACCTCGATTCGACCTTTGACGAGATCGAGAATCCGCAGCTGTCGTACCTTATTGATCGTGACACGCCCAGAGCCCCGACGTGGGCCGGCGTCGCTGCGTTTCGCTATGACTGGCAGATCGCCGCCGACTGGGGAGCATATGTCCGTGGGCTCGCATCCTACACCGGCAGTCATTTCGTCGGTGCCGATGTCCCCTCCGAAGAGAAAGTCGGCTCCTACGTCATCGCGGACGCGACGATCGGTGTTTCCGGGCCCGATGAGCGTTGGGATGCCTCGATCTGGTGCGGCAACTGCTTTGACGAGAGCTATCGAACCATCTATTTCAATTCCACGTTCCAGCCCGACTCATTCAGTGTCTACTTGAACGATCCCCGGCGATACGGCCTCTCGCTCAGGGTACGCTTCTAACCAACAACAATACCCCGTGGAGAATTCAAGGATGGCAGACAATGCGCCTATCAAGGTTGCGGTGGTTGGCGGCGGTTGTGCCGCGATCGCAGCCGCGTTCGAATTGAGTAGACCTCAGCATCGAGGTCGCTACGAGATCACGGTATACCAGCTCGGTTGGCGTCTGGGTGGGAAAGGCGCGTCCGGACGCGGCCCAAGCGGTCGAATCGAAGAGCACGGCCTGCACATCTGGCTGGGATTTTACGAAAACGCTTTTCGACTGATGCGTGAGTGTTACGAAGAACTCGGCAGAGATCCGGCAAAAGACCGTATCGCCACATGGCGGGACGCCTTCTTTCCCGACCCCTATGTTGGCATGGCCGACATTGGGACTGACGGGCGATGGTTGCAATGGACCGCTTTATTTCCGGATGCCGGCGGCCTGCCGGGCGATCCGCTTTCTGAGGCCAACCCTTTTACTGTTCGAGCATATCTCGGCCACACGCTCTCACTCCTGAAGACGCTCGTATTCGACGTGCAGACACACCGGGCGACAGGTGCGGCCAATGCCGGCGACGAGTCCGCAGAGCACCTTGCCGACGCTGAGGCGGATGATCCGCAGACACCCGATCGCATCCTCGCGATGCTGAAACGGCTGACTCGTTACGGACGCCTCGGTACCACGACCGGGCTTATCGAAGCATTTGCCGTCCTGGAGATGGTGATGCGCGTGGTCGCCGGACCCAATGAAAACGCGCTCTTGAAGTTGTTGCAGAAGAACGCCGTGACACAGGCGATTATCGAGATATTGCGAGATATCGCCGTGGGTGCGCGCAAGGAACTTGAGCAGCGTGTTGTGAAAAACGATCAAGACCGCTATGTCTGGGAAATTATCGACCTCGTCGTTGCCATTATGATCGGCATTATCCGGGAAGGTCTTGTTTTCGACCCCCGCGGCTTCGATGCCATCAATGACAAGGAATGCCGTGAATGGTTGCTGGAAAACGGTGCGTCGCACCGATCCGTGAACTCGGCTTTCGTCCGCGGCCTGTTCGATCTCGCCATGGCCTACCCGGGTGGCGATGTACAACGACCGGCGCTGGCGGCCGGTCAGGCGATTCGCGGTTCATTGCGCATGTTTTTCACCTACCGCGGATCCCTGTTCTGGAAGATGAGCGCCGGCATGGGCGATATCGTGTTCGCGCCTTTTTACGAGGTGTTGAAAAGGCGCGGCGTCCGCTTCGAGTATTTTCATCGCCTCGAGAACGTCGGGCTCGCGGCTGACGGCAGCCACGTCGAGAGCCTGCAGTTCGACGTCCAGGCAAACACGAAAGACGGCGGCGAATACCGGCCACTGGTCGATATCAGGGGCTTGCCGTGCTGGCCCTCGCATCCGGATTACGCACAGCTCGAAAACGGCGATGAGATGTTGCAGCAACGCTGGCAATTCGAATCCTTCTGGGACCGAAACAAAGTGGCGGAAAAGACCCTGCGCGTGACCGACGATTTCGATTTCGTGGTCCTCGGCGTTGGCGTCGGCGCGATCCCCCACCTGGCCAGCGAAATCATGGAACGCGACCAGCGTTGGCGTGACATGGTCGAGCACGTGATCTCGGTACCTACCCAGGCCTTCCAGGTGTGGATGCGGGAAGACATGCCGTCGCTTGGCTGGTCGGCGCCTGCACCGACAATTTCCGCGTTTACAAAACCGTTTGATACCTGGGCAGACATGCGTCACCTGATCGACGAAGAAGACTGGAATGAGCAGCCGGGTTCCATCGCCTACTTTTGCAGTGTGCTGGAAGACGACGATGCGGCTCAGGACCGCGAAGATCACGGCTACCCGGAAACTATACGAGCGCAGGTTCGAGCGAGCGCTGTGGGCTTTCTCAATCGGAACGTCGCAGAGTTGTGGCCGGGCGCCATCGATGCAGAAGGGCGTTTTCGATGGACGCTGTTGGTCGATGCCGACGGTGGCCCGCCACAGGACGATGAACGTGCTTTCGACAGTCAATTCTGGACCGCCAACGTCAACCCGTCAGACCGCTATACGCTCGCACCGCCAGGCAGCATGCAGTACAGGATTTCGCCGCTGGACAATACCTACGACAACCTGACCATTGCCGGGGATTGGACAGAATGCGGGTTCAACGAGGGCTGTGTCGAAGCCGCTATTATGTCAGGTCGGCTTGCGGCCCATGCGCTGTCTGGATTTCCGGCACTGGACCAGATCATCGGTTATGATCATCCTTGATGAACAAGAACAAACGACGACAAAAACCTGAGCCGATACGCACAGGTCCCATCCGCGAATGGAGTACCTTGTTCAGGAAATCAGGCTCATGGAGGGCAGACATGGCAGACAAATCATCCCAAAATGGATCGGGCGCCGGTACTAACGAACCCCTGGACAGTGTTGTGTCCCGCGCCGTGGAACTCGGCTATAAGGTCATCGAGGAACAAATACGGCAGGGCCAGCAGATAGCTGGACAGGTGGCCAGCGGCAACATCGACCCGACCCTCATCAATGGCAACGTGTCGGAGATCGGGGATCGCATCTTGCGATTCTATTCGGATATGGGGGCACTTTGGTTCGAGATGATCGAATCCGTGTTGCGAAACCCCTCGATGGGCGAGATGTTCAGCAGTTTCATGCCTGAAACCGGCGCGCGAATGAACGGCTCGGCCCACAACGGCGCGGGCCGGACAACCGCGAATGGCCGATCGAACCTGCCCGTGGAAATAGTGTCATCGGAGCCGACGGGCGCGCGGGTATCCATCGAATTGGGGGGCGATCACGACTTCGAGGCGATACTGGCGCAGCCGCTGCGCACACGCGATCCTGACACAAAACCTATTGACGATGTGCGCTTCATCCCTCCGGGCGATGGATGGCCGCCTTCAATACGCGTCACTATTCCCAAGGGGCAATTGCCAGGTACTTACTCCGGCCTGATCCTCTCGGCGATCACGGACGAGCCTGTGGGTACCCTGTGTGTGCATGTCCCTTCGCGATCGACAGAAGCCAAAGACTGACTCGTGTGCGCGGCCGTCACATCCGAACTGATCCCGGAGATGCTGCGTGAATACGGGGACGTCACGCGCGCCGCACTGAACGACTATCTGCCGACGCGTACGCCGCGCCGACACCTCTACGACTTGCTCGCTGACTACCCTGACCGGGGCGGCAAGATGATGCGACCGAGCCTGTGCATTGCGACGGCGAGAGCGTTCGGGGCACAGCTCGACGATGCGCTGCGCTCGGCGGCTGCCATCGAGATGTTGCACAACGCCTTGCTTATTCACGATGACATCGAGGACGACAGCGAGGAACGTCGCGGCAAGCCGACACTGCACATGCTGCATGGCGTGCCCCTTGCGATCAATGCAGGCGACATGTTGACGTTGATGAGCCTGCGCCCGCTCATGGAAAACCGAATGAGAATCGGTCCGCGAATTTCGCTGCGGATCCTGGAGGAAACCGAGCGAGCAGCCCTTGAGTCGGCGGAAGGCCAGGCGATGGAGCTGGGCTGGCGGCGCGACAATATCAATGACTTGACGGAGTCCGACTACCTGCTCATGGTGCTGAAGAAGACCTGCTGGTTCGGAACGATATATCCGAGCCGCGTCGGGGCGATGATTGGCACTCGTGACAGTGTGGATCTCGAACGATTCGTCCGATTCGGTTTCTTCCTGGGTGCCGCTTTCCAGATCCAGGACGATCTTTTGAACCTGGTTGCCGACAAGCGCTACGGCAAGGAGCGTAATGGCGACATCTGGGAGGGCAAACGTACGCTGATGTTGATCCGTCTTTTCAACGAAGCAAGTAGCGAGGAAAAACAGAGACTCAACGCGATCATGGCGCACTCGCGATGCGACCGCGCCGCAGAAGACGTCACCTGGATTCGCGCCCTGATGGATCGCTACGACTGCATCGACTATGCGCGCAAGTTTGCCCATGGCCTTGCCGGCGCCGCCGCGCATGAGTTTTCAGTTATCTACAGTAACGTCCCGGATTCCCGCGACAAGCGCTTCGTCGAAGGGCTTGTAACGTGGGTCTTTGAGCGAACCTGAGGGCGCTACATTCCCAACTCTTATCTGCTCCAAAAATAATAAAGGTGGCTACGACGATGCCCTACGCTACGGAAAGTCAGACGCACACATTCAATACGGCGATCAACCCCGAGTTGATGAAACTGCAGGGGATGCAGCAACGGATATCCTTCACCGGTGTCACCTTCCGGGTTTTCCCGCTTCGGGCCAGCATTAATCGCCTGCAGGCATTCTGCGACAGCTTTTTGAATTTCGCCGACGATCCCGACGACGTATGCAATGGGAATTATTTCAAAGCCGCGGCGCCGATGGTGTCGTTCTCGGTTCTCAATTACGGCAAGATGTCGACCGAGACCGAAAACCTGGGCTGGATCGCCCAGCATGAAGTGCTCTTCTCGGTACCGGTGGAGTGGTACAAGGTCAACGAGGCAGGACAGCTCGTATTCCATGACTGGGCCTACGTCTGCCCGTTTATTTTCGTCGACAACGACCAGTCACTCGGGGTCGGCCGAGAGGTTTATGGCTGGACGAAAGTGCGGGGCTGGTTACAGCCATCAACCAACAGCTGGACTTCGGACCCCAGGGAACCGCGGCGCGTCCTCAGCATGGGGACGTCGTTATTCCCAGACCTCTATGCTGGCGAAAGTCAGCAAGACCGGACCCTGATCGAAGTCATTCAGGATGCGCCGACCAGCTTTTTCCGCAGCCCGTACAGTGCAGACGATCCCTACAATCCGTGGTGGAGCGCCGCGCGCAACCTGCGACGATCCGCGTCGGCCATGACCGGCGCATTCCAGTTCATGTCGGGGCTCCCGCTGTTCGGCAACGCCGGCACCCGTTACGTGGGGAACGGTGTTCGAATGTACGCGAGACTCATGCAGAACATGATGGCCGGGCTGCCTTGGCTCAAGTCGGGTTTTGATACCCGGGCCGCCGCGCGGGCCAGGGCCGGCGAGAATCCGGCGAGCCCGTCCATGAATAACCTGACCTTGAAGCAATTCCGCGATGCCGAGGAGCCCGACCTGGCTTGCTACCAGGCGCTGGTGAATTCCAAAGTCTCTGTTGAGCGCCTGACGGACGGTGGACTGTTGGGTGGCTCGAACCTCATGATGGGCGATCCGACCGGTGGCTACCGTATTCACGTGCACGAATACGCTGAACAACCGATTATCGAAACGCTTGGACTCGAGGTAACGGATACAAAGCGCGACGAGTTCGGCGCGCGGGTCGGCGTACTGTCACCGCTGATGCCGTGGTGGATGGCTTGCGACCTTCGCTATGACATGGGCACCAACCTGTGCTGGCGGTCTAAGGACTCAAGCTGGCACCGTAAGGCAGGCCCCGCCCCAGCGGAGCAGCCGCGTGAGCGCCGCAACAGATATAACACGACGCGCGGCGCCGCTATTCAGGACACCGTCGGACCCCTGCATTATCCGGACACGACCCTGCGAATCATGCCGCTGCTCGCAGACAAGGTCCGGCTGCAGGGATTTTGTGACGAATTCATCAGTGATCTGAAGAGATCCGAACCCGGTGCAGGAGAGTTCGAGACGTTGATCCATCGATTCGAGAGTGACGACGGGTCCTTCGCGGATCGACAGGAACAACTGGACAAAGACGTGAAGGCACTTCACGAGCGCCTGGGTAATGAGCGTTCGGCTGACGAGAGCACTGAAGTTCCAGGAAAGCAGTGCTTGCCCCGCCATATCGGTCTCAACCACTTCGAGCCGTATGGCTCAAACATTTACATGGTAGTTACTACCTTCGGTTCCGAATACGGCAAGATGTACAGCGAAAAAAACAACCTCGGACTGACGGCGAAGCGAGAAGCCGCTTTCTTCATACCGGTTACGTGGTACTTCTGGGACACTATAGAGCGCGAGGTCAAGCAGCGGCTCGTCATTCTGACGCCGTATATTTTTTGTGACAGCATGCGGCACGCGCTGTCGGAATTGGAAGTGAATGGCCGTCCGGCGAAGCATTGCCAAATCGAAAGTGACGACGACTGGTGGCTGCGCGAATCAAACCCCGATGCTACGAAGAAGATACGCGCGACTCTGCGCACATTGCTAATGCCTGCGCTGAACGTGGGCCAGCCTGCCGAAATGCGCGAGTTTATAGAAATCGTCGGTATAGGAGGGGGATCCAATTCCACTCCGTCGGACGCGCAGGCTCGTGCGGAAGAGGAGGCCATGCAACTCTATGAACTCTTTGGCAAAAATGGTTCATCCATCGATTTCATTACACTGAAGCAGTATCGGGCGGCGGACAGGATTACAAGCCATTGCTACCAGTCGCTGGTCCTGATCCGGTCGAAGATCGAAAACGTGTGGAAACTGGAAACGAAGATTCCTGAGGGTATACAAGTCAACATTCACGCATATCCTACGATGCCGATCGTCAAACAACTCGGTATCAAGGTAGACAAAGTCGACACTAGCGGTGAATCCGTTGTCGAGCAGATGCAGGCGATCAAACCCGCTTCGATACGCGTGTCCATGCGGCAGGAACTGGGCGTGAATCTGTATACGAGGCTGCAAGACGGAAATTGGCGGCGGACCACGGCCGAACTTGACGAACAAGGCACGCAATAAGCGCCCACGACACAGATGTTGATATATGTAGCTGGAGCGAGAGCGTGACCGCGCGGGCGAAAAGCAATCCATCCGGCACCAATATCCTCGTCTTGGGGGCCAGCGGGCTGATCGGCAACGCAATCGTCCGTGAGCTGATCCGGCAAGGACACGATGTCACCGGCACTTGTCGGCGGCCACACAACACGGTACGAAACCTCGATGACCTGAATATGCGTGTGGTGCGGGGCGATATCGATACGCCCGGTTGCCTCGATGCATGGATCGAGGGTCATGACGTTGTGGTGGATGCGGCGGCACCCTACCCGCTACACTTGATGTACACGAGCGAGGGCAGCGAGAGACCGACCTTGCATTCTGCAGAGAAGCGCACCGATGCATTGATCAGCAGCCTGCAACGCCACGACGCGAAACTCATTCACATCAGTACCCTGTTAGCCCAGCCGACCGATCCGGGAACCGGGCTATCTGGACTGCAGCGGCGAATGATGCGGGTTATCCACCCGTATTTCCTGATCAAATCCGCCATCGAACGGCGGCTTCGTGGAGCCATGGCCGAGCTGCCAGGCGTTGTAATCGTACAGCCCTCAGCCTGCATCGGCCCTTACGATGTAAAACCAAGGGAGCAGTGTCTCGTCCCCAAACTCGCCTCTGGTGAAGTACTCGTGGCGATCAGCCACAAGATGAACGTGATTGATACGCGCGATCTTGCCAGCGGAATCACCGCCGCAATACGCGGCGAGTGTTACGGGCAAACGCTGCAGCTTTCAGGCCACAATACGTCAGTTGATGAGATGCTATCGGAAATCGAAACGATCAGCGGAGCCCCTGCCCCGCGGTTGCGGTACCCCGCGGCGCTTGGCGTGCTGCCAAGCTACTGGGCAGAGTTAATGTGGGCAACGGTCGGGCGGCCCTCGCCACTGCCGTCACTGCTACCGACACTCGTCTGCGAGCAGGGCTGGATGAAAACGGGCGACCAGCAACGAGCGCTTGGTATTGTGCCCCGGCCGCTCAATGAAACGATGAGCGATACTATTCGCTGGTATCACGATCTGGGCTACTGCTGAAAATCAACTCCCGGCATTCGCTGTTGCCAGGACAACGCCTAGTAACGCGATTCCATATCGTCGGCCATCGAATCGACGGCTTTCGCCCATTGGTCGATTAGCCCTGCGTACATGACCAGCGGCAGTTTCATCATGCGTATACTGGTCCTGACACTGATCTCCATCGTATGAACCAGGAGCTCGGCTACAGAATTATCGTCGTTGTTCTCGTCATCCGCCATGAGTCACCTCATTAATTGTTGGGCATCGCCGCAAAACCCTGTCGCTCGAGTATACGTCATGTCCACCAATTCTGCTGGTGTCGTCGATCGACTATACTTGCTTGGACAACTCTTTCGCGGGGCAATGCAATGATTGGCTTACCGGATTTTATCGTTCAGAACCCGCCCTTGGGCGACCCACAAGCGCCGCCCCCCTATCGCTTCGAGGACGTTGGCATACAGATGTTCCATGTGGCTGCGGACGGGGCGAAACTACAAGCCGTCTGCGACACTTTTCTCAACACGATCGCAGCGCAGAATAATTTGCCGTATCGACTCAATCCCTTGAACGGAAACTCGCTGGGCATCGTGAATATAGAGCTGCTGCGGTATGGGCGCATGTATTCCATGGCACCGGGGCATGAGCAGATGGGATACTCC
>Ga0265306_10000532_pt1 | contig 18252 bp, 17 predicted proteins | sample Helome_3_FD_192493 | JGI IMG/M metagenome (GOLD analysis project Ga0265306, IMG submission 192493) | Marine sediment microbial communities from subtidal zone of North Sea - Hel_20160420 (Illumina Assembly) | ecosystem: Environmental > Aquatic > Marine > Subtidal zone > Sediment ... | reverse complement strand
TAACGGGGCCTTTGAGGTGCATGGAATAAGCACCGAGTTCCTGCAGGACAAGCAGCACTTTGCCGAGCTTGCTGAAGATTTCTGCAATTACGTCGCGGGGGCCGAACTGGTTATTCACAATGCCCCGTTTGATATCGGCTTTCTGAACCACGAGTTATCGCTGCTGCAACCGCCGTTGGCGGAGTTGCAGCAGAGCTGCGGTATTCTCGATACGCTATTGCTGGCGCGCCAGAAGCACCCTGGTCAGAAAAATAATCTGGATGCATTGTGTAAGCGTTATGGCATAGACAACAGCAATCGTAGCCTGCACGGCGCATTGCTCGATGCGCGCATTCTTGCTGATGTTTACCTTGCGATGACCGGTGGCCAAACCAGTCTTGGACTGGAAGCCGAGCAGGGCGCCGATACAGCAGCCGAGCAGACCGAAATACAGCGCATCGATTCCGGGAAGCCGCTGCCATTATGGCCGGTTGACGAAGCTGCGCAACAAGCCAATCGCCAATACATCGATTTTCTCGCAACCCAACACGACGACCCCGCCTGGAAGTGACGCCGCAGGCGTGATCTCAAATTCTTTTCTTTCTACCATTCGGGCAACCGAAGGAACCCCTCGCGACTGACTGGGTCGGTCCGACGCATCGGGCCTGCGGCTTCCTGAAAAGACAACGCTTTTGAAGGGCAAGGCGAGACTCGACCTCCATGTCTCGACTCGCCACAGCCGATGTGTCGGACCACCGCATCCCTGCGGCCTGACCCTCCAAAAGCGTTGCCTTTTCAGCACCCAGTCTTTACGTCGCAAGGGGTTCCTTCGGTTGCCTCTCTACACTTTTGCAATCATTCCACCGAGGCGGCTCGATATCGAGGCATGGACATTGGGTCTTCTTTGCGGGACGCTGCGCAACAGGGATGTTGTGCAGCGTCCCGCAAAGCAGTCTCCGTGGCCACACTCCTGTAGCGTCTAGCCATCTCGGGATAAAGCCTAAAAAAGTGTAGCGAGGCAGGACGCCGAGCTCCAAGCGATTCCATGGATGGACCAACCGGCGCATGCGCCGGTTGGGAGCGGCTTTTTTAGGCTTTATCCCGAGATGGTTGGCGGAGGATTAGGAGGGTTTGAGGATGCGGGCCTGGTCGCGTTTCCAGTCGCGGTCCTTGATGCTGGCGCGTTTATCGTGGGCCTTCTTGCCCTTGGCGATACCGATTTTCAGCTTGGCGCGGCCACGGATCCAGTAGGCTGAAAGCGCGACCAGGGTATAGCCCTTGCGCTCTACCATGCCGACCAGGCGATCGATTTCATTACGATGTGCCAGTAATTTACGCGTGCGCGTGGGATTGGGAGCGACGTGCGAGGAAGCGCTGTTGAGCGGGCTTATATGTGCACCGATAAGCCAGAGTTCACCGTTTTTGAGCATGACATAGGTTTCCCTCAACTGCAGGTTTCCGGCACGTAAGCTTTTGACTTCCCAGCCCTCGAGAACCATGCCAACCTCGATTTCATCTTCGATGAAATAATCGTGACGCGCGATGCGGTTGCGTGCGATCGTGTTGTCGGGAGACTTGTTTTTTTGCTTGCCCATGTAGGGAATCTCTGCTCGGTGTGGCTGGCGGCTATATTCTCGGGTTAATTCCGGGACATGACAAGCAAATCCCCTCAATACCGCCTTGAAAACCTACCGGTCTTCACTATACACTCTCGCTCTTGCAATGGTGACCTGCTTCGGTCCCTTCGTGACAATTATCTGTAAATCCCGCCAGGCCCGGAAGGGAGCAACGGTAGCAGGGACATTGGGTACGGCGGTGTGCTGAATCAGGTCGCCTCCAGTTTCTCAATGAATAACCCGGCTATCACTAAATCCAGATGAGTTACCAGGTACTAGCACGCAAATGGCGTCCGGCTAATTTCAAGCAAATGGTCGGCCAGGAACATGTGCTGCAGGCATTGGTAAATGCGCTCGACAGCAATCGATTGCATCATGCTTACCTGTTCACCGGAACCCGTGGCGTTGGCAAGACGACGATTGCCAGAATTTTCGCAAAATCATTGAATTGCGAGCAGGGTATTAGCTCCGAGCCTTGTGGGAGTTGCTCTTCCTGTATCGAAATTGACGAGGGGCGTAGCGTTGATCTGATCGAAATTGATGCAGCATCGCGCACCGGGGTCGAAGACATGCGGGAACTACTGGACAACGTACAGTATGCCCCAACCCGTGGACGCTTCAAGATCTACCTGATCGATGAAGTCCACATGTTGTCCAAGCATAGTTTCAATGCGCTGTTAAAAACCCTGGAAGAACCGCCTCCGCATATTAAATTTCTGCTGGCTACCACCGATCCCCAAAAAGTCCCGGTTACCGTTTTATCCCGCTGCCTGCAATTCAATTTAAAGCGCATGTCAAAATCGCAGATACTTTCACAATTGCAGTTCCTGACCGAACAGGAAAAAGTGGAATCTGACGCGACCGCGCTGACCCAGCTTGCCAGCGCCGCCGACGGCAGTATGCGTGATGCACTCAGCTTACTCGATCAGGCGATAGGTTATGGTGGCGGGGCGGTACGACAGGAAGCGGTCGAATCGATGCTGGGATCAATTTCGCGTGATTACCTGGTGCGGCTGTTTGGCGCTTTATATGATCGGCAGCCAGCAGGGTTGTTAAATGAATCACGTGCAGTGATTGAGCATAATCCTGATTATCAGCGGGTTTGTGCCGAGATGATTACACTGCTACAGCAGATTGCGTTGTACCAGAGTGACCCGAAACTGGTAGACGAGGATGAATTCGATGAGGCACTGTTACAGAAGTTCAGCGCGCACTGGTCTCCCGAGGAGGTTCAACTCTACTACCAGATACTTCTGCAAGGGCGCCAGGATTTGCTGATCTGCCCCGATGAAGCGTCGGGTTTTGAAATGTTGATGTTACGTTTACTGGCATTTGCGCCCCAATCCGAAACAAAAAGCGAGACCATCGAGGTAAAAAAAAAGCCTGAATCAAGAGTCCTGCCAGGCAGCGACAAGCAGCCACGAACATCAACTGAATCTGAGCAGAAAGAAAGCAGTCAGAGTACCCTAGCGCCGGTTTCTGACCCGGATGATCCTATACAATCCACTTCGACCACTACCGGGTCGCTCGACTGGTCGGGACTGGTTTACGAACTGGGATTAACCGGATTGGCACAGGAGATCGTTGCCAATAGCCTGCTCGAATCCTACCGGGATGGCAGGTTGAATCTGCAGCTGCAGCCCGAAATACATGAGCTTCTGAACGACTTGATAAAGGCCGAAATTACACAGGCCCTGGAGCAAAAACTTGGGGTATCATTGCAGCTGGATCTGTCTGCAACGGGAGTGAGCGGTGGGCAAACCCCTTTACAGGCGAAAATACAACGCCAGCAGCAGGAACGTCTTGTGGCGATTGATGCGATCAGGGATGAAAAGCTGGTTAAAAAGTTGCAGCATGCCTTTTCCGCAGAGCTTGATGAAGCTAGTGTGGTTAAGATCGAAAACAATCATTAGTAATGAGGTGATGTAATGAAAGGTGCGCTCGGAGATATGATGAAGAAGGCGCAGGAAATGCAGGAGAACATGCAAAAGGCGCAGGCTGAACTGGCGAAAAAAGAAGTAATCGGCGAAGCGGGTGGCGGCATGGTCTCAGTTGTTATGCGGGGCACCCATGAGGTAAATCGTGTCACCATCGACCCCAGCCTGGTTGACGAAGATGTGGAAATGCTTGAGGACCTGATAGCGGCTGCCGTCAACGATGCAGTTCATAAAGTTGAGAAATCAAATCAGGACGCGATGCAGGAAATGACGGCGGGATTGAACTTGCCCCCCGGCTTCAAATTACCCTTCTAAACCAATGTCTTCCCCCAGCCTGGACGAATTGATTTCGTCGTTGAAATGTTTGCCTGGAGTAGGCCAGAAGTCTGCCCAGCGTATGGCCTTGCATTTGCTCGAGCGCGAACAGGAGGGGGCAAGGCGGATATCAGCTGCGATTTCAAACGCTATTGACACTGTTAAACACTGCCAACGCTGCCGGAATTTTTCTGACGACGAGGTTTGCGAAATCTGCAGCGACAGCGGGCGTGACCAGGGAACGGTGTGTGTTGTCGAAACGCCTGCTGACGTACTGGCGGTGGAGTCATCGGCGGCCTATCGGGGGCGATATTTCGTATTACTGGGTCGACTTTCACCCCTGGACGGTTATGGACCCGGACAATTGGGTCTTGACGAACTTGAGAATCAGCTGAGCGCGGCAGACATCCAGGAAGTGATCCTCGCTACCAGTGCCACGGTAGAAGGTGATATCACTGCACAATATATCGCTGATTTCGCTGCCAGGCATGGGGTCAGAAGCAGTCGACTTGCTCGCGGTATTCCGATCGGTGGCGAACTTGAGTTTGTCGATAGTGGCACATTGTCGAAAGCACTGTCAGGCCGACAGAAAATTGATTAGAAGTGAGCATAACGCAGGGGAGGCATAATGTCCGAAACCATATTTTCCAAAATTATTAACCACGAACTACCGGCTGATATAGTCTACGAAGACGATGCCATCATCGCTTTTCGTGATATTAATCCGCAGGCGCCGGTTCACGTCCTGATCGTTCCAAAAGTTGCTATTGCAACGGTTAACGATATCAAACCAGAACAGGCGGAACTGATCGGTAAAATGGTGTTAACAGCACAACAGATTGCTGCTGGTGAAGGTATCGCCGAAGATGGATATCGGCTTGTGATTAACTGTAATCGCCACGGCTGTCAGGAGGTGTTTCATCTGCACCTGCACCTGGTCGGCGGCAGACAGCTGCGCGGAATTTCGGCGGGTTAACCAGGGTTGAACTGGCCCTGCATTTTCACGTAATTCAGGTATCGTGATTTTGCTATCTGCCCGCTCTCGACCGCTTTGGTTACGGCGCATTTGGGCTCGTTGAGATGCAGGCAATTGTGAAAACGGCAGCTAACGGCAGTTTCTGAAATTTCACGGAAACCATTTGCCAGCGGCCTGTCTTTATCGACGAATGGATTGAAGCCCCGTACCCCTGGCGTATCGATCAAATCCCCCCCTGAGGGTAAATGATAAAGTCGACTGGCGCGTGTGGTATGGCGCCCTTCTTCACTAGTCTCGGAAATGCTGGCTATTTTGATTTCTACGTCGGGTAGCAGCCACTTGGTTAGCGATGACTTGCCAACGCCGGATACCCCGCTTAGTAGCGAAACCTGGCCGGGTAATAAAGCCGTAAAATCCTCCATTCCCCGCCCGGTCTTTACACTTGTGGTTACCAGTTTGTAACCCAGGGGCTGGTAGATACTCTCCAGATTAAACGGATCATCCACGCCAGTCAGCAGGTCAATTTTATTCAGCAGGATGCAGGCTTCGATATGTTGTTGTTCAGCCGATAGCAGGTACTGGTCGAGCAGGAAAAGGTTAGGTTCGGGTGAAACCGCGAGACAAACAAATAACTGGTTGATGTTAGCGGCGACGGCTCGAACCTGTCCAAATCCATCGATACGCTGAAGCAAGTTGTCACGTGACAAAATTGCGAGGACTCGATGTTCCTGGTTGGCGGTAGTTTCAATAGCTACGCGGTCGCCGCAGACGATAGTGCCGAGATTAGACTTGATCTTGCAGTCGACGGAAATACCCGTTTCGAACTCTACCAGGATGCGGCCTCCCTGGTGTGATACGACTGTGCCGTGCTGATGCTCAGCGCTTGCCGAAACTTCTAGTTGAGCCGCCTGGATGCGATTCTTTTGCTGCTCGCTAAGTCTGCGTTTCGCCATGAAATTGCATTCTCATATCGGCTCACAGGTGCTGCGGCTTCTCCGATTAATCCGACGATCCTCCGGATGCTATGGCTTCCAGGTGATTGATGCGAATCGTGGCCGGTGGATGCGAATCATAAAACATCGAATGCAGCGGGTCGGGTGTCAGCGTGCTGGCGTTGTCGCGATAGAGACTTACCAATGCAGAAATTAATGCTTTGTAGTTGCTGTTCGAATGCGCGAATTCGTCGGCCTCAAATTCATGCTTACGTGAAAGGGCTGAAAATAGCGGGCTTACGAAATAGGTGAACACCGGCATAATCATCATGAACAGAATCAGTGCCGTGTGGGTCGAAGCTGTTTCTACTCCGAGAGATCCGTAAAACCAGTCGGAGCGCATCAACCAGGCCAGCAGTGCGAATCCGGCGAAAGAAATTGCACTCGACAGCAGTAGCGATTTCTTGATGTGATTACGTTTGAAGTGTCCCAGTTCGTGCGCCAGCACGGCCTCAACCTCTTCCTCCGACAAGGATTCGAGCAGGGTATCGTAGAACACAATGCGCTTGTTCTTGCCGAAGCCGGTGAAGTAGGCATTGCCATGCGATGAACGGCGTGAGCCATCAACCACGAACACGCCCTGGCTTTGAAAGCCACAACGACTAAGTAATTCCTCGATGCGGGTGCGCATTGACGCGTCTTCCAGCTGGCTGAATTTATTAAAGATTGGAGCGATAAATGCGGGGTAGGCCCAGATCATGATTAAACTGAAGCTCACCCATAACAACCAGGCGTAAAACCACCAGTTTTCACCCGCCTGGTTCATCAGCCATAAGATAGCGGCCACCAGGGGCACACCGATCATGACGATCAACAAAACAGTTTTTACGAGATCCAGTACCCAGGTTTTTATCGTGGTGTGGTTAAACCCGAAACGCTCCTCGGTGATAAAGGTCTGGTAAAGTGAAAACGGTAAATTCAGGATTGCGGAAATCACGCTCACCGAAAAAATGAATGCAATTCCCGTGACTAGCGCAGAATATTCAAATGCTGACCACCATTGATCAACCAGGTTTAAGCCGCCACCAATCGTCCAGGCAAGTAACCACAAGGTCTCCCATGCCAGCATTACCCTGCCCACGCGCAACTTGGTGCAACTGTAGTCTGCCGCACGGTGGTGATCTTTGAGGTCGATTCTGTCAGCGAACGCTTCGGGAACCCTGGCGTAGTGGGCCTGGATATGACTGATCTGTCGTTGACTCAGCCATAGGCGAACCAGTACCGATGCGGCAACAAAGCTTAAAAATACTGCGGTGAATAATTGCATGCATCAACCGGTGGCAAAAAACTTGCTATAGTTTAGCGCATATTAGAAATACGTGAAGCCCGGGGAGTTTGATACCGATGGACGACAATAACCTGATTTGGATCGATCTTGAAATGACCGGCCTGGATACACAGCAGGATCAGATTATCGAAATAGCAACGGTGGTGACAGATTCAACCCTGGCCATTGTTGCGCAAGGTCCGGTGATCGCAATTCATCAACCGGACGAAATCATGAACGCGATGGATGCCTGGAATACGAGCCACCACGGTGATTCCGGGTTGACCAGTCGTGTTAGCCAAAGCACGGCTAGTAGGGAAGACGCCGAGCGAGAAACGCTGGAGTTTTTGCATCAATATGTTGCGCCGGGGAAATCGCCCATGTGTGGCAACAGTATCTGCCAGGATCGTCGTTTCATGGCGCGCCTGATGCCGGAGCTGGAAGCTTTTTTTCACTACCGTAATCTGGATGTGAGCACGTTGAAGGAATTAGCGCGTTTGTGGAAACCCGAGCTGACCGGGGGATTCGTCAAAAAAGGCGCGCATCTTGCGCTCGACGATATTCTCGAGTCGATCGAGGAGCTCAAATATTACCGTGAGCACCTGATCTGTGCCTGAGGCCTGAGTTCCGGGTTATTCATCGCCTGCAGGATAAAATCGATTTACCCGTCCCGAATCGGTGCCCGAGCCGCCATTATCCGGTTCTCCAGCTAATCTTAAAAATAACGCTTCGACAGGCCTTTAAATTGATGTGCTCACAAGGCCAGGCGCCGAATGTCGAAATTTACCCACAGGCTTAAAGAATCTTAATTTATGGCCGATAAACAGTCCCGACACTAAGTATTAATCATTAACCAGGCTTTGCTATGGATCTCGCTTCCCTAATCGGCATTATTTCGGGTATCGGACTGATTGTCGCCGCGATCATACTGGGCGGGGACATGCACAATTTTTTCAGTGTGCCCGGCGTTATGATCGTCATGGGGGGAACCATGGCGGCAACCTTGCTGACATTTCAGTTCAGGGATGTGTGGACCGCGTTCCGCAGCGCCTATTTTGTATTTTCCTCGCCCAAACAGGATTCACAGGAACTGATCAATACCATGATCAAGCTTGGCACTATCAGCAGGCGTAAGGGTTTGCTGAGCCTGATGGATGTTAAAACCAAAACACCATTCCTGAAAAGAGTCTGCACCCTGATTGCCGACGCGGCGGATGAGGAGACCCTGCGTTCGGCAATGCGCACCGAAATTGAATCCATGCAAATGCGACATTACATTGTGCAGGACGTGTTTCGCAAAATGGCAATGTATGCCCCTTCTTTTGGCATGCTGGGCACCCTGGTTGGTCTAATCCAGATGCTTTCGTTACTGGCAAGCCCGGACAGCCTGGGCCCGGCGATGGCCATTGCCCTGTTGACGACCTTTTACGGCATGCTGTTATCGACCGCCATATTCCTGCCTATCGCCGGAAAATTACGTTCCAGGACGCTAGTTGAAGTAATGAACTTCGAGATTATTTTTCAAGGTGCGGTCAGCATACTGCAGGACAACAATCCGCTTTCGGTATACGAAAAACTGTCTTCGTTTGTACCGGCAAAAAAGCGTAAGCCGATGCAGAAACTGAGGCAGCGAAGCTGATGTCCGCGCGTTCGTTCAGTGGGACATTCGAAGACGAGGAGGGTAATAGCGCCTGGATAGTTACCTTTGCCGACATGATGACCCTGATCCTGGTATTTTTTATTTTGTTGTACACGCTGGCGGATTTCGAAGATGAGGCCTATAAACAGCTGATCGAATCAGTGCAGGTGATTGACGGGAAAGGTAATCAAATCAGCGTTATCGATTTCGCAAAAAGCGAAGGCAGAAATCCGGAACCACTCAAAGCGATTGAAGACATGCTTGGTTTGAGTTCCGGTAATGTTCCGGTAGAGAATTTGAAACCCGCACTGGTAGCCGATTTGGAAAGTATGATAAGCAGTACCGACCTGGCAGATGGCGTGGAGCTGGCTTTTGATGGCGATCAAATAAACTTGCAGATAGATGGACGTTATCTATTTGAATCGGGGCAGGTCGAACTTAAAGACCGTGCCCGGTTTATTTTTGCCAATCTCGCGCAAATGTTCAGAGACTACGCCGATTACAGCATCGCAATCAGGGGTCATACCGACGATCTTAATATCCAGACGACCCGGTTTCCCTCGAACTGGGAGCTTTCAGCGGTACGTGCAACCACGGTATTGAGATTTTTTATCCAACAGGGAATCGATCCCGAACGTATGACCGCAACCGGTTACGCAGATTATTTACCGTTGGTTGAGAATAATAGTCCCGCAAACAGGACCAGAAACCGGAGAGTTGAGTTTGTTCTGGAAAAAGAAAAAAATATTTGACGTAGAGCTGGATTCGCGCCATGACGATAATCGGGCGGCTTATCGGATTGCTCCTGAACGCTCCAGGCCGGTAATCATTTCGATTAAGGGTAATGCCTTCCATGCACTCAATATCAGTGGCACGGGTGTTGCGTTTCGATCGCATAATTTCCCGGTTGGAACGCGAGCACCGGCGACCATTCGACTGCCCAGCGAGGATCTTATTTTTCCAGTCGTTTTAGAGGTTGTTAACAAGCAGGGCGACCTGTGTCGGTGTAGTTTTCGAGAAATTCACGAAGATGCTGAAAATCTACTACACTCCTATATACTTGGGTTACAAAAGCGAAAAATCAGGCAAAATGGTCGGCATTAATGCGGTTAGTCTGCGGTAATGTAATTCGAAGTACTTGAGATGGAAACTCTCTGAAATTTCAGTCATTTATTGGAACTATCTATTGAATTGGATTGATTTTAAGTCTGAAATCGGCCATCATATACGGTCCGTTGGCGATATAAAAAACCAACAAAGCCAAGTATCTGATTTTATTTTATTTTTTGGGAAGCGGTCTTGATTAAACAGCGCACGTTGAAGAATGTTATCCGCGCCATGGGCGTTGGTTTGCATACAGGGAAGAAGGTCTATCTGACATTGCGACCTGCACCGATTGATTCTGGTATCCGTTTTCGTCGAATTGACCTGGCTACCCCGGTCGAAATACTGGCTCGCCCGGAAAAAGTAGGTGACACCAACCTTTCGACTACCCTGGTAGAGAATGGCGTCCGTATCTCGACGGTGGAGCACCTGCTATCTGCGATTGCTGGCCTTGGTATCGACAACGCCTTCATCGACCTTAGCGCCGAAGAAGTGCCGATCATGGATGGTAGCTCGGGTCCATTTGTGTTTCTGATTCAGTCGGCGGGAATCGTCGAGCAGAACCAGGCCAAGAAATTTATCAAGATCAAAAAGCCGATTCGAATTGAAGAGGGTGACAAGTGGGTCGAGTTCAAACCATTCAACGGTTTTAAAGTCAGCTTCGAAATCGATTTCGACCACCCGCTTTTTACCAAGCAGAAACAAAACTGTCATATCAATTTCTCCACCACCTCTTTTGTCAAGGAAGTAAGCCGGGCCAGAACTTTCGGATTTCAAAAGGATATAGAGTTTCTTCGCGCCAATAATCTTGCCCTGGGTGGCAGCCAGGACAATGCGATCGTACTCGATGATTACCGCGTCCTGAATGAAGACGGGTTGCGTTATGACAACGAATTCGTCAAGCATAAGATTCTTGATTCAATCGGGGATCTCTATCTGCTGGGTCACAGCCTGATCGGTGCGTTTTCAGGCTACAAATCAGGACACGCGTTGAACAATCGTCTGTTGCTGACTTTACTGGAAGATACCGATGCCTGGGAAGAGGTAACCTTTGAAGACGCGGCGACTGCGCCGATATCTTACGCCCAGCCTGTAGAAGCGACGGTATAGGTGCGGGTGTGAATATACTTTTTCTTTCATCGAGCAGGGGTCAAATTTGTGGGTTAAACCTCACAAAACCCTTGCACCTCTTACTGATGATTGGAATGATCGGGCTGGTTGTTACGGGATCAGTCTATGTCGGCTATACGCTCAACCCGAGCCAGGATAACCTGGCGTTGATAGACGAATGGCAATCGGATGTACATCGTCACCAGGTACAACTAAATCATATCCGTGAAGAAGCCGACGCAGATATCGATGCGCTGTCTTCACGTATAGGTCTGCTGCAGGCGCACGTGATGCGCCTGGATGCCCTGGGGCGCAAGCTGGTAAAAATGGCTAGAATCGATAAGAGCGAATTTGATTTCGAGAATACCCCGGCACTGGGTGGACCGGAAGTCGTGACCAACAAGGGACTCGAACCTGACGAATTAACGCAGGCAATTGATCAGTTGGGCTTTCAGCTTGAAAACCGCGAAGATCAGCTGGTTGTGCTCGAAAACCTGGTGCTGAACGAAAACTTGCAGAAAGAGGTGCAGCCCAGTGGCCGTCCCATCGTTAAAGGCTGGATTTCTTCCTATTACGGCATGCGCACCCATCCGCTTTCGGGGCGTCGTGAAATGCACAAAGGTATGGATTTTGCGGGTAAACTTGGAGGACCGGTTATCGCGGTCGCCAAGGGTGTGGTTACCTATGCGGGCAAACGCTACGGCTATGGCCAGGTAATTGATATTGCGCATGGCAATGGTTATACAACTCGCTATGCACATAATTCTCGCCTGCTGGTATCGGTCGGCGATACCGTTGAAAAAGGCTTCCAAATCGCCGAGATTGGCTCTTCCGGCCGCTCCACTGGCCCGCACGTGCACTTCGAAGTTCTCAAGAATGGACGTGAGACCAATCCGGTACGATTTATTCGTGCAGCGAATTAACCAGGAGTGCTTTTTTTCCGTCTTCTCGCTTGAAACTTTTCAAGTAACCTCCACCTCTTAAGGCAGTCCTGTCGAAGCAGTCGTACGATGTTGTCTAAAATCACAAGAACGTTATTTGGTAGTCGTAACGACCGATTAATCAAAAAACTCCATCAGCGCGTCACTCAGATTAATCAGTTCGAGCCGGAAATGCAGGCGCTCGATGATGCGCAATTACAACAAAAAACCGTTCAACTCAGACAGCGATTTGCGGACGGTGAAACCCTCGAACAACTGCTCGACGAAGCCTTCGCGGTGTGTCGTGAAGCGTCGGTGCGGGCGCTTGGCATGCGACCTTACGACGTGCAACTGATCGGCGGAATGATTCTGCACAATAACCAGATCACCGAAATGCGTACCGGTGAGGGTAAAACCCTGGTTGCTACGTTGCCGGCCTATCTCAACGCGCTTAGCGACAAGGGTGTCCATATCGTCACGGTAAACGATTACCTGGCGGAACGTGATGCCGAGTGGATGGGCAGCCTGTATAACTTTCTGGGTTTAAGTGTGGGCGTCGTATTGAGCACCATGGATTATGACACCAAGCGCGACTCCTATAGTGCCGACATTACTTACGGTACCAACAACCAGTTTGGTTTCGACTACATGCACGACAATTTAAGTTTCTCGCTCGAAGAACGGGTTCAGCGGGAATTAAATTACGCGATAGTCGACGAGGTTGACTCGATCCTGATCGATGAGGCCCGTACGCCGTTAATTATATCCGGGCAGGCCAGCGACAGCTCCGATCTGTATACCCGGATCAACAAGATAATACCGCGCCTGACCCGGGTCGAGGTCGAAGATGGCCCCGGTGATTACAGTGTCGATGAAAAATCCAAGCAGGCATTCCTGACCGAAACCGGTCATGACACTGCCGAACAATTAATGACCGAGACAGGGCTGCTGAAAGACGATGAAAGTCTTTACGATGCGGCCAATATTGCGCTCGTGCATCATCTCAATGCCGGCCTGCGGGCACATTCGATTTACACTAAAGATGTCGATTACATTGTTCAGGATGGCTCGATCGTCATTGTCGATGAATTTACCGGGAGGACGATGCCAGGCAGGCGTTGGTCGGAAGGTTTACACCAGGCGATCGAGGCGAAGGAAAACGTCAGTATTCAGCAGGAAAACCAGACTATTGCGTCTATCACTTTTCAAAACTACTTCAGGCTTTACAACAAGCTTGCCGGGATGACGGGTACTGCCGATACTGAAGCCTTCGAGTTTCAACAAATTTATGGCCTTGAAGTCGTCGTGGTGCCTACCAATCAACCCATGGTCCGTGAAGATTTTGGTGATCTGATCTATCTCACTGCGCGAGAAAAATTTGATTCGATTATCGAAGATATTCGCGACTGCGTCGGCCGTGGTCAACCGGTGCTGGTTGGCACCACCTCGGTCGAGACTTCCGAGTACCTGTCCGGGTTACTCGAAAAAGTTAAGATCAAGCACCAGATCCTGAATGCGAAACAGCACGAGCGCGAAGCCATGGTTATCGCCGATGCTGGCATGCCGGGTAAGGTCACCATAGCTACCAATATGGCAGGGCGCGGTACCGATATCGTATTGGGTGGAAACCTGGAAGTTCAGTTGAAAGATATCCCGGAAGATCAGCAACAACAACGCAACAAACTGGACACCGAATGGCAACAACTGCACGACCAGGTTATTGAGGCTGGCGGCTTGCATATCATCGGCACCGAGCGACACGAATCTCGTCGCATCGACAATCAATTACGCGGTCGCTCGGGACGCCAGGGTGATCCCGGTTCATCTCGCTTTTACCTGTCGATGGAAGACAGCCTGATGCGCATATTCGCATCCGAAAAAGTTGCGGGACTTATGCAAAAGCTGGGTATGGAAGAGGGCGAGGCGATCGAGCACCCCTGGGTTAGCCGGGCGATAGAAAATGCCCAGCGCAAGGTCGAGGCCCACAACTTCGATATTCGTAAACAGCTCTTACAGTATGACGATGTTGCCAACGACCAGCGCAAGGTCATCTACCAGCAGCGTGACGATCTGCTGCATAGCGAGAGCATCACGGAAGCGATCGCCAACATGCGCAAGGATGTGCTGCAGGGAGTCTTTAGTGCCCATATCCCGCCGAATTCCATTGATGAGCAGTGGGATATTTCCGGTTTAGAACAAATTCTGACGAGCGAGTTTGGTGTTGAATTGCCGATTCAGAACTGGCTCGACAGCGACGATCAAATTACCGATGAAGGCATTTACGACCGACTTCTTGAGCAGTTTGAACAGGCCTACCAGGCCAAGGCAGATATGCTCGGTGAGGAACTACTGGTACGCCTTGAAAAAGAGATCACCTTGATGATTCTCGACCGACACTGGAAAGATCACCTGGCGGCGATGGATTACCTGCGCCAGGGCATCGGCCTGCGGGGTTACGCGCAAAAAAATCCGGTTCAGGAATACAAGCGTGAATCATTCGAAATGTTTACCGGTATGCTCGATGGAATTAACTACGAAGTGATCCAGGCTTTGACCCGGGTGCAGATTCGAGGCGAGGAACAGGTTGAAGCGCTGGAGCAAAGCCATCAGCCTGATCAGGATATGAAAATGGTGCATGCCAGTGCCCAGAACCCGTTAAATGCCGGGTCAGCGGATGAAGATCCGCATCAGCCATACGTGCGCAAGGAACGTAAGGTAGGACGCAATGAGCCCTGCTGGTGTGGTTCCGGTAAGAAATTCAAGCAATGTCACGGTAAGCTGTAAAATCACCGATTATGGCCGTTGGATTAGAAGCGCCGGGAAATCTGCATCCGATCCAGGGTATTCGCCTGGCCGCGGCACATAGCGGCATCAAGCAGGATGACCGGCTTAAAGACCTCGCCCTGATCGAAATTAAAGAGGGATCGAGTGTCGCGGCTGTATTTACCCGCAATCGTTTCTGTGCTGCACCGGTAACGGTTGCGCGCCGCCATCTGGAACAATTTCCGGGATCCCGCTACCTGTTGATAAATTCCGGCAACGCTAATGCCGGTACCGGCGTTGATGGAATGGATGCTGCTCTCAAGAGCTGCCTGGCTGTCGCCGAAAATGCCGACGTAGATCCTGAAGCCGTACTGCCATTCTCTACCGGGGTGATTGCTGCTCCGTTACCTGTTGATAAGATAATCGCTGCAATTCCATCCTTGCATGCTTCCCTGCTAAGCGATAACTGGTTACCGGCAGCCGAGGCGATAATGACCACTGATACCTTGCCCAAGGCCCGCAGCAATCAAGTTGTTATCGATGGTCACCCAGTGTCGATAACCGGCATATCGAAAGGTTCCGGCATGATTAAACCCGATATGGCAACCATGCTGAGTTACGTCGCGACTGATGCGCTGATTGAACCCGGGGAATTGCGCCTTTTACTTGCACAAGTGGTGGCCCGCTCTTTTAATTCGATTACGGTTGACGGTGATACGTCGACTAACGATTCCTGCGTGCTGGTTGCCACGGGCTCCAGCAATGTGAGGGTATCCGCCAACAGTATCGATTTTGTGGCCGCGCTGACACAGGTTTTTGAGCAACTGGCACAAGCGATTATTCGCGATGCCGAGGGTGCAACCAAATTTGTCGAGATAGAGGTCCAACAGGCAGCAAGCCTCGCCGATGCGAAACAAGTCGCCTACTGTATCGCGCATTCGCCGCTGGTCAAGACTGCCCTGTATGCATCGGATCCCAACTGGGGACGAATTCTGGCAGCAATCGGCCGGGCTCCAGTTGACAGTCTCGATATTGATCTGGTCGATCTATATCTTGGCGATACCTGTTTGCTGAGGCAGGGATTGCCGGATCCCGGGTATACAGAGGCAAAAGGGCAGGCTGCGATGACTGCCGAGGAGATCAGTATTCGGGTTAATCTGAACCAGGGAGGAGAAGCCGCGCGGGTCTGGACATCTGACTTGTCTTACGATTATGTCAAGATAAATGCCGAATACAGAAGCTAGTAGGGCCATCATCAACCCGGCCACGATTGCCGAGGATCACATTCATGTGGTTGCAGCGATAATCTGGAGACAGCCGTATCGGCAGCAGTTTCTGATTACACAACGTCAAAAGGGCAAGCACCTGGAAGATTACTGGGAGTTTCCGGGAGGCAAGCTGGAAAAGAAGGAATCTCCATGGCAGGGCCTGCAGCGAGAGTTGCGCGAGGAAGTCAACATTCAGCCGAACCGGGCATCGCCATTCATGCAGGTATATTACCGTTATCCGGATCGTAATATTTTACTCGATACCTGGTTAGTCGACGAATACGAGGGTGAAATTGAACCCAGGGAACAACAGGCTATCATGTGGATTGATATAACCCGGGCCGATGAATATCGTTTCCCGCCGGCGGACATTCCGATTATTGAGGCTATAAGGAACAGCGGGAGAGCAGGAACTTAACGTCTTGCTTGACCTGGGTGGCCATTGTATCCCCGGGGTTGACTTGCATAAATCTCACCGAGTAGCGATGCTTGCCAGCGCTAATTTCCGGATAAATCAATTCGTTAGAATCGAGGCTGATGCGAATCAATTGTGTTGATTGTTTCGTGTCCAGTGACTGTTGGTAAAAACCCTTTTCAGCGACAACTGCTTTAGCCGAGGCACTGTCGCGAATTGTCGACATGATCAATTCGATCACTTCGTCCAGGTTGGCATAGGGTGCAACCCATTCATGCAGGTCCGAGAGCCGCTCCTCGTGGGTTTGATTGAGCCAGAAGCGCAGCTGCGGCAGATCGAAGTCGCATGAGCCTCCCGGAATCGACGTACGTTGTTTTATACCGAGCAGAAAATCAACGCGTTTAAGATGTTCGCCCAATTTGCCGTCAAGCTGATGCAGCCGATCGAGAGAGTGCTTTTGTTTGCCCAGGATCAGGTCCAGCTTGGAGTGGTCGATCCCCTGGTGTTTTGACAGCGCCTTGAGTGCACCATGCTGACGCTCCAGTTCTTTCATCAGCTCCTGTTTCAAATCGCCACGTTCCAGCAGCGCGGTCAGCTCCAGTATTGTCAGCAAAGCGCTATAGGCACTCCAGTCACCCTTTAATGCCGCAAAGTAATGAAACCGTTTCATCAGGGTTTCGACACGCAGGCACATGCGAATGCGTTCGTTTAATGGCTGTTCGAAGATTTGGTATCTAGGCGGCATCGCTCATGAAGATCTGCAAAACATTTGAAGTATAGCTGAAAACAGGTGTCACTTGTCGAGGCCTTATTAACCGAAATGTGAGCATTTTTTCTAGCTTGCAGATTGTTGAAGGTAGCTGTGGTGCAGGGCAGCCACCTGGGAATGGAGATCGCTGTCGTCGCTACCGTTACTGATAATGTCGTGGGCCCTGGCCAGTCTTTCCGAGTTGCTTAACTGCTGGGCCATCATCTTGCGTGCCAGCGATTCGTCGATATTGTCTCGTTTCATGAGACGTTCTATCTGTACCCCCGCCGGGCAATCCACCACCAGAATACGATCGGTCAGTGATTGAAAATTTGTTTCGAATAACAGTGGAATTACCACCACCACATAGCTCGCGCGCGAATGTTCAAGTGCCGCCTCGTGACTGCGTTGATAAATTAGCGGATGCAACATGGTTTCGAGCCACGATTTTTCAGCAGGGTCTGAAAAAACAATTTCACGTAGCCTGGCCCTGTCAATATTATTGTTCGTGTCTAATATATCTTTACCGAAATGAGCGCAAACCTGGTCGTAGGCAAGCTCACCGGGCTCAAGCAGCTTGCGACTGATAACGTCGGTATCAATTATCGGAACCCCGAGCTCGGCAAAAAGGTTGCTTATCATGGTCTTGCCTGATGCGATACCACCGGTGAGGCCGACTGCATACATGGGCTATCGTGACTAGAGTCCGAACAGGGAATTATAAAAGCGCATCAACTCATTGCCCCATATCAACGTAATCCAGCCGGCCGCGGCGAGATAGGGGCCGAACGGGATCTGGGTACTGCGTTCGGTTTTACCGAGTACGATCATGGTAATACCAACTGTTGCGCCGACCAGCGAAGAGGTCAGGATTACAACGAACAACGGTTTCCATCCTAACCAGGCGCCAAGCATAGCGAGTAACTTGAAATCTCCATACCCCATGCCTTCTTTTCCGGTTACCAATTTGAACAGCATAAATACCGTCCACAGGCTCATGTAGCCGGCCATTGCTCCAATGACGCTGGCCTCGAGACTGATGAATACATCGAATAGTGAGAGTAGGATTCCGAGCCACAACAGTGGCAAGGTAATGCTGTCGGGGAGTAACTTGTGACCGATATCGATTCCACTGGCGGCGATCAGGCACCAGGACAGAAACAGGGCCGCCAGTGCTTGCAGACTGACGCCGAAATGCCAACC
>Ga0265306_10000531_pt1 | contig 18260 bp, 12 predicted proteins | sample Helome_3_FD_192493 | JGI IMG/M metagenome (GOLD analysis project Ga0265306, IMG submission 192493) | Marine sediment microbial communities from subtidal zone of North Sea - Hel_20160420 (Illumina Assembly) | ecosystem: Environmental > Aquatic > Marine > Subtidal zone > Sediment ... | reverse complement strand
ACCGCGCAGCGGGACCCTCAAGGCGTTACCCGAAACTGTTGATTCCCTGGTTACCGGATATTCCAAACATCCCGAAATTTTAAAATCAATTGCATCGATTTCCTTTAAGGACTACACCACCGTAATCCATTCCGTAAATGTGATGGCCTTAACTCTTGGATTTTGTTTTCACTCAGGTTTTAAAATGCAAAAAGCCCGGCGGATAGGATTAACCGCGCTGCTGCATGACGTCGGAAAAACCGAGATCCCCGGGTCAATATTAAAAGCGCAGCGTAAATTGACCGGCCACGAATTTAAGATAATGAAAACCCATCCGACCATCGGCAGCGTGATCATACGGGAAAAAAATAAACTTGGTGAAGAAATTGCGCTGGGTGCTTTGGAACACCATGAAAAACTGGACGGCAGCGGCTACCCCAAGGGAACCCGCAATATATCTTATGTCGGCCAGTTGCTGGGGATCATCGATTGCTACGAAGCCCTGACCAACGAAGATCGGCCCTATCGCCGCGCTCGAGAGCCGCTGCAAACCTTAAAATTTCTCAAAGATGACGTCCAGGACGGGAAATTCAACCGCGACATATTCGAAAAATTCTGCTACAGTCTGATATGATTTAACTAAAAATCCTATCTCGTTGCGGCCGGCAAAATTTAGAATAATTCCCATCTATCAGGTTGGCCTTGAAAATGGAATACTGGAATGTTCGTTCAACCTAAAAAAATTCTGGTCGTATTCTGGGGGTTGTTTTTCTCGGTTGCGTTTCCCGGCTGTCAGACAGTCAAATATTACAACCAGGCGATTAGCGGCCAACATCGCATCCTTCAGAGCCGCCAGCCGATTTCGAAAATCACGGCCGATCCGAATTCATCGGAAATTTTACGTCAGCGGCTAACTTTCATAATGAATGTCAGAGCGTTTGCCGAAGACGACCTTCAACTGCCGGTGTCAAACAACTACAATACCTATGTCGACCTTAAAAGACCTTACGTCGCATGGAATGTGATGGCGACACCTGAGTTTTCTATGGTACCCAAGACATGGTGTTATCCCATTGTTGGCTGCGCCGCATACCGGGGCTACTTCGCTGAAGCAGATGCGGATCAATTCGCTGAATCATTGCAAGTCCAGGGCTATGATGTCCATGTGGGCGGGGTGACGGCCTACTCGACCCTGGGATGGTTTGATGATCCGGTACTGAGCACCTTTATTCGTCGATCCAAGGCAAGTTCAGCGGCTCTGCTATTTCATGAACTGGCCCACCAGGTTCTTTATACCCCCGATGACACGACCTTTAATGAGAGTTTTGCCACTTTTGTGGAACAGGAAGGCCTGCGCCGCTGGCAAGAATCCTCTGGCAACTCAGCAATCTACAATGAATATCTGAGCAATTACCGCCGTCAGCAGCAATTTGTCAGATTGGTTTTAAAATATCGCCAAAAACTCGAATTGCTATATCAAACAGATTTCGAGCCGACCCAGAAAAGGATAGAAAAGGCGTCTATATTAGAGGATCTGCGCAATGAATTTAACCATTTGAAAACAAAGCAAAGCGGTCTTGCAGCCTATGACGGTTGGATGAACCGGCCTCTAAACAATGCCAAAATCAGCGGCGTGGTTGCATATCACGATTTTGTGCCGGCATTTGGTAAGATATTGGCGGAAAAAGATGGAAACCTGGCTCTATTTTATGAAGCGTGTAGACAGCTGGCCCAAAAAGAGAAGGATGAACGACATCGTATTTTACAAGATGTCATACTAAAGATGCCGCAAACGGCCATGACAGAGTTTCACACATTCCGGCTTGACAGATAAGCTCAATTTTTTTAATATCTTACAGCCCCGACTAAACGTGGTTCTTATAGTGGTCGGTGTGACTGCCATCTTTATCAGACTGGCAATTGCATTCCGATACCCCATTATCCAAAAATAGGCCGGGATCCGGCCCAATAGGATAATATCAAGGTTCGATTTTTATGTACGAGAATTTTTTCAGTTTCAGCGAAAAACCATTTAAACTGGTACCAAATCCGGCCTATCTGTTTCTGAGCAAAAGTCATGAGGAAGCGCTGGCTCACCTCAATTACGCCCTGGCTCAGGGAGACGGCTTTGTGGAAATTACCGGCGAGGTCGGAACGGGTAAGACCACTTTATGCCGGGCGTTTCTTGAAAACCTGGATGAAAACACCATCGCCGCCTATATTTTCAATCCCAGACTGGGTCCCAAACAGCTGATTAAAACCATCAACGATGAACTGGGCATTAAATATGATACGGACAGCACCAAAGATCTGATTGATAAGTTGAATGCCTTTCTTATGCATCAAAAAGCCGAACGCAAGAAGGTTATCCTGCTCATCGACGAAGCCCAGAATCTGAGCAGAAATATCCTGGAACAGTTGCGGCTGCTGTCGAACCTGGAAACCAGCAAGGAAAAACTGCTGCAGATTATTCTGGTAGGGCAACCCGAACTAAGCGATATCCTGGACTCCCACGAACTACGACAACTCGGTCAGCGAATAACACTGAGATACCATCTCACGCCCCTCAATTTCAAAGAAACCGTAGAATACATTAAATTCCGTATCAATATTGCCGCCCGCAAAGCAGGTATTAAATTTGATCGATCCGCTTTTAGCCAGATTTATAAATATTCGGGCGGAATTCCGCGGGTCATTAACATCGCATGCGACCGGGCGCTGCTTACAGCTTTCGGCCTGAGCCAGCATAAAATAACAGGCAGCATTGCTAGAGCATCTATCAAGGAATTAAAAAGCAGAGGGGCCCAAAAAACGTATGCCTTAATTTACGGCCATAAGGCGGTCGCCATTTTTGTAGCTCTGGCCTTGGTATTAATGGCTGTAATTTTTCGACACCCGGTAATTCGGGGAATCGGATCAATATTCAACGAGGCACAAAACCCACAGATTGAAGCCTCCGCTGCCCCTGGACCAGATGACGGGGAGACCTCCCCAATCGCTGCTGACGATGATGGGGGCATTGCTGCGGCAGCTGATAAGGGACACAATGATGTTGTCGCGCCGGCTCAAAAACCCTCGCTTGCTAGAAAAGCGGAAGATGACATCCCGACGACGGATCTGCCGGAGACGCTGAATCTGATGGATTATTTGGAGACCATGGAGATTAAATCTTCACGCCAGACTGCTTTGAAACAAGCGATGGATTTATGGCGGACACCCATTGAATTCAAACCGTACCTCAACAGCCTCGATGATGATCAGGCCTTTTTCCGATTGACAGCCAAGCCCAGCGGTATTTTCATCCATCGCATGGAAACAAACATGAAACTGCTCAAAAGCCTGAATCTGCCCACGATTCTGGAGTGTTATCCGCCGGGCAGCGATGAACCCGGCTACCTGACGCTGAGTAAAATTGACGGCGATAAACTTTATCTGAGCATTGCAGCGGAAAACCGGATGGTAGAAACAGACATCAATGAAATCAATTTTTCCTGGTCCGGCATCGCCTATCTGCCCTGGAAAAATTTCCTTTCAATCTGGGGCACCATACCATTGCGATCCAGCCAGGATTCAATCATCACCCTCAAGCTGCTGTTACAGGAACTGGGCTATGGCAATGTCGAATTAAACGACGAATACGATACCTGGACACGCAATGCCATCGAAGAGGTGCAGGCCAAATACGGCATTCCGGTGGATGGTTTTGTAGGACCATTGACCAAAATTGTCCTCTACCGAGAAAAAAATACATTTGAGATGCCGTACCTGAGCCAATAGTCGGTCTGAAGGATTATTCCATTGAGCTCCATCCTTAAAGCTTTAAAAAGAATAGAAGGGCAAGCACCAGCGTCTCAATCGTTTCCCGCCCTGCCGGACTCAGCTGACGTGAAGCAGGCTGTCAATTCAAATGCCAGGAAACGATGGCTGCAGCGCAGATTTAAAATTACCAGCCTGGTTCTGCTGGTAATCGCTGTTACAGCGGTCATTGTTTTTCAACAAAGACAATTTGTGATCTCAAAAATATTTCCGGCCGGATCCCCGGCAACGAAGCAGAAAAAAACCAAAGCACCGGAGGAGAAATCCATAATTTTCAGGTCCAAAATATCTCCGGCAACTGTTCAACAGGCCACAAAGGAACCAGAGCCGACACGACCGGCCAGGCAACAAATTAAAACGGTTGCGCCCGGACAAAAAACCAAAAATTTCAGAACAAATACTCGTTCTTCGGGATCCAGGGTCGATGTCGGACAGCAGCCCCCCAAACCAATGCCAGCCATCCCGGGCAAACAGCCGCCAAGCAGCACTATCAGCAAAAAAATATCCCCGAAGCAATCCTCCCGGCAAGGGTTGACACCTTCAAAAAAATCTATCGCCGGCAAAAAAACAGCATCCAGCAAGCCTGCGGCCGTAACCCAAAAAACCAGAAAAGAAAAAACATATGCCAAACTTAACGATTCCCAAATAAAACTCCAGGCCCTGGCCTGGTCCAGCAATGCCGCCAAGCGTATAGCAGTGATCAATGGTCGCATTGTTCGAGAAGGAGAATCGATGGATGGTTATCAGATCAGCCAGATCCGCCAGGAGGATGTGGTTGTCAGTGACGGCAGACAATCCTGGAGTCTGGAGTTTTGAATGAACTCTTTCTGCAGCAAGCTGCAGGGAATTCAAATTTAAAACAATAGCCCCGGAATAGAAATAATAATGTAATATTTCAAAATGTTATAATCTAATCTCGACAGGCTTAAAACGGAGTTGGTATTGACACCAGCGCCGTTTTTTTTTATACTTTTCAAGTACACCGACGATATCCCTTGATCAGGCAATAGGGACAATTCAGAGGATGATATTGTCACCGCTGCCGGTGAAGGCATCCTCCATACTACAACCGAGTTACCAGGGACTCGGACCGGGTCGTCTTTAAAGCTATAAGGTGGTTCGGTTTTTTTATTTCAAATTACACGACGCGCAGTGATGCTAAAAAAACTTCATATTTCAACACTGAGCCTAATGATTCTATTCTTACTGGTCATTTCTGGAAAAATCCTATTTGAAATAGACCCTTTGCAGCCACTGGAATATAAAGTTTATGATTCTTTGTTGAGCCTGCGCCAGCGAAAAGCCGCCACCCAGGTCGTCGTTTTGGCCATAGATAATAAAAGCGTTCAATCCATCGGCAGCTGGCCCTGGCCTCGCTCCTATATTGCAAGCGTGGTCCGGAGACTTACCGTTGACGGGGCCCACACCATGGGGCTGTCGCTTTTATACCCCTCAAGAGAAATAAACCCCGGTCTGGAAGAAATCCGTTTTATTAAGCAAAGCCTGCCCCAAAAACCTTCGAAAGCCGAACGGAAATCATTAAACGAAATATCCGACCATCTGACGGAAGCTTTAAAAAGTCTGGATCATGATCGGCAGTTAATTTCTGCGGTCCGTGCCGCACGCAGGGTCGTATTACCGTTGCGATTCACCCTGGATGACTCCCCAAGCATCAAACCACCGCCACTTTCGGTCTGGTTGAGCCTGAATTCCATGGAGCCCACCTCCTATTCGAATGATCAACCGGATTTGGACCATGGCGATTCACTCTATCGGGGTATCCTGAAAGCGCAGGATATAACCGTCGGAGGCCTCATCCAGCCCTATGAGGAGCTGTCAAAAAAGGCCGGTGCCCTGGGGCATACCAACGTAATTGCCGAGAGTGACGGGGTGGTCCGTAAAATGCCTTTGCTGATCAATTATCAGTCAAGGGATTTTCTTTCCTTTGCCTTGCAGGTGGCCAGAAAACATTCGGGTGTGCGGTTAAAGGACATAAAGACCGGCAGTGCCGGACTCGATTTAAAACAGTTGTCCATACCAACCGAAAAAAATCACAGCATGTTTATCGATTTCAGCGGCCAGAGCACCAACATTCGTCAGATATCATTTCTGGATGTTATGAATGGAAAAATACTGCCGGAAACGTTCCAAAAAAAAGTCGTTCTGATCGGGATGACGGCCGAAGGGATATCCCCAAGATATAAAACTCCTTTAAATTCAAGTGCTTCTGAAGTTGAAATAGAAGCTAATGTGGTGGAGAATATCATCAACGGCAAATTTATCTCACGCCCTGCCTGGGTCCTTGGCCTGGAGATCTTGGTCTTACTGTATTTCGGATTCTTTCTGTTGTTTGTGATTCCCAGAGTCACCCCGCGCATCGGGGTTCTTATCATGGGAATATTTTTAATCACCTGGCTCGGTGCCGGCGCCGTTCTGTTTGTCGCCAGCGGCATCTGGTTAAAAATTCTGACACCGGTTATTCTCTCGATCGTGGGTTTAATACTCACCAGCGGCAATCGGCGCATTGCTGAAAAACAGGATGAAAATGCTCAATTGAACAAAAGCCTAGGGCTGGCACTGCAGGGACAGGGCATGCTAGACATGGCCTTTGAAAAATTTATGAAGTGCCCGATTGAGGATAAAGCAGTTCAAAAACTGCTATACAATCTGGGCTTGGACTTCGAACGCAAGCGGATGTTCAACAAGGCTTTGGCCGTCTACCGCCAGATTCTGCAGGGCGGGAAATATAAGGATGTCAAAGCAAGAATAAAACAGCTGGTCTCCCTGGAAAATACCCTGGTAATGTCGGCTGGCTCTCCTAAAAAAGAAACCACTTTCCTGGTGCAAAACGGTGCCACCCGACCGACCCTCGGCCGCTATGAAATTTTAAAAGAGCTGGGACAGGGAGCCATGGGCACGGTCTACCTTGGAAGAGATCCAAGCATCCAGCGCCAGGTTGCTATTAAAACCCTCAATTATGAGGAAATCGCCGCTGATGAATTAGCCGATGTCAAAGCACGTTTTTTCCGTGAGGCCGAAGCCGCCGGGAAACTTTCCCATCCCAACATCGTTACCATTTACGATGTGGGTGAGGATCACGACATGGCCTATATTGCAATGGAATTGCTCAACGGCCAGGATCTGACCCATTGTTGCCAGAAAGGTCAGCTGCTGCAGCTTAAGCGGGTTATTAATATCGTCTCTTTGGTGGCTGGAGCCCTGGGTTATGCGCACGACCGGCAGGTGGTGCACCGTGATATCAAGCCGGCCAATATCATGCTCATGAAAAATGACCAGATTAGGGTCGCCGATTTCGGCATTGCGCGGGTCATTTCTTCCTCTAAAACGCATACCGGTGTCATATTTGGTACTCCCAACTACATGTCACCCGAACAGGTTGCCGGAAAGAGGGTGGACGGCCGATCAGATCTCTTTTCCCTCGGGATTGTTTTCTATGAAATGTTGACAGGCAAACGACCGTTTACCGGTGACAGTATGACAGCACTTCTGTATGCCGTCTCTAATTCAGAATACGTGCCGCTCGAGGAAATAGCGCCCAAAACTCCTCCCTGCTGTGTTAGGATTATCGAGCGAATGCTCGCCAAAGGAGTTTCCAAACGGTATCAATCCGCCTCCCAGGTTATCAAGGAAATCCAGGAGTGCCAGGAAAACTTGTCCTAAAAAAGAGGTAAAGATATCCGGTTAACAGCCGATAACAATAATTATAGACGGCAGGCCGGATATCAAAAGGCTACAACTTGTTAATATCACAATCAATCGGAGGTACCCATGCTGAAAATAGTCATAATGCTGAAAAACACCGAGCTTAAAACTCTCGAAACCGATAAAGAAACAATCACCATTGGACGCAATAATAACAGTGACATTCAGATCAACAACCTGGGCGTTTCCAAAAAACATGCCGCCATCACCCGTCAGAATGGCAGTTATTTCATTGAGGATTTCAATAGTACCAACGGCACCCTTCTTAATAATGAACTGATCACTAAAGCCGGCTTATCCGGTAACGATGTGGTCACCATCGGCAAGCACACCCTTTTTGTTTCTATCCAGCAAGGCCGAAGTGCCACCCAGGCTTTTTCGGAAGCCACCATAAAAATTACGCCTTAATACCCGTTAGTATTCCTATCGATGACCGCTCATCTCATAGCCAGGATACCACCGGCCCACCCGGGACAGGTTGAAGGTCTGGCATCTTTCTCCCGTTGAAAATTAAAATTGATAGCGTTGTAATTCTCATACCTGTGATTGTCGGGATGATTATAGTCTTTCAGACTCACGGCACCAGGCGGCTGCTTAAGTGAAACATAGAAGTGTTGACAATCGTACTAGAGGTCATTAACAGAGGCCTTTATAGCGGTTGTCAAAAAAACGTTCCGTTATTCGAACGTTTTTTTATACAACCACTTATACCAACCCTCCGTATTGCGGAATCTAATTTTGAAAAGCGGTATAAATTTTCCCGGGAATAGCTGTTTGTCGAAAATTCTCTTGAATTACTAGCATTACTTTCGTAGAATAACCTGAAGCTAGTAGCAATGGAGGACCCTTGAATGAAACAATATAACATCGAAATTGATGCGACGGTCTGGCAACATTTGCAACGCCATGCGGAGCCCTTTGTTGATACACCCAATTCGGTGCTCAAAAGGCTCCTGTTCGGCGAGACAGGGCCAAAGGAAAAGACGCCTGCCGTATTATCAATACCGACGGTCAGCATCCAGGGGCTGCCCAAATCGTTAGCGAAAATCCTTGAAGTTGTTTATGAAATGGAAGTCAACGGGTACAGTCGTACCCAGGCAACCAATCGTGTAGCAAAAAAAAGAGGGACGGCCCCTCAGACCGTTACGGATAAATACTGCCGCCAGCTGGGCAAGAGAGCCCACGAGATCGATGAATTATTAACTACCGCCGGCTACTCTGGCTTTAAGGATCTTCTGTCAAGCAAGTATGCTGATTATCGATCGATAATTGACATGTATTTTGACAGCATGATGTCTGATTCCGATGACGCAGACTTTTTAGCACTTGGGAAAGCTAGCGCATCCTAGTGTCGAGTCTCAAAATTAATTCTGGAAAAGGACCAGGTTTTCGATTTAGAATAAAAAACCGGGCGCCAGACACCCGGTTCATAAATAGGTCGATACTGCGGCTGTAATGGTGACTGACAAAATCCGTCATGCCTTCCTCAAATTTTTCCGTTGCTTTATTGTTATCGGACATGTTGCTACCTCCGTTGTAAACTGATATACCACTTTTCAAAAATAAGTTCCGAAATACGGGTGGGCGGTATAACTGGGAAGATTACGCACCCCGGAACTTTCTTTGCGGCGTTGCAACTGATACAAAATATTTTTCATCCGACTTGATAGTTTCAGCAACCGCTGCGACACTAGCCCGGGAAGAGAAATGGGAGATGCAAGAGCCACTATGAGCAAAAGCAAAAAAACTGCCATCTGGCTGGTCAGAATTCTTGTGGTGTTTACCATGCTGATTGTCCTGTCGATGGCTCTGTCCCCCCGGTTGATCAATCTCGATGCGGTGCGCAACCAGATCAAAGACAGAATGTCGCGTGATTTCGGCGGTGAAATAAGATATCATCATATGGTGCTGTCCTATTTTCCGCGCCCCCATGTCGTAATACATAAAGCAGAAGTTCGAATCCCCGACAGTTTTACCATCAGAGCTCACCGCATGCGATTTTATCCTAAGATCGGGCCTTTGTTCCGAGGCCAGCTTCAGATATCCAGCGTCAGACTGGAATACGCAGATTACTTCATGATACTGCCCCAAATCAGCGAAACGGCGCCACGCCCCGATGAAATTATTGCGGTTGATTCGATCTTTAAAGAAGTTGCCCGAGCCGTCCGAGGTCTCCCGGAGTTCAATCTGCCGGATATTAAATTCACCGTAAAATATGGCAAAATAAATCTGGTCGATCCATACGGGCGCGAATTCAAGCTCAGAGAAGTGCAGGCCGACTATCATTCCCGCCCGGATAAACTCGACTTCGCCATTAAGTGTAAATCCAATCTTTGGGACCAAATTGATATCAATGGATTATTGGATCCAAATGATTTTAAAGGCCGGGGCAAAATCCTGCTTTCCCGGTTTCGCCCTCAAACCTTGCTGGCTTATCTGATTCCAAATTCCAGATTGCAGGTCACGGATGCCAGAGCAAACCTGAGGATTAATTTCGAATCGCAGGGTGCCGGCAGTCTCAAGGCAGATTTCGATGGGGCCATTCCTTTTTTGGAATTGGATCATGATAGACAAAAACTGGCTCTCAAAGGCGGCCGTTTCAAAGGAGAAATTGGCGTCGGCAGCGGGGAAATCAATGTCAAACTCACGGATCTGGGATTGGATGTTCCGCTACTGACTGCGACAGGTATGTTTTCCTATGACGAGGACCAGGATGACATCCGGTTTGCCATCAACGGCACCGAAATCGATGCGGATTCGGTCAGGCAGATGACCCTTGCCCTGGCGGGTGGATCTGAAACCATACGGAATATTTTTGATATCATCCGGGGGGGGCATGTCCCCCGGATAAGCGTGGAGGGCCAGGGTCATTCATTGGCGGAGCTGGGTATGCTGGATAACATTGTCATAAAAGGAAGAATGACCCAGGGTAAAATATTCATTCCGGGAGCTGAGCTCGACCTGGAAGATGTCAACGGTGATGCCCTGATTTCAATGGGAATTCTAAATGGCGATAATCTTCAGGCAAGAATGGGGAAAACTCGCGGAGAAAACGGGACCCTAAGACTGGGTCTGAACGAAGACATCACGCCTTTGCAACTTAAGATCGATGTCAAAGCCGATCTTGCACAGCTTCCACCTGTTTTAAACCGCATCGTTGATGACGCGAATTTTATCAATGAACTCGCTAAAATTAAAGATGTCAAGGGTTCTGCCAGCGGAATATTGATGCTGGGTGATGACTTAGAAAGCCTGGGCGCCACCGTGGAAGTCTCAGAAGCTGAATTAAGCGCCAGCTACGACCGGATTCCCTATCCTATTCGTCTGAAAGGCGGCCGCTTTACCTATAGTGGTAATCGCATCACCGCTAATAAATTTAATGCCCATATCGGCAACTCCTTTCTGAAGCAGTTTTCATCCGCCATCAATTGGTCCGGGAGGCCAACCCTCGACTTTAAGACAAATTCGGCAATATTGAATCTGGAAGAGATTTATTCGTGGCTGCTGTCCTTTGAAAAATACGAAGAAAATATAAAGTATATTCGTTCACTGGATGGAAACGCCGCCGTGGAGAAATTGTCTATCAACGGTCCCTTCTTCAGCCCGCAGGACTGGCACTTTATAAGCCGCGGTACCCTCAACAATCTTAAGATCGGCTCAAATCAACTGCCACGGGCGCTGAGTATCGACAGAGGACAATTTTCCTGGAGCCAGGCAGCGTTTGCCTTAATCGATATCGATGCCTCGCTGGGAAAATCAACCATTTCTCAACTGTCTGCCAGTTTTGAGCTGAACAAACTATCCTCCTTTGACCTGCAGTCTAAATCAGTCAACCTGTTTGCAGGGGAAATCTATCCCTGGCTGTCATCTATAAAGAGCTTTAAACCTGCTTTGGAAGACTTTAAGGTAAATTCAGGCAGTCTGGGCCTGCATGATCTCGTTCTCAGGGGCCCGGTTCATCAACCGGATCGATGGCAGTATCAGGTTGACGGCGACATGCAACATCTGGTCGTCACCTCGGATGCTTTCGGAGGTCCGGTAACCGTTAATAACGGGACATTTGAGCTGACCACTGAATTAACCGCGGATGAGCCCTTCAAAAAGATCGAATTCAACTCAGCCAACCTGACCTGGGAAAACAGCGAGCTGACCTTCAACGGCGAAATTAGGTTAAGAGAAAAAGATATTCTGCTGGGTTCAACAATATCAGCCGACGAAATTGAGTGGTCACAGATAAAAAGCGTTTTAGATTATATCAAGCAAGGAGATGCAAACCCGGACCGATCCGACGGGGATGAACAGGTGCGGGGAACCCTCCAAGTCCTCACTGATAAGTTCAATTACGATTCCTATTCCGTGCAGCCTCTGCAAGCCGAAATCTCATTTAAACCGGAAAAGATAATTATCGCCATTCAGCAAGCGTCCGTGTGCGAAATAAACTTTCGCGGGCTTTTAAATGTTTATGAACAAACCCTGGAGATATATCTGATACCCACGGCGGTTGATCAAAACCTGGCCCCTGCTGCTGCCTGCATCGCCGGGCAAAAAGAGATGGCAACGGGTTCATTCAATCTCGGTGGCGAACTCCTGTCCAAAAGTAAACCGAAAGCATTCCTTCAATCCCTCGCGGGAAACGTGGCCTTTTCTGCCAAGGAAGGTCGAATATATCGCTTCGGTCTTCTGGCTAAAATTCTGTCAATTTTAAATGTAACTGAAATTTACCGGGGCGAGGTCCCGGATCTGACCGGTGAGGGTTTCGCCTACCGTAGCATGACGGCCAATGCTGAAATCAAAGGCGGCAAACTCATCATGAAAGAATGTTCCATCGATGGCGTATCCATGGGAATCGCCTGTGACGGTAACATTGATATTGCCGAGAAAAAAATGGATCTCACCGTTTTAGTCGCCCCTTTTAAAACCATAGATCGTATTGTGGATATCATTCCTCTGATAGGTCATGTTCTCGGCGGCAAGCTGATATCTATTCCTTTTAAAGCCAAAGGTGATTTAAAAGATCCCGATGTAACGCCCCTTCCGCCCATGGCGGTGGGCTCTGGGGTGCTGGGCATTCTGGAACGAACCCTGAAACTTCCGATTACCATTATACAGCCCGTCTTTTCTGAAGAAAAAAACAAGAAAAAAAATCAAAAAAAACCCTGACCCGGAATCATGTCGAGACAACGTCAAAGTAAATCCTAAACCAGTTGAATGAAGGGTTTTATAATAGACTAGAATAACTCGGTCTTGGGTATCAAGCTGCCTTGCTTGACTTTTCCTTTTTTGATACTCATATTAAATCTTAGCTTAAGATCAGATACCCCAACGATTTAATAGGAGGTTTATCATGGCCCATACATGTAAAACTTGCGGTGCAGTTGCGGACGATCCCGGGCATTTATGCAGCCCTTGCGGCGATGCCACCAAATGTAGCTTTTGCGGTACACCGAATGCTGATACAACCCATATGTGCAAGGATAAGCTGGCTACAATGAAATTTGTGTGTAATGGCTGTGGCCGTGTGGCCATGGAAGAAGGCCATCTGTGCAAACCATCTCCGATCGGTTGACAACTCCAATCCATATGGTGTAAGCAGCGGCAGATTTCTGCCGCTTTTTTTTTGGTAAAAATCAGAGCTTATTTGTAAGGCTATTGCCAGCATCTATATAAAAATAGCAAAAATTTAAAATAGTTATTCAAAAATTGCCAAGCCACTCCCAATGGAGAAACTTGATAATGGAAACTATCAGGATTCTGGGCACCGGTTCATATTTACCGCCAACGGTTTTGACCAATTATGATCTGGAAAAAAGTGTTCTGGATACGACCCATGACTGGATCGTACAGCGCACCGGTATCAGCGAGAGAAGAATTGCCGGTCAAGGTGTGACAAGCTCTGATCTGGGCCACGAGGCCGGTCTTAAAGCCCTAAAGATGGCCGGGATGAAAGCGCAAGATATAGATCTGATCATCGTGGCTACCATCACCCCGGACACCTGCTGTCCTTCGGCTGCCAACTGGCTGCAGGCCAAACTGGATGCGCCCCAGGCGGTGACCTTTGATGTAACTGCCGCCTGTTCAGGGTTTATTTTCGCTTTAAATGTTGCCGAGCAATACCTAAAGAATAAAACCTTTAAAAACGTTTTGGTGGTGGCCTCGGAAGTCATGTCCCGCACCCTTAACTGGAAGGATCGCACCACCTGCATTCTCTGGGGGGACGGTGCCGGTGCCGCCCTGTTAACACTCGGTACCGAGGGCCATGAGCATGAGCTGTTGTCAACCCACCTGCATACCAACGGCGCCAATGGCCAGGATCTTCTATTGCCGGGTGGCGGTTCAAAAACCACACCGATATCCCATGAAAGTGTGGATCAGGGATTACACTACCTGAACATGATTGAAGCCAATCTCAGCTTCAGAAGTGCCGTCCGGGGATTTATCGACGGCATCGAGGAGGCGGTCGAATATAACCACGTGGACATTGAAGATATCCATTGGTTCATACCTCACCAGGCCAACATCCGCATGTTTCAACATATCGCCAAATCACTGAAAATACCCTTTGAAAAGTTCTATTTAACCTTGCAAAAATACGGCAATATATCCTCGGCATCCTGCGCCATATCGCTGGATGAAGCCGTTCGCGACGGAAGCATTCAAAACGACCAGCTGATCTGTATGCCGGTCTTCGGTGGCGGGCTGACATGGGGCAGTGCACTGATCAGATGGTAATTTATTTTTTTGGGGATTTCAATTTAGCCGTTGCGCGATCTACGAGACCGCTAATCTCCTGTATTTTCATACCATAGCCGGCAGACAGTAAAATGAAGCCAAATATGATGCTGGTTAGAATACATACCGTCAGGCTTCCGAAGAACGTCGTCGAATCCAACCAGGACAGCGCTGCTGATTTAAACCATTCCAGAAATATTCCGATAACCGCGGCCAAAAACATAATTTTTACATAAAAAATAAATACGCCGCGGCTTTCCGGATTTTGGCTGCGCTTACTCCACAGAGCATATAATACGCTCACTTGAAAAATACCGGACAGCGACACCGCCAGCGCCACGCCTCTGACGTTCAACAAATTCATCCCAACAAGATAGAGCGGAATACTCAGCAATACCACAACCGATCCATATATTGCCGGGAAAAGGGTGTTCTGTGAAGCAAAATATCCACGAACCACAACTGTATAGGCTGCAAAGGCAAAAGCTCCGACCATAAAATAAATCAAAACATCAGCCGTCAAAGCCGTCGCTACAATGTCGAATCTGCCGCGTTGAAAAAGCAACCGGATCACTTCGGAACGCAGAACCATGATTAAAACTGAAAAGGGGATGACCAGCGCCAGATATCGCAGGGTGCTGTTCAGCAACCGGTTCATTTCATCCATTTTATTTTCCGCCACCAATCTGGCCATATAGGGAAATGATGCGGTACCCACCGCCTGGCCAAACACCCCCACCAGGATAAGCATTATCCGCAACCCGAAATTCAGAACGGCGATGCTACCTTCGGCTAAATAGGAGCCAAACAACCGGAAAAAAAACTCGGTGGAAAAGGTCATGGTCAAACCAATCATCAGGGGCAGCGTCAGAAGTACATATTTTTTCAAGTCCGGATGCCGCAGGTCAAAAATTGGTAAATATTTGAGCCCGGCTTGGCGTGCGCCAAAAAACTGGACGAATAGATTTCCGGCGAAAGCGCCAATCAAGACACCCCATGCAAACCCCTCCATGCCAAGCCAGGGCCCTAATATCAGGCCACCTGCAATAATTCCTGTATTATAGAACAACGGCGCCAGGGCTGGGATAAAAAAACGTTCTTTGGAAAACTGGACCGCCATTAAAAGTCCGCCCGCGAAAAAGAAAAATTGAGCAGGTAAGATAATTCGTGTCATCTTCACCGCAGTGGTAATCGTATTTTTATTTTCAAGCCCCGGTGCAATCAGCTCTATCAATTGAGGCGCGCAGGCCATGGAGATCAGGATCAAAACCGCCAGAAAGCACCCAAAACAGTTCAAAATGATTGAAAATACCTTCCAGCCTTCATCTTCCCGGCCCAGAGTCAGGTAGCGGGAAAAAATCGGGATAAAGGTAACCGACATAAAACCGCTGGCAACGATGTGATTTAAAATTTCGGGGATGACAAAGGCTACCTGATAGGCATCGACGGCTGCTCCGGCGCCGCCGATATAAGCGATGACCATTTCTCTGAGCAGACCGATCACACGGCTTAAAAAGACCGAGACCATCATGATAAGGGAGGCAATCCCGACTTTTTTGTAAATTGATTTAGACATGATTATAATTATCGGGGGCGGAACGCAAAGGCTCTGGTCGAAAGGGTCCTTTCCTTGACACCGGCCGGTAATTTCATTATTATTGGTTCTTCATAATCGCTATTATCTGAAATTTAATGCCTCCTGACTCAGATTTATGATGAACTAGAGACTGCGAGTCCGATCCATATCGCATGAATCACGTTTAGATGCAATCTATACCTTGGTTAGCCTTTAGCCTGAAAAAATAAACGATGCCCGGAAAACAATACATACCCAAAAAGCTGACAACCCTACTCGTGTACGGACGACCGCCACTGGTTTTTGGCGGAATGCTGTGTGCCATCGCCGTTATGTGGACCCGCAGCCCGGTTTTATATACCCTGGGGGTGGTCTTCCTGTTTATTTCAATGACCTTTGATCTGGTTGACGGTTGGTTTGCCGCCCGTTTCCATCCCCATCCCGTTATGGCGAAGCTGGCCGATCGCATAATGGATAAGGTTGTTTATTCAATCATATTCCCGCTGGTGGCCGTGGGAACCATGTGGCGCATTCATATTATTTCACCTGACCCCAACCGGGCGGAGTTGCTGCATGCCATTCTGGTGCTGCTATTAACGGTGACGGTGCTGGTCCGCGACAACTTTGCCCATTTTATGCGTGGATTTGCCATCCGCAACGAACAGGATCCCGAATACAGTGAATTCGCCCGGTTGAGAACCATCGTCGCCGCCCCTGTGGGGGCGCTGCTTTATGCCTATGCCTTTTATGTCCCAGAGGGCCCGGCAACCCGCATTTATTCATCAATTTCCTGGCTCGGAAATCTGCCGTTGCGGGGTCTGTTTTTTATTGAGATTATTTTTCTGGTGATCAACCTGGGTTCCATTGCCATGTACTGCCGCAAATACGGTACGCTATGCCTGGATGAACTCTGTCTGGGAAACGAAGGGCTGCGGCGTCGCATTCTGGCCTTCTTTCCTAACGCCCTGACGGTTATGAACGCCATGATGGGATTGTTGGCGGTTTTTTTCGCCTATCAGGGTCGTATTCGGGAAGCTTATCTTTTTTTGATTGGCGCGGCCGCGTTTGACAAACTCGATGGGGCCCTGGCGCGCAAACTGGGTCTGACTGAACCGCTGCCAGCGGAAAAAACCAATTCTCACAATATCAGTCTGGGGGGAGTTCTGGATGATGTTTCCGATGCGGTCAGTTTCTGCATTGCGCCGGCCTGGATTTTTTATATCACGCTTACAGCTTTTTCCAATCCGGTTATCCGGCAAATGCCCATCGGTTTGATTGCGTGGGGATATGCTGCCCTCGGTATCGCGCGGCTGGTATATTTTACGTTAGACAAGAACCCTATTCCGGGGTTTTTTAAAGGCATGCCGACGCCAGCAGCCGCCATGCTGTCCATGGCCCCCTTGATTATTTTTGCCCAGGCGGTCAATGAGGGCTCGCAGTGGGCTCAGTTCTGGGGGCTCTTCAGCTGCGGGATCATGATATTTACCGCACTCCTAATGAACTTTTATCCCCTCCGGTATCTTCACCTGGGCCGCTTTATGAGCCGGCATCCCTGGTTTGCCCGCCTCACACTGCTGTTGTCCGTGGCTGTGTTCACGCCTTACTTCGGCCACATGGCATTTGCGTATATGTTCCTGTATACCCTTTCGCCCCTGGTCACCTGGCGCATCGATCCGCAGATAGCCGCCAAGGAAACCCGGGTTAAACCGGCGTGATTTCTTCAAAGAATGGACAGTCTATAAATTGTTCCAGCAAATAGGGTGTTTTATAACACGGTGTCCAACGGATAAAATTCCAAATCTCAAATAACAAAAATCAAACAAATCACAATGACCTATAGCGGTTGTCAAAAAAACGTTCCGTTATTTGAAGGTTTTTTTCTACAACCACTTATACCACCCTTCCGTATTTCGGAACGTATTTTTGAAAAGCGGTATAAATTCAAAAATCCAAACATTTGGGCATTGGATATTGGAATTTGTATTTTATTTGAAATTTGGTGCTTGGGGTTTGGTGCTTAAAAAGGATGATCTTGCAATAACTACTAAACCAACTCGGATTGTCATCCATCATTCCCCAATCCGCATCATTTTTTATCTTGCCTCATCGGAAGCAAATCTGGTGCGCATCCCTGTCATAACTCTCTTAATATCATCGAGAATCAAGTATCCGCAGGGGATCAGCAATAAGGTCACAAAGGTGCCGAACAGTACGCCAAAACCCAGGCTGATGGCCATGGGAATTAGAAACTGGGCCTGCACACTGCGTTCAAGCAACATGGGGGATAGGCCCGCAAAGGTGGTCAGGGAAGTAAGAAGAATAGGCCGAAAGCGCAGACTGCCGGCTTCGGTTACTGCATCGCGGGCGGTTTTACCCTGTTCGCGCATACGATTGGCAGTATAAACCAGAACCAGAGAATCGTTGACCACCACCCCGG
>Ga0265306_10000530_pt1 | contig 18270 bp, 19 predicted proteins | sample Helome_3_FD_192493 | JGI IMG/M metagenome (GOLD analysis project Ga0265306, IMG submission 192493) | Marine sediment microbial communities from subtidal zone of North Sea - Hel_20160420 (Illumina Assembly) | ecosystem: Environmental > Aquatic > Marine > Subtidal zone > Sediment ... | reverse complement strand
TGCCGCATCCCGCGGTTTCCTCCCTCGGGGCTTATCCGACGCCTGCCCACTGAACCTCGGCGAGTACCTGTAGACCTCCAGCTGAGGGCAGGCATCCGATGAACCCTTAACAACTGCGGACCTTGACGCGGGGCCAGCGAAAGGCAGGTTGATGCACGATTTGGGTGTTACTGCCATGGCGGTTCTGCCCGCTTGGTGTATACCTTCATGTAAGGGGGTGTGGTATGCGAGACAAAGCACAACTGGAGACCCACCTAGAAACCGCGCGTGCTCTGGTGAAAGGCTATTTTGAGATAGAGGACTGTCATTGGGATAAACGCTTTCACGCCGAACAGCAAGAATGCCGGGAATGCGCGGAGCGGTATGTTTGTGAATGGCTTTTCCAGCAGGACCCCGCGCCGGACCTTTCCATCTGCCCTCCCGAGCAACTCCGCAAAATGCTTACCTTTGCTGCCGGCTATATGAAAGGCCATATGCTCCGGGCGGGTCACGAGGACAATTGTCCCTGTGCCACATGCGTCTGGGTGCGAGAGATCCACTCCCTGCTGATGATCGAATAGCCGGTTGGTCCGGCTCTAATCTTCACGGCTGGCCCGGTTGGAACCAGCCATGAGCCGACGCTCACTGACGTGAAACGGACGGCAGATTCACGCACTAAGCAGACGTATTTCTAGCGAAGAAAGGCTTGCGCTCAACGGTGGACGTGCGCCAAAGGGTCGGCAGTGAATAACAGGGGCCAACCAGTTAGTCCTGCGATGAACCATCTAGGGAGGCAAGAAAGGACGTCTTCTTGCTAAGAATCAAACCTTGAACTGTGCAAGAAGCCCTTGAACGTGACTCGCGATTGTCATGAGTTCTTCGCTCGACTTCGCGGTCTCCTGAGCCCCCATTGCTGTTTTCTTTCCAAGTTCATTAATGTTTACGACTCTCTCGTTTATTTCCTCTGTTACTGCAGTCTGCTCTTCAGTCGCTGCGGCGATCTCGATGCTGAGGTCTTTAATTGTTGCCACGGAATCGGCAATAGATTGCAGCGCCGTTTCGGCCAATACAGCTTGCTCGACATTCATGTCGGCTTCTTTCTTACCCTCTTGCATTGCAGCTTCAGCATTTTTTGCACCAGTTTGCAGTCGCTCAATGATCTCGCGAATCTCCCCAGTTGAATCTTGGGTGCGGCTCGCCAGAGTTCGGACCTCATCCGCCACAACCGCAAAACCGCGACCTTGTTCGCCCGCGCGTGCTGCTTCAATTGCGGCATTCAAAGCAAGAAGGTTCGTTTGCTCAGCGATGTTCTGGATGACTTCCAGTACTTTACCGACGTCCTCGCTATCTATTGACAGCTTGTGAATCGCTCCCACGGCCGAGTTCACTTTGCTAGCGAGGGATTCTACGGCCGTTAATGAATTCTCGATCACGGTCTTGCCGCTAAGGGCCTGCTGATCAGCTTGGTTCGCAGTTTCTGCTGCATTGGCTGCGTTCTTCGCCACATCTTGAATTGCCACAGACATCTCGTTGACCGCGGTCGCCACTTGATCAGTATCCGCCTGCTGCGCCACATTGTTGCGACTGGTCTGCTCCGCAATCTCAGCCGTTCTATGCATCGTTTCAGAGAACCGCTCCATCGAATCAGTCACCTGAAGGATGAGATGCCTGACCTTTTCGGCAAACCGGTTGAAGCCATGCGCAACCAGGGCAACTTCCTGAGTTCCTTTGCCATCAAGGCGCCGAGCAAGGTCTCCTTCACCATCGGCGATGTCTTCGAGTGCCACGATAATTTTATTGAGCGGTCGGGATATTGTGCGTACAACGATGATCAAAACAACAGACGCCACAACCAAGGCAACTATGAATATGACAAAGGAGGTCAGTTTCATGTCTGCGACGACTGCAAACGCTTTGGATTCATCCATCCCCACCGTCATTTTCCAACCTAGCGCAGGGACTTTTCTGGCTGCAGTTACCCAGCCCGATAGTTCATCCTGAGCCATAGCCACTGCGTCGGTGTCGGATACGTCGCTGGACTTGGAAACGATATCGCCATCATTCTGACTGATAACGACGGAAAGACCGTTGTCACTCATGTCTTCAAACATCGCCGATAATCTATCGTCGACCGGCTGAAGCAGGCGGACAAGTCCCTCGACTTTTCCTTCAACCACGATGCCCGATAAAGAGACGACGTTCAATTCGCCCGTACTTTCGGGTACACGATGGAAAATGACTGGTTTATCACTCTTCAGCGCCTCTTCTACGCGGCCAAAAGCGGCTACGTTGTTGAAGTTTGCGTGTTTCTCGTTCCTTACACCTTTTGAAATATCCAAGGCGACACCGTCGCGATCTACAAATTGCATCCGTATATATTGCGGTTTCGCTTTATAGACGCGAGCAAGAAAAAGCTCGAGTTCGGATATGTTATCTGTCATACCTTCATCATCACCAAACACACGGAAGGTTAAGTAATTTTCGATCGCTTTGTGCGCTCCAATGACAGTCAAATCTGCTGCCGTTCCATGAAGAAGATTGTCTAATGCGCCGACTGTCGATTCCGCATTCGCCGCTATCTTGTCCGTGGCTCCACGCTCGAACTCGTCACTGACCAAGCTTATTGACGACAGGGTTTGAACACCAAGAACCGTGAAGATCAGGGTACCGACGGCCAAGAGAATCTTGTTGCCTATGGTGATCTTCATGAGGGAATGTCTCTATGCATCGGTGGCGGTAACGGCGGCCGAGATTCAACAGGGCCGCCGTCAAAAGCAGGATAGTTTGTCAGCGGCTTGCGGCAGACAGCTGAGGTCCGCCCATTGGCTTGAGCGCCTTACCCTCTGCAAGATTAACCGTACCCTGTTCGGAGATAATTGCTTGTCCCTCGGGGCTAAGTGCGAACTCAATGAATTCCTTTGCTTTTTCGGTGACTTTGCTCTTGTTGTACGCGAGGTACAGGGGGCGATACAGAGAATATGTCCCGGAAGCAATATTTTCTTTGCTCGGTGAGACGCCATCGAGAGACAGGAACTTGACCTTGCGTTTCTTGGCTGAACTTATGCCATCAACGGCGATCGCCGTTTTTACCTTTTCGACCTTTTTCTCGAGCGGCTTGGTGCTCTTCACCTTCAACGCACGCGCTTTAATCGTGTACTCAGGGTCCGAAAACACCATTTGACGGAACATGTAACCTACACCGCTGGATTTGCCCTCGCGCGCAATAAGCCCTATCGGTCGATCGGATCCACCCAGCTCACTCCATTTTGTCACCTCACCGTTAAAGACTTTTTTGAGATTCTCTAAAGAGATGCCGTCAACCGGATTATCTGGATGAACAATTACCACGAGCGCATCCCACGCAACCTGTACTAGTTCCGCATCCTTCTCCTGAGGATGAACATCGCCATTAACCTCTTTAAGCCAATGCCGGCAGGTACCACCTAGATCTGAGGTCCCTGCTGACGCCGCACGAATGCCCTTAGTAGCGCCACCGCCAGTGAGTTTAACCTTTATGCCTACTTTGGCTTCGTACGCAGCAGCGAGTTCTTTCAGGAAAGCTTTCTTTGTGATGCCGCACCCTGTCCAAGATAGCTCGCTGGCCATACTTGCCGTAGAGATCACGCAAACAGCGAAAGCAACTAGGACCCTTCGATAATGACCGATATTCATGTTTCTACGCTCCGCTCTCCAAAAAATGGTTTTTTCATCGAAAACATCCATTTCATCGGCCGCCGGGAATAATCCTGTAGAGTTGCCCAAGGTATTGAATCAACAATTAATAATATAAACAGAGGCCTGAATAAAAGGGAGCATTGACACTTGCATGGACCTGAGCACGAGGAATCTTGGTAGTGCTTCAATGTCCGTCACAATCAGGCGGAAGATTGATTCAGAGAGGTACTTCCGCTCTTTGCTACAAAGCAGTCGTTAGCTGCATCAGACTCGAGCGGCCGTAGTGTGTCGACAACGGACATCCCATACCCCCTCAGTGACACCGCAGGCCACACCGGAAAGCTGAAATCCTGGCCCAGATCCGCAGGTTCCCACGTTTTCGCCCCCCCAAGAAGAATCGCCCCGGCACACCCCGACGCCAGCCGATGAGTCCCCCAGAGCGCTGCAGTGTCCCTCGGGGCATCACCCAGGTATCAGATGTCGCAGATCGTCAAGGGGCATGTGGGGTGCCGATTCCGCATCAGGCTCAGGGATGATCGTGGACAAGGCCATCGGATTCTCAGCTGCCCCGCCACCTTTGAAAAAAACGGGGTTGGACACGAATCCTGCTTTATGAAAAGCGCGGTTGATTTTCCATCAGTCGTTTCTGCCGCGCCTGCTCCTCGGTAATAGCCGCTTTGATTTCCTGCATTACTGCATCCACATCTGCAACGTCCGTACTTTCCTCAAAGTATCCCGTTAGCGCGACTTCTGGCTGCAATTCACCTTGTTCATACAGAGCCCAAATCTCCCCGGCGTAATTGCTGGCCATCAATTCCGGCGCGAACTGGCCGTAAAAGGCGGTCATATTGTTCACGTCCCGCTCCAGCATCGACCGGGCGTTGTTATTGCCTGCGGCATCTACGGCTTGAGGTAGGTCGATTATTACCGGGCCGAAATCATCCACCAAGACGTTGAATTCCGACAGGTCTCCATGCACCACCCCGGCACACAGCATGCGCGTCACGTGTCGCATTACGGCCGCGTGGTCTTCCAGCGCAAGCTCGGCCGTCATGGAGATATCGTTGAGGCGTGGGGCCACTCTTCCTTCATCATAGGTAATCAATTCCATTAGCAAGACACCGTCGAAGCAGCCGTATGGTTTTGGCACGCGTACGCCGGCTTTCGCCAAACGATAGAGGGCATCCACTTCGGCGTTCTGCCAGGCTTTCTCTTGTTGGCTGCGGCCAAACTTCGAGCCTTTTTCCATGGCTCGGGTGCGGCGGGTATTGCGTCCTTTTCGACCTTCCTGATACTCGACTGCCTTTTTGAAGCTGCGCTTGTTCGCTTCTTTGTAGACTTTTGCGCAGAGCATCTCTGAACCGGAGCGCACTATATAAACTGAGGCCTCTTTACCGCTCATCAGCTGACTGATCACTTCATCGACCAGGCCTTCTTCAATCAGAGGTAGAATTTGCTTTGGAGATTTCATAAACGGTTTTACTCTTTGCAGAAACGCCCCATCGAACGGGGTTTGAAAACACCTCAAGCAGTACCCGACGCCACACCAGCAGCCCCCCGGAGTGCTCCCCTGTGTCACGTCCGGGGGTGACTCCATGACCCATGAGGTGCCTCCGGCGTGATCGCCCGGGAGCGTGTCGGAGGAGCTGACTCTGGGCCAGTCCCGAGATGGGGCAGGGGGTGACCCCGGGGCAGATCTCGCGACTCAGGCGGGGTGTCAGCGGAGTGGAGTGACCAAGGGACTTTCCCATACCCACCAAGGGACTATAGCCCCCTGGCCATGGATTCATAAGCCATTGAATGTTATGGAATTGGTGGGCCCACCTGGACTCGAACCAGGGACCAAGGGATTATGAGTCCCCTGCTCTAACCAACTGAGCTATGGGCCCAAAATGTGGGACCGGATGATATCAAAAAGGCCGGCGTGTCCGGCCTTCTTGTTTTAGCTTTCGCCGTCGAGGAAGCTGCGCAGCTTGTCTGAACGCGAGGGGTGGCGCAGTTTGCGCAGTGCCTTTGCCTCGATCTGGCGGATACGCTCACGGGTGACGTCGAACTGCTTGCCGACCTCTTCCAGCGTGTGGTCGGTATTCATGTCGATACCGAAGCGCATGCGCAGCACCTTGGCCTCGCGCGATGTCAGCCCTGAGAGCATGTTCTGGGTCGCCTCGGCCAGGCCTTCCATGGTGGCGGAATCCACCGGTGACATGGCCAGCTGGTCTTCGATGAAGTCACCCAGGTGCGAGTCTTCATCATCGCCGATGGGGGTCTCCATCGAGATCGGCTCTTTGGCGATTTTGAGCACCTTGCGGACCTTGTCCTCGGGCATCTCCATGCGTTCGGCGAGTTCCTCCGGCGTGGGCTCGCGACCCATCTCCTGAATCATCTGCCGGGAGATACGGTTGAGCTTGTTGATCGTCTCGATCATGTGCACTGGAATACGGATGGTCCGTGCCTGGTCGGCGATTGAGCGAGTGATCGCCTGACGAATCCACCAGGTGGCATAGGTCGAGAACTTGTAACCGCGGCGATACTCGAACTTGTCCACCGCCTTCATCAGGCCGATGTTGCCTTCCTGGATCAGGTCGAGGAACTGCAGACCGCGGTTGGTGTATTTCTTGGCGATCGAGATCACCAGTCGCAGGTTTGCCTCGACCATCTCTTTCTTGGCGCGGCGGGCCTTTGCCTCGCCGATCGACATCCGGCGATTAATCTCTTTGATGTCGCTGATGGTCAGTGAGCAGAGCTCTTCAATCTCGGTCAGCTTGCGCTGCCCGCGACGGATGTCTTCGCTGTATGCCTCGAGGTTGCCGGCAAACGCCTTCTTGCTCTTGACCTGTTCAGACACCCAGTCGGCATTGGTTTCATTCTTAGGGAACGAAGCAATGAAATCCCGCCGCGGCATGCCGCATTCGTTGACGCAGATGTCGAGGATCATGCGCTCCTGTTCGCGGATGCGGTTGACCACCCCGCGCAGGGTCTCTGTCAGTCCTACGAAAAGTGCGGGCACCAGGCGAAACTCGAGAAACGCGGTGACGGTTTTTTCACAGCATCTCTGCGACTTCTCGGTATTGCCGCCCTTGTCGAGTTCGCGCCGCCATGCCCTGTACTGCTTGCGCAGCTCGTTTGCCTTCTCCGCGACCAGTTCTAAGTCGAGGCCGGTGTCTTCTTCCTCTTCATCCTCCTCGCTGGTGTCATTCGGATCGGGCTTCTTGGTGGCGTCCGCGACCGTCTTGGCTGGCTTCGGGATGGTGTCGCCGATATCGGGCAGCGCGAAGCCGACGATGACATCCGTCAGGCGTGCCTCTTCTTTGTCCACATGGTCGAAGTTTTCGACCAGCCTTTCGACTGTCGGCGGGAAAGCGGCGAGTGCTGCGCTGACCTGGTTCAGGCCATCTTCGATACGCCGGGCGATGCGCAGCTCGCCTTCGCGGGTCAAAAGCTCGACCGTGCCCATCTCGCGCATGTACATGCGCACGGGATCGGTAGTGCGGCCAAACTCGCTGTCTACCGTAGCCAGTGCCGCGGCGGCTGCCTCGGCGGCGTCATCGTCTGCCGAGACCGCGTTATCTGTCAGGGTCTGGTCATCCGACTCGGGAGCCGTTTCATGCACCGAGATGCCCATGTCGTTGATCATCCGCACGATGTCTTCGATCTGCTCCGGATCCACGATCGAATCGGGCAGGTGATCGTTGACTTCGGCGTAAGTGAGGAAGCCCTGCTCTTTGCCTTTGGCGATCAGGTCTTTGATGCCGGATTGCTGCTTTTTGCTGTCCATCGGGATCCTCGGTGTTCGGCACACGCATCGCCCCGCCGGGCTTGGTGCGCGGCGTGAAGAAGGAAAATTTAATCGGCCATGATAGCAGTATTGGCCCGCTACCGCCAGTCAATCATCGGTGCTCAATGAGGCAGGCGGCTCTCGGTAAAGTTCCCTAAGTCGTTGTTTTTCTTGTTCCGACAGCGCTGATTCACGGCTTTTCGTGAGCAAGCTCTCACGCTCGGAACGACGCTGGTCGGCCGCCAGTGACAACAGAGTGCCGACAAACTGCTCGGGCGCGTCATTGAGGACGCCCAGATCGAGCACGGCGAGTTTGGCCAGATGCTTGCGGGTGGTGGGGTCTTCCCAGCGCTCGACCAGCGCCGCACTGCGGATTTCGGGTTGGCTCCGGGCAGTGGCAACCAGCTCCTGGAGGAGGCTGATGCCCGGCAAATCGAGTTTTTCCCAGCCAACTGGGAGTTCCAGCTGCGCCAGCTCCGGATACTGCAGCAGCAGCGCAACCGCCCGCCGAATCGGCGGGATGCTCCCCTGCGGTCTCTGGATTCGCGCTCGTGGCGGCTGCTTACCCGCTGCCGGCGAAGCGGTTGCGGTCTGCCTGAGGCCAATACGTTCGTGCAAGGCCTGATTCATCATGTCTCGAAACATGCCGGTGGGCAGGCGCTCGAGCAGCGGTTTGGCGAGTTCACCCAGGCGGGCGCGGCCGTCGATACTCTTCATGTCGACCTGGGAGCCGAGTTTGTCGAATAGGTATTCCGACAGCGGCAGGGCGTGCCCGATCTCTGTCTGCATGGCCTCCTGACCGATGCGGCGAACCAGACTGTCGGGGTCATCGCCGTCGGGGAGAAACAGAAAGCGGGCCTGGCGCCCGTCGCGCATCAGTGGCAGGGCTGTTTGCAGAGCCTTCCAGGCAGCGTCGCGGCCGGCACGATCACCGTCGAAACAGAAAACCAGCTCGGGGGTGGCGCGGTACAGTTTCTCCAGATGGTCACTGGTGGTTGCCGTGCCCAGGGTGGCCACCGCATTGCTGATCCCGAACTGGGCCAGGGCGACCACGTCCATGTAGCCCTCGACGACCAGCAGGCGGGCAGGGTTGGCGTCCGCCTGCCGGGCCTCGAAAAGACCGTAGGGCTCTCGGCCCTTGTGAAAAACAGGGGTTTCCGGAGAATTGAGGTATTTGGGTTTGCCGTCACCCAGCAGGCGGCCGCCAAAACCTACCACCCGGCCGCGTGTGTCGCGAATGGGGAAGATGATCCTGTCGCGCAAGCGGTCGTAGCGCTTGCCGTCCTGTTCGGTGATTAGGCCAGCCTCGCGCAACAGGCGGATTCTGCTGTCATCACCGCCCAGGGCCTGCAGAAGGTTGTCCCAGCCGGGCGGTGCATAGCCGAGCCGGAAACCTGCGGCAACCTCGCCGCTGACACCCCGCATTCTAAGGTATTCCACAGCCTGGGCGGCCTGCGGATGCTGGCGAAGCTGTTGCGCGAAATAAGCCGCGGCGCGTTCGAGGATGTCGAAAAGAGGGCGCTGGTCGGGCCCTTGTGTGAATCCCGCCTCGCGCGGCACCTCGAGGCCCATGGCTGTTGCCAGCTCCTCCACCGCCTCGGGAAAGCTCAGGCGGTCGTATTCCATCATGAAGCTGAGCGCAGAACCGTGTGCGCCACAGCCGAAGCAATGATAGAACTGCTTGGTCGGGCTGACCGTGAAGGACGGCGTCTTCTCGTTGTGGAAGGGGCAGCAGGCCTGGAACTCGCGCCCGGCCTTTTTCAGAGGGACGCGACGACCGATGATTTCGACGATATCAGCCCGCGAGAGGAGCTCGTCGATGAAGTGCTGGGGTATGGCACCGGGCATGCTGGAAGCCTAGCGCGAAGTTGTGTTTCAGCCCAGTTTCTGCTTGACCAGGCTGCTGACCTGTCCGACGTCGGCCCGGCCCTGGACTTTCGGCTTGACGATTCCCATGACCTTGCCCATGTCACGCATGGATTCGGCCCCGGTCTCGGCAATGGCGGCCTCGATGATGGCCATGATCTTCGCCTCGGAGAGGCCGGCGGGCAGGAACTCCTGGATTACCTCGATCTCGGATGCCTCTTGAGCAACCAGATCGTCGCGCCCGGCGTCGCCGTACTGCTGGATCGAATCGCGGCGCTGTTTCACCATCTTGTCCAACACCGCCAGGACCTGGCTGTCATCGAGTTCGATACGCTCATCGACCTCACGCTGCTTGATCGCAGCGAGCATCAGACGAACCACACCCAGACGTGCCTTGTCACCGCATTTCATGGCGGCCTTCATCGCGTCGGTAATCTGCTGCTTCAGCACAAGGGAGGGATCAATAAAGGCGTTCGAACCGGCGGACGTCGCGACCGGCCTTTTTCTGCCAGCGCTTGACGGCAGCAGCGGCCTTGCGCTTGCGTTCCCAGGTGGGCTTTTCGTAGAACTCGCGGCGGCGAACTTCGGCCAGTACACCGGCCTTTTCACAGGAGCGTTTGAAGCGGCGCATGGCGACTTCGAAGGGTTCGTTTTCTTTGACGCGTACGTGCGGCATTGCTTCCTCGAATCAACAAACAGTTAAAATGAACGTTTCGCGACCATGGAAAGACCGCCAAAGCCGGGAAAGGCGCGAAATTCTAATGCGTCGTTTCCCGAAATGCAAAGGTTTCAATAACATGAGAGTGCTGGGCATCGAAACATCCTGCGATGAGACGGGCGTGGCCGTGTATGAGGGCGGCCGCGGCCTGCTCGGACACGCGGTATACAGCCAGATCCCGCTGCACGTGGATTTTGGCGGCGTGGTGCCTGAACTGGCCTCGCGTGATCACGTGCGCAAACTGGCACCCATGATCAAGCAGCTGCTGGCAGATCTGGGCCTGAGAGGTGGTGAAATCGACGCCGTGGCGTACACGGCCGGACCTGGACTCGCTGGAGCGCTGCTGGTCGGCGCGGCGTTTGCGCGCAGCCTCGCCTGGGCCTGGCAGGTGCAGGCCCTGGGCATCCATCACATGGAGGGCCATCTGCTGGCGCCGATGCTGGAATCTGACGTCCCTGAATTCCCGTTCGTGGCGCTGCTGGTATCCGGTGGGCATACCCAGCTGGTGCAGGTCGCCGGGGTCGGCGACTACGAATTGCTGGGTGAGTCGCTTGACGATGCCGCTGGTGAGGCGTTCGACAAGACGGCGAAAATGCTCGGCCTCGGTTACCCGGGTGGGCCGGCCCTGGCTCAACTGGCGCAGCACGGTGATCCGGGCAGATTCCGGTTCCCACGGCCAATGACCGATCGCCCGGGGCTGGATTTCAGTTTTTCCGGACTCAAGACTTTTGCCCTGACTACGCTGCGTCAGCAATCTGAATTTACGTCAGAAGGCGAGCTCGGGCAGCTGCATGCCGATATTGCGCGCGCTTTCGAGGGTGCGGTGGTCGAAACCCTGGCGATCAAGTGCCGCCGCGCGGTCGAGCAGACCGGCAGCCGCGCACTGGTCATGGCCGGCGGGGTCAGCGCCAACCGCGCCCTTCGCGCCCGGGTGGATCGACTGATGGCGGATATGGGCGGTCGCGCCTACTATCCGCGGGCCGAGTTGTGCACGGATAACGGTGCGATGATCGCCTATGCCGGCTGGCAGCGGCTGCGGCAGGGTCAACAGGAACCATTGGCATTCGGTATCCGGCCACGCTGGTCGATGCAGGAACTCGCGGCCGGTCAGTGAGTCACAATGGACTCAATCCGCCGAAGACTTTGAACTCGGCCCCTCGTCCCCTTCGAGCAGCCTCTCGATGTTGCTGCGGTGCCGCCAGATGAGCAGCAGGGTGATCAGGATCTGCATCGTGATAAGTTCGGGCGCCGGCCACAGCAGCCAGATATACAGCGGCGCCAGCGACATGGATATCAACGCCGCAAGCGAGGAGATTTTGGCCACCTTGGCCATGAAAAGCCAGCTTGCCCCAACGGCTGCTCCGATCGTCCAGCTCCAGCCGAATTGGACGCCGAGGGCGGTGGCCACTCCCTTGCCCCCCGTGAAACCGAAGAATATCGGGTACAGATGACCGAGAAACGCTGCCCCCCCGACCAGCGCGAATACCAGATTGCTGCGATCAAGCAGGTGGCAGGCGAATACCGGCAGGAAACCCTTGATGCTGTCGCCCAACAGCGTGATGGCCGCTGCTTTTTTGCCGGCGATCCGCAGAACATTGGTCGCGCCGGGATTGTTGGATCCCCGGGTGCGCGGATCCGCAACTTCCATTAGCCGGCAAACGATGATCGCGCTTGAGATCGACCCCAGCAGATAGGCCGCGATGACGAGTGAGAGGTCCAGCATGTTGAACGGGGCTCCTTGGGTGGCCTGGGTATTGTAAGGGATGTGAGTTGGGGCGCGGCGACCCATGTATGCGGCGCCGGCGGCCGGGTCCCAGGTCCACAGGTACTGACCTGAGCTGTTAACATCCACGGGTGTTATGAACGGGTTTTAATGGGATGGATATCGTCTACCTGCGCGATCTGCGTATCGACACCGTGATCGGGATCTACGGCTGGGAGCGCCGCACCCGCCAGACGATCATCTTCGATCTGGAGATGAGCGCCGACGTTGCCCGAGCCGCGGCGTCTGACGATATTGCCGACACGTTGAATTACAAATCCGTGGCCAAGCGTCTGACCCAGTTTGTCAGTGAGAGTGAGTTTCAGCTGGTCGAGACCCTTGCGGAACGCTGTGCCCAGATTATTCGCGACGAATACGGCGTGCGCTGGGTACGCCTTACCCTCAACAAGAAGGGCGCCGTGCGTGGTGCCACCGATGTGGGTGTGATCATCGAGCGCGGGGAGCGCTATTGATGCCGCGTGTCTGGGTCAGTGTCGGCAGCAACATCGAACGTGAACGGCATATCCGCGCGGCGCTGACGGATCTGCGCAAGACCTTTGGCGAGCTCGTCGTGTCACCCGTCTATGAAACCGAGGCGGTGGGATTCAAGGGTGATGCCTTTTTCAATCTGGTTGTAGGATTCGACACGTCGCTCACGCCGTCCGCGTTGCATGGTCTGATGCGTGAAATAGAGGCGCATCATGGCCGTGAGCGCAGTGGTGAGAAATTTGCGGCGCGGACCCTCGATCTGGACCTTCTGACCTATGGTGACGCTGTTACCGACGAAGGCGGCAAGGCCCTGCCACGCGATGAGATTCTGCGCTATGCCTTCGTCCTCGCCCCGCTGGCCGACGTCGCCGGTGGGGAGATACACCCGAAGCTTGGAGAGAGCTACCATATTCTGTGGGAGCGTTTTGCAGTGAGCAACCAGGGAGGACTGCGGCGTTTGGAAAATCCGCCATGGATGAATTCATCCGGCTAGCAGCCTGTCGGACTTGACCGTTTGCAGCCAAACAGTGTTAAGGAACCTCTGATCAACCCCGAAAGAACCGATCCGACACAGGCCCCGACAGGCGTTGTTCGGCCGGTAGCCATATTTCTCTTTTTCATCGCCGGTTGTTTCGTTCTTGGTATGGCGGGTCTGCAGCTGCAATCGGCGCAGACCGACCTGGGACTGCTTTGCCTGGACGTGAGTCTGATCTGGGTGGTCGTATTCACCGGCATGATGATCAGCAGTGCGCGTCATGAGATGAATATGCGTGAGGAGGTTTCCTGGCTGGCAAGCCATGACCCACTGACAGGTCTGGAGAACCGCCATGTGTTCATGGAGCGTCTCGAGGCAACACTGCAACGGGTCGGCGAAGAGGCGAACCATTTGCTTGTGTTTCTGGACATGGACAGGTTCAAGGACCTCAACGATGCGGAAGGCATCGGGCAGGTGATCAGGTGTTGCGCGAAATCGGTTCATTGCTGGGCCGGGAAGTCCGCGCGGCAGACGCGTTGGCGCGCCTGGGTGGTGATGAGTTTGCGGTGATACTCGATGCCTTTGCGATCGCGGAAAATATCCGTGAGCAGGTCCAGCGTTACGAATACACCGGCAGGCACGGAACCCATCGGGTTGAGGCCAGCATCGGGCTGGTGGAGCTCGGGCGAAGGCATTCCACACCGGAAGATGCGCTGCATGATGCAGACAGTGCCGGCTACGAAGCCGAGCGAGTGGGACGCAATCGCGTATGCATTCACTCTGAGAGCAGTAATGCGAGCGACAAATGAACCCTACTGCTGTACGCTGCGCCCGCCGTCCACCGCCAGAATCTGGCCGGTGATGTAATCCGGCCCCGTCACCATGAACATCACGGCCGCCGCGATCTGATCCCCCCCGGCGGCGCGTCGCATGGGAATGCGTTTCAAGATCTCCTGTTTCTCGGTGTCTGCAATTGCGTCCTCCGGCCACAGTGCGGCGCCCGGGGCGATGCCGTTGACGCGCACCTCGGGCGCCAGGTCACGCGCGAGTGCCTTGACCATCATTGCGTTGGCCGCCTTCGCCATGCAATACACAGGGTGGTCCGCGATTGGCCGTTCGGCATGAATATCGACCATGTTGACGATGCAGCCACGACGCCTGCGCAGTTCTGCCGTTGCGGCCTGCGCCAGGAAGAACGGTGCGCGCGCGTTGCTGCCGAACAGGTCATCCCACTGCTCCGTGGTCGCCTCACCGACCGGCGTGGGATAATAGCTCGACGCATTGTTGATCAGGATGTCCAGGCCGCCCCCAAAGCTGATCGCCGCCTCCACCACTCGGGGCCAGGACTCAGGGTCGATCAAGTCCCCCTGGATCGTTGTCGCCGACGCTGCGCGCGCGGCCAGCAGCTCATCACACAGTGTCTGCGCGGGACCGGAAGAACGGCGATAATGGATCACGACGCGTGCGCCTGCAGCGTGCAGATGGCGCGCAATGCTGGCACCCAGGCGGGCGGCGCCGCCGGTGATCAGGGCCGTTTTCCCCTGCAGGATTTCAGACTGCTCCAAGTGCATCTCCATGAATTTGGGCCTGCGTGATGAAAAAGCCGAAAAGCAGGCCGCCGGCAGTAAGTATTCAATCGCCACGCAGGCTAAAAGGGACTTCAAACAATTCGTACGCGGTCATCTCGCTGCCAGGATTCCGCATCTCTGTGTTGCAAACCTGCGCAATAGCCGGCTATTGCGTTCGGTCTGCGCCGTGAAAACATCGCCGGGAGCGATGTTTCGCGCCAGCCCCGACGGGGTGAGGCGCATGGACGCGCCGAACAGCTGCGAAATCCTGATCCGCGATCCGAAACGCGCAGAATTATTAGAAGTCCCCTAAACTGCGCGGCATGATTAACCGGCCTGTGACTATAGCAAACGGTGTGCGTTTGCTGATCAATCGTCCGCGTGGAGCCGTTTTTTGCACTTACCGGAACTGACGAGCGCCGAAGCATCTCTGCTGGGCGAGATGCGCGGCAGACTGACCGCGCAGATCGAGTCCGCCGGCGGTGCACTGCCGTTCGACCGTTACATGGAGACGGCCCTGTATGCGCCGGGGCTGGGCTATTACGTCAACGGCCGCAGGAAATTTGGTGAGGCAGGGGATTTTGTCACTGCGCCCGAGGTATCCCCGTTGTTCAGTCGGTGTCTGGCACGCCAGGTGGCCGAATGCCTGCGTAATCTCGGTGGTGGCTCGGTACTGGAGGTGGGGGCAGGATCCGGCCGCATGGCGACGGATATGCTGACCGAGCTGGAGACGCTGGATGCCTTGCCTGAGCGTTACCAGATCCTTGAGCTCAGTCCGAGCCTGCAGCAGGCGCAGTTCGATACCCTGAGTCACGGTGTGCCGCACCTGTTGCCGCGGGTTGTATGGCTAACAGAGATGCCCGCCGCCGGTTTTCGCGGTGTCCTGGTAGGCAATGAGCTGCTGGATGCGATGCCGGTGCACCGCTTCAGGCGCGTCGAAGTTGACTGGCAGGAGCTGACAGTGGCCGTGGAAGGTGGCACCTTTAGTGATCGTTGGAAGCCGCTGCACAGTCCGGGGCTTGCAGAGGCACTGGAAAAGCTGTGGCCGGACGCTGCCGGTGTGAGCGAGGGTTATAGCTCTGAGCTCAACATGCGTCTCACCCCCTGGCTCAGTGCAGTGGCCGCCAGCCTGGGCGCAGGCTACCTGATATTGATCGACTACGGTTATGCGCAGCGCGAGTACTATCATGCGGAACGCAGCCTGGGAACGCTGATCTGCCATTTTCGTCACCGTGCCTATGCCGATCCCTATCTGCTGCCGGGCCTGCAGGACATGACTGCAAATGTTGATTTCACGGCATTGGCGCATGCGGCATTGGCGCTGGGCTTCGAGCTGTCCGGCTACACCACGCAGGCGCATTTTCTGATTGACAGCGGCCTGGAGCAGATGCTGAGCGCGTCCGATCCGAATGATCTGAAGCGGCACCTCAGCCTGATGCAAGGCGTGAAAAAGCTCACGCTGCCCGGCGAGATGGGTGAGCGCTTCAAGGTTATGGCGCTGGCGCGCGGGGCGCGAGCCGCCCTGTCGGGGTTCCGTTCGAGGGATATGCGTGAACGTCTCTAGGTTGTTGTTCGCCTGTGCGCTGGTGCTGCTGCTGGGTTGTCAGCAACGCCCGGCCAGAAATCAGCCTGTGCAGGCGGAGGACTTCGACATCGGTGCTTTGGGCAAGAGCGACGGTGACATGATGGCCGAAATCAATGTCCGTCACAGCTTGCAATATTTGCGCGAATACGCACGCAAACTTTACGTGCGAAATCCGAACCAGCTGCAGCGGGGACGGTATGCAGATCGGGAGGCGGCACTGAATGCGCTGTTCGGGCCTCGCCGCTTGACCCATTATCCCGGGTTGAACGGCAAGCGCTCTGCGGAGGCTATCGGCCTGGCATTCGACGAGGACTTTTACGGAGACCGGGTAGCCGCCTTCATCGAGGGTCTGCGTACCATGATGATGGATGCCTACGATGGCAAGGACGTATTTTATCTGTTCCACGTTCTTGACCCGCAGAAGTTGTATTACCTGGCACGCAATTTCGAGATTGCGTTCTGGAAGCTGCGACATGATCGCGACAGCAGCGGTCGTGTCTTCTTGCTGAGCAACTCTCTGCAGGGAGAGGGCAATCTCAGCTTCGAGAGGCTGGCCGGCAAGCTGGTTGCATTGCAGGACCTAATGGCGAATGTGGTCGCTGACGGCAGCAACCGCCAGATCAAGAATGCGATCCAGCGTGTTACCTCGGCCGTATTTTTCCCTATCTGATCGCATGCGCTGCGTCCTACCAGTGCTAATGTCACTCGTGCTCAGCGGCTGCGGATCGTTTGGCTACTACGGACAATCGGTGCATGGACAGCTGGGTGTAATGGCCGCTTCGCGACCGGTTGAAGACGTCATTGCCGATCCACGAACCCCAGACACCGTGCGCGGGCAACTGCAGGTTCTGCCGGAGTTGCGCCGGTTTGCGGTCGAAGAGCTGGCGCTGCCCGAGACTGACAGCTACCGCCTGTATGCGGACGTGCAGCGCGAGGCCCTGGTCTGGAACGTGGTGGCGGCGCCGGTGGATTCCCTGACTCCGCGCAGATGGTGTTATCCGGTGCTTGGCTGTGCCGCCTACCGCGGTTATTTCGATAAACAGGCCGCGCATGACTATGCAGCCGCTCTGGCCGGCGAAGGCTGGGATTCGGCGGTCGAGCCGATTCCCGCCTACTCGACCCTGGGCTGGTTCAGCGACCCGCTGCCCAGCACGATCATCGACTGGCCGCTGCCGGATATCGCGGGATTGCTGTTCCACGAGCTCGCACATGAGGCCCTATACGTAAAGGGCGACAGTGCCTTCAACGAGTCCTACGCCACGGTGGTGGAAAAAGAGGGCGTGCGGCGCTGGCTGATCAGTCATGGCAATGCGCAACAGCGCGGTGAGCGCCGGCTTCAGGAACGGCGCCGGCTGGAATTCCTGCGCTTGCTCGAGCAGACTCGCCAGCGTTTGGCCGACTTGTACGCCAAGGATGCAGAGCGGAGTGAGTTGCTTGCGCGCAAGCGAGCGGTTTTTCAGCTGCTGCAAGAAGAGTATGCGGAGTTGAAGCAGGGCTGGGGCGGCTATGCAGGTTACGACCGATGGATGAACCGGCCGTTGAACAATGCGCATCTGGCGAGCATCAACACCTATCATGCGCTGGAGCCCGCGTTCAGACGCATCCTGAACCAACTCGATGGCGATATGAGCGCTTTTCACGCGGCCTGCGCCGAAATCGGATCGACCCCGGCGGCCGAGCGTTCGGTGATCATGTCGGATCTGTTGCAGGCTGCGGAGAAAGAATGACCCCGGTGCAAGAACTTTACGCCCTAAGCCCAAACAGGACAATCTGCAACTCAGAAAACGAAGGCTGGGATTCATCAAACGCTCTTCTTGATGCTACGGACTTCAATTCGCCCGTCCGCCTTCATGCAATTTGCAGGATAAGTGCAATCCGCGTCAGCGTTGGCTCATCTGCCGAAGCGCGTTGCGCCGCTGGTTCTTGTCAGTCTTGTGCAGAAAACGCATACCGGCGTTTTCCAGCGAGGTCGGCGTCACACCGAGCGCAGCAAGTCCATCTTCATTGCAGACACTCGCGGTACGCAGCGAGTCATAGTTGTCCGGGGTGAATGGTTTACCTGGGAAATACTGCAGGATCGAGGCCTGAAGCCGCGACGCCCAATCCGGGAGTCGGATGATGAGTTTGCGATGGCCGGTATGCCGCGCAACGAAGCGTACCAGCTGCTCCAGCGTGTACGACGCGGGTCCGCACAGCTCGTAACGTCTGCCGAAGCTTTGCCGGTCTTCCAGCGCATTGGCAAAGGCATCTGCGACATCACCGACGTACACAGGAGACATGCTTGCGTCGGGGCAGGCCAGGGGTAGGGGGCCCGGAATGTTCATCAGGGCGGCGAAGCGATTGAGGAAGCTGTCATCCGGGCCGAAGATCACCGAGGG
>Ga0265306_10000529_pt1 | contig 18277 bp, 19 predicted proteins | sample Helome_3_FD_192493 | JGI IMG/M metagenome (GOLD analysis project Ga0265306, IMG submission 192493) | Marine sediment microbial communities from subtidal zone of North Sea - Hel_20160420 (Illumina Assembly) | ecosystem: Environmental > Aquatic > Marine > Subtidal zone > Sediment ... | reverse complement strand
GAAATGTTCCCGATCTTCAGGCGCGTGCGTATGAACCGCCAATGGGGTGGCATCGTCGATACCACGCCCGACGCCTGCCCGATCATCGGCAATACCCCGGTTAAAGGGCTTTACTTCAACTGTGGCTGGGGTACCGGTGGTTTCAAGGCCACCCCGGGATCCGGCTGGGTGTTTGCCCACAATGTCGCCACCGGCGAACCGCACGCGCTCAATCGGGCGTTTGCGCTGGATCGCTTCGTCAGCGGGTACCTGATCGACGAACACGGCGCTGCCGGTGTCGCGCACTAGGAGATCCGCAACATGTTACTGATCGAATGCCCCTGGTGTGGCGAACGCGACGAGACCGAGTTTTCCTGTGCCGGCGAGGCACATATCGCGCGACCGCTCGAAACCCACAAGTTAAGCGACCATGAATGGGCCGACTACCTGTTCATGCGCAAGAACCCGAAAGGTGCACACCGCGAGCAATGGCTGCATGCCGCCGGTTGCCGGCGCTACTTCAACGCCGAACGCGACACCGTTACCTACCGGATCAGGGCCACCTACAAGATCGGTGAAAAACCACCTGGCGAGGATCGGAAATGAGCCAGCCTTTTCGAACTGAACAGGGTGGACGCGTCGATCGCGAGCAGGAGATCGCCTTCACTTTCAACGGCAAGCGCTATACGGGCCTGGCCGGCGATACGCTGTGCTCGGCGCTGCTCGCCAACGGTGTCCACATGATTGGACGCAGCTGGAAATATCATCGCCCGCGCGGCGTCATGAGCGCGGGCTCGGAAGAGCCGAACGCGATTTTCCAGGTGGAGAAGGGTAACCGCACGATCCCGAATGCACGCGGTACACAGGTCGAGCTATACCGGGACCTCGAGGCTCGCAGCGTCAACTGCTGGCCCAGCCTGGATTTCGATCTTCTGGCGATCAATGGCTGGTTCAGTCGCCTGATGCCGGCCGGCTTTTACTACAAGACCTTCATGTGGCCGAAGTCGATGTGGATGAAGTATGAACATTTCATTCGCAAGGCATCGGGGCTCGGCGAAACGCCGCGTGAAAACGACCCCGATCGGTACGAACATACTCACCGGCACTGCGATGTACTCGTCGTCGGTGGCGGTGTGGCGGGCCTCTCGGCAGCACTCGCCGCGGGTCGTGCGGGCGCGCGCGTGATCATTGCCGACGAGCAATCCGAGCCGGGTGGTTTGACGCTAGCCAGCATGGCCCGGATCGACGGCGTCGGCACCAGCCAGTGGATCGAAAACGTGGTGGCAGAACTGGAGGCTATGCCGGAAGTCACCCTGTTGCCGCGCAGCACCGTGTTCGGATACCACGATTATAATTTCCTGACCATAAACCAGCGCCTCAGCGATCACCTGCCAATTGCCGCACGCAGCGGCGGGCGTGAGAAACTGTGGCAGGTCAGGGCACAGCAGGTGGTGCTCGCGACCGGTGCGGCGGAACGCCCACTGATTTTCGCCAATAACGATCGCCCCGGGATTATGCTGGCTTCCGCGGTAACGACCTATACCAATCGCTACGCGGTACAACCGGGTAAACAGGCCGTCGTTTTTACCAATAACGACAGTGCCTACCAAACAGCGCTCGATCTGAAAGCGGCCGGCGTGGACGTGGTTGCCGTGGTCGATGCGCGCACCGAATCCGCCAGTGAAATCGCCAACACCGTACGCAATGCCGACATCCAGGTTATCAATGGCAGTCTCGTGGTTGACACTACCGGCCGCAAGCGACTGCGCTCGGTGCAGGTCATGCGCCTGTCGGCCGACAGTTCGTCCGTGAGTGGCAACGTCAAATCACTTGGATGCGATCTGCTCGCTGTTTCCGGTGGCTGGAGTCCAGTGGTGCACCTGAACGCACAATCCGGAGCCAAACCGGTATGGGACGAAGACAGGGCGATGTTTTTGCCCGGTCCGGCGACGCAAGCGCAGTTCTCGGCGGGCGCCGCGAATGGCCGGCTCGACCTGGCCGGATGCCTCAAGGAAGGTACCGAGGCCGGTAACCAGGCTGCCGCTGCCTGTGGCCTGGACGCAGAAATGACCGCGCCGTCCGCCGATTCAGTCGACAGTGAGACGATCCTGCCGCTGTGGAACGCGCCCTCACCCTATACGCGTGGGCGTGGTCCCAAGGCTTTTATCGACATGCAAAATGATGTTGGTGCGGCCGATATCGAACTCGCGGTGCGTGAAGGATATCAGTCCGTCGAGCACGTTAAACGTTATACCGCGATGGGTTTTGGCACCGACCAGGGCAAGCTCGGCAATATCAATGGCATGGCCATTCTGGCCGTGACCATGGGGCAAAGCATCGCTGCTACCGGTACCACGACTTACCGCCCGAACTATACGCCGATCAGCTTCGGCGCTTTTGCCGGGCAAAACCTGGGCGACAAGTTATTCGACCCGGTACGCAAGACGGCGATGCATGCCTGGCACGAGGAAAACGGCGCGATGTTCGAAGATGTAGGGCAGTGGAAGCGTCCCTGGTATTACCCAAAGACCGGGGAGGACCTGCACGCGGCGGTTAATCGCGAGTGTCTCGCGGTGCGTGCAAGCGTCGGTATTCTTGATGCATCAACCCTCGGCAAGATTGAAGTCAAGGGACCGGATTCGGCAAAGTTTCTCGAAATGATTTACACCAATAACTGGGCAAAGCTCGAAAACGGCAAGGGTCGATACGGCTTCATGCTCGGTGAAGACGGTATGGTCATGGACGATGGCGTTACCATTCGGATTGCCGAGGATCATTTCTTCATGCACACCACCACCGGCGGCGCCGCGGGGGTGCTCGCGTGGATGGAGCGCTGGCTGCAGACCGAGTGGCCGGAGATGCAGGTTTTTCTGACCTCGGTGACCGATCACTGGGCGACGGCGGCCGTGGTAGGCCCCAGGAGTCGTGATGTCGTCGCGGCGGTCTGCGAGGGTATCGACTTCTCTGCGTCGGCGTTTCCGTTCATGGCCTCGAGAACCGGCACCATCGGGGATGTCGAATGCCGCGTGAATCGCATCAGTTTCTCGGGTGAACTCGCCTACGAGGTCAACATGCCGGCGAACCACGGTCGCTTCATGTGGGAAAAGTTGATGCAGGCAGGGGAACCATTCGAGATCACCCCTTATGGCACCGAAACCATGCACGTACTGCGTGCCGAAAAAGGTTACGTGATTGTCGGGCAGGACACGGACGGTTCGGTCACGGTTGACGACCTCGGGCTTGGCTGGGCGTTATCGAAAACCAAGGATGACTTCATTGGCAAGCGCTCGCTGAACCGACCGGACACGGTGCGCAAGGATCGCAAGCAGCTCGTCGGCCTGCTGACCGAGGATCCACAGACGGTTATTCCGGAGGGTGCCCAACTGGTGAATGATCCACGGGCGCCGCTGCCGGTACCGATGGTGGGTCACGTGAGCTCGAGTTACTACAGTGCCTGTTGCGGCCATTCGATTGCGTTGGCGCTGGTAAAGGGCGGGCATCATCGTATGGGTGAAACCGTCTACGCGCCGCTCTCCAACGGCCGCGTGATCAAGGCCGAGATTACCGACCCCGTGTTCTACGACAAGGAAGGAGCGAAAGCGAATGCCTGATCTTTTCCAGCAGGAAAGCCCCCTGGTACAGGTTGTACTGGGTGAGCCGATAGGAAACGCGCCCCGGATCGAAGAAAAGCCTTTCCTGGGTCACATCAACCTGCGGGGTCGATCTGACGACACCCGGTTCCTCGCCGGCGTTTTGAAGGTACTGGGCTGTGAGCCACCCACGGAAGCCAATACCGTGGTAGATTCGAACCAGTATCGGATTTACTGGCTGGGCCCGGATGAATGGTTGATCGTCACGCCAGCAGGGATGCAAGGCCAGTTAAAGGCTGAACTGCTGTCGGCGCTGCGGGATGCGTTTTGCTCGGTCGTCGATAACTCCAGCGGATTGACCATGGTACAGATAACCGGCGAGAACGCGGGTGCGTTACTTGCCACCGACTGCCCGCTGGATTTGCACCCGAATGAATTCAGGCCCGGGCAGTGTGCGCAGACCCGACTTGCCAAGGCCGGGATGACACTATCACCGTTGCCCGACAGTTCCGGGTTCGAGGTCATTATTCGTCGCAGTTTTGCCGATTACCTGCTGTTATGGCTGCAGGATGCCGCAATCGCTTTCGAGTAGCCAAAATCCCTGGGTCGAAATCTGAAACCACTCGATACTCGGCCTCATTATGTACTACGGTGAAAAACTCAATAGTATCAGTCACCTGGTCGGTGCCGTGCTGGCGCTGGTTGGCCTCGGAGCGTTACTGACCATCGCGATTCAATCACGTGATCCCTGGATCATCTCGAGTTTCAGCGTTTTCGGCATTACCCTTGTGCTGCTCTATACCATGTCGACGCTTTATCACAGTTTTCATCCGCCCAGGCTAAAGGACCTGTTCCAGCTGCTCGATCACGTGGCGATTTACCTTTTGATCGCCGGTACTTACACACCCTACATGTTGGTCAGCCTGCGCGATGGTAATGGTTTCCTGATCCTGGGCATCATCTGGGCGTTGGCACTGGCCGGGATCGTCAGCGAGGTCTTCCTGTCCGGCTGGGTGGTTAAAGTTGGGCAGATGTTGATCTACCTCGGTATGGGGTGGGCTTGCGTATTTGACTTCGCCAGTCTGCAAGCTGTCCTTCCCGAAGTGGGGCTTTGGTGGCTGACCGCCGGTGGCCTTGCGTACACCTTTGGCGTGGTGTTCTATATTCTCGATATGCTGAATCGACTGGTCCATGCTCACGGTATCTGGCATTTTTTTGTGTTGGCCGGTTCAGCCTGTCACTTTGTTTCAGTGATTGCTTACGTCAGGTAAGGGCTTTAATGCTTCTGTCCCTGCGGGATTTCCCCGGGACTCTATTCACTGCGTGGCCATTCCGACGGCATGTCCTGCCCTGCGCATCTTTTCGGCTGTGTTGATTTCGGGCTAACCGGGCGCAGACTGTTGTGGCGCGCCGATCTGTCGACTTGAACAGCCCGGGCTAAGTGAGGCAGGCGACGTTCTGTGGTTTCCCGGCATAAAACGCCACCAGGTTATCAATCGCCGTGTCGTACATTTCGGCGAGCGCCTCGGGCGTGTTGTAGGCGACGTGGGGCGTCATGACGACATTGTCGAGTTCAAGCAAGGGATGTCCGGGCGAGATGGGTTCTGCATCAAATACGTCGATACCCGCGCCTCCAAGATGACCTGATCGAAGCAGGTCAGCCATCGCGGCTTCGTCGAGCAGGCTCGAGCGCGCGGTATTAATCAACAGCGCGCCGCGCTTGATCGAGCACAGTCGATCGCCGTCGAGCAGGCCATCGGTCTCCGCTGTCGATAACAAATGCAGCGAAACGACATCGCTTGTGTTTAACAGTTCATCGAGACCGATAAACTCGATTCCGTACTGCTCGGCGCGCCCACGCGAGGGGTTGCGCGTCCAACAGATCACCTTCATTCCGAAAGCCTGCGCAAGAGGCACCAGAGCTGCCGCGATGCGTCCGAAGCCAACCAGGCCCAGGGTCTTGCCACGCAAATCCATTGCGTAAAGATCGGTATTCCACAAACCGTTGTGTATGTCCCGGTCGAGACGACTGACGTGTCGCGCCGCATCGAGCATCAGGGCCATCGTATGTTCCGCGACCGTTTCCGCGGCGGACAGCGTATGGGTAACCGTTATGTTTCTGCGCCGGGCTTCTTCGATATCGATAAAAGTCGACACACCGAGGCCGGTGAAAGAAATCACCTCAAGCTTTGGCAGGGCCGCAAGCACGGCGTTGCTGAGCCCCCAGCCCGAGATCACCGCATCCGCATCGGCGAGACGCTCGATAAAGGCAGCATCGTCAGGCTCCTCTCCACAGTAAAGCCGGAATTCACCCAGGTCTTCAAGTTTCGCGAGCCGACTCCCCGTCATAAGCTGTGCAGAATTTTCGTCTGCATCCGGGTAAACAATCTTGCGTGTCATCCTGGTTCCCCCGTCATACCGGCCGCCGAGCCGGCGTTGATTTACAGCCTCTCCAGATCGGTATTGAACAGGAAAGTCTCGTCTAAACTGTCATCGATATCCAGGTCAAGCATTCCAAGCGAGTCCATTACCTCCAGCCATTGCTGATCGGCTAGTCGACAGGCGATGGCGATCTGCTCCGACGTACACTTCGATTTTTCCCAGTTCGGTATCGTTGCCAACGCGGCCGATATCACTTCCTCTTCCTCGTCATCTTCTTCTCGCGCTTCCTCGCTCAGGTCGAGCCGGCTCAATTGATTGGCCAGAGATATGATGCTGCTTTCTACGGCTAAAGGGCCATTGTGATCGGTTTCGTGATGTTTTCTAATACATTCAATGATCAATCCGGGAATACCCCATTTATCGAGTAAAGCAACACCAACATCGATATGCGTCACGCCCAGTTTTTCGGCCTCGACCTGCATGACATCCCTGTTTTCGGTTTTCGCAAGCTGGATTATTTGCACATAGGAACCCGGGTTCACCTTTGCTAACACCAACCAGCCAATGTCGTGTAGTAATCCGGCCGTGAAAAAGGCCTCGTGATCGATGATGCGCGCATTTTGCATCGCAAGTTGCTTGGCGATAATCGCCGTTTTGATGCAGTGTTGCCAGAAATCCCGCAGCGGAAAATGGGTGACATCAAAGTCTTTAAAAACGCCGGCCATTACCGATCCCAACAGGACCTGTTTCAACTGCTGCCTGCCCAGTAAAGCGACGGCCTGGGAAATGGAAGTCACCGGATTTTGCAATCCGTAATAGGCGCTATTGATCATTTTAAGGATTCGGGCGGTTAGCGCAGGATCGGTCTGCACGGCTTCCCCAATCTTTAAACCGCTGGCGTTTTCGGTTTCAAGGAGTTCTGTTACCCTGATATAGACTTCGGGCAGCGAAGGCAGTTCACCGGCCTGTTTCAGTAGAGGTTCGAGCATTTGTACCCTTCAATTCATTAGCACAGTAAATATCGAGTATAGCAGCGGGATTTTCTGAGAAGATAAAAAAGGCGGGAAAGAAAAAATGTCCATTTGTGTCTTTGTTAATGAGAAAGCAGCTGCTCAGAAACCAAACAGCAGCTAATGGAAGCGACCTTTTAAATAGACTTCAAGGAATGCATAAGGGTGTAACGCTTCGCCGATTCAGATTAGTATTGGTCGTGATCGGCACCGTAACCTGTAATCGAGATGAAAATAGTTGCCTATAACATTCACTACGCCATCGGCAAGGACAATCAGTATGATCTCCAGCGTGTAGTCGACTCGGTTCAGGGAGCAGATATTATTGCGCTGCAGGAAGTCGAGCGAAATTATGGCCCACCGGACGGACCGTTACAGCCTGAGAATATTGCCGCGCTGCTGCCCGGGTACTACTGGAGTTTCGGTGCGGCCTTCGATATCGATGGCAGTGAACGGCATCCCGATGGCACTATTCTCAATCGCCGTATTCAACACGGACAGATGCTGCTCAGCCGCTGGCCAATTTTAAGCAAGCGATACTTTCCGTTGCCACGCCTAGCGATTGAGTCCGAGTTCAACATGCAGATGGGCGTACTCGAAGGCGTTATCGATACGCCACTCGGGGCATTGCGCGTATACAACTTACACTTCGGTTCGGTATCAAGCGACGAACGCCAACGCCAGGCGGACTTCATGGTGGCGATGGTACGTGATGCAGCGTCTGAGGGTGGTGCCTGGACCGGTGCGGTTACCGAAACCGACGAACGCGATTGGACCGCCGGTATACCCCGGCCCCCGATGCCTCGGAGTGCAGTGGTTCTGGGCGACTTCAACATGCATCCGCAGAGCCCGGAGTACGCGATTATCGCTAATGCAATGAGCGGGTCTGGCGAACCGCCGTTGTCCGATATCTGGGCCCGGAAAAATCCGGGCAGTCAGGTGATGACCTGGCATCCGAATCCCGGGCGTCCCGGGCATGAGCACAGCGCGCGGCTCGACTACTGTTTTTTGACCCCGGATCTTGTCGCTACTGCCAGGGCATCGTGGGTGGACGAGTCAGCGCAGGGATCTGATCATCAGCCCCTGTGGATCGAATTTGAACACGGAACAGGCTAATGTCAGACAATCACTCTTCGAGCTTGATGGAAACGGTTCGCCGGGGAGAATTGGTGGTGATGGACGGCGCCCTCGGCACCGAGCTTGAACGGCGCGGTGTGCCGATGGAAGGCGCGGGCTGGAGCGCGTTTGCGGTGCGCGATCACAGCGATGTGATCCGTGAAGTTCACGGGGATTACCTTCGGTCCGGGGCAAGGCTGCACATCGTCAATAGCTTTGCGCTGGCGCGCCACGTGCTCGAGCCGGTGGGTCTCGGGGATCAGTTCGAGTATTTGAATCGACAGGCCGTGGCTTTATTTGACGATGCAGTAACCCGGTCGGGCGCAGATCGTAATTCGCTCTGGGCAGCGGGTTCGTTGTCGACTTTTGCCGCGAATTCTGATCGAACTCTATTACCGAAAGGCGAGGCCCTGGTAGCGAATTACCGGGACCAGGCCCGGATTCTGCGTGATGCGGGCGTGGATTTATTTGCGCTCGAAATGTTGTTTGATGTCGATGTCAGCCTGGCGATGTTTGAGGCGGTCGCGGGATTCGATCTCCCCGTGATCATGGGATTCACCTGCGATTATAACGGTGCTGGTGAATCCGGGATAATTACCGCACGCGGCATGGGATTGCCCGAGCTTCCCCTCGAGCAAGTGCTGCGGCAGGTGATTGACGCCATCGATTCGAGTAACGCGATTTTTTCGATTATGCATTCCGAGGCAGAGGTCACCGATGTCGCCTTTAGGGTATTGAAGACCTGTTGGGATGGTCCGGTCGCGATCTATCCGAATTCAGGGCATTTCATCGATTTGCGCATGCAGTTCGATAGCGTCTGCAGCGCGGACGAATTTCAGCATGCGGCGAGCCGGTGGGTTGACGCGGGCGTGCAGATCATCGGTGGTTGCTGCGGCATAGGGCCGACGCATATTGCAAGGTTGAACGAATCGGTTCATGGTCGACAAGGAGACCAATGAAGGGTGTACAATGCGAGAACCATGTGCCGAAGTTTCAGTCCCATTTTCATGAAGCGGTTAATTGTTACTCCAGCCTTGTTACTGCTAACGAGTTATACCTGGCTAACCGCCTATGCCGGGGCTGTGCATAAATGGGTCGATGCAGATGGGGTTACGCATTATTCGGATACGGCACCCGATTCCCCTGCGACACAGGTATCAATGATCGACATTGCCGAGAGTAATTCGGTAAAAACCAATGTCGATAACGACTATTATTCGATCAAGAACCAGTGGCAACGTTTGCATAAGGAACGCCTCGAGCAACAGAAGTTAGCGCTCGAAAAAGAACGACAAAAAGCCGCACTTCAAACGACTACTCCAGAGGTTGTCTACGTTAGTGAATCGAATGAAAATAGATATGCGCTGGCTTACCTGGGCTCGTTTCATCACGGCTACCGTCAGCGCCGTTTGCATAAAAGACACAAGCGGCACCATGGTTTTACGAGTAAACGACATTACCGCAACGGTAAAACCCCGCCCGGGCTGCATGTAGGACGGCTAAAGCTGGGTTCTTACAAGCTACCGCAGTAATGCCTGGGTGTCGAAGTTGTCTGCGCTAGTCGATTACGATCAGTTCGCGCGCGACATCGCACAGGCGCTCGCCACCGTTTTCGGTAACCACGAAAGGCTCCGAGACCGCGGCACCAAAGTCATCGAGCCAGACACCGGACTGGAAATGAAAACACATCCCCGCCTCTAGTTCGGTCCTGTCGCCGGGACGCAGGCTAGCAGTGCGCTCACCCCAGTCGGGAGGATAGTTAAGACCGATGGAATAGCCGACCCGACTTTCCTTGCTGTAGCCATTGCGCTTTAGAACGTCCTGCCATATTGCCTCGATCGCTTCGCAGGTTGCGCCGGGTTTCGCGGCACGCATTGCCACGTCGCCTCCTTCGATAATGACCTCGGCCAGTTGCGATACCTCGGCCGGCGGCTTGCCGATGTGCGCAGTCCGCGTTAACGGGGCGTGGTAGTGACGTCTCGCTGCACCAAGCTCCATCGCGATGAGGCCGCTGTCCGGCAGCGGTTCGTCGGTCCAGGTCAAATGCGGCGTGCTGGTTCCCTCGTCGACCTGGATCAGCGGGCACAGGCTGGTGTAATCGCCAAACTTGTTATCGAAGCCCGTGATTTGCGCATGATAAACCTCGGCGATGATCTCAAACTGACGCACTCCGGGCTTTAGCCTGGCAAGCGCCTGGTTCATGGTGTCGGTAACGATGCGCCCGGCCTCGCGCATGTAGACGAGTTCGGCTTCGGATTTGACCAGGCGCGCCCAGTTGACGAGTCCCTGGTTATCCGAGATGGCAGCATTCGGTAAGCCGTTGACGATATGCTGATGCGCACGCGCCGTGTAGTAATGGGCATCGAGTTCGACCCCGATACGTGCCGAACCCCAGCCGCGCGCAATCACCAGCTCGCACAACTCATCGAATGGATGTTTGACCGGGTGGTGTACCAACGGCTCGGAAAATCCAACGATGTTTTCGCCGGGAAGATCGGTGGTGATATGAGCCGACTTTGCGTCCTGGGCGCGGCCGAACCAGACCGGGGAGGACTCTTCGAGATGCACCAGGACCGCCTGGGGTGTGTAGAAGGACCAGCCATCAAAGCCCGTCAGCCAACCCATGTTGGCCGGATCCTGGCAGATCAATAGATCAAAGCCCGCGGTCTCCATGCGCTGCTTGACGTTGATGACGCGCTGCTCGAACTCTGCTTTCTGAAACGGCTTGTTAAAGCTCATCGCCATCACCGATCGGTAAATCCGTATTCAATAGTAACCTAAAAGCCTGGGTTATTTATATGCTGAAACTATTAACTTGATCACGAGGCAGACTCTGTTTAGGATGCGCCCAATGACAATAGATTTACCCATCCAGGAATTCAGAATGAAACGCAAATATCTGGCCGTTTTTTGTTTTATTTTTCTATCTGTTACCACTGTCTCACCGGTACTGGCCGATGAAAACCAGCCATTGCTGGATCGAAACCTGTTCGCGCTCGGGATTGGCATTTCCGTTAACTCGATCGACACCAGTAAAATTGATCAGGATGGCGAACTCGGTTATCAGTTTTTGGCTGCCTACGATTTAACCCGGATTGACCTGATGCGGGGTGTGAATAGCTCGGTGGAATTTGGCCTGATCGATTATGGTTTCGACCGTGATAGCACCGGAATCTGGGCAACCTATACAGTGGATGGAAAGATCAGTGGCGACCTGGGTTGGTTGGCGCGTGCGGGTCTCGACATTGGTGATGATAGCGGCCTGTTGGTGGGCGCAGGGCTTGCTTATAGTGTCGATGAGAAAGCGGAACTTCGTCTCGAGTACGTGGCTCGTGACGACGTGGATTCATGGCAGCTCAATTTCCTCTATCACCTTTAGCAGGCGTCAACAAAACCCGTAATCAATCAGTTACAGGGCAAGCGTCAGGGTTCGGACGCCATCCTCGAGTTTGGACTCAATCGGCAGCCCGGTTCTATTGAGCAGCCTTGACATGCGCGTGTTCTGAGCGAGCACGGTAGCGTCGAGGTGGCGAACACCGAGATCACGTGCACACTCGATGAGGTGATCGATCAGTACTCTACCGATGCCTTTGCCCTGCATTGCGTCAATGACGGTGATAGCCATTTCCGAGTGATCCGGCTGGTCCTGTCTTGCCACGAATCTGCCGACAGCTACCGGAAGTCGTTCCAAACCATCCTGCAGTTCGGCTACCAACGCGACATGACGCAGGAAATCCACCTCGGTAAAATAGGTCAATTCCTCGGGGGTTAGATCGAGCTTGACGCTGAAAAAGCGATCGCGCACCGAGGTTTTGCTGAGTTTGAAAAATCCTTCGCGCAGTCTTTCCCGATCGTCCGGTCGGATCGCGCGCAAATGCAGGAGCTGTCCGTCGGGCAGGGCGGCCGTGGCCTGGTAAGCAGCGTTAATCATTGACATGGGACGATCCTATAGAAATTTATGTTGCAGCGCAACATACTGGATTATCAGACGATGCTTGCACCTAATCGGGTCGTTTCTCGTGCTGCATTCATCGCATTCAAAGCATAGGTTTTTACCCGGTTTCCTGATAACGTTGCGCAGCTCTAAGCTTGCGCAATCAATCATAATCAATGCTCGTTGACTACTGGCGCTTCGCCCTGTCGAATTCGCGTTTCCTGGGGTTCGGATTTTTCCTCGCTTTCATGTCGAGCGCTGGACAGACCTATTTTATCGGTGTGTTCGGCTCGGGCATCCAGGCGGATTTCGGCCTCGATGCCGGTAGCTGGGGTCGAACTTACATGATCGGTACCCTGGCGTCTGCGCTCGTCATTAACTGGACCGGTGCACTGATCGATCGACTCGACCTACGCGTGTTCACCACAATTGCGCTGCTCGGACTGAGCTGTGCCTGCGCGGTTATGGCCTCGGTCACGTCACCGCTACTGCTGGTGGTGGCGATTTTCATGTTGCGACAGTTTGGCCAGGGACTCAGCAGTCACGCCGGCATCACGTCGATGGCGCGTTATCACAGTACCGATCGCGGCAAGGCGATTGCGCTCGCCGCGATCGGTTTCGCGTTTGGTGAGGCCTTGCTGCCGGTGCTCGGACTTTACGCTTCACAGCTGTGGGGTTGGCGCCATACTTTTTATATTGTTGCCGCGGTGGTGCTGGCCTCGATCCTGCTGGCCCTGTGGCTGCTGAAAGGGCATGGCCAGCGTCATGCCCAGCATAACGAAGCACTCGAACACAGGGCGCGTGAGCAAAATACCAGCATTGACTACACGCGCCGCCAGGTGCTGGCCGAAGCAAGATTTTATTTCATGCTGCCGGCGATGATCGCACCGTCGATGATTGGCACTGCGCTATTCTTTTTCCCGTCCGAAATCGCCAGCGCCAAGAACTGGAGTAGTCTCTGGTTGACCGGGAATTACTGGCTTTATTCGCTGGTGTCGGTCGCGACTACTATTTACTCGGGCGTCCTGATCGATCGTTTCAGCGCGAGGCGGGTAGTGCCGTTGTTCCTGTTGCCGCTGGTGCTGGGATTGGTCGTGTTGAGTACATCCGATCATCGCTTCATTGTCTGGCCTTACATGCTATTGATGGGCTTCAGTTTCGGGCTTTATTTCACCGGCCTGAGCGCGCTGTGGGCGGAACTTTACGGTGCCAGGCACCTTGGTGCGATCAAGTCGATGACCAATGCGGTCATGGTATTTGCCTCGGCGCTGGGTCCGGCCCTGGTGGGCACCCTGCTCGAGTGGCAGTTGTCGTTCCTGGCGATCTCGATGCTGCTGGCCGCGTTCTGCCTGGTTGCGACCGCACTGCTGGTCTATACGCTGCGTACGCCGAGTAACTGACGCGCGGTGGCGCTGTCTGCCGGCCGGTGATCGCTTTCCTGCATCAGGTCGACCAGGCTCGTCACCAGCGCCGCGGTATTCGCCGCGACCTCACCATTGGGCAGAAAAAGATTGTTTTCAAAGCCGATGCGCGCGTGGCCCCCGGCTTTGATCGCGGCCATTACGCAATCCTGCTCGCGGTAGCCGAAGGCGCAGGTAAACCAGTCGAGCCCGTCGAGGTCATGTTGCAGGAACGGCTCGAGGTAGGCAGGATCAGACTGGAAATTAACGTTGTAGCGCCCGAGCACGAACAGCACGCAACGGTGCCCGGCGGGAATCACGCCCTGATCGCGGTAATCGAGGAAGTGTTGGAGCTCTTCAGCCGAAAAAACAATATGCTGGATATGAACCTCGTGTTCATCACACCAGGTAAAAAACGCTTGCGCGTAAGCGGGGTTCCCGAAGTTGGAACTGATTTCCCGCAGGCACATACTCGCCATCTGTGGCGTCACCGATTGAATGCAGGCAACCTGTTCTTCGGGTGTATAAATACCGACCGCTTCGGAGGTAACCTGGATCAGCATTCCGGGTACACGGGTCGCCATTTCGGAAATCAACTCTCGGTACAGTCCGACATCCAGTACGTGCTGGTCGTTGGCGCCACGCACGTGCGCATGCAAGGCACTGGCGCCTGCTGCAAAACAGAGTGCCGCTTCGCTGACCGTATCCTCGATTGAAACGGGCAGGGTGGCGTGGTCTAGTTTGGTTTTACGCGCACCGTTTGGTGCAACCATGACAATGACGTCGCGCGTCATAGGGTCCGCAGGGTGGCTTTCAGTGCCGTGTCGAGCTTGCTAACGATTTCGTCGATATGTTCGTTGTCGATGATAAAAGGAGGCGCCAGCAGCACGTGATCGCCCTGCTGGCCGTCGAGGGTACCGCCCATCGGGTAGCAGATCAGTCCCGCATCCAGTGCCGCTGCCTTGAATTTTTTATGCAGCCCGAGCTGGGGTGGGAACGGTGACTTGCCGTCGCGTTCGCGCACGAATTCGAGGCCGAAAAACAGACCGCGTCCCCGGATGTCGCCGACATTGGGGTGTTCGCCGAACCTGTCGATCAATGCCTTGTGCAGGCGTACGCCCTGCGCCAGCACGCGATCCAGCATGCGACGGTCCATGATTTTCTTGACCACCGCGTGGGCGGCGGCACAGGCGACCGGATGGCCGAGGTACGTGTGCCCGTGCTGAAAAAAGCCCGAGCCCTGTTCGATCGCCTGGTAAATCGTATCGGTGCAGAGCATTGCGCCGATCGGTTGATATCCTGCGCCCAGGCCTTTTGCGATCGTCATGATATCCGGCGCGATACCGTCCTGGTCGCAGGCGTACAGGCTGCCGGTTCGACCCATACCGCACATGACTTCGTCGAGAATCAACAATACACCATACTGATCGCAGATTTCGCGAATGCGCTTGAAATAACCAATGACCGCGGGTACTGCGCCAAGCGTCGCACCGACTACCGGTTCCGCTATGAAGGCCATCACCTGGTCTTCGCCGAGGCGCTGGATTTCGGTTTCAAGCTCGTTCGCGACGCGCTGACCGTAATCGAACTCGGACTCGTCGGGTTGTTGCCCGCGGTAAGCGTAGCAGGGTGAGATGTGCGAGGTTTCAATCATCAGCGGGTTGAATTGTTCGCGTCGCCACAGGTTGCCGCCCGCGGCTAATGCCCCCAGGGTATTGCCATGGTAGGACTGCAGTCGTGATATCACCCGGTGACGCGAAGGCTGTCCGATTTCGACGAAGTACTGGCGCGCGAGCTTGATCGCCGCTTCGACCGCTTCGGAACCACCCGACACGAAGTAAACCCGATCCAGCTTGCCCGGCGCTTCCTTGATCAGTAATTCGGCCAGGGCTTCGGCCGGCACGCTGGTGAAGAATCCGGTGTGCGCGAATTCAAGGCGCTTTAGCTGGGTCTTGATCGCCTTGATGACGTCGGCGTCACCATGACCAAGACAGGAAACTGCTGCACCACCGGAAGCGTCGAGGAAGCGCTTGCCGGTGCGGTCGATGATGTAAACGCCATCACCCTCTACCGCAAGGGGATGACTGATTTTACAATTACGAGGAAAAACGTTACTCATTTGTTACCTGGATGGTATGGGCATGCTCAACCCTTCAGGGTCGTGGACGCAACCTGGCACAATCGTGCCAACATTCTGACGGCCTGCAATATCAACGTCAACGTGGAGCCCGTCTAAAAGTGAACTTTTACCGAATTGAACCAGGGCTATCGCAACCGGTTTTCCGACGCGGTAGCCGAAGGCGGCCGAGGTAGTTTTACCGATAATGCTGTCGTCGGGTGCCTCAGCTAAGGGCAGTAAATTTTCCCGCTTCCCAGTCGTAGGCGCTGAGTTCCGGGATGGCGATATCGATATACCAGCCGTGTAACTGCAGCGCCCCCGACTCGACGCGTTCGCGTACCCAGGGAAAGGTGGTCAGGTTCTCGAGTGATACCAGCACCGCGTTCTGCTCGCAGGCGCGGGTGCAGGCTTCCTCGCCAGCCTTGGACATGGTCGCGAGCACCCGCCGGTGCGCGGCGGAAAGCATCGATACCCAGGACGGAACATACTTGAAGGCACTGTCATAGGGCTCCGGGTCCATCATCAACTTGATGCCGCCGCAGTGCGCGTGGCCGAGCACCACCAGGTGTTTTACGTTTAATCCGAGAATCGCGAATTCGAGCGCCGCGCTGGTACCGTGATAGGTGCCTTCCTCTTCCATCGGTGGCACCAGGTTAGCGACATTACGGACCACAAACAGATCACCCGGGTCGGCCTGGAAGAGGATCGCCGGATCGACACGTGAATCGGAACAGGCGATGACCGCTACTTCAGGGCGTTGTCCGCGGGCGACCAGGTTCTCGATTAACGGACGGCTTAGTTCGTAGGAACCGTCGCGGTAGCTGCGGTAACCCTTGAGTAATTTATCGACTGCCGATGTCATTTCGTATTAACCATTCTTGATTGACACGAGATCACCGGGATCTCGTTGATTATCTTTTCTTTTGGTTGCATCAATATTGATACTCCGGTGTTTCGGGGCTGCCATTAAAAGGGTAACGGTAGCTTGCTCGTGCGCCCGCCGTCAATCACGATCACCTGACCGGTGACGAAGCTCGAATCGTCGCTCGCGAGATATACGGCGAGCTTGCCGACGTCTTCGGGCTCACCGATTCTGCCGGCCGGGTGCATCTTGTACAAACCCGCCCAGGTCGTTTCCGGATCCTGCTGCGCGTTGATGTAGTCGTCGCTCAGTTCGGTTCTTATCCAGCCGGGGGCAATCGCGTTGACGCGAATTTTATCTCTGCCGAGATCGACCGCCATGGCCCGGGTGAGCGCGTGAATACCGCCCTTCGAAGCACAATAGGCGGCGTGTTGAGGATTAGCAGCAAGACCCTCGATTGAGCCGATGTTAATAATGCTGCCGCCGCCGTCGGCGCGCAACAGCGGTAATAGCTGCTTGCTTAAAAATACCGGCGCAGTCAGGTTAACCGCGAGCATGCCGTTCCAGTCTTCGAGCCGCATATCGTCGAGCGATTTCTCAAACATGAAGCCCGCGTTGTTGATCAGTACGTCGACCTTGCCGAATATTTCCTGTGCGGCCTCTGCCACCGCGTCATAACTCTCGGCTTGCGCAAGATCTGCCTCGATCCAGTGTACCCAGTCCTGGCTTGCCAGGTCTGACGGCAACGGGTTGCGCTGTGCCACCAAAATAGCGGCACCGGCTGCCAGCATTGCCTGGCTGATGCCGAGGCCGATACCCTGACCGCCACCCGTTATAACAATAACCTTGCCTTCAAGGTTGGTCATCGCCTAGCCGTAAACGGGTTTGGCGCCGGTGACTTCGACGGTGGCACCACAAACGTAACGCGCGTCATGGGAGGCGAGAAACGCGATAACGTCGGCAATCTCCCCGGGTTCGGCAATGTGGCCCAGCGGTACTGTCTTGCCCAGTTCCTCAATTGCATTCACGGGATCGATGCCACGACGGATAAAACCACTGCGCAGCATCGGTGTATTAACCTCGTTGGGGCACACCGCGTTAACGCGGATGCCATCGGGGGCGTGATCCCGCCCCAGGTTCTTGGTCAGCGCGGCGACAGCGGCCTTGCTGGTGCAGTAAGCGACATGATCCGGCCCCGGGTAAATGCCCCAGGTTGAGGAAGTGTTTACGATCGCGCCGCCACCGGCTCGTTTCATATGCGGTATTGCGGCGCGACACAGGAAGAAAACCGCGGTCAGGTTGACGTCCAGTGCGCTGAACCACATGTCGTCGTTGGTTTCGAGGATATTACCGCGCGGGATGATGCCGGCATTATTGATCAGGATATCGATACCGCCTAACTGTTCCGCGGCGTGGCTTATCAGTGATTCACAATAAGCTTTCTGGCGCAAGTCACCCGCCAGGTGGCTGGTTTCCAGGCCCTTGCGTTTTAATAGGTCGCTGAGGTCGCTGCAGTCCTCTTCGCTACGATCGGAGAAAAGTACGCGGCCGCCTTCGCCGGCAAATAACTCAACCAGCGCCTGGCCGATACCCCCGGTGGCACCGGTTATGACTACTTTCTTGCCGTCAAATCTCATTGTCATAAAAATCGTCTCGGGCTGAACGGGGTTATATTGTGGCTCGGTTCTTCCCCGTTTGCCAGTTCGGCAATGAGCTTGCCGGTGATTCCGGCCAGGGTCAGGCCGAGGTGGTGATGCCCGAAGGCGAACAGGATGTACTCCGAGGCCGTACTGTAGCCGATGACCGGCAAGGCGTCGGGGCAGGTCGGTCGAAAGCCGAGCCATTCCTGGTCGGGATGCTCGGGCAGCTCGAACATTTCATGGGC
>Ga0265306_10000526_pt1 | contig 18315 bp, 16 predicted proteins | sample Helome_3_FD_192493 | JGI IMG/M metagenome (GOLD analysis project Ga0265306, IMG submission 192493) | Marine sediment microbial communities from subtidal zone of North Sea - Hel_20160420 (Illumina Assembly) | ecosystem: Environmental > Aquatic > Marine > Subtidal zone > Sediment ... | reverse complement strand
CTATAAATTCTTCATATTCACAATACTCACATTTAACCTGATGTGAGCCTGGTTTGTATTTTAGTTCTGCTCCACAATTGGCACAGGATTTTTTCTGTTCTGAATACTGGGTTTTTTCCATTTGTATTTATTACCAAAATCAGTAAAATCGGTAAAATGTTTTCTAAATCCTGGGATTTTTACTTTTGCGGTAATGGGGGTGGGGTACTTCCCCCCAAAAAGGCCTTTAACTCTTCTATTTCTTTAAGTGCTGTCCACGTCAAAAGACCCTGTTTCCATACCAGAGAATCCCGGTTAATAGTCCTGTTTGCAAACAGTTCTTTTAATTTATCAAAAGAAACAGGGCCAAGTTGTTGCCCGTTTGCCGCATAGTAATAAATTACCTGAACAGGGACTGGAGGCGGCAGAACGGTTCCCTGCGGCTGTTGTGAAGCAAAGGGTTGTTGTGCCGGCTGACCCATTAAAGTTCCCATTTGCTGTGCCAAAACAAAGCCCATGCCAAGTCCCATACCTGCTCCGGCTGTGCCACCTTCATTTTTGGCAGCGGCTTCCATGGCTTTGGCTGCCTTAAATTGAGTGAGTTTGGACAAGTCCAATTTATCTAATCTGCTGTATTCAAAAATCTCTTTTTTCAGTTCTTCTGGCATAGAAACGTTTTCTATATAGAATTTTTCCAATTCTATCCCTACACGTTCAAATTCAGGTTTCATTACTTCCTGACAAGCTTCAGAAAGTTCACTTGTATTTGCAGCGTATAACTCCAATGGCAGGTTAGCTTCCCCAACAGTATCCGTAAAACGTGTCACTATTAAACTTTTAAGATGTTCATTAACTTCGTAATTCGTAAAATTTCCATCTGTGCCAACCACATCTACCACAAACTTGCCAGCATCGTTAATTCTAAAGCTATAGGTTCCGAAAGCTCGGATCTCTGTCAACCCAAAACGTTCATCACTTAACATAACCGGGTTTTTTGTTCCCCACTTTTCATCTGTAAATAACCTGGTGTTAACAAAATAAACTTCTGCCTTGAATGGGCTGTCAAATCCATATTTCCATCCTTTTAAAGTAGTAAGAATTGGTAGGTTCCTGGTGTTAAGCGTATAGGTTCCCGGGGTAAAAACATCTGCTAATTGACCCTCATTAACAAATACCGCTTTCTGACCTTCTCTAACCACCAATTTGGCATTATTTTTAATTTCATTCTGATATCGTTCAAATCTGTGAACTATGGTATCATTGGTGGTGTCAATCCATTCTACAATATCAATGAATTCCTGACTTAGTTTCTTTTTTATCTCATCAAATAGATTCATTTTGCTTGATTTTTAATTCCAGAAAAAGGTAATCAATTCTTTATAACAGACCAAGTGTCTTTAATGAATATAATGGCTAGGGTCAACAGTGAAAATCAATATAATAAATAGTAGTTATTTCTTGGAGTAACATTTAATTTCTCATTACTTTGGGAATTGCTTAAATTCAGTTCTATGAAAGAAGTGTTTTGTATAGGTGAATTACTCATAGACTTTGTCGCTGAAAAACAAGGTGGTAATTTAGCGTTGGCCAGTGAATTCACAAAAAAAGCAGGTGGTGCTCCGGCAAATGTAGCCTGTGCTGTATCCAAACTTGGAGGGAAAAGTGCATTTATCGGATGTGTTGGTAATGATCCTTTTGGGACATTTCTATTGGATGTTTTAGAAAATGAAGGTGTGGACATTTCTTTAGCGCAACGTACTGAAATTTTTACCACCCTGGCTTTTGTATCTATTGCTGAAGACGGAGAACGTGATTTCGTCTTTAGCCGGGGCGCAGATAAGGAACTTAAATACAGCCCGGCAATTAAGAAAAAATTTAATAAAAACATAATCCATTTTGGGGCCGCTACAGCACTTTTAGGTGGAAGTTTAGAGGAAGCATATGGACGATTTTTATTTGATGCCATAACTCAAGAAGCGTTTATCAGTTTTGATCCAAATTATAGAGCAGACCTGTGGAAAAACAGAACTGATATCTTTATAAAAAAATGCATGCCCTTTATTGAAAAATCTACACTCTGTAAGTTTAGTTTGGAAGAAGCAAAATTAATTTCTGGGAAGGAAGATATTTTGGATGCATGCGAATTTTTCCATGAAACCGGCTCAGAAATAATTACAATCACCCTCGGTTCTGAAGGCACTTTTGTAAGTTCTCAGGGGCATTCACAGATAATCCCAAGTATTTTGGTAAAGCCAGTTGATACCACTGGAGCAGGTGATGCTTTTATTGGTTGTTTGTTAAAACAAATTTCCACAATGGATAATATAGAGCGGTTTAAAAGCAATCCCGATTTACTTTTTAATATGATCGCAATTGCGAACAAGGCCGGGGCAATAACAACAATGAACTATGGGGCAATAAAGTCATTGCCATCTCAAACTCAACTAGACATTTAGGATGAACCAAACCTCATTACATAGGTTGTTGGCTTCAAATGAGCTAGATAATCCGGAAAAAACTAATCTAAAAGAATTATTTGATTTAAGGTTATCCACTAACCTTCCCATTATACAAAACCTATTCTTATCGCTGTACCCTGAGTCAACCTTACCAAATAGGTTTCATTTCTTGTTAGAGCTTTTACCTGAACTTTTTAAGAAAAGACCAAAAAATCTTCAAATTCAGGATTTGAGAAGGCTTAAAGATGCTGATTGGTATCAATCCGAAAAAATGGTGGGCATGCAATTGTATGTGGATCACTTCAATAAGGATTTGAAAGGCCTTGAAGCTAAAATTGCATATTTTGAAAAATTAGGCGTCAATCTTCTTCATGTCATGCCTGTCACCACCAGGCCTAAAGGAGAAAATGATGGGGGGTATGCGGTTAACAGTTATACCCAAGTTGACAGTAAGTATGGTAACAAAGCAGACTTGTTGAGTCTAACAAAAAAACTGCGTTCCAAAAATATGCATTTGATGATGGATTTTGTTGTAAACCATACTTCAGATGAATTTCCCTGGGCAAAAAAAGCTTTGGCGGGCGATAAAAATATCAAGACTATTATTATACCTACGCGGACAGGCAAGTACCAGATGAATTTGAAAATTCTTTACCGGAAGTGTTTCCTCAAACCTCACCGGGAAACTTCACTTTTAATACAAATTTGAATAGGTGGGTTATGACCGTATTTAATGATTATCAATGGGATCTCAATTATACGAACCCTAAGGTCTTTATGGATATGCTCACTAATCTCATAGAATTAGCCAACTTAGGGGTAGATGTTATTCGCTTTGATGCTCTGGCATTTCTTTGGAAGAAAATGGGTACAAATTCTCAAAATCTTCCTGAAGCACATACCCTAATTACATTATTTCGTATGTGTTTGCAAGTTGTTGCTCCCGGGGTTGTTCTGTTAGCCGAAGCTATAGTCTCACCTCAGGAAATTATAAAGTATTTTGGTGAGGGCATTAAAAAAGGTAATGAATGTGAAATTGCCTACAATGCCACTTTGATGGCTTTACTATGGAATTCAATTGCAACAAAAAAAACACATCTTTTGTATAAGAATCTAATGAATTTACCAAGTAAGCCCTTAGAAGGGACCTGGATAAATTATATCAGATGTCATGACGACATTGGCCTTGGTTTTGAAGACCGTTACATATACGAAGTGGGCTGGGATGCAGTTGCTCATAGAAAGTTTTTGTTGGATTACTTTTGTCAAAAACTTGATTGGTCACCTGCTATTGGACAGATTTTTATGTATAATCCTAAAAATGGTGATGGCCGCATTACTGGTAGTGCGGCCTCTCTACTTGGATTGGAAAAAGGATTAGCGCAGAACAATCTGGAATTGATAAATATGGCGGTAAATAAAATCCTAATGCTACATGCCATAATATTGTCCTATGGGGGAATTCCCATGATTTATGCCGGTGATGAAATAGGGATGCTAAATGATTATTCTTATCTTAAAAACAAAGACTTAAAAGAAGATAGCCGATGGGCGAATAGGCCTAAACAAGACTGGAAAACTGTATCTAAAATAGATAAAATTGATACCCCTCAAACACAAATATTTCATTCCCTTAAAAGACTAATTAAGATTAGGAGAAATACACCAGTATTTGCTGATAAGAACAATTTATTGTTACATCATACTTCAAACCCACATATTTTTATGTTCGAAAGAACAAATAATTCGGAGAAAGATGTCCTTGTAATTTGCAATTTTGATGAAAATATTCATGTGCTTGATGTCGGAAGACTTACTTCCAAAGGTTATGTGTCAGGAGGTAAAGTTAAGGACTTAGTATTAGGTAAAAGCATTACTTTAAAAAGTGGTTTATTAGAAATAAATCCCTATCAAATATTTTGGCTAAGCAAGTCTTAGCTATATTTTACTTTCCTTAAAATTCGAAAAGACTCTTTTAAGGATTCATAAATGTTTAAATCGTATTTCTTTAATATAGGCCGAGCTGTTTCCAATAAGCCCTTCGCCTCTTCAAAACCATTAAAATAGCATATAAGATAAGTTGCCGGTAATAATTTCAAATCTTGTTCTTCTGAACGTTTAAGCGATACTCCCTTTTCTATTTTTTGGAGTATAGCTTTATTTGAATTAAAAATATGATATAACGTCTTTTTGTCATATTGAGGGGGTTCGAAAATTAAATCACTTTGAATTTGATAGGTCCCGTTATCTGAGAAAAATATATCCACTTTTTCCAAAGGATAGTATTTTTGTTCATTCCCCAAGCCTAACTTTACATACTCCATGATTGTAAAAGATTCGTCATTATAGCCTATTGATATTTCATCCAAGGCAGAATAGAAAAGTTTAACCTGTTCATTAATAAGTTCAATATCGACTCTTGAGTAAAAAACTTCGTTTTTTACTTTCTTTTGATTCCCGGCCCAACAGAGTACAAATTGTTCTTTAAAAACTTTATAGCTGCTAATCAGATCCCTATGTCTGTTATTTATAAAATCTATAACACCATCAAGTGTAAGTTCAATATTATTTCGGGCATGTTGTTCTATAGTGGCAACGGTTTCTGAATTGATATCCCTTAAAAGAACATCAAAAGCTTTAGGCATGCTTATACTCCCATCTCTGAAAAAAACAGCCCCGCCATAATATTTCCATATATTGCGCCGCAAAGCACACACTTTACCATTAGATCGTATAGTAACTAAACCTACCACTTTACCTTCAGGTAAGTGTGGAAAAGGAATATTTTCATAAGAAATTAAAGGAGGGTTATCCAAGTAGGCATTTACCAGGTTTTGAATCTTACTATCATCAAAGAAATCTACCCCAACAATTTTATTTTCTTCATCCTCAACACCAACAACTATAAATGAATTATTATTTGGATTGCTATTAGCTAGTGCACATACATGCTTTAGGAATTTAGCTTTCCCTTCCCGCTTACCTATATTTATAACCCTTTTTTTATCATAAAAACTATTCTCGTCATTATGAGCTAAAAGGTTTTTTACCAGTAAGCGCTTATTAATCATATTGTTTTCTTCACTATTGTACTACTTGCCTGAGCAGTGGGCATAACTACGAGATCTGCAATATTTACATGCGAAGGCTGTGAAATTACAAAGTAAATTATGTTCGCAATATCTTCAGGCTTTAAAGGTTGAAACCCCTGGTAAACACTGTCGGCTCTTTTAGTATCACCTTTAAATCTAACATTACTAAACTCTGTCTCCACCAATCCGGGGTTTACGGCTCCCACTCTTATACCATAGGCGTTCAAATCAATTCGCATTCCCTGATTAATTGCATCTACGGCATGTTTACTGGCGCAGTAAACATTCCCTTTGGGATAAACTTCCTTGCCCGCAGTGGAACCTATATTAATTATATGTCCCGAGTTACGGTCAACCATTTTCGGTAAAATAGCCCGGGAGACATATAATAAGCCTTTTACATTAATATCCAACATAGCATCCCAATCCTCAAGACTGCCTTTTTCTATGGGATCCAATCCATGGGCATTCCCAGCATTATTAATCAAAATATCGATATGAGTAAATTCCTCAGGCAATGAGTCAATAGCATTTGAAACCGCCTTTTTATCCCGGACATCAAAATTCAAAGAATAGACATCAGATAGTGGCTCTAATTGCTTTTTCAATTCTATTAAAAGTTCTTTTCTTCGCCCACAAATTATTAATCGGATATTCTTTGTCGCGAAAAGCAGCGCAGTAGCCTTTCCTATGCCACTGGTTGCGCCTGTAATAAATGCTGTTTTTCTCATGAAAATTATTTGGGATATTTTTATTTATGGAACCTTATGTCCCTGAGATGCTACTAATAATAAAAACCAATCTTCCAATTCCAGATCAATTTCCGTGGCTCCTACTGCGGCCATTAATCGTTCTTTGCTGGTAGTACCAACAATAGGGTGGACTTTAGAAGGATGTTTTAAGATCCATGCCAGTAGAATTTGACTATTATCTGCCTTATATTTCTTTTTAAGTTGTTTTAGCACTTTTTTTATTCGCTTCCTTTTTTTGTTATCCTCCCTGAAATAACTGCCCAATGGACTCCATGCCATTGCAGTCCGATTATTAATATTACAATCATCGAATGTACCATCAAACATTAACTTTTCAGCTGTTAAGGAAAATTCAACTTGGTTAGCGGATACTGGTATTACCGCCTCCAATAGTGCAATCTGAGAAGGTGAGAAATTAGACACCCCAAACTCCCGAATTTTACCTTCTTTCTGCAAATAAAGAACTGCTTCCGCAATTTCATCGGGCTCCATTAAAGGGCTGGGTCTGTGCAGTAAAAAAAGGTCTAAATAGTCTGTTTTAAGTTTAGACAGGGAACGTTCAGCAGACCATACAATGTAATCTTTAGAATAATCATAATGTTTTACTTTATTATCTCTGGCTTTGCAGACATATTGAATTCCACATTTGGTAATGAGTTGTAAACGCTCCCTGGGTACTGAACTTTGAAAAAAAGCATTACCAAACGCTTCTTCATTATCATAGCCTCCATAGATATCGGCATGGTCGAAAGTTGTTATTCCATTTTCGATACCGTAATCAATAAGACCAGCCATTTCGTCTTTTGTAAGATTCTTCCCCCAAGTTCCCCAAGTCATGGTTCCTGCAATAATTTTTGAATAAGATATCCGGTTTTTCATATGTATGTGAAAATATAAAATAAATCCCTTAAATACTTCATAAAACTTAGGGTTCTAGCGATTTTTTAACCAATCATTAACAGCACTTATATAAATAAATTTTCAATTTGCGCCCTACTGTGATACCAACATATTAAAAACCAAAAAATAAAATTTATTAATGGAGGAAAATACTACTGTAGATATTAGTGCTGTTAATGAGAAGATTGCACAGGAAAGTGCTTTTATAGACCTGCTTCTTATGGAAATGAATAAAGCCATTGTAGGTCAAAAGCATATGATAGAACGATTATTGATCGGTCTTTTGGGACAGGGCCACATTTTGTTAGAAGGAGTTCCAGGACTTGCCAAGACTCTAGCAATAACCACTCTGGCAAAGGCGGTTAAAGGTAGTTTTAGCAGAATTCAGTTTACTCCGGATCTTCTACCAGCAGATGTCGTGGGAACAATGATATATAATATGAAAGTGAATGATTTCTCAATAAAGAGAGGTCCTATATTCGCCAATTTTGTATTAGCTGATGAAATTAACCGCGCCCCTGCCAAAGTGCAGTCCGCACTTTTGGAAGCAATGCAGGAAAAACAAGTTACCATTGGTGATGAAACTTTTATACTTGATAAACCATTCTTGGTTATGGCCACTCAAAACCCTGTGGAACAGGAAGGAACATATCCGCTCCCTGAGGCTCAGGTTGATCGTTTTATGCTAAAAACGGTTATTGATTATCCAAAGATGAATGAAGAACAACTTATTATAAGGCAAAATCTTCAGGGTAAACTTCAGGATGTTAAACCTGTTATATCACTTAAACAAATTCTAAGTGCTCAACAAGCCGTGAGAGAAGTCTATATGGATGAAAAAATTGAAAAATATATCCTCGATATAGTATTCGCCACAAGATATCCGGAAAAATATGATTTGGCAGATCTTACACCGCTCATAAGTTTCGGAGCTTCACCACGTGGTAGTATTAATTTGGCGAATGCCGCCAAGTGTTATGCTTTCATAAAAAGACGTGGTTATGTGGTGCCTGAAGATGTGCGTGCTGTTGTGCATGATGTGCTAAGGCATAGAATTGGAATTACCTATGAAGCTGAAGCCGAAAATATTACTTCAGAAGAAATAATCAACCGGATTGTTAACGAAATTGAAGTCCCATAATAGTTCAACCTATGTAGTTCAGTGCCATAAAGGCATTAGCTTATATAACTAAAAAGCTTGAACCCGAATGGATACCAAGGAGTTATTAAAAAAAGTTCGTAAAATTGAAATTAAGACCCGTCGTCTTTCAGATCATATATTTGGAGGGGAATACCATTCTACTTTTAAGGGTCGAGGAATGACTTTTAGCGAGGTCCGCCAATATCAGTTTGGTGATGACGTAAGAAGTATTGATTGGAACGTAACGGCCAGATATAACGAACCTTTTGTAAAAGTATTTGAGGAAGAAAGGGAACTAACCATGATGCTAATGGTAGATGTTAGTGGCTCTGAACTTTTTGGCACCACGAATAGATTTAAAAAAGATATAATTACAGAAATATCGGCGACACTAGCCTTTTCCGCTCTTCAAAATAACGACAAAATTGGTCTGCTTCTATTTTCTGATGAAATTGAACTTTTTATACCCCCAAAAAAAGGGAAAAGCCATGTCCTTAGAATAATACGAGAATTGTTGGAATATTCACCAAAAAGCAATATGACGAATATTGCAGAAGCACTTAAATATTTGACCAACGTCATGAAGAAAAAGGCAATTGTATTTGTGCTATCAGATTTTATGGCAACGGATTATGATCAAACACTAAAGATTACGGGGAAAAAACATGATGTTACTGGCATTCGCATTTATGACGAAAAAGAAGAACAGATTCCCAATTTAGGAGTTGTACAAATGCTCGATTCGGAAACGGATTCACTGAAACTTGTAAATACACAATCAAAGAACGTACGTAATGCTTACGGCGAATATTACAGAAATCGGGTGGACTATTTTCAAGATACTTTCAAAAAATCAGGATGCGGTATTTTAAATTGTCGAGTGGATGAGAGTTATGTTAAAAAATTATTGGGTTATTTTAAGCGAAGAGGATAGATGTATAGGATTTCAATAAAACTAAAAAATATTATTAGTGACTGGTCTGGACCGGTTCTCCTTATATATCTTTTATTCTTTACGAATCCGATTATTGCTCAGTTGCAGCCCGTCATTCACTCAAAAGCAGACACGACAAACATAAAAATTGGCGAACAAATTAAGTTTACCGTTACTGTAGAGGTAGATTCAACTGCTCAGGTTTTCTTCCCTGAAGGGCAAACTTTTTCACCATTGGAAACAGTTGAAGCTTTTAAAACAGATACAACATGGAAAAAAGATAGGATAACTCTGCAAAAAATTTACGCGCTTACGCAATTTGATTCCGGATCTTATGTACTGCCGCCGCAACGCATTGAAATTAATGGGGCTGGATTTTTCACTGACTCACTTCAGGTTGGTGTTGCTACTGTCCTGGTGGATACGGTAAACCAAAAGATGTATGATATCAAACCTCTAATAAGCGTACAAAAAAGTAATAGTGACTTTTGGAAAATACTTTTAATAGTTTTACTGATTGCAGGGATTGCTGGAGGGCTTATCTATTGGTTTATAATCCGAAAAAAAACATTGACAGAAGAAGAAAAGGTGGCATTACTCCCTCCTTATGATAGGGCTCTTTTAGAATTGAAACGATTAGAAAATTCTAAATATCTAATTCAGGATAAATACAAAGCGTATTATTCAGAATTAACTGCAATTGTTAGATCCTATCTGGAAGAAGAGGTACATATTTCAGCACTGGAAAGTACCACAAGTGAATTGATTCATAAATTGGAAATGCTGCAGGATGCAGGTGAGCTAAAGTTACAGGACAATACAATCAATCAATTTGAAAAAATATTGCAAACAGCAGATCTTGTAAAATTTGCAAGGTCTAAACCCCCTACAACAGTAGCTGAGCAGGATAGAAAAGCTATTGAGGAGATTTTGGTTAAAACAAAAGAGGCACTACCAGAGCCTACTGAAGAAGAATTATTGGAACAAGAAGAGTATCAGGAAATTATTGCTCTAAAAAAGCGGAAAAAGAAGATAATTTCAATTGTATCCGCTGCGGCAATTGTACTACTGGTTTCTTTAGGGGGGTTAATAACATATTTAGGTCCTTCTTATGTTTGGGATACTATTACCGGACATCCTACAAAAACACTATTAGAAGGAGAATGGGTTTCCAGTTCTTACGGATATCCGCCAATATTGGTTGAAACTCCGGAAGTACTAGTACGGCAAGAAGTTAAACTCCCACCGGAGGCTAAGGCCAATATTAAAGAACTGCAGGCATTTATGTACAGAAGTAAAAAAGGTTTACTTACTATTGGTACCACTTCTACCACATTAAATAAGCCTGAAGAACCAGATTTCAATCAGGTTGTTGAACAAATATTGAAAAATTTTGAAGATCAGGGCGCTAAAAATATTATTACTAAACAGGAAGAATTTGTTACCCTATCTGGTGTAAAAGGAGTTAAAGTATTTGGCCGGGGTAATTTTGCATTACCTGATTCTAAAGAATTAGTTAGAGGACAATACACAATTATTCTTTTTGGCGGAAATGGTTTTCAACAGCACTTAATCTTATCCTGGTTAGATAAAGATGTATACGCAGAAGAAATTGTAAATAGGATAATTGGTTCATTAGAAGTTAAAACAGAGGCATAAATGTTAGACAATATAGAATTTGCAAATCCTCAACTTTTTTGGTTGCTTTTATTGCTTCCCCTGGCTTTGATATGGCATCTATTCAAGCGCAAAGAGGAGAACGCAAGCTTGAAAATTCCGAGCTTAGAAGGGTTTACTGCAAATGACTTATTGCCAAAATTAAAACCAGTACTATTTGCTTTCCGTTTGTTAGCATTGGCATTCATTATAGTAGCAATGGCTCGTCCTCAAACTGAGGATATTTCCACTCGAACCAAAACCACAAAAGGCATTGATATTGTGATGGCAATAGATGTTTCTTCGAGTATGTTGGCCAGAGATTTAAAACCTAATAGATTATCAGCACTAAAAGAAGTGGCAGCAGATTTTATTAGACAAAGACCAAATGATAGAATTGGTTTAGTGGTCTATGCTGGCGAAAGTTATACAAAAACGCCAATTACAAGTGACAAATCCATTGTTTTAAATGCACTTAAAGAAATTACTTATGGTCAACTGAACGATGGAACAGCCATTGGTATGGGATTAGCAACTTCCGTTAATAGGTTAAAAGAAAGCAAATCTATAAGTAAGGTAATTATTTTACTTACAGATGGTGTTAACAATTCAGGGTTTATTGAACCCCAAACAGCCGCTGATCTTGCTGTAGAATTCGATATCAAGACTTATACTATTGGTTTGGGTACCAACGGAAATGCGCTCTCACCTGTTGCTTATAATGATGATGGATCATATAGGTACGGGATGAGACAAGTTGAAATAGACGAGAAATTACTTAAAGCTATTGCCGACGCAACAGGTGGGCAATACTTTAGAGCAACAGATAATAAAAAATTAGAGGCGATTTATGATGAAATAAATAAATTGGAGAAAACAGAAGTAGAAGAATTTAAGTATTATAAATATGAGGAAAAATTCAGACCATGGATTCTTTTGGCCGGGGGTTTACTCATTGTTGAATGGTTCCTGAGAAATACACTCTTCAGGAGTTTTATTTAGAATATGATTCAGTTAGACGAGAAAATATATTTCTATCTTCTATCCATTATTCCAGTAATGGTGGTTATTTACCTATTGCTTCAAATTTGGAAAAAAAGGACCCAAAAGAAGTTTGCCACTCCAGATCTGTTGAAAAGACTATCACCAAATAAATCTAATTTCAAATCAGTTTTAAAATTAATTTTCCTCATATTAGGGATTTCATTTCTGGTTTTAGGTCTTGTAAACCCAAAAATTGGAACAAAATTGGAAACTGTAAAACGAGAAGGTGTTGATATTGTTTTTGCCATTGATGTCTCCAAAAGTATGTTGGCCGAGGATATTGCTCCTAACAGACTGGAGAAATCCAAAAGATTGGTTTCTGAAATTATAAATCAATTAGCTAGTGATAGAATAGGTATAATAGCATATGCAGGTCAGGCTGTTCCTCAATTACCAATAACCACAGATTACGGTGCTGCTAAAATGTTCCTCCAAAGTATGAATACAGATATGCTTTCATCGCAAGGAACCGCCATAAATGAAGCAATTGAGCTGGCATCCACTTATTTTGATGATGAGGAACAAACAAATAGGGTTCTGTTCATAGTTTCAGATGGAGAGGATCATTCCGAAGGTTCAACTCTGGATGCTGTTGAATTGGCTGTTGAGGAAGGAATAAGAATTTTTACCATTGGTGTTGGAAAGACAAAAGGCAGTCCAATTCCTATTAAGAGAAATGGAATAGTAGAAAGTTTAAAAAAAGATTCACAAGGTGAAGTAGTTATCACTAAACTAAATGAAGAGATATTGGAGGAAATTGCCGATGAGGGTAATGGGGAATACGTAAACGGATCAAATACGGATGATGCTGTGGACTTCATTAAAGAAGAATTAAACCAAATGGACAAAAAAGAATTTGAAGCCAAGCAATTTGCCGAATATAAAGACCAATTCCAATGGTTCCTGGGCATTGGGCTTTTGTTTTTATTTTTGGATGTTTTCTTACTGGACCGAAAAACTCAATGGCTCAAAAAAATGAATTTGTTTAACGAACAGGAAATTCACTAAAATGAAAAAGATTGTTTTATTTACTCTTTTAATAAGCGCTACTGTTTTTCCACAAGATGATTTGGAAAAAAAGGAAAAAGCACTTAAAGCCTCAACAGATATAACCTTTGAAGCGAATAAGGAATTAGCGGATAACGATTTTATTGATGCAGAAGTGAATTACAGAAGAGCCATTTCCAAAAGTAATGAGAATACGGCGGCCCCATATAATTTAGGAAATGCTTACTATAACAAAGAGAGTTTTTCTGAGGCTTTTGGGAGATTTAAGCAAGCAGGAGAATTGACATTGGAAAAACCTGTTAAGCATAAGGCATTTCATAATATGGGAAATGTATTCATGAAAAATAAAGAATACGCCAAAGCAGTTGAAGCTTATAAGGAAGCATTGCGCAATAATCCATCTGATGAAGAGACCCGCTATAATCTGGCACTGGCCAAAGAGCTTCTAAAAAAAGATAAGAATAATCAGAATAAGGACGATAATAAAGAGAATCAGGATCAGGAGGAGAAAAAAGACAAAAACCAGGATCAGCAAGATCAGGGAGATAATAAAGACGAAAACAAAGGCGATCCCAAAAACGAAGAGAACGATAAAGAGAGTAATGAAGGTGATAATGGCGAGCAGGAAAAAGAAGAAAATAAAAAAGGTGAAGGAGATGACAAAAAAGAAGAAAAAAAGCAGCCTGAGCAGGGAGATCAAGAACAGCAGAAACAACCCCGCCCAAACCAATTGTCTGAACAACAAATAAAAAATTTACTTGAGGCAATGCAAAATGAAGAGAAAAAAGTCAAAGAAAAAATGGATGCCCAGAAAGTAAAAGGCGTCAAAACAAAAAATGAGAAAGATTGGTGATATTTAATAAACTTAAATATTTTATCATTTGTATATCTTTTCTATTACTGGCCTCTAACCAGGCAATAGCACAAGATAAAGAGGCCATTACTTTTGAAGTAAAACTAAGCAAAAGCAGGTTGGGAATAAACGAGCGTCTGAGGGTAGATTTTGCAATGAACAAAGACGGCGATAATTTTACCCCACCTGATTTTGAAGGTTTTAGAGTACTTATGGGGCCCTCCCAATCTATTAGTTCTTCCTGGATAAATGGTGTCAGGAGTTATTCTAAAACATATTCCTATACCCTTGCCCCTACCTCAAGAGGGAAATTTGCTATTAAACAGGCAACAATCACAATTGATGGAAAGATCTATAAATCCTTGTCGAAAAATGTAGAGGTTACCGCGGCTGTAGATAAACCAAATGATCAAATGTCTGTAGAAGACTTTGCTGATGACAATTTACATTTAGTAGCGGAAGTTTCCAAAACTTCTCCTTTTCTCAATGAGGCTATAAGTGTTGTTTACAAATTATACGTAAGCCCTACTATTAATGTTTCTAATTTTCGTCCACTGGATAATCCTAAATACAATAATTTCTGGAGCCAGGATATGCCATTCACGAGATATGATGTTCAAAATGGCACTTATGAAGGAAAGGCTTATCGCTACGTAGTTCTTAAAAGAGTCGTGCTCTACCCTCAAAAGAACGGTGATTTGACCATTGAACCTCTCTCTTTGGATGTAACATTGGAAGTGCCTACTAAAAAACGTGACTTTTTCGGTGGGAGAATATATACTCAAACCAATAAAACGGTATCGGAGGAAAACGTGTGATAAATGTAAAACCCTTACCATCTGAAGGCAGGCCCGCAGATTTCGGTGGTGCGGTAGGCAATTTTGAGTTTTCTGTCTCCACGAGCAAGACAACATTAAACGCTTCAGAGTCGTTACAAGCGATAATTACAGTAAAAGGGGATGGTAATTTAAAACTGTTCCAATTGCCGGAACCTTCACTTCCCGGAGCCTTAGAAGTTTATGAACCGGAATTTAATGAAGAAGTCAGAACAACACTCTCTGGTATGAAGGGAAAAGTGAGCAATAATTATACTATAGTCCCATCATTCAGAGGAAAATACCCCATCCCCAGTATTTCATTCAGCTATTTTGATCCGGAATTAGAGATGTACAAATCGGTCGCTTCTGATGAAATTATGATAAACGTTATGGAAGGCCCCTTAGGATCAGGTGCAATAGTGAGTGGCCCTTCTTCAATAAATAAGCAGGCGGTTATCAACTCAAATGATCAATTTAATTTCATTAAACTTAAACCAAATTTAACTGTTGTCGGCACTAATTATTTTTTTGGTTCTACGCGGTTTTATTTTTGGTTGTTTTCACCGTTTTTGCTTATTCCAATCGCAGTGCTGTTTGGTAAAAGGCGCGAAGCCATAGCAAGTGATGTAGCGGGTAACAAAATCAAGCGAGCTAATAAACTAGCAAGGAAATATCTCTCCGAAGCCAAAAGGGCCTTAGGCAACAAGGAAGCATTTTACATAGCACTTGAAAAAGCTTTACACAATTATTTGAAAGCTAAGTTAAAAATAGAAACCTCGGAGTTTAGCAAAGATAAAATAGCGTCTTTATTGTCTAAAAAAGAAATAGACGAGACCACTAACCATGCATTTGTAGATCTGCTTAAGAATTGTGAAATGGCTCGCTATAGCCCTTTCTCTGATGTACAGATGCAACAAGATTATAATAAAGCAGGTGAAACAATTTCATCAATAGACAAAAAGCTTTAGCTATGAAGAATCTGGTCTTATTATTTTTGATACTACTATCGTTTACAGTTAATGCTCAAAACGAAGCACTTTTTAACAGGGCAACAACGTATTATAATGAAGGTGAATATGAAAAAGCATCTGAGAATTACTTTAAAATACTGGAGAATGGAGAGCATTCGGCAGCAGTTTATTATAATATGGGTAATTGCTACTACAAATTAAACCAAATAGCGCCAAGTATTTATTATTATGAAAAGGCCTTGTTGCTTAAACCCAATGACAGGGAAATCAAAAATAATCTGGCATATGCTCAAAACATGACTTTAGATGCTTTTGAACCACTGCCGGAGACAAGTCTCTCAAAGCTATACAAAAACATCACGGGATTGCTCTCTTTCGATCAATGGTCTTTTGTTGGTGTTTTCTTTGTATTCCTTTTTGTCCTGGCCTATATTCTATTTTATTACCTTAGATATTCTACTCATAAGCGAATAGCATTTATCACCAGTATTGTTTCTTTCTTTATCGCGGTTTTTTGTATTGTCCTGGCATTGATTCAATTTCAGGATTTTGAGGCTGATGTGCCGGCCATTGTATTTTCCGAAGAGCTAACAGTAAAATCTGAACCAAATAATAGAAGTTCACAGGCATTCCTTTTGCATGAAGGAACTAAAGTATATGTATTGGATGAGTTGGATGATTGGAAAAAAATAGAACTGAAAGATGGCAAAACAGGTTGGGTGCCTTCTAATGAAATAAAATTGTTGAAGGATTTTTAATTTTTCTTTAACAATTAAATAATGTAGTTCCCTTTATATTTGCTTTGTAACCAATATCAAATGATAAAATCTTCCATTTTAACATCACTTATTTTCATTTGGCTCTTCGCAGTATTTGCACCTCCTATTATTTCACTGGTAAGTAATGAAGAGGGCATTTTTATTTCTGTAAACTTAAATGAAGAAGAACAACAAGAACAGTCTAAGAAAGACGACAAAGAGGAAAAAATACTGCTAGATAATTGGCTGGCTCAGGTTCAATTGTCCCCGCACGAAAAATCACCCTATTTAGAGATGGAAAAGATAAATTTTTCTACTCATTCCATTGAAATTCCCTTACCTCCTCCGGAATTAATGGTCTATAACGCATAAGCCCATATACAATTTATTTTCTAATCAATCCTTAATAATTTATTGAGGACAATACTTTTATAATTATGTTTAAATATTTAAAAAACGACCTACCGGCTAGTATAGTGGTATTCTTTGTGGCACTACCCTTGTGTTTAGGAATAGCCTTGGCCAGTGGCGCACCTTTATTTTCTGGTTTAATAGCCGGAATAGTGGGAGGTATTTTAGTTGGATCACTTAGTGGCTCAGATATCGGGGTCAGCGGCCCCGCTGCGGGTTTAGCAGCCATTGTTTTAACCGCAATTGGTGCTCTGGGAGGTTATCAAAACTTTCTGGTGGCAGTTGTTTTAGGCGGTGCCATTCAAATCATATTCAGTATTCTTAGGGCAGGTATTATAGCCTATTATTTTCCTTCTTCAGTTATTAAAGGCATGCTGACAGGGATTGGAATCATAATAATTCTAAAACAAATTCCTCACTTTTTTGGATACGATGCAGACCCGGAAGGCGATTTTGCTTTTTTGCAGGTAGATGGACAAAATACAATATCCGAGATCTTTACTACTTTTAAATATATAAGCCCGGGTGCTACTTTGATAGCCTTTCTTGCCTTGGGGATATTAATTCTTTGGGATAAAGTTCTTACCAGGAAAGCTAAAATTTTTCAACTAGTCCAAGGTCCCTTGGTAGCGGTTTTTGTTGGAATACTATTTTATTACTTAACAAAAGATAGTACCGTATGGAATATCTCTTCAGATCATCTTGTGAGTGTTCCAATACCGGACACAGTAGATTCTTTTATTGGTCAGTTTAGTTTTCCTAATTTTCAGGTTATAGCTCGTCCCGAAATATGGATAACAGCATTTACTATTGCATTGGTTGCAAGTCTTGAAACCCTTTTATGTGTTGAAGCTACTGACAAACTGGATCCACGAAAAAGAGTAACGCCTACCAATAAAGAGCTTATGGCCCAGGGAACCGGTAATATTATTTCAGGCCTTATAGGTGGTTTGCCAATTACCCAGGTAATAGTCAGGAGTTCTGCCAATATTCAATCCGGAGCAAGGTCAAAAATGTCGGCCATTATTCATGGTTTCTTCCTTTTAATCTCGGTAATTCTCATTCCCAGATTATTAAACATGATACCTCTTTCCGTTCTTGCAGCCATTTTGTTAATTGTAGGTTATAAATTGGCAAAACCTGCACTTTTTAAAAAAATGTATCAGTTGGGATGGAAACAGTTTGTACCATTTACGGTTACTGTATTTGGGATAATTTTTACAGACTTGCTTATTGGAATAGGTATGGGATTAGGCGTTGGAATAGCCGTTATTCTAATTAAAAGTTATCAAAACTCTCATTTTCTTCATATCGAGGATATAAGCAATGGCAAACATAGAATGAAAATAACGCTTGCAGAGGAAGTTACTTTCTTTAACAAGGGTGCCATTTTGAAGGAGTTGGATAGCCTGCCGAGAGAAACATTTTTAGAACTAGACGTTCGAAAAACAAGATACCTTGATAATGATATCATTGAAATCTTGGATGACTTTGCATTTAAAGCAAAAGAAAGAAATATTGACATTCATTTAATCTCTG
>Ga0265306_10000524_pt1 | contig 18356 bp, 14 predicted proteins | sample Helome_3_FD_192493 | JGI IMG/M metagenome (GOLD analysis project Ga0265306, IMG submission 192493) | Marine sediment microbial communities from subtidal zone of North Sea - Hel_20160420 (Illumina Assembly) | ecosystem: Environmental > Aquatic > Marine > Subtidal zone > Sediment ... | reverse complement strand
TGGATTCGACTAAGGGTCGATATATAAAATTTGGGCATCGGCAAAATATTGAAGACTTGCTTAAGTAATATACATTCGGACATTTCACGAACTACTAAATTTGGTGAAATAGTGACTCTGTTGCCCCAAGATATAGGAATAAAATGGATAGTACTATCGAAACTCTCAGGAACCAAATTTCCCAGGATATATAATTATCACTCTTAGCAAAGTTATCCGGGAGTGAATATAGAAAATATAAATTACCAAAAAATGCCTGCAATATAAAGAGAAGGAGAGTTATCGAAATAGATATTATAAAAAAAAGGTGCCTATCACTTCCTATAAGGAAGACAATATTCAATGTTAGGATAATACTTTGAATTAATAATACGTGCCATTTTGCATTACTCATGATTACCCCTCGACCTTAATACCCTGAACTCTAATATGAGAATCTGAGAAATAGGGCAGCTTACGGTCCTACCTACATGTTCATTTTTCATTCACAGATAACACCGCACCTTTGTCGGCCTGTTGAACGAGTTGCTGATAAATGGAGAGGAAACCTCTCTTGACCCTTAGAGGGGGTGTCCACTCGGATAGTCGGGCCCGGATTTCTTCTTCCGGCATCAACAATGAGATACGCCTAGCCGCAACGTCTATTTCAATGGGGTCACCATCTTGAACAGCTGCTAAAGGGCCGCCAATAGCAGCCTCCGGTGCGGCATGCAGTACCAGCAGCCCCTGGCAGGTTCCTGAAGCGCGTCCATCGGTGACTAGGGCGACCTTGTCGATCAGGCCCATGCCCACCAGCAGGTTGGCCAGAATCGTGCCGGTCTGGCGCATGCCGGGGTCTCCTTTGGGGCCCTGGTAGTTGATCACAACAACATCACCGGCACTGATTTTTTTCTCTATCAGGGCATTCGTGGCTGAAACTTCATTGTTGAAAACCCGGGTGGGACCACGAAACTTCATCATGGAGTTCGGTACGGCGGCTTGTTTGATGATAGCGCCGTCGGGTGCTATATTGCCGTAGACAACAGCGATACCGCCTTCGGGCTCCAGCGGTTTATCAAGAGGAAAGATAACCCGACGATCACGCACGGACGCTTTTTCGAGATTTTCACCCAACGTTAATCCTGTAACGGTAAGAACATCGTGATGGAGCTTCGATGACAGCTCTTTCATAACGGCCTGAACACCGCCGGCATCGTGCAGGGCGTTGATGTTGTACTCTCCCGCCGGAGCGATGTTTGTTATGTGTGGTGTTTCACGACTTAGACGATCAAACGTTTCCAGATCCAATTCCAATCCTGCATCATGTGCGATGGCCATGATGTGCAGCAAAGAGTTCGTCGACCCCCCGATGGCCAGGTAAACGCGCACTGCATTCTCAAGAGTCTTCTCGGTAATGATTTGTCTAGTTCCAAGCCCTTGTTCTAGAAGCTTCATGATCTGCTCCCCGGAGCGTCGACCAATATCTAATATCTCGTCGCCATTGCCATGGACGGTGCCGGCACCGGGCAGTGTCAATCCCAAAGCTTCGGTGAAGATGGCCCCGGTATTGCCGGTGGCAACACCACAGCAGTTACCGCCGCCGCAGATGGCACAATCGTGTATTTGGTCGAACTCCTCCTGCGTGATCGCATTCACCTGAAGCTCTCCAAATTTGTGGATCATCTTCGTCCAGTCCATGCTTTGGCCTTTGTGTTCAGCGGCGGCCATGCTGCCGCCTGGTATGATAATCGTAGGCAATCCCAGCCTCGCTGCCGCCATGCAATTTGCCGGAATGGCATCATCACAAACAGTGACCATGACCAGGGCGTCGAAGTAATTGATTTCAGCGACGGCCTCGATGTAAGAAGCGGTAATGTCCCGATAGGGCAACGTCCAGCGGTAGTTTTCACCGCCGTGAGGCATACTTACACAGGTGGCGCTGACAAAAAACTCAACGGGTGTGCCGCCGGCAGCTGCTATTCCGGCTTTGACCGCTTTGGCAATCTGGTTGAGATAATTGGCACCGGGGCTTAATTCTCCGTAGCCATTGACAACACCGATAAATGGACGCTCCAGTTGATCTCGGGAGAACCCGGCGCCTTTCATCAGTGCTTCACGGCTTGCCCGTCCATAGTCTGTAAGCGTCTCTACTCTCCGCTTGATTCTCTGCATTTGGACACCCTTCAGTACCTTATTGTTTTGTGCATTTTTTTACAACATTGCGAGTTCGGCGTTGAGCAGATCCGTCAGCAACATGTGACTTGGCTTGTGGGTGATGCAAATCGGCGGTTTGGACTGCTCGATGACAACCTGGGGCGTGACGCCGCAGGCCCAAAAAACCGGGACTTCGCCTTCATACACCGGATAAGCATCCCCAAAATCCGGTTTGGTAATATCCTGGATGCCTATCCCTGTCGGATCGCCGAAATATAGCGGTGCTCCATGAACATTAGGAAATCTGCTGGTCACCTGAACGGCACGGATCGCATCGGCCGGCTTGTAGGGCCGCATGGAAACGACATAGGTTCCCTTAAACGGTCCTGCAGGGGTAGCTTCTATGTTAGTCCGGTACATGGCTGTTGAGACACCAAGCTGCAGATGGCGAGGAGGGATGTTGGCATCGCGCAGTGCCTCGTCAAAGGAAAATGAGCAACCAATCGCAAAAGTTACAAAATCATCCTGCCATAAATCTCGAATGTCCAGTATATCTTTCTCCATCACACCATCCAGAAACACGCGGTACATGGGCAAGTCCGTGCGTATGTCGATATCTTCGCCCAGGCCCGGGAGCATGGGATCACCGGTATCCGAGACAGCCAACAGCGGGCATGGCTTTGGATTGGCCCAGCAAAACTTCAAGAAATCCGCTGACCAATCCTTTGGCAGAATGGCCACGTTGCACTGAACAATGCCAGGTGCCAGACTCAGGGTTATGTCCGCCAATTCACCACTGCGTGCCCTCTTTCGTACCTCACGAGAAAGTTGCCGCGCAGTTTCAGGGGTATAATCGTTGCCATCCATAATTTAACTTCCTCTCTTCATATTTCGGTTAGCCATCCCAACTTCAAACGATTCAATGTTTCACGGGTTGGATTTCCCGACGACTCATCCCAGCCGCATTGGCGGTAGTATTCTCTTAAGGCCGTCTCGAATTCAGTTCTATCAATCTTCCATCCTTCTGAAGGTCCCCCTTTCAAGGATTGTTGGAAGAATTTTTCAGGAAGCGTGTCCTGGGCGCGGCCGAATCCCTCCCTGGCATTGAACATTCGCATCAAGTTCAAACGCCTCTCTCCAACCTCCAGTAGCTCGTCAACGTTTACATCCCAGCCGGTCACGGCCTGGATCAACATAGCCATTTGATCCGGACCATACAGCTGCCAGGAGGATCCCCATACAAACTGACACATATTAACGCTGTCCATCATGCTGTACAGATATTGTGTCTTGCGGACAAATTCGACTTTACCGGCTTGCAAGCTTTGAGCCGGCAATGGGGATGAAAGCCCTATTGCACTGTAGCGATCCTTAAAGGCCTCATAGATGCCCTCAGTATAGGTCAAGTCGTGATCACAGCTTTCATGATCAGAACCAAAAGGGTTGACAGCATATATTAACGCCAGGCCTCTTTTCAATTGGGGCATGTGTCCCGGAGCTTCCTGTCTTTTGCTGGTTATTAAGAATTCGGTACCCAATCCGAGTTTTTCGGCGGCTCCCGCCGATCCTTCGGCCAATATGTCACCAAATCTCTCGCGTTTGCCAATCATTTGTGTCAACCGAACCATGGTTTCGGCGTCACCAAAATTAATTTCCATTCCTCCAGTATGGTCTTTCGTCAGACTGCCGGCTTCAAACGCTTCCATGGCCCAGGCAATGGTTGCACCACATGATATGGTATCTATACCATATTGATTGCAAATTTCATTCGCCTTGCAAACCGCTGCCAGATCAGCAACTCCGCAATAGCTTCCAAAGGCGCAGGCCGTTTCATACTCCGGCCCTCCGTATAACGGATTCACCGGGAATGGTCCATCTTTTACTTCGACAACACGTTTGCAGCGCACAATACATCCAAAACACGTATCGCGCCCTTTAGTGGCTTGCTTTTTGTCCTTCGCTCCCAGCAGGATTTCGTTGTACATGGTCTCGCCATCTATTGCTTGCCAGCCATCGAAAACACCGCTGTTGAAGTTGTAGCTGGGCAGACCGCCCATTTCCTGCTGCACGGCCACGGTGGCCGCCGTACCCCATTTGCCCAATCCAGCTACATTTGAATCGGGAAATTCACGTGCACCCCATTTCACCACCGCGTTTAAAGTCTCCGAGTCGGCGATAGCCGGTTTATTATTCCCACGAACCGCCACGGCTTTCAGCTTTTTACTGCCCATCACCGCCCCCATGCCGGTGCGACCATTGGCTCGATTGCACATGTTGATCAGTGCGGCATAACGGACCAGGTTTTCGCCGGCAGGGCCGATCTGCAATATCTCGATTTGCTTGTCATCTTCCAATTCATCGTACAGTATGGCTTGTGTTTCACCGGTGGTTTTACCCCATAGATGGCCGGCATCTCTGAGTTCGGCTTTGCCATTGTCAATCCAGAGATAGACGGGCTTGGGTGACTTTCCTTTGATGATGATGGCATCAAACCCGGCAAATTTGAGCTTGGCCGGCCAAAATCCCCCACATTGGGAATCGCCGATAGCACCGGTCAAGGGTGATTTTGCTGCAGCAGTCATACGGCTAAGGCCGGAAACAGGCGCACCTGTCACTACGCTTAACCCAAGCGCAATGATGCTATCCGGGCTGTAGGGGTCAATTCCCGCGGGCATTTCCTTGAGCAGGTAATACAGGTTGAGGGCGCTGCCGCCCATATATAGCCGGTAGAATTCATCCGAAGGCTCTTCGATGGTCAAGCCGGCATTCGATAAATCGACTCTTAATATCTTTCCCGTGTAACCATAAGGCATGTAGATAACTCCTTGTTATGCGTTAACGTAAGTATGGTCAATTTCATTCATATTGAAAGGTATACTTTTGGTGTGATCAGCCTCGCCTGACCATGGTTGTTCGTAATCCCTCGGCAACATACCAGTAAACAGGGTCGCCGGTTTGAAACACCTTTACCTGGTCTTTACCTACCGGAATGGTTTCAATAGGCGCCATCGCTTTAGCCGATTTTTTCAGCGTGATTGTATCCTCTTTAGTCGCCAGTCCATAAAAGTCGGCACCATTGAGGGATATAAATGCCTCGAGATTTTCGATAGCGGCTTCATTTTCAAATACCTGGGCGACATGGGAGATTGCCGTGGGAATGTTGAATATACCCGCTGCACCGCCGGTCTTCTCCTTAGCGACGATTGGATGGGGAGCAGAATCGGAACCGAAAAAGAAACGGGCATCACCCGAAACCGCCGCCTTGCGGATGGCTACCCGATCAACTTTCCGTTTAGCAACTGGCAGACAGTACATATGCGGGTCAAACCCGCCCGAAAATATGTTATTGCGGTCGATCAGCAGATGATGGGGCGTAATGGTCGCCCCCAATCCCTTTTCTACCGAAAGGATATAGTCGACACCGATTTTGGAAGTGACATGTTCTAAAATCACCTTCAGTTCTGGGAAGTCTTTGCGTAGCGGATCCAATTCGCGGTCGATGAACACGGATTCCCGATCGAAAATATCCACGGCGGGATCGCTGGTCTCACCATGGATCGATAGCGGTATGTTGAGTTCCTGTATAACCTCCAGAACACGATATACCTTTTTAATGTCCGTGACGCCCTGTTCCGAGTGGGTGGTTGCCCCCACTGGATACAGCTTAACTGCAGCTAAAAAGCCACAGTCATACGCGGCCTGTATTTCTGTCTTCGGCGTGTCATCGGTTAGGTACAGCGTCATTAACGGTTGAAAACCGTGGCCGGACGGTAAGCAATCCATTATTCTTTGTCGGTAGGCCTCGGATTCTTTAGCAGTTTTCACCGGCGGTTTAAGATTGGGCATAATGATCGCGCGAGCATACAGTTCCGCCGTAAACGGCAGCACGGCCCGCATCATATTTCCGTCCCGCAGATGAAGATGACAGTCATCCGGACGTTTGATCGTCAATTCATTCATTGGTTTCAGCTCGCTCACAATTAATCCCCCGTGAAAAATAGCACATTCAGGGTTGTAATTTGTTCTTGGAAACCTGAAGAAAGTTGCCGGATTGAAGGTCCGGCGGATTAATTAGGTCAAAACGGTTCATCAAGCACTATTTTCAAGATTCGTGCCAGGAAGCGACTATTTAAATTAGATTGTGCCTTAAACCTAAAGGATTTCAACAACGATTTGCAATGATTATAAATACATCTGCAAAAAATCCTCACAGGCTGAGTCACACCGTCATACCATATTAAATCGTGCAATGATTTTATTTTCAAAACAGAAAAATATTATGCATAACTGACCAAAATTACATAACATTAATTTAATTTAAAAAATGAAATAAAACAATAAATTTAAATGTATAATAATTTTAGATAGTTTGATCACCTTGACTTTCACTTATGAAAGTGTTTTATAAGTTATACTCAGCCTCCTAACTAACAACGCATTCGACCTTTGGTTCTTTGCTGTTAAAATTATCACACAATGTCAATTATGCAGAACGCAGTGTACGTGTGCTCGGGATTTATGTCGCTATGTATACCAAAACGGCTTTATGATTTTTAGACGATGTTGAAGAACCGTCAAGGAGGATTGGTATGGATGACACTCTATCTTCCATCACTCACAAGGATATTTTCGACTCCACCAGCAACGGTGTGATCGCAACCGATGCGGAAGGCCGCATCGTTTTATTCAATGCACAGGCCGTCGAGATCCTTAAAAAGGGTGAAAAATTGAGCCCAGGCCAGGTTGTGTTCGAAGTATTGCCGCTGACCGGTCCGTTGGTCATGGAAAGTCTCCAGACGGGGCAACCGCAATTAGGACACCATGTTCACGGTAAAAGCCTCAGCTTGGTGGCGAATGTTACGCCCATTCGCAGAGATGGCCAAATCATCGGTTCGATGTGCAATTTTCAACCGATGCAGCAGTTCGAGGATTCCGCCAGGAAACTGGAGTCATACGTAAAATTAAACAAAGAATTGGAGACGATTTTCCAAACCTCGTCAGACGGTATTGTGGTTTATGACGGTGACGGCAGAGTAAGGGCCATGAACGAGGTCGGGGCGTTATACGACGGCGTTAATGCCGAAGATGTTATCGGCATGCATTACACGGATATGATAAAATCTGGGGTTCTCGATCGTTCTGTGGTTCCCGAAGTCATGAAAGCGAAAAAGAAGGTCAGTGCCTTGGTTAAAGTCCGGCGGACAAATAAGACCCTGCTGGTAACCGGCGCACCTGCCTTTGACGAAGCCGGCAACATTTCACTCATCGTGGTGAGTTTTCACGACATGACGCAACTGAACAATATTCACGAACAGCTCGAACAGAGCCGCATGGTTGCCGATAAATACGAGGAGGAGCTGGCAGAACTCAGTTTAGGCGAGCTTGATAAACACAAGATTGTCATGGCAAGCGAACCCACGCGACAGGTGTTTCAGATGGCGATCAAGCTTGCCAAAATGGAAGTCTCCAACATTTTGATATTGGGTGAATCCGGCACAGGCAAAGGGCTTTTGGCCAAATTTATTCACAAGAGCAGTAAACGGGTCAAAAAGTCTTTTATCCAGATTAACTGCGCCGCCGTGCCGGAAAATCTGCTGGAAGCCGAGCTTTTCGGATATGAGAAAGGGGCCTTTACCGGTGCCAATGATCGGGGCAAAGCAGGGCTTTTCGAACTGGCCCATGAAGGAACCCTTTTTCTGGATGAAATCGGCGATATGCCGCTGTCAATCCAGGCCAAGCTGTTAAAATATTTGGATGATCATGAGGTCATGCGATTGGGCAGCGTAAAACCCAAAACAATCGATTGCATCATCATCGCCGCCACCAATCGGAGGCTGGGTGATCTGGTCAAAGAAAAAAAGTTCAGAGAAGATCTGTTTTACCGTTTAAACACGTTTCCGATTGAATTCCCCCCCTTGCGCGAGCGGCCGGAAGACGTTTTCGAGCTGACCCGCTATTTTTTAAAAAAATACAACATGCAATACGGCGTAAAAAGGAAGATTACCTCCGATGGAATAGAAAAAATGCAGTCATACCCTTTTCGAGGCAATGTGCGGGAGCTGAAAAACATCATCAAGAAAGCCGTCGTCCTGAGCGAGCGGCAGAAAATCGACCCGATTGTGATCAAAAGCCTCCAGATGACAGAGAAAAGGGTCGAGAAAATTGTTCCCAACAAGAAGAGAAAACGGAAATTGACGGATGAAATTCTTACGTTAGAGAAGCATATGATCAAAGATGCGATGAAACATTGCCGTAATTTGAGGGAGATTGCCCATGAACTTGGCATCAGCGAACCGACTGCCTTCCGCAAAATGAAAAAGCACGGGCTGTCTTTTTAGAATTACTCTCCGTCGAATCGTGTCGACCCTATCCGTTCATGATATCCCTGGAAACCGAATTGAGCAGTTCGATCTGGGCGGTACTGTCTTTGTGCAGGGCCTTCTCCATTTTCTGGATCATGCCAAGGATTTTCTCCTTCTGGGCATCTGCTACTGTAATGGTCAGGGGGGACTCCTCATATTGATTGACAAATCGCTCAGCAAATACCCTTAAGGTAAGAAAGAAGACGGCATGGTCAGTCTGTACCTGCGCCGATTGGTAACACTGTTGCGCAAATAGTTCGTAGGCCCTAACTCCGAAGTTATGCGTTTCCAGCGTATCCACTAATTCTTCGAACATGACGAAATCCTCCTCAGGTTAGTTCCGGATATGCAGAGGCCCCGCCGTGGGCGGCAGACCACTCGATTGGATTGTTCAAGAAGGTTTCCACTTCCTCTATGGACTTTTTATCAAAGTGTTTAATTTTTTTTGAAACAGACAGCACATCCCACCACGTGGCCAGGTACAACATGTCCAGGTTGTTATCCGCAAGCAGTCGATTGGTTTGTGAAAAAATGTTGTAATAAAAGATGACAAAGGTATGTGAAACAATTGCACCGGCTGTTCTCAGGGCATTGCAAAAAAGGATTTTACTTCTTCCATCCGTCGTCAGATCTTCTACCAGTAAAATTTTGGTGTCCTTTTTCAAATCCCCTTCAATCTGTGCGGTACGTCCAAATCCCTTGGGCTTTTTACGAACGTACTGCATGGGAAGCATCAAACGATCGGCCAACCAGGCGGCAAAGGGAATGCCGGCCGTTTCTCCACCGGCCACGGCATCAATGGATTCGAAACCGATATCGCGTAAGATAACAGAAGCGGCAAAATCCATGATGGTTTGGCGGATGCGGGGATAAGAAATCAACTTGCGACAATCGATGTAGACCGGACTGGCCCAGCCGGATGTGAATCGAAACGGTTCGTCGGAACGGAAACGAACCGCTTCGATTTCCAGCAGCATTTTTGCGGTCATTTCGGAAATTGTTTCTTGAGGTGGAAAGCTTAGATTCATAAGGGCTCCTTTAATGCATGGTATAAAATCTCGGTTCCTTTCAAAAAGTCGTCCATGGACATGGTTTCATCAGGGTTGTGGGATCCCTTGTCGTTGCGAATAAAAATCATGGCAGTGGGGATGCCGGCGTTGGCAAATACGGCCGCATCATGGCCGGCCCCGCTGGGTATGGTCTCTGGGGGCAGGTTCAATTTCCGTGATATTTCCTTTAGACGTTCAATCCAGGCTTCATTCATCTTGGCCGGCGCGGTGAATAGCCTGCGGTCGAATTGGAATTTGACCCTGCGGCTCTTTTCGATCTTACTACATTCGGTCTGCATCAGATGGTAAAAGGCTTCGAGTGCATCGACGCTTTGGCTACGAATCTCAATACTGAAGGAAACCTCATCGGGAATACGTGTCATTGAATGCACAGTGGAATTGGTTTCTACAATACCGGATGTGACGACAATATCCAAACCCCGTTCTAAGAGCACCCGCCAGTGTTCGTCAAGGGTACTGATCAGTTCGGCAGTAGCGAAAAGAGCGTCCTGCCGCAGCCATCGCGGCACGGCACCGGAATGCCCCGCTTTTCCCAGACAAGTCATTTTTCTATGTCGAATGGCACCGCGGATACCGGTAACGATGGCGGTAGGTATATCCCTGGCTATCATGACCGGACCTTGCTCGATATGCAGTTCGAGATAACCCGCCAGCGACTTCGGATCGATCAATGGCTCACCCTTGGCAATGCGGTCTATCGCTGCACCGGCTTTTGTCAAAGCCTCTGATAGCCTTTCGTGCCCATTGCGGTGCAAGGCTTCCAGATCGGCTTGGCTGAGTCGGCCCAACAATGCGCTCGAACCGATATACGGCTTGCCGAACCAGGCACTTTCTTCTCCCCGGAAGGCCATCACTCTTAGGTTCTGTTTGGGGATAAACCCTTCGCTGCGCATCCGGGCAAGACTGACAACCCCTGCCACAACCCCGGCGGCACCGTCATAGTTGCCTCCCTGTGGCACGCTGTCAAGGTGAGATCCGCAGGCCAGAAAAGGCTTATTCGGATCAAGGCCCGGCAAGGTGACGACCAGGTTGGCGGCGGCATCTGACTCTGTCTCGAGGTCAAACTTTTCAGCATAGGATCTGATCAATTCGAGGGCTTCCTGCTCGCCCTTGCCATAGGCTTCGCGTGTAATGCCGACGGAATTTTTGGAGGCTGCGGCCAAATCCTTAAACATATTATCTGACACAGCTCGCATGTCAAATATTGATTGATTCTTCACAGTCGCTAAATTCATTGCGTTTTTTCAACCGGATTGTTGTTAATTAAATTTCACCGTCCGCTGCGCTCGAGACGCCGTGGACGCAGAGTTAAGTCTTCTTTTCACTTTCTGCTAGCAAGATGTAATGCCAAGTTCATTCAGCTTTGCCTGACTTGGATACCCTGACACAGGATCCCATCCTCTCAGGCCATAGTATTCCTCGATCATACGGTCGAGCTTTACTGTTTCTCCCTTGCTCGGCCCTACCGGAAGAGGTTCCTCGGTAAAACGGGCCGGCAGCGTGTCTTGTTCCGGGTCCAATCCAAGTTTTAAGTTCAGTAGCCTTTCCAGGGTGTTAATTCGCTCACCGGCTTTCAAAAGTTCTCGGCCGTCCATTTTGATGCCGGTGACTGCCTGAAACGCTTTGGCGATGAGATCCGGCGTCAATCCCATGGCCTGGTATGCGATTTTGCAGATGCCCAGTGAATCGATGACCGCCCCAAAGTCTTCGGCCCACTTTACCATGGCCGCTTTTCCTTCGTAGGCAAACCGATCCGCTGCTTTCTCACTGCCAAAAAAAGCCTTGGCCTGTTGGGGGGACCAGGTTGTTTCCATAACGGGAAAGGCTCGGCAATGATCGCCGCCCCGGCTTGCCACCGCCCAGGCGAGTCCCCAGGCTTTCAGCCCTCTGACCTCCTGGGTGGGGACTTCCATGCCTTTGATGTGGAGGGCGTAGTGTTCCGAACCCTCGATGTTCTGCGCGGCCCGCCTCACACCTTCGGCCAGAACATCCCCCAGATCTTGGCGTGCGGCAATCTTTTCAACTATCTGCAGGATGGCATCGGTGTTGCCCCAGGTCAGGTCCAGGCCGTCGCTATCCGCAGGGCCGATTAAGCCGCGTTGATAACATTCCATTGCATAGGAAATAACACCCCCCGTGGAAATGCTGTCCATGCCCAGGTCATTCAGTCGTCGGTTGAGAAAAATAAGCGACGCAAGGTCATCGTTTCCCAGGTTCGAGCCCATGGCGCACATGCTTTCAAATTCGGGCCCCTCCGTAGCAACACCCGCAAATTGGCCGGATTTGATTTCAGCATGGCGGCTGCAGTGAACCGGACAGAAATAGCAGGATTCGGGCCTGACGACATATTCGGTTTTCAACCTTTCACCGCTGATGCGGTCGGCTGTCTTGAAGACGCCCGACTGATGGTTGTTGGTCGGAAGAATCCCCATTTCGTTGTAAAGACTCACCAGCATGGGGGTCCCAAATTGGGAACGAACTTCAAAGCTGGGGGCGGCGCGCATGGCCGCCCGAATTTCTTTGGCAACGGCGCGTACCTGCTCCGGATCGGCAACCGGAATCTTTCCCTCTCCCTGCACGACGATGGCTTTCACGTTTTTAGAACCCATCACCGCGCCGTTGCCGGTGCGACCGGCAGCTCTATCGACATTGTTCAGAATTGCCGCAAATCGGACCTTTTTTTCCCCGGCCGGTCCGATGCACAGTACCTGGGAATTTTTACCATGTTCCTTGCGCAGCAGGGTATCCGTTTCGGAAACGGTTTTGCCCCAAAGCGAGGACGCATCACGAATCTCGGCCCGATCCCCGGTGATCAGAAGATAAACGGGATGATCCGCCCTTCCGCGCACGATGATTCCGTCGTAGCCCAATTTTCTAAGCGGAGGCGCCCAGAAACCGGCCGAATTGGAATCTCCCAACAGCCCGGTCAGCGGCGAGCGACTGGACACGTTGTATCTTCCATTGGCCGGAATAATGGTGCCTACCAAGGGACCGGCGCCGAAGACCAGCAAATTCTCAGGGGAAAAAGGTGAAACCGATGAGGTCAGGTTCTGATGCAGAATCCACATATTGAGGCCCCGGCCGCCGAGATATGCCTCGAGAATGGACGCTTCGATGTGCTGATCTTCCACCTTTCGATTCGAAAGATCAACATTTAGCAGCTTGCCATTCCATCCGTATGGTTTATCATTTGTCTTCATTGTCTTTCGGATCTCCGTTTTAAAAAATGATTCTCTGCGATCTTTGCGTCTCGAGCGCAGCGGGCGGTAAATTCTCACTCACCTTAATGCTAAGCATAAAGTGATATTTAAGAACTCTTAAATCACGATGGCAACTCGACCTGCCCGCGCAGCGAATCCAGGCGCTCGATGCCGTTTTCCTTCATAAAGGCCGTGATACCTTCCAGAATGTCCATCACGACCAGGGGATTGCGGAACAGTCCCGTGCCGACACCCACCGCGCTTGATCCGGCCAGGATGAATTCGATGACATCTTCCCAAGAATTGATGCCTCCCATACCGATGATGGGAATCGACACGCTGCGGTATGTATCCCAGACCTTTTTAATGGCGATGGGTTTTATGGCCGGACCTGATAGTCCCCCGATGACATTGCCCAGCTTGGGTCGCCGGGAATGAATATCGATTGCCATGCCGGCGACGGTATTGATCAGTGAGACTGCATCGGCCCCGTTGGCTTCGACACTGCGGGCAATGAGCGTGATGTCGGTGACATTGGGTGTCAGCTTGGCGATCACCGACAGGTGGGTTCTGTCCTTGACCTGCTTGATAATGCGGCCCGACAATTCAGGATCCGCCCCGAAACTGGATCCCCCGGCTTCGAGGTTGGGGCAGGAGATGTTCACCTCCAGCGCCTTGATGCCATCCTCCTGATCGAGAATCTCTGCCAGACGGGCGTAGTCTTCTTGGTGGGTAGCCGAAATACTGACGATCACCGGAACGCTGTATTGCTTGAGAAAGGGAAGATCTTCCTGGATAAAGTGCTCGACGCCTTTGCTCTGTATGCCGATCGAATTCAAAATGCCGCCGGTACACTCGGCTATCCGGGGTGTCGGATTGCCGGGCCTTTTGTCCAGGGTGATGCTCTTGGCTGTGAACGCGCCCAGCAAATTGAGATCTAAAAAACGGGCAAATTCTCTGCCGTTGCCGCTGGTTCCGGAGCAGGTAACGATCGGGTTGGCCATGTCGATACCGCACAAATTTAGACTAAGATCAGGTTTCATGATTGCCATTTTACCTCCCGGATCGAAAAAACCGGCCCTTCGGTACAGATTCGTTGCTTTTGCACGCGGCCGTCTTTTTCGACTTCCGTCACACAGGAAAGACATACGCCATACCCGCATCCCATGATCTCTTCCAGGGACACCTCGCCCTCAATCTTTTTCTGCAAAAGCTGAGGGATGACCGTCCTGACCATCGGCATGGGGCCGCAGACATAGGCACGGCCGATCTTCTGATTCAAATAGGGTTCGAGATGATCACAGACAAATCCTTCGCACCCGTAGGAGCCGTCATCGGTGGTCACCGTGACCTCGGACTGAATTTGGCGGAAAATATCTTCACCGAATACTTTGTCCCGGGACTGGAACCCCATGACGGTAAAAACGCGGCTTCGCTCACGAACCAGATGTTCCGCCAAAGCCCACAGCGGGGCAACACCACAGCCACCGCCCACCAAGAGGCAATTCATAGGAGCTTTGGGCAAGTGCCAGCCGTTTCCAAGCGGTCCCATCAGATCTATTTTAGTTCCCGGCTTCAGTTCAACCATGGCTCCGGTTCCCTTACCGACAATTCGGTAAACGATATAGAGCAGGTTCTTTTCCGGATCGGTTCTGGCGACACTGAAGGGCCTTCGCAGCAACAGATCCAGTCTCTGGGGAATAACCACATTAACAAACTGTCCTGGTAGCGTCGTCTTGGATAACCCACCGTCATCCTTTAGAATAAGTTGAAAATGATCAGCACAGATCTGGGTGTTTTCTTCTACAGTCGCTGTATGCAGCAATTTATTCGATTCCATGTGATTTCCTTAATCCGGAATTAGGGAACAACTAAAACCTTTAGCCCGGCTCCCTGCTTCATGGTTTCCATAGCTTCGATCACGCGGTCCAGCGGAAACACATGTGTGTTCAATTCTTCGGTCTTTACAGCTCCCCTTGCGAGAAGATCCAGAGCCATTTTGAATTGCTTGCGCGAGTATGCAAAGGCACCCGTTACAAAAAACTCGCGATAATGGCAGTCATTGCTATCGAACTTAATCCACGGCCATTCCTTGTGGGTAAAGCCGAACATGCTGACCGTGCCTCGTTTCGCCACCATCCGAAGTGCCTGCTCCTGAGCGACGCCGGAAGAGCAAGCCACAATCACCCGATCCACTCCATGTCCGGATGTCTCTGCCTTGATTCGCGCTTCAAGGTCTTCTGTAGACGAATTGATAATGAGGTCTGCTTCGCTCAGTTCTTTGATCAAATCGAGCCTTTCCGCGTTGATATCTGATAAAATAACCCGCGATGCCCCTTCCGCCTTTGCAAGCTGACAGTGCAGGCATCCGACAGCCCCGGCTCCGATCACCAACACCGTGTCGCCCAACTTAACGTCAATCAACTCGTGGCTGTTGACCACCGCCGCCAAGGCTTCTGCGTGCGTGCCGGCCCGAAAACTCAAATCATCAGGTATCTTCAGTAGATTCCCGCTTTGAACCGCCAAAGCAGGAATTGAGATGTATTCGCCAAATCCACCACCGACGCGAGTCGTATGATCACAGAGGTTTTCATATCCATTTTCACAATCCGTACATTCTCCACATGGTACGCTCTGGTTAAGAGCGACCCGGTCCCCTACTCTGAAATGTTGTCTGCCATCCCCGACTTCAGAAACGACGCCGGTCAACTCGTGGCCCAGGTCGGGCGGGAGCTGGCTCATCCGCTGCCCGTGCAGAAAGTTTTCCACATCCGTGCCGCAAACCGCGCAAGCCTCAACCTTGACGACAACCCCGCCGTCCGGGCATCGGGGCACATCCATCTCCACGACCTCGACCTGGCCGGGTCCTTGAAGGACGGCTTTTTTCATCTTCATGGTGCCTCCCTGGTTAAAAAGTTCGTAATTGTTGAATTAAACTTAATTCCGTGTGTCTCTGTTTTGTCCAGTCTTTGTTTCGGCAAATCGGGTAGGTATTTAACTTTCAGTCTGCCGGATATTTAGAAGTACGCAGTAACTTATGCTTAGCAATAAAAATGCCAAACGCGAAATTTAATAAAATATCATATTATTTCTGATGGTTATACGGTTTCTCCATTTTTTTTGGGCAGAGAAGAACAACCATTCTATTTCAATAATGAAAAATTTTGCTGAGGGGCGTGGTGGTCCAACGGTAGAATTAGCAAACCACATTCGCTTTGACTCTGAGCAGCTTCTAATGGGCACGGGTGCCGAATAGCTATCGTAGGTTGGGTAGAGGAACGAAACCCAACAAAAGCCCGCCGGATCTCAGACCATTCTACTTTCAGCATTGAAAAACGATAAATTTATAATAATACCAATGTGATAAACTAAAATATATTTCATAATCAAAAAATAGTATCCTCCGATCACCCCTCTATAAAAGCCGATCTATCTCTTAACTCATTAAAATGATTTATAATTTATTTAATTCTGCTGGTGGCACACCTCTTGCTATATTGTCAGTGCGATTTACGACAGCGCAGAAAATTCACCCATGAAGATACCTACAACAAATATTCAATGCGCGAATCAGACGGGGATCCGAGATTTCCACGCATTCGCGGAAGAAATGCCTGGCGTAATCAACCTGGCCATTGACCATTCGGATTTCGAGACACCGACATTTATTCGTGAAGCTGGCAAAAAGACATTTGATAGCGGAACCGCAGGATATCTGCCGGCCAGAGGTCTCTTGGATTTAAGGGAAGCGATAGCCGCCAAGCTAAAAGCTGAAAACAACATTGATGCGAACCCGGTTACCGAGATCTTAGTGACAGCCGGCACAACGCCGATTGTGTTCAGCATCTGCCAGCATCTTATCGAAGCTGGTGATGAGGTGATCGTAGTGGACCCGGGTTTCGATTATGGCAACCATATACAACTTTTCGGCGGAATGCCGATTCGGATACCGGCTTATGAGTCGAATGGATTTAAAGTCGATCCGGAAGATATTCGATCATCAGTAACCGATAGAACAAAGATGATCATCATCAACACACCATCTAATCCCACCGGTGCCATTTTGAGCGAACCGGAATTAAGAGAAATTGCTGAAATTGTTCAAGAGAACGACCTTTGGATTCTTTCTGACGAAACTTACGAGCATATTGTATTTGACGGCAATAAGCATATCAGCGTTGGATCCTTAGATGGCATGCAAGATCGGACCATTTCCGCTTATACACTGTCTATATCCTATGCCTTAACCGGCTGGCGGGTGGGGTATGTGGCAGCACCCAAAAATATAATCGATGCGATGGCAAAGCTGATGGAGCATATGATTTGCGAGGTGGCTGCTGTCGCCCAACGCGTAGCCTCTGCCGCGCTTACCGGCCCCCAAGACTGCCTACGGGCAATTTTGCTGGAATACGAAAACCGCCGGGAGGTTGTTCACAAGGGGATAAACGACATCGATGGCATATCCTGTCAGTTACCGGAGGCCACTTTTTATGCATTTCCTAATTTTTCGAAACTCGGGTTGACATCATGGAATCTGGCCAAGTACTTAATGCGTGAACACAAGGTGCTGCTGGCGCCGGGAAGTATTTTCGGAACCAATGGAGAAGGCTATATGCGTCTATCCTTTGCTATTGATCCTGCAAAGCTCAAAAAAGCTCTAGCGTTCATCAAGAAAGGTGTTGGGCAGCTGCTCTATCAGTAATTAACAAGAGATAAAGTAAAGTGCATATGACGCTGCGAATAGTAAAAAAACTTCATTTAATGTTATGAAAATTGAATTTCAATTTTGAAAAAAATTTCACAAATGAAAGAAAACGACACGTTCAGCTCTTCCGTTATCACCCGGTAATTTTTTTTAACATATTGAAATTAAAACATTAATTACTTTTAATAGATTCTGGCATTTAAATTGCTATACTAGGTTTTTAGAAAAATTGAAACAAACCCCTTGCATACCAACACACGCTGACTTGAACAAACCCATCAATAAAAAAGGAGAAGAAAAAATGAAGTCTGTTATTCTTTCAGGAATCTTGCTTGCAATGCTAATCGCGTTGCCCGCGAATGTCGCTTATGCAGATGGCGGAACGCTGATATTGGGGGTGGAGACCGATCAGGGCCGCCTTGACTACAGCCAAAACCCAAGTCTGGTTGGCACGAACACCGCCACGCTGATCAACGAAGGCCTGCTTATCCCGGATGATAAAAACCAGGCTGCACCCGCGCTTGCGGTATCCTGGAATGTCTCGCCGGACGCAAGAACCTATACTTTCAAGCTGCGCAAGGGCGTGAAATTTCACGATGGGAGCGACTTTAACGCCGCAGTCGTCAAATGGAATGTCGAACGGGTTATGGCCACCGACGGTGCGCTATTCGGACCGATATTCAGCCGCCTGTTAGACAGCATGGAAACGCCCGACGATCACACGATCATTTTCAAGCTTAAAGTTCCCTCAGCCTCGTTTCTGGGCACCTTCTTTGACCGCTACGACAACATGTTCGTCATCCAGGCCAAAAGCTGTTTCGACGCCGACGGCAAGTTCATCAAACCCATCGGAACCGGACCGTTTAAGTTCGTTGAATGGAAACAG